>Ga0209579_10003390_pt1 | contig 11626 bp, 9 predicted proteins | sample Coa_R1_2_FD_187152 | JGI IMG/M metagenome (GOLD analysis project Ga0209579, IMG submission 187152) | Surface soil microbial communities from Centralia Pennsylvania, which are recovering from an underground coalmine fire - Coalmine... | ecosystem: Environmental > Terrestrial > Soil > Unclassified... | reverse complement strand
GTGGTGATGCGGGCCTTGTCGATGGCTTCAACAGTTTCGGGCAGCGATTGGGCGGAGGTGGAAAGAGTGATCGTGGTGGCTAGCGTGATCAGGGTTAGGGCAGTTCTGAGGACGCGGCTGCAGAAAATCCCGGGGCTAAAGCCCTTTGGTAGCAGCCAGCGTTTTTTCGCTGGACTGAAGTTCAGCTCCCCCTGCTGAAGCAGGGGGCTCCCACCTGGGGAGAAAGTCAAAAGAGCCGGCGAGACGCCCCTCGGCTCTCGGGGCAAGCCGGCGTTACGGAATGGCAGCGACGCGACTGGAATGTGCGAGGTCTCCTGTGCCATCGCCCCTGGGTTGGACTGAAGACGGGAGTCACAAAGATTTGGCGAAGAGCAGCGTTTTGCGGTGGGTGGAGCGGACGCGGCGCGATGGCAGCGGGCGGGTCTTAGACCCGCCCCTACTGTCGAAATTTTGCTGCGTGGATCCATTAAGCGGCCTCCTCGAATGGCCATTGGTGGAGCAGGCGGGCGCGGGTGAAGTAGACGAGAATTCCGGCGAGCATCGCTGCTATTGAGGCGAGCATCGGACGGCGCCCTGTCGAAATAAAAATTGCGATCCAGCCTGCGATGGAAAGAAAGACTGGCACGGGATAGAGCCACATGTGAAAGGGCCAGCGGTCCTGCTTCCATCGGCGATGCAGCCTCATCAAGCCTACCGCCTGGGCCACGAATTGGATGAGGCAGCGCATCGCGAGGATGGAACGTATGACGGAAAAGAGACCGATGAAGATACAGACAAAAATCGAGGCGAGGCCCAGGGCGATGAGCGAGACGTTGGGGAAGCGCTTGGTGGGATGCACGCGGGCGAAGATTGAGAAGAAATTGCCGTCGAGCGCAGCGGCGTAAGGCACGCGCGAATAGCCGAGCGTGGCGGAAAATACGGAGCCGAAGGCGGTGACGAGAATGAGCGCGGTGGCGAGAGAGGCCCAGTGCGGGCCGAAGGTGCGTTCGACGAAAAGGCTGACGACGTAGGGCGATTTCTGCGCTTCCTGCCAGGGTACGACGGCGAGAATGCAGGTTTGCAGCGCGAAATAGAGTGCGGCGATGCCGAAAATCGAAAGAAAAATCGCGCGTGGGATATTGCTCTCGGGATTTTTCATTTCGCCGCCGAGGTTGCAGACGTTGTAGTAGCCGAGGTAGCTGTAGATTGCTTGCACGGAGGCGTGGCCGAGGCCGGCGAAAAAAATCCAGGAAAAGCTCCAGGCGCCGGCGGGATAGGTGAAGACGAGCGCCTTGTTGAAGTGAGTTGCGCCGCCGTAGATAAGCCATGCGATCGTCGTCGCGGCGATGATCCAGAGAATCGTGGAGATTTTGCCGATGGCGGTGATGCGGCGGTAGAGCAGCACGACGGCGATCGCGATCAGGAGAATCGCGACGAGGCGATTGTAGTTCGCGAGGGCGAACATGAATTGACGGGGGTGCGCGCCGAGCCAAGCGTTTACAGTTGCCATCTTGGCCGCCAGGTAGAGCGAGTAATCCGCGAACCCGAGCGCGCCTGACGAAATACTCAGCGGGCCTTGAAAGAGGGTCTGCCAGATGAAGAGGAACGACATCAGGCGGCCGAAGCGATTTGGCCCGTAGGCTTCGCGCAGGAAAACGTAGCTGCCGCCGGCTTGCGGCATTGCGGCGCCGAGTTCGGCCCAGACGCAGCCGTCAACAAGCGCGAGGGCGGCGCCGACGACCCAGGCGAGGATGCATTGGGGGCCGTTCATGGCGCGAATGATGAAGGGGATCACGACGAACGGGCCGATGCCGATCATGAACGTCATGTTGAGGGAGGTGGCTTCGAGGAGGCCCAGGCCGCGTTCGAGTTTTTCGGGTTCGGTCATTTCGTGGCGATGCGGTGCTGCAAAAGAACGGAAAGCATAGCAAGAAAGGGCGGCGGGGCTGGGGGAAAAGACGGCCCGGCGGAGAGGTTGAAGCGCGAGTTGAGCGAGAGAAACAAAAACAAAAGAGAGATCCTTCGACTGCAACCCGCGCCATCGCTTTGCGATGGAATGAAGAGGCGCGCGGGCCTTCGCTCAGGATGACACGTGTAGGGCCGATCGAGATTCTGCAGATAGTTGATTCCGCGCTCGTAAGAGCACAGGCAGGAGTGCCTGTGCCACTGGTGCATGTCATCTGCGTTAGGATCAAGTAGATGGTGACGCTTGGAATTGGGATCACAGCGGCGATTGTTGCGGGGTTGGTGGCGGGATATTTTCGTGTGCGGCGCCGGCGACGGTTTCCTGCGCATGGGTGGCTGGGATTCGTTGCGCTGGCTGGGGCTGAGTGGCTGCTTTTTCATCACGTGGAGCCGGTGGCGACTTATTTCACGCCGATTTCCTGGAGTGCTTACATCCTGATGGCCGATGCGGCGACGTTTGCCATCACAGGCCGGTCGCGCTTGAACGATGCGCCACTTTCGCTTGCGCGTATGGCGCTGCTTTCGATTCCTCTCTGGCTAATCTTTGAGGGTTACAATCTGCGGCTTGAAAATTGGGAGTATGTGGGTGTGCCTTTGCCCTGGGCGGCGGCGATGGTCGGTTATGGGTGGTCGTTCGCTACGATCACGCCGGCAATTTTCGAAACTTCTGATCTAGTGCAGGCCATGCTGCCAACTGTGGGCGGCGAGCCGTGGAAAGTTTCACGCAGTGTTGAAACTGCAATGATGATTTGCGGCGCGGCTTGCTTAATTGTTCCACTGGTGACGCCGCGGGCGGTTGCTGCGCACCTTTTTGCACTCGTGTGGGTAGGTTTTTTGCTGTTGCTTGATCCGATCAACCGCCGGCTCGAGCTTCCATCGTTTCTTGGCGATCTGTCGGAGGGATTTCGGCGGCGTTTTTACGGTTTTCTGGCTGCGGGATTACTCTGCGGGTGGCTTTGGGAATTCTGGAACTACTGGGCGGCGGCGAAATGGCATTACACGTTTCCGATGTTTCAAGGCATGAAGATTTTCGAGATGCCTGCGCCGGGATATCTGGGATTTCTACCCTTTGCGCTGGAGTGCTTCACCATGTACGTTAGTGCAGCGTGGGTACTGGGCTGGGTGAAACGAATCAAATGAATATTGGGCGCGATACAGCTTCGCGGAATTTTGCTTACGGCCGCTTACTTGGTGGCTTTGCGGCCTGCGCTTTTCTTTTTGGCTTCGCCACGGAAACGGCGCAAGCGGGGCGCGTGCAACTTCCGCCGGAAGCTGCGCAGGCGATCGAGAAAATGTATGGGGGCGATCCGGATGGCGCGATCGCGATGCTGCATACCTATGAGAGCGCGCATCCCGACGACCCATTGCCGTACACGATCGAAGCCGAAGCGCGGTGGTGGAAGATGTTCTGCGACGCAGCGGAAATCAAATGGGGAATGATGGATTCACAGAAACGGAGCAAGAGGCCCGGGGATGATTCCTATTTTGCGCTTGCGGATCGTGCGATTCAGCTGGCGCAGGCTGCTATCGCGAAAAGCGACACGTCAGAAAATCATCTTTACGCGGGGATCGGTTACGCGCTGAAGACGCGGCTCTATGGATTGCGTAACGAAAACAGAGTGGCGGCGCGCAACGGGGTGGCGGCGCGCACGGAATTCCTGCGGGCGCTCGAGCTTGACCCGGACAATGCGGACGCGTCAGTGGGAGTCGGCTTTTACAACTATTACGTGGACACGCTTTCGCCCATCGTGAAATTTCTGCGTTTTTTTATGGGGATTCCTGGTGGCAACAAGCAGGAGGGTTTGCGGCAGATTCGAGTGGGTGTTGATCACGGCGTGCTGCTGGCCGTGGATGCGCGCTTTTATCTGGCGCGGAATTATCGGACGTACGAGCAGCAATATCAGGAGGCGCTGGACGTAGCGGAGCCGCTTGTGACGCACTATCCGCAGAATCCGATTTTTCTGCTGCTGGTGGGGAATTTGAATGTGGAGCTGGGGCGGAATGCGAAGGCGGCTGAGTATTTTAATGCCGTGCTGAAACTGCCGAGGGTGGCTTCGGCGAGTGATTGTTGTGCCGGGTGCGCGAATTGTGATCCTTGCCCAGTGCATGTGCGGAGTCTTGCGCAGGAATTTCTGAATTCGATTCATTGAGTTATCCTTCAGGGGTTGAAACCCCTGGCCCCCCTGCATTTCGGCACGACTGAAGTCGTGCCCTGACGAAAACCGCCGAAAGGCCAAAGCAGATCCCCTCGCTCGTCTGTTGCTCAATGGGTGGACCGTGTCGGTTTGTCATTCGGGCACGGCATGCCGTGCCCCTACTGTGAAAACACCCCTGACGAAGGGCTACGCGGCGGCAGCCTCGCGCTTGGTGTCCTTCGTTCCGATGCGACTCATCAACAGGGCTGAAATGCAGCCTGAGACGAAGGCTACTCCCCATAGGCCGTGTGGTCCCCGGAGCTGGAGGAGTTCTGCACCTAGGATTGGGCCTAGCGAGAATGCGATGCTGAACGACATGGTATAGAGGCCCATGTACTCGCCGCGGCGTCCTGGCGGGGCGATTTCGGCGGCGTAGGCGGAGCTTCCGGGCAGGAGAATCATTTCACCGAATGTCCAGATGACGACGGCTGCAAAAATTTGCTCGGGGCGCGTGACGAAAGCGAAGGAACCGAAGCCGATGGCGTAGAGAAGAGCGCCGAGCGTGAGCGTGCGGCGATGCGACCAGTGGGCCATGGCGGTGTTGAGCGGGACTTCGAGCGCGACGATGATCAGCGTGTTGATTGTGAACACGGTGCCATAGAGGGATTCCGGCAGGCTCAGATTGTGAACCAGGAAAAGCGGAAGCGAAGAGGTGAGCTGAAAAAAGACGAGCTGCGAGGGAATCATCGCGGCGAGGAAGTAGAGCATGCGAGGATTGCGGAAGGCGCGCAAGTCGTGAGCGGGATGCGCGGCGGCGAGCGGTACCACGGAATCGGCTTCGATCTCGCGGCCTAGTTCTTCGGGGTCGGACCAGTCGGGATCGTGGGAGGGTTTCAGGCGGGCGGCATCCCAGCGGGCCATTGCGATTACCACTCCCGCTAGAATCGAAGTGGCGCCATCCACGAAAAACAGCCAGCGAAATGAAATCAGCGCGAGGACGCCGCCAATCGCCGGGCCCACGCTCATACCCAGATTCACTGCAAGACGGCTGAGCGCGAAGGCTGCTTTGCGCTGCGGTGGGCGAACGAGATCGGAAATCATGGAAAGGCTCGGCGGGCGGACGGATTCGTTCAGGATGGCGAAGAGGAATGTGATGGCGAGGATTGTGGGGAAACTGTGCGCGAGCGGAAAAAGAAATAGGAGGACGCCTGAAAGAAATAGCGACGTTTTAATTACCGCGATGGGCCCGACGATATCGGTGAGGCGTCCGGCGATCGGCATCGTGATGAGGGCGGCGATTCCGTAGACGGTGAGCGAGAGGGCGGCGTGAGCGGGCGTGATGCCGAGAGTGCGCGTGAGGTAGAGGACGAGGAAGGGCAGGACCATCGTGCCGGCGCGGTTCACCAGTGTGGCGGCGGAGAGGAGCCACACTTCGCGGGGCAGGTCTTTGAGGCCGCGCCAGGGATTCATCGGCAATCAGGGTAAAGCGTGCGAAGGAATTCGCAAAGTCTCGAAGGAGGGAATTGAAGCAGTTAGTAGAACATCGTGCAGCTCGCTGCAGGCTCTATGATTTTCCAAGAGTTGCCGCACTTTTCCAGCGTATAAAAGTGAACCCCGCCGCAAAGAACTCCGCACGTAAATGAAACATACACCAACGCACGATCTTTGCTCTCATTGAAGCCAACGGGCGAAATCGAAATGATACCGGGAGAATCCGGATAGTACTTTTCAAAACCTCCCCAGAGCACTCCTCCGTCATTTAGTTGAGGTTCGAGCAAGCTCCTCGGTACTACCTGATAACGCGCCGTCGGTTCAAAATGATTCTCAAGAGTCCTCACGACTTGACCTTCCTTCTTCAGATCCAGAAATGTTTGCCAGTCGCTGAGTCCCAAGTCCGCTTGGCTCGGGAAACACTCAGAAAAAAACTCCTGCGGGCTCGTCGTTTCGGCCTCGATTACGTATCTCAGCGTCGTCTCTTTGGCAAAATATTTGCTCGATAACAACGCTGAGTAGACCCGGTAGGCTTCCGCATTGTCATAATCTTGAGGAAAATATCGGTCCGCGCGAAGAGAGAGTGTCTGCGACAGCAGGAAAAAGAGAAGCGCTATTTGTAGAAGCGATCGAAAACGCATCTGTCGCATTCCTTCGACCTACCCGCGGGCGGATTCTTCTTGTTCGAAGGCGTGGTAGGAGGAGCGAACTAGAGGGCCGGCTTCTACGTGCTTGAAGCCCATTGGCTCGCCTGCGCGCTTGAATTCGGCGAATTCGTCGGGGTGGACGAAGCGCTCGACCGGCAGATGCTCGGGAGTGGGCTGCAGATATTGGCCGAGGGTGAGGATGTGGGTGCCCTGCGCGGCGATTTCTTCCATCGCGGCGAGCACTTCGTCGCGCGTTTCGCCGAGGCCGAGCATCATTCCGGTTTTGGTCGGGAGGCCCGGCGCCATTTCACCGGCACGGCGCAGCAATTCGAGCGAGCGCTCGTAGACAGCGCCTTTGCGGACGCGGCGGTAGAGGCGCGGGACGGTTTCCATGTTGTGATTCAGCACGTCGGGGCGCGCTGCCATCACCGTTTCCAGCGCGGACCAGTCGCCGCGGAAATCGGGGATGAGCACTTCCACTTTGCAGCCGGGGACGCGTTCGCGAATCTGCGAGATGGTGTGGGCGAAAATTGCGGCGCCGCCGTCGGGTTGATCGTCGCGATTCACAGAAGTGACGACCGCGTAGCGCAAGCCCATGCGCTCGACGGCTTCGGCGACGCGCTCAGGCTCGTCTTCCTCCGGCGGGCCCAGCGGCTTGCCACTTGGTACGGCGCAAAAGCCGCAGGCGCGCGTGCAAATATTGCCGAGGATCATGAAGGTGGCGGTGCGATGCTCCCAGCATTCGCCCATGTTGGGGCAGCGCGCGCTTTCGCAGACGGTGTGGAGGTCAAGCGTGCGCATGATGCGCTTCAGTTCCTGATAATTGGGACCACCGAAAAATTTGACGCGCAGCCAGGGCGGGCGTGGATGCGCTGCCGTTGGTGGCGGCGTGGCGGGCGGCAAGTTCGAAATGATGTTAAAGGGCGAAGCCATTGGCATTGTCGTGAATCATGTATTTTACGCGGATGGCTGCACGGGTACAACCGTTGGGCCGAGTGGCGGGGCATTTCCGGCACATGATTTTCGGCAAGCAATTTGACGGCAGAAATCCCTCAAGTTTTGCCCAACGGTTGCCGATACCGCAGGTAAGCCAGAGTCCCGGTTGGGGGGGCGCGCGAGCCGATTTGAAACATTGAGATTTTGAAATGTTGGAAAGTGAAACAAAACGCTCGCTGTTTTGCCAGGCTCCAGTTGGAACGGGCTTTGACTTGATTGTGGGCCCATCATCATGAGCGCCATCAATTTCCCGCTCACTACGGATATTTCGAGTGCGGCGAACCAAGTGTCGTCGCAGAACACGGAAAATTTGCCGGCAGGCGGCTCCGGTCATTCAACCGGCTTGAGGCCGGATACAGTGACGCTATCCGCCGTGTTTCCGCCACTGCCACCGGTGGACGCTGCGAATTTCGTTCAATTTCGAAGCCCGGCGCAGCCAGCTCTCGAGTCTTTTCCGCCGGCTGCGAGTCCAGCCGCGAGCGCGTCGGCGCAGCTTGCGTCCGCTGCGGATGCGGCGGCCACATCAGCTGCGGGAACGCCTTCCCTCAGTCAGCAGGAGCAACTAGCGCAGCTCAATCGAGTGCTCGAACAACTTGGCATCAATCCTCAAAGCATCAGTCTTGACAATCGCCTTGCGCTGATCAAATCGGCGAACGATCCTCCGGCGCTTTTGAATCTGGTTCGCACGCTCGGTGGGCTCAACCCTGCAGCGAGTGAGCAAATCAGCGCGCTTAGCGCGAACAATCTCTCGAACCCGGCCCCGACCGGAAATCAAACACCAGCCCCAGCTCAGAACGAATCTCAAGCTCAACCTCCGCCAGCATCGATTCCTCCGCTTCAAAGCTCAAGTTCGCCGGCGGGCTCCGGGTTCGAGTCTACTTCCTCGGGGGCTGGCGGGGCGGCGCCACTATCCCCTAGCCAAGCCAGTGTGGCCAGTAATGCGGCTGCGCAGTTCCAGGAGCTGCAGGCCCTCTTCCAGGAGGCCGACAATGCGCAAAACCCGTCCAGCGCGGCTGGTTCAAAGGCTGTTCCTCCGCCATCGCTAAGCATCCGAGTCTGACGAAGCTGAACCCCAACCAGAATCGCCACATATTGGGATAGGATTGTGTTGTATGATTGCCACAGTGAAATGCTACCTGATACAGGTGGCTTTCTTATCTTATTGATTATAAAGTGTTAAGCATTCAAATGCAGCGGCCATTCAACTGCTTGGCAGCGGACCTGGCGAATGTCCTCTCAACTCACGATCCAGCGTCCAGTCGGAACAGAGGGAATCGGGCTTCATACCGCAGTTCGAAGCCGGGTGCGATTTGTGCCTGCACCTGCGGATACGGGCATCGTGTTCCGGCGCGTTGATCTCGACAATTTCGAAATCGAAGCGCACGTCCGGAATGTCGCTCGGGTTAGCTACGCTACCAGCTTGATGAAGCAGGGCGTGCTGCTTTCCACCACCGAGCATGTGCTGGCGGCGCTGTATTCTTGCGGCGTGGACAATGTGTATGTCGAAATTGATGCGCTCGAACTGCCGATTCTGGATGGCTCGGCGAAACCATTCATCGAGCTGCTGGCGCAGGCGGGAATACGGCAGCTGCGGCGCCAGCGGCGTTACATCAAGGTGTTGAAGCCGCTCGAATTTGCCGACGGCGATCGTTTGCTGGGGATTTATCCGGCGGATGAATTTCGCGTGCACTGCTATGTGGATTTCCGGCATCCGGCGGTCCCTCCGCAGGGAATCGAGCTAAGCGTGAATCGAGAAACTTTCAGCCGCGAGCTGGCGCCGGCGCGCACATTTGGTTTCACGAAGGATTTTCCGGGGCTTCAGGCGATGGGGTTGATTCGCGGCGGGTCGCTCGACAATGCGATTGTGATCGACGACAAGAATATTACGAACGGGCCGCTGCGTTTTCCTGACGAGTTTGGGCGTCACAAGGCGCTTGATTTGATTGGGGATTTGGCTCTCATTGGGCGGCCGCTGCTGGCACGCATCGAGGCGCATAAGGCTGGGCACGCAACGCACACGCAGCTGGTCACGCGGCTGCTGGCTGACCGCTCGTTGTGGACGGAAACTACAAACGGGCATTCGGCGGAAACGACATCCTCTCGCAGATCGGTTCCTATTACTGTTCCGGCTTCTTCGTAGGAGACCCCTACTGAAGCTCGTCGCTATCGGCCGAGGCGGGTCCTGATTTTTCCACGCGAATCACTCCCGTTTCATCCGCGTAGTAACTTTGCATGCCGGTGGTATTACGATTCGCGGGATCGGCGTTCACCGTGAATCCGCTTGCCCCTGACTCTGCGCATCCCTTACCTGGTAGATCGGAAGACGGCTTCGCACTGTAGGTGAAGATGTAGCCGTTCTTCTGGCCGCTTGCCAGGGCGTGATCTAATAGCATGGCGTGTTCGCAGGTGGCGGCCCCGCGGCCGGAACCGTCGAGCTGATCGAGGGTCATCGCGAAACCATTTCCATAGGTCGAGCTGTAGGTCATGTCGGCTGCCACGATAGTTCGAAGCGAGCCGACGGCGCCTGCCTGATTCGCGGCCATTCTCGCGCGCAGCAGATTGGGAATTGCTATCGCTGCCACGATCAAGATGAAAGGAATCATTGCCACTCCGATATACCCGAGGATTAATCCGGCCATCGCCATTCCGCGCCCGGTCAAGCGGCCGGCTGATTTTCGGATTTCCGACAGCGACAGATGCCCGAAGACGATGGCAACGACGGCTGCCGGAAACACGAAGAAGAAGAGTCCGAAGATCAAGCTAGCGAGCGCCTTTCCGCTCGACTGAGGCGGACAGATGGCAGGCTGTGCCGCGCCCGGGGCTGTGAGGACGGGATTCGTCGACGCAGGAGCGTTACCTAGTGCTGCTCCGCATTTGCTGCAGAATTGCGCTCCGTCAGCGTTCGCCGTACCGCACTGGCTGCAAAACATCGTTCGCCCCCGTAAAAGCGCCTGGAATCAGGACTGTGGTTATCGCTTCCGGGCGCAGATGTCAATCTTGCGTTTCGCAGAACGCCGACGGAGGCTGGCTTCGCCATTGCCAAAGGCAGTAGTGCACGCCACAATAACGAGCGATGCCAAACCATCCCGACACAGCAATCGTGATTCTTGCAGCAGGCAAAGGGACGAGGATGCGTTCCGAGCTTGCGAAGGTGCTGCATCGCGCGGGCGGACGCACGTTGATCGAGCATGTGATCCGCGCTTGCCTGCCGCTGAAGGCCGCGCAGGTTTTGGTTGTCGTAGGGCACCAGGCGGATGAAGTCGGCGCGGTTGCCGAGAATCTTGGCGCGCAGGTGGTTTTGCAGAAACCGCAGCACGGCACCGGGCACGCCATGCAGGTGGCGCGACGCGCGATTCGGAAGAGCGCGAAAGTCGCGCTTGTGGTGCCGGGAGATGCACCTTTGCTGCGCAGCGAATCGCTTGCAGCGCTTCTCGATGGACACCGGCGAGGGGAAGCGGCTGCAACTGTGCTGAGCGCGGAGCTTGCCGATCCCACAGATTACGGGCGGATTGTGCGGGATGCAGAAGGGCGCGTTGAGGCGATCGTGGAAGAAAAAGCCGCGACGCCGGAACAGCGGTCGATTCGCGAAGTGAATTCGAGCATTTATTGTTTCACATTGGAGAAACTGTGGCCGGCGCTCGCTTCGCTGCGGCCGAATAATGCGCACCGCGAACTGTATCTGACGGATGCGATAGCTCTGCTGCGGCAACGGAACGAACGGGTGCTGGCGCAGGTGGCGGCAGATGCAGAGGAGATTCTCGGTTGCAACACGCGCGCGAGCCTGGCAGACGTGGACCGGATTCTACGCGCGCGCAAAGCGGCGGAATTGATGGAAGCGGGAGCGACAATTTATCTGCCTGAGACGGTGGTGATCGACCCGGACGTGACAGTGGGGCCGGATACCGTGATTGAGCCGGGCGTGCAGCTCTTGGGTGAAACGCGCGTCGGTGCGCGATGCATGATTCAGACGGGCAGCGTGCTGCACGATGTGCGCGTGGGTGATGACGTGACGGTGGGCGCGCATTGCGTGGCGACTGCGAGCCGGTTGCATTCGAAATCCTCGATCGGGCCATTTTCGCGCTTGCGACCGGGCGCTGATATTCGTTCTGGAGCGCACATTGGGAATTTTGTGGAAGTGAAAAAATCTGTGGTGCATGAAGGCGCGAAGGCGATGCATTTGACGTACCTGGGCGATGCGTCGGTGGGGCGTGGGTCGAACATCGGCGCGGGAACGATCACTTGCAATTACGATGGGGTTGCCAAATATCAGACGAGCATCGGCGAGCGCGTGTTTATCGGGAGCGATACGGCGCTGGTGGCGCCGATCCGGGTGGGGAATGGCGCGTATGTCGCTGCTGGCTCGACGCTGACCGAAAATGTGCCCGCTGAAGCGCTTGCAGTTGCGCGCGGGCG
>Ga0209579_10003389_pt1 | contig 11626 bp, 12 predicted proteins | sample Coa_R1_2_FD_187152 | JGI IMG/M metagenome (GOLD analysis project Ga0209579, IMG submission 187152) | Surface soil microbial communities from Centralia Pennsylvania, which are recovering from an underground coalmine fire - Coalmine... | ecosystem: Environmental > Terrestrial > Soil >... | reverse complement strand
CCGCTTACCGTGAACATTCGAAATCGCCATTGGCGTACGAGTCAAAACCCTTTCGGCAGTTCGTGTGCCCATTTGGCGCGCATGCGATCATCAAGCGCCTTGCTCGAGCGCGCAATGGTCGGGAATGTCTTCTTCCTATTGAACGGGATGCAGGCATCGATCACCACCCGGGAATTGCGCCGGTCTTTGTCCGTGTCGTAGCACATGGGATCGAGTGCCGAACTCCAGCCCCCGTGAATGACGTCGACCTGGATGCGCGGGTCGCAGCGCGTGCACATGGCCCAGATCACATCGTTGATATTGGTCGGATCGATGTCCTCATCGACCACGATGGTCCAGCGATTGCAGTAGGCGCCGGCATGGCAATGCGACGCGACCATGCCGGCCTGCTTGGCGTGACCGCCGTAAAGCTGCTTGATCGAGACGGTGAGCATGAAGCGGCTGCCGCCGGCTTCGTGCGCCCACACGCCTCTGACTTCGGGAATGCCCGCCGCTTCCAGCTGGTTCCACACCGCGCCGCAGCGGTAGGTACCGAGATAAAACGTATTGTCGTTCGGTGGCACCGCCGGAATTGCGCCGACGAGAATCGGATCGTTACGGTGCATCATGGTGGCGATGCGAATGGCCGGCTCCTGTGCGCTGCCTGACGCGTAATAGCCGGTCCACTCGCCGAGTGGTCCTTCCTCCACCGTGTCGTCCGGATGAATGTAGCCCTCGAAAGCAATCTCGGAATTCGCCGGCACCGGCAGTCCGGTGCGCGGCATGTTGATCACTTCGACCGGTTCGCCGAGGATTCCGCCGGCCGCTTCCATTTCGTTTTTGCCGTAAGGAATCTCCAGGCCGGCGAGCATCAAATATGCAGGATGCATTCCGGCGACGACCGCCACCGGGCACGGCTGACCGCGATCGTGATATTTGCCCATGATGATGCGCCCGTGCTTGCCCGGCGACATCATCACCGATGCCAGATCGGGCCCATGGCTCTGCACGCGGTAGCAGCCGTAATTGAGCCAGCCGGAGTCCGGGTCGCGCATCGCCACCATGCAGCCCGTCCCAATGTAGGGGCCGCCGTCATGCTCGTGCCAAACCGGCGTCGGAATTTTTTCGATGTTGACGTCTTTGCCTTCGGACACGTTCTCGAGCAAAGGGCCGCCGTTGACCGGTCGCGGTTGATGCGACGGCGCGTGCTTCATGTAGTTGCGCCACCATTGGATCAGCTCCATTTCGGAGGCTTTCGCCGGCAGCCCAAGGGCGACGTTGATCCGCGGCACCGACGTCAAGATGTTGGCAACGACGCGATAGCCTTTGGGGAATCCCGGCACATCGTCGAACAGCAGCGCCGGATTGCCCATCCGGCGCTGATAAATGTCGACAAAGCCGCCGATCTCCTCCCTGGGTTCGGCTCCCTTGATGACCTTCAGTTCTTCCGCTGCCTCGACGCTTTTCATCCAATCCCGAAGATCCTTGTTGGCCATTGCCCTGCCTCACGTATTTTTCGCGCCGAACGCGCGCGGATCGTCTTGAATTTACGCGATTTAGGCAACTCCCATTTTGTGTACCACCTGTGCGTGCCGGCATGGGAGCCGCGACACACCGCTTGGTGACAGTGGTGGCGGCTTGCCATTATCCTGCGGGCGTCTCGATGCAGCCAGACCCTCGAGGTGATCCTATGAGCAGCTCTTACACTCCTTGCCGCGTGCCGCTATCGCGCCGCCGCCTTCTCAAGAATTCGGCGCTCGCCGCCGGAGCGCTCACCATGCCGCTCGCGCCATTCCGCGCTCGCGCCGCTGGGCCGCTCAAGCCCGTGAACTTCACGCTCGATTGGATTTATGAAGGCCCCAATCTCGGATTTTTGGTGGCGCATGATCAGGGCTTTTACCGCGACGCCGGGCTCGATGTTTCCATCACCGCCGGAAAAGGCTCGGGCAACACCGCGCAGCTCGTCGCCAACAAGGCAACTCAAATCGGCTTCGCCGACGGCTACGCGGCCAGCAACGGCATCGCCAAGGGCATGGAGATAAAGACGATCGGCAGCGTCTATCGGGGCAATCCGTCTGCCATCATGGTGCTCGCCGATTCCGCCATCAAGACTCCGAAGGATCTAGAAGGCAAAACACTGGCGATGATCGCCGGCAGCGGCCAATTCCAGCAATGGCCCGCCTTCGCCAAGAATACCGGCCTCGACGTATCAAAAATCAACATCGTCAACCTCACGCCGCCAAGCCTCGGCCCCGCCATCATCAGCGGCCAGGTCGATGCCATCGGTGGCTATGTGCAGAGTTATGCGCCGATCATCGAATTGCGCGGCAAGAAGCAGGTACGCATTTTCTGGCACTCCGATTACGGCGTGAACGTCGTATCGAATGGCATCATCACGCATGAGGACCTGATCAAGAGCGATCCAGATCTTCTGCGCTCATTTGTACCGGCGAGCATCAAGGGATTTCTCCATGCGCGGCAGCATCCCGACGAGGCCGCCGAAACTGTGAAGAAGTACTCGGAGACAGTCGAAGTCGCTATCATCAAGCGCGAGTTCGAAGTGTCGTGGAAAACGTGGGTGACACCCAACACCAAGGGCAAGCCGCTCGGCTGGGGCGCCGAAGCCGATTGGGCCGCGACCATTTCGGTGCTCAAGCAATACGGCGGCGTCACCGCTGCGTTGGAAACAAGCCGTCTCTATACCAACGACTTCGTCCCAAACGGCGCGGAATACGTGCCCCCGCAGGAGGGCTAAGCAGGGGCACCCCCTGGCACACGTCTTGCTTCAAGGAGGTCGCGACAAACGGGTCATGACAGCCCCAACCCCATGCTTCTATGCTGTCGTTGACGCCGGCGGCTGATCCTCCAGGGCGACGGAGATAGGTCATGAGTAATCATGGTTTCCAGCGCGTGCCGATCTCCCGGCGTTTTCTGCATGAATCGGCAATGGGGGCGCTCGCGTTGACGCTTGTCCACCTCCGCGCGCGAGCCGCTGGTCGGCCGTGAACAAAATTGTCGCCCAGGACGAAGCCTACCTGAGCTTCGAGAATCTCTCCAAGATTTACGCGACGCGCGACGGCGACGAGGTACACGCGCTGACCGATATCTCGCTGACGCAGCGCCGCGGTGAGTTCCTGTCCCATGTCGGACCGAGCGGCTGCGGCAAGAGCACGTTGATGATGATCGCGGCCGGCCTCGTCCCGCCGACAAGCGGCACGGTGCGCGTGCGCGGTCAAAAAGTTGATCGGCCGCGCACCAACATCGGGATCGCGTTTCAAAGCTCGGTGCTGCTGGAGTGGCGCACGGCGCTTGGCAACGTCATGCTGCAGGCCGAAGCGCATCGGCTTAACAAGAAGGAGGCGGAAGAACGCGCGCGCGAGCTTCTCGGCTCGGTCGGGCTCGGCGGATTTGAGGACATGTATCCGCATGAGCTGTCAGGCGGCATGCGTCAGCGGGTCTCCATCTGCCGGGCGCTGATACACAATCCGGAGCACCTGCTCATGGACGAGCCGTTCGGCGCGCTCGACGCGCTCACGCGCGACCAGCTCGTCCTCGACCTTCAGGCTCTGGTGAGCGAACGGCGCATGTCGGTTTTGTTCATCACCCACAGCATCTCAGAAGCGGTGTTTCTATCCGACCGCGTCGTTGTCATGACGCCACGGCCCGGCCGCATCGACCGCATCATCGAAATCAAGCTGCCGCGGCCGCGCACCCTGGCCATGCGCGAGACGCCGGAATTCGCCGAATACAGCCGCGAAATTTTGGACCTGTTCTTGGCGCGCGGTGTTTTGCGTGAGCATTGAGCCGCCAACACGAGGAGCCCGACCATGACGCAGACGGCAGATTCGTTGACCGCGCCGCCCAATGCGGTGAGCACGGGAAAGAGCGGCTCCGGCGTTGGGCAACGCCGCCGCGCCCGCGCCCGGCGCGACCGGATGGCAGCGCTTGCCTATCCGATTGGGATGACGGTGGCACTGATAATTTTATGGGAGGCGGCCGCCCGCCTGTTTTCATTTCCGCCTTATCTGCTGCCGGCGCCCAGCGCGATCATCGAATCAATGGACACCAACGCCGCCGTTCTCATCAAGCAGAGCATTGGAACCACGGTGGAGATCATTCTCGGTTTCGCACTGAGCGTAGCGGTCGGTGTGCCATTGGCACTCGCCATTTTTCTATGGAAGCCCTTTGCGCGCACCGTCTATCCGCTGCTCATCTCCTCGCAGGCGGTGCCCAAGGTCGCCATCGCGCCGTTGTTCCTAGTGTGGTTCGGCTTCGGCCTCATGCCGAAAGTGCTGATCGCGTTTCTCATCGCCTTCTTCCCGGTCGTGATCAACACCGCCATGGGGCTGGCTTCGCTGGAGCGGGAGAAAATCTATCTGGCGCAGTCCATGGGGCTTGGATCCATCGCGACCTTCTTCAAGATCCAATTGCCCAGTGCGCTGCCCTCGATCTTCGCAGGGCTGAAAATCTCCATCACTTTCGCGGTCGTCGGCGCCGTAGTCGGCGAATTCGTCGGCGGCCAGGGCGGGCTCGGCTATCTGTTGCTGATCGCCAACGGCAACATGGATACGGCACTCCTGTTCGCCGGCATCGTGGCGCTTACCGTGCTGGGCGTCGTGCTCTTTGCATTGATCGGCCTCATCGAGCGGCTGGTCTTGCCGCCCCATGCGGTGGAACGGGCGACGTTTGCAAGCGAGGCGATGTAAGCCACAAAGGCTATACCGCGACCTTGCGGAGAAAACCGTCGACGCTGCTGCGCAGGCTTTCGGCCGCTTTCTCGACGGTCGCCGACGCGGTCAACACCGTATCGGCTGAGGTACGCATATCGCCAATGGCAACGGACACGCGCTCAAGCCCGGAGACGACCGATCTCGTGCCTGAAGCCGCCGCCGCGACATTGTTTGAAATCTCGTTGGTCGCCGAATGCTGCTCTTCGGCCGCCGCAGCGATTGCGGCGGTGAATTGCTGGATCTCCTGCATGCGGCCGGCAATGCTGGCGATGGCGCGCACGGTGCTTTGCGTGGAGGACTGCACCGCAGCGATCTGCGCGGCAATGACCTCGGTCGCCTTCGCGGTCTGCACCGCAAGCGTTTTGACTTCGGAGGCGACCACGGCGAAGCCCTTTCCGGCAGTTCCTGCGCGCGCCGCCTCGATCGTGGCGTTAAGCGCCAGCAAATTCGTCTGCCCGGCTACGCTCTGAATGAGTTTGACCACGTCGTCGATTTTTTGCGCCGCCTCTGCCAGATCGGCGATCTCGGCGTTGGTTGATTGCGCCTCATCGGCGGCGGCGCGCACGACTTCCGCGGCGCGCACGAGTTGATGGTTGATCTCAGCGATCGATCTGGACAGTTCGTCCGCGGCAATGGAGGCCGTATCGACGCGGCTGAATGCTGCGTTGGACGTGTGCACGGCGCCGGCGGTTTGCGATTCTGTCTCGTTGGAGGTCGCCGACAGTTCGGTGGCTGTCGATTTCATCGCGGCGACGCCGTTGGCGACGCTCGCCAATACGCTCTCGATGCTTTGGCGAAATGCCACAATAGCCTCATCGAGCACCGCGCGGCGTGCAGCCTGTTCGCTGAGCAAAGCGTTTTGTCGCTCCGCCTTGCGGCGCTCGGTAATGTCGTCATGGGTGCCGATCCAATAGCCGCCGCCCGGTATGGGCCTATTGACCACCGAAATAGAACGGCCGTCGGGCAGCTCAGCCACGAAACTCACAACCTTGCCGGCCGCCATGCTGTCCCTGAGTTCGGCGCAATATTCCTCTGGATTGCGGGTAAGACTGCCGGACTTGGCGCGGTGGCCGACGATATCCACCAGCAGAGCGCCGGGCTTTACGAGATCGGCGGATAGTCCATACATCGCCAGATATCGATCGTTGCGGACCATAAGCCGGCCGCCGGGGTCAAACATGACCACGCCCTGGGTCATATTGTTGAGAGTCAAGTCGAGAAGGCGGCCCTTGAGGTTGAGCCCAGTACCCGCCGACGGCATACGGCCCAGCAATAGAAGGGCGGCGGCGATGCCCAACAGGAAACAGCCAACACCCATGGCGGCGAACAGCCGCCAGTCGTCGGTCGTTGTCAATTGCGAAGCGATTCCGAGCATCACGTCCCGGGGCCGGTCAGCCGGAAAATCCAGGCTGCTCAATAGGTAGCCAACAATCCATTTAAGCTGTGTTAATCAAACCGTTGTGCCGGTTCCGCCCTCGCGGCTTGCCGAGACCAAAGAGGGGCGGTAGAGGCTTTTGCCCATGCCGCAAAGCATTTTCTCCATCGACGTTGAGGACTGGTTCAATCTGTCAGGAACCGGCATGGAGCCGCCGCCCTCGGAATGGGATCGGATGGAAAGCCGCGTCGAAGGAAACTTTCGCGGCCTGCTCGCGCTCTTGGCGGAAAACGGCAGCACTGCCACGTGCTTCTTCCTCGGCTATTTCGGCAAGCGCTTTCCGCATCTCGTACGCGAGGCCGTCGACGCCGGCCATGAGATCGCGTCTCACAGCTATTTTCACCGGCTCGTGTACGAAATGTCGCCCAATGAGTTTTATGAAGATGCGCTCGCATCGCGCCAACTTCTTGAGGACATTTCGGGCCGTCCGGTTCGGGGATATCGCGCTCCGGCGTTTTCGGTTACGGAGCGGACGCCGTGGTTCTTCGAGAAGCTCGTCGAAGCCGGCTACGAGTATGATTCCTCCGTCTTTCCGGCCCATCACCAGACCGGCGGGCTCGCAACAAACAAGCTCGCACCTCACAGCATCGAGACCCGGGCAGGCACGATCGCAGAGTTCCCGATCACCGTCGTGCGGACACTCGGAGCGCCGATGTGCTTTTTCGGCGGCGGGTATTTGCGGCTGTTTCCGTATCGCCTCATGCGCACCATGGGGCGGCGCGTGCTCAGCGAGGGCCGCCCCGTTGTCTTTTACATTCATCCGCGCGAGATTGACCCTGAGCAGCCGCGCTTGCCGCTGAGCCGCCGCCGAAGGTTCACTTGCTATGTGAACCTTCACTCTACGCGCCCCAAAATCGGACGCATCTTGCGAGACTTCCAGGTGTCGTCGTTCGACAAGCACCTTTCGAAAGGATTGATTCAGTGAGTGAGCGCACGTCGGAGTTCTTCGATCGCTATGCTGTCGACTTCGATGCCATCTATGGCAACGACAATCGCGCGTTCGAACGAGTCATCAATAACCTGTTTCGGCGCGCGATGGTCATCCGCTACGAGAAAACAATCGCGGGCTGTGATCCGATAGAAGGGCGCACGGTCATCGACATCGGCTGCGGATCGGGCCACTACAGCGTCGCCCTGGCGCGCGCAGGAGCCGCACGCGTGCTCGGCCTGGATTTCGCTCCCGGCATGCTCAAAATCGCGCAATCGAGCGCCGAGAAATTCGGCGTTGCGGGTCGTTGTACCTTCGAACACGGCGATTTTCTGACCTATCCGCTCGCCGAGCAATTCGACTATGCGATCGTGATGGGTTTCATGGACTACGTCAGCGACCCGCGGCCGGTCATCGATCGCGTGCTTGCCATTGTGCGCCGGCGCGCGTTTTTCAGCTTTCCGAAGGACGGCGGGCCGCTGGCCTGGCAGCGCAAGTTGCGCTACCGCAATCGCTGCGATCTGTTCCTTTACCGTGAAGACCAAATCCGCAGGCTGTTCGCGGCGACCGGAGCGAAGTTCTCGATTGAACCCGCCGGCCGCGATGTCTTCGTAACCCTCGAACCGAGGGCCGCCGGATAAACCTCCGGGCTGTCAGAAGCGCGGCGCGGCGGCGACTTTGGCGCCGACGAGCGGCCGATTGGTGCTATCGTGCATCGAGGCCGAGGCAATCCAATGATCAAACGCTACAGCGACCATGCCGCTAACGAGCGGACTTTTCTTGCCTGGGTCCGCACCGCCATTGCGGTCATGGCGTTCGGATTCGTCATCGAACGATTTGATTTATTTCTGCAGATCGCCGCGCCGCAGATCGCGCTCAAACAAATAGCGCCACACGGCGGAAGGTTCGCCAACGCAGCTGGCCTCTCTTTCATCGCCATCGGCGTCGTGATGATCGTTCTTGCGGGTATCCGCTTCGTCCGGACCGCCAAGGCCATCGAGAGCGACGACACGCTGCCAAGCCCCGGTGAGCGCTTTGATCTCGCGCTTGCCGCTCTCATCGCGCTGCTAGGGGTAGCGCTTTTCCTCTACCTGGCGCGCGCCGTTATGCCCGCCACTTGATGTTGAACTAGCCACTTTTTTCCGGGAAACACCATGGCCGCTGTGTGACGCCCGCCACGCTGACAAGCTTCATCGGCATCAACGAAAATGCTCAATTACGCAAATTCGGCCTGCACAACGGCGCACCCAACGACCGCAATAATAATCTCTCGGAAAAATGGGACGGCATGGCGCTCGTGCCCGCGCGCGATCCGAAAAATCCCTACGACTTCTTTTGTTCGTGTCCAACGACAATGATTTCATCACGCAGGACGGCTACCAGGCGGGCGACGCCTACAAGGACCCCAGCGGCGCGCCGACGTTGACACGATGATTTTGGTTTTCGGGTGACACTGCCGGGTGCTTAACGCTGAGTGCGCGCGTGCGCTTCAAATCTTTCCGACCAGCGTCGCCACCGCCAATCCCATATTCCCCAGCAGCGATTGCCGATAGACGCCGGAGCGCATGAGCCCATAAGCCCGCGGCAGGAGACTAAGCTTCCTGGACCGGCGGAACAGCTCGAACGTTGCCCTGTTTTCGTCGGTCATCAGGCCCTCGATCCGCTCCAGCACGGCCACGTTCATGTCGGCCCATTTGCGGAACCGCCCCTGCCAGAGCAGGCGAGCACGCACCACGCGAGCGCCCGCCGCGACGTTCGAGCCGATCACGTTGCCCGAATGCATGCGATAGGAAACAGTCGGCATGCTGTCGTACAAAATCTTTCCGCCCACGGCCGTGATCGTCGTATACACGAGCCAGTCGTGGGCGGGAGCGTTCGCGTCAGCGCCGACCTGCATGAGCAGCCAGCGCATTTTTTCGTTGAGGACCATGGTATTGCCGCTGGCCAAGCTTTGCACCAGCGCATTCCGGAAATGCGGGGGTTTGCGGTAATACGCCGACAAGCCGATGTCTCTTCCCTGTTCGTCAATGAGTTGTGTGCGCGAACAATAAACAACGGGCTTATCCACCGGGGCATTGCCGAGGAACTGCCGCGCCCGCGACAGTTTTTGCGGGTGCCAGACGTCGTCCTGATCCGACAGCGCGTAATATTCGCCCTCGATCGCCGGGTCGCAGATCAGGGACATGAAGTTGGCGACAAATCCTTTTTGCGGCCCGCGCCTGATATCGACTCTGTCGGCTCCGTGCTTTTTCTGAAAGTCCTCAAGCAGGGCCACCGTGGTATCGCTGGATCCGTCATCGGAGGCGATCAAGCGCCAATCCTTGAAGTCCTGGGCCTCATACGATGCGAGTTGGGCCGACAGAAATTGCGCCCCGTTGAACGTGCAAAGCAGAATGGCAATGGACCCGGACGACATTCAACGACCGCTGGCGACTCTGCGGCGAAATTACCTAATCCGCTCCTTGTCGCATAGAGCATCGATGCAGCGGCTTTTCATCTTTCAAGATTAAATAATGGCAGCATCGGACTCCCCTTGCGATGTGGGAAATACCGGCGTAATTCTCCGCCTATGGCCGCCAATGATGCCGCGCTCGACAAGGTCCTCGGGGCACTTCCGATAGCGACTTACCGCGCCGGTGAAGTCGTCCTGACGGCCGGGTCAAAAACAGGTCAGCTGCTGATCCTCAAAAGCGGTGCGGTTGCAATTATCAAAGACTCCATTGAGATCGCGAAAGTGCGAGAACCCGGCGCGGTCATTGGCGAACTCTCCGCCTTGCTGGATCAACCGCACACGGCGGACGTCAAGGCCTTGGAGGACTCGCAGTTTCGCGTTGCCGCCGCGGCGATGCTCGAGAAGGATCCAATCGCGGTCCTTCACATCGCCAAAATACTGGCGCAACGCCTTGTCGCCATCGACAACGGGTTTGTCGAGCTGAAGAAGCAAATTCAGGCCGGCCAGTCATCAAGCGTTCTCGGCAGAACGCTGGAGAAGATCGAAAAAGCCCTCGCGGCCTGGAGCGAGGATGCGCCGCCGCTCACTCCAGGCTGGCGCAACCAGCCCTGACAGACCTGCCCGGACAAAGCGGCGTGACGCCACAACTCAACGTTCTGATATCGGGCGGATTCACTAGCGCCTACGAGCGGCTGCTGCCGGAGTTCAAGCGAGCGAGTGGCCTCGACGTTTCGACCGGATCGGGTGCGTCGCAGGGAACGGGGCCGCAGACGATTGCGGCGCAGCTTGCCCGCGGCGTACTGGCCGACGTGGTGATCCTGTCCAGGGAGGGCCTCGACGAGTTGATCGCCGCGAAGCGTATCGCCGCAGGGACCGATGTGGATCTTGCGCAAGTGCCGCTCGGAGTAGCGCTGCGGGCCGGGACGCCAAAGCCCGACGTGAGCACTGCCGAGGCTTTCAAACAATTCCTGCTCAAGGGCGGAACGGTCGCGGTCCCCGCAAGCACCAGCGGGATATGGCTCAGGAGCGATCTTTTCCCGCGGCTCGGCATCGCGGAAAAGATAAGCATCAAAGTAGGGCCGCGCGGCTCGGACGCGACCCGCATGGTCGCGGCGGGTGAAGCGGATCTTGCGGTGATGCCGATCAGCGAAATCGTATGCGCGGCAGGCATCGACCTCGCCGGCAGCATCGCGCCGGAGATTCAATTCGTGCAGACGTTTTCAGCCGCTGTCGTGGCCGGTTCGGCAGCAATTGAAGAGTCCAAACGACTGATCGAATTTCTGGCCTCCGCGCGCGCTTCCGCCGCCATCCGGGACAGCGGAATGGAGCCTCTTGCCGCGTCAAGGTAGGAGCGAACCGCGCGACATCACCTGACGGCGCGTCTAGTAGAGCCCACGATCCGACATTATCTGCGACTGCCGCTCGTTCTCCTCGTGGGTGAGGCCTTGAACGTGCTCAAGCAGCATCTGAGCATAGCTGGGCAGTATCGACCGATCGATATGCCGGCTCCCATCCCAGAGCGCCGAGCGTACCAACGCCTTGGCGCAGTGAAGCAGGGCCTCCTCGACCGTGATGAGGATGCCAACCTTCGGCGTGCGCTCCTTGACGGCACTCGCTGCCAATAGCCGCGCATCGTCGGTGATGCGAGCGGTGCCATTGATGCGCAACGTCTCGTTCATGCCTGGCACCAAAAACAGCAAACCGATGCGCGGGTTGACGAGCAGGTTGCTCATCGTGTCGAGCCGGTTATTGCCGATCCGGTCGGGCAGCAGCAACATAAGATCGTCAAGCACGCGCACGAAGCCCGGCGGATCGCCGCGGGGCGAGACGTCGGCGCCGTTGGGGCCCTGTGTCGCGATGATGCAAAACGGCGAGAGCGAGATGATGCGGCGGCAGTACTTATCGAGCGACCGAAGCACCTTGCCGGTGGCGCGGAGCATCGGCTGGGGATAAAACGCCCGAAGGCTTGGCTCGTCGGTGATGAAGTGCGTGTCGTCAGGCAGCATGCGTTACCTCACGATTTTGCGATTCCCGACTATCACATTAGCGCATCCCTGGGAGAAAGTGGGAACGCGCGCGATCGTACGCCGTGCCGGCAAGAG
>Ga0209579_10003387_pt1 | contig 11627 bp, 14 predicted proteins | sample Coa_R1_2_FD_187152 | JGI IMG/M metagenome (GOLD analysis project Ga0209579, IMG submission 187152) | Surface soil microbial communities from Centralia Pennsylvania, which are recovering from an underground coalmine fire - Coalmine... | ecosystem: Environmental > Terrestrial > Soil >... | reverse complement strand
GCTGGCGCACTCCAAAACCTGGCGGACTTTCTTGCGCTCGCCCGACGTGGATCGATTCGGCGCTACTATTGTTTTTTGTCCGTGTCATCCGTGACATCCGCGGTTAAAGTTAACGCGCATGGCATTTAAGAATTTTCCGGAGCAGGTGCAAGGGGTGGGATTGTTGCAGCGGTCGCTGGAACGCGGGCGGCTTGCCCATGCTTATCTTTTTACCGGACACGAGCTGGGCGAGCTCGAGGCCATTGCGCAGACGCTGGCGAAAACTTTGAACTGCCAGCAGCCGGTTCGCGGGCAGAACGGCGTGGCGATTGATTGCTGCGATCAGTGCGTGAATTGCCGAAAAATCATCAACGGCAACCATGCGGATGTGCATTGGGTGCGTCCGGAATCCAAGTCGCGCACGGTGAGCGTGGTCCAGATGCGGGAGTTGATGCAGGAAATCAACCTCAAGCCGACGGAGGCGGAATACAAAGTGGCGGTGATTGTGGCCGCGGACCGTTTGAATGTGCAGGGGGCGAACGCGTTTTTGAAGACGCTGGAGGAACCGCCGCCGAAATCGATTTTAATTCTGCTGACGACTGAGCCACAGCGATTGCTTGAGACGATTGTCTCGCGCTGTTTGCGATTGAATTTTTCGGGTGATGGTCCGCGTCCGTTGCCGGCGGCGGAAATGGAATGGCTGGCGGGCTTCAGCGAGATGGCGGCATCAGAGCAAAAAAGTTTGCTGGGGCGTTATCGGTTGATGGATGTGTTGCTGCAAAAGCTGAACGCGCTAAAAACGACCATTGAAGAGAGCCTGACGGCCCGCTCGCCGTTGCAGCGATACGACGATGTGGACAAGGATTTGCGCGAGAAGTGGGAGGACGAATTGACGGCGGCGATCGAAGCGGAGTATCGGCGGCAGCGGACGGATTTGCTCGGGATTGTGCAGAGGTGGTTGAGGGATGTGTGGCTCGCGGCGATGGCGAAGGGTCGAGGGTCGGGGGGCGAGGGGAAGGCGGAGGGCACGCGGGAGTTATTGAATTTTCCTGAGCTGGCGGGCACGAAACGTGTGGCGGCCAGGATTTCAGCGCATGATGCGATGGAGAATTTGCAGGTTATCGAATCGACGCAGCGGTTGTTGCACACGAATGTGCAGGAGGCGCTGGCGCTGGAAGTGGGGTTGTTGAAGTTGAATTTGTGAAGAGGTTAGACACGAATTCGCACGAATGGGCACGAATTTTGATGCGGAGGGGAACGTTGAAGCGTCTCTTATGGCGGGCTTGGCGAGTGTCAGGGAGCCGTTGTAAATCTCTGCAGGTCTTCAGTGAACTCTTTTAGAACTGTATCTGCGTCGCCATACGTTCCGTCTTTGGCGAGCACGAATGCGTCATCGTAGCCATAAATGAAGGAAAACTCGCGGGGAACTTTGGAGAGCATCACAGCCGTGCGATAGAGATGGGTGGCGATTCGCGCAGCATCGTCAGGGTGTGAAACGACGTGCCGATGAAGTCGTCCCAGCACTGCTCTGAATGCCGACCAGAACTCGGCCTCTGTGCTAAGGGCGTGCAAGTGCGAGATGATCGCCCCCGTGTCGTCCGGTCTTGTAACAGCAAGCTGCATAAGTGCGTCTGGCGGCGAGTCCAAGGCCACAATCTGCGAATCGGCCCAGTCGATAACCTCGCGCGCCGCCGCCACGCCATAATCAAACAGCAGGCTCAGTCGCTTTGCGTCTTGTGTGTATGGTGGCATGACGAGACAGCTTAGCTCGGGTCAATTCGCGCAAGCACGTAAATCTTCTCGCAACAGGGTTCGCCGCGAAAAATTGTATCCCGGTTTTCTTTGAAACGGAATCCGATGCGCTCGAGTAGGCGGATGCTTGGCGTGTTCCGGTGGTCGGTAATGCCAAATACTTGCGAGACTTTGGTGGCCGCAAACAGGAGGTGAATTGCCTCTTTGACCGCGGCGGTGGCGATGCCTCGGCCCTGCGAATCCGGCTCAAGAGTAATGCCTATTTTGGCTGTCCTTGCGTCGTTCGCGACATAGATGCCGATGTCTCCAATGAGGCGGTCGGCGAAGGGTTCAGCGATGCCCAGTTGTATCCACTCGCCCGGGGAGAATAGCGACGCGGTGCTCATCTGGGTGAGGAAGGCTGAGGCTTCCGTTTCTGACATGGGCAACCAGCTCTGATAGCGGCCAAGTTCCGGTATGGAACGGTACGACTGAAAACAGTCGAGATCAGTTGGACGAAGGCGACGGAGTAAGCCTCCGGAGAAGGCGCGCGGGAGTAAATCGTCGTCTGGTGAGGGCATCATGGCTAAAGGCCAGAGGCCGGCCGCGGGGATTGCAACATAAACAACCCCAACTTGAACGGGATCGCAATCATTCAGCAACCTTCGGAAGCCGAGGAGCGAACATTTGTGTGTCGCGAAACTCAATAGCAAGGCTTCCCTTCCGCGCTTCGCATAGTGGCTCAATTTTGGAAATCTGCGATTGCACTGTGGCGGATGGATGCTCCATTGCGAAGCATCCGGTCCAGGTGAAAACCTCAATGAAGCAATCTCGCGTCTCGTCCTCACGCACTTTGACTAAGACGTGCGGATCGGCGTGGACCATGCCTTCCTTCAAATAAATCTGCCAGGTCTCGGAAAGTACGGCTTGAAGTTGGTGTTCCGACCCCGGTCGGACGTGATAGATAACCGTCTGAGGCATCGGAGCATTCCCCGGCCGAAGAGGTGTGGAACAAGATGCTAAGATTAGAGGCAGCAATCCGACGGCATATCGAATGGTTTGCATGTGACGTGTTGCCATGAGATCTAACTTGTAAGTGTACCTATCTAGACTTTTTCGCCGCTCTCCAGCCACGGTAATACCTGTGCCATTGGCAATCTGAAACCAGCCTCAGGTGAATCAAAACGACTGCGAACAATCTGCAAAAACTCATCGACGTCGACCATCGCCAAATGCCGAGTGGAATGAATCAGAGAGTCGTCAGCGGCAAAAGTGAAAACCTCAAGCTGAGTCTTTCGGTATATCGTGGCCAGCGCGACACCATCAACGTGGGAGAAGTTGTAGAAATCCTGCCATTCGACCTCGCCACAAGCCGCATTGTCGCGTGTAACGTCTCGAAAACACCGCGGGATCTCTTGAATCAGATTTTCAGTCTGTTGGACGCTTAAGCGCGGCTGGACTCGAAGCAGTTCCGTTCGAATATCGAGTTTGAAGTCGCGCATGACTGTTCATTGGTCAGCAGTGAACAAAACAAAGCGTCCCTCTTTTGCGGCGCGGGTGTAAAGGTCCCGGACGCCCTGAAACCAGTCCCAGGTGTAGCGAAAATCCTCGTCGGACAATGGAGAGTCATAGCTCGTGGCATCAATCGCGAAGTAACGGCGCCGGAACTCCTCCTCGGTGATAGCGGGCAAGGCCGCGGCTATGTCACGGACCTGATTGGATGTCTTGAGGCTCATGATGTAATCCGAATCTGTATAGAGCAATTCTCCGGCAAGAACGGTGTGGTTCAGTGGATACTCGCCGCCATCCCAACTCAATTGACCATCGGAGAGCGTCCGGTGCATCGCGTCCCACGACTTGTCGCTCTCGGCCGCCAGGTCGGGATGCTCGCCGAGATAGGTTTCCTCGATGACTTCCCGCACATGCTCAAGCCGCGCCTGCTCGTCGTCGAGCGAGCGAAGGTGCGCGGCCTCTTTTTCTGTCAGTGCAAAATGAACGCCAAGGCAACTCATAATGATGGGCGGAGATATTTAACGAGTAAATCCCGCCGTGGCGGGACACGCGGGGATTGTAATATAAAACAACTCGCGGCTGCTCGATGAACCGAGAGCGCTGACCGGCGTTGGTTGCAGCGATTTTTTAGGCCACGACTCGGTCATACTCGCTATGCTTGGGCGGCAAAATGCTCTAAATCTGCCAGCACCTGCGCCTGAGTGGACGCCGGAGAGCTGAATGACCGCCAGCAAGATTCCAACATCATCAGTGAATTAATTCTCTCGATTCCCCGGCGCTCGGCTGACGACAACGGACGCCCAAGCTTCTGCTCGGCAGCAGAAATCACTTGCTGCTGACTCGCCGCGATTGCCTCCTCCATCTTATCTTTCATGAGCGCGTAAGTGGTCTAACTTGTGAGTCTGCATCAGAATTGTTGGCTATCTCCATTCACGGGGGGAAGGTATAACCAGATTGAGTGGCTTGTCGAGCAGTGGGTGGTGTTCTTACGTTAAAAGCGTATTCAGCCGTCCCTGCGGGACTTATGCATCTGGCGCTGCGGTCCTGGCGTTGAAAGGGCCCGTTCCCCAAATCGAAAACAATCGGGCCACAGACCCGCGGTCCGGAGCGCGGCATTTATGCCGCTTCAGCGATCGCAAGGAAGCACGCTCGGGAAATTCCAATCCATCGCCAATGGTCACGCTGAAGCGACCTGAAGGTCGCGCTCCCATTCCCCAAAAACCAGATGCGCATGCGCGTGGGCGACCATTTTCGGGCTCAACCAGCAAATTTTCCGTAATAGGTGTCATATACGTAACGTGATGATACCTGGTGATGCCAAATGTGTGCGATAAGGGAGCGATGATGACGTATGGAATCGTTGAAGGGTTGGAGGGTGGAAGCGTTGAAGCGTGCGCGGACGCGGACGGCGCGGGGCGCCGGGACGGGCGGTGTACGAAAGTTACGATAGTTACACTAATTCCCGTAGTTCCCGCATTCGCAATGCTGCCCCTGCAGGCCGTTACGGGCAAAAATAGGTGATTGCAAATGACTGGTTATCAAATAGATAAAAGTGAATCAAAGTGGATCAAAGTAGCGCGGTTAAGGGACGCAAAGGACAGAAGGGACATAAGGGCCGTCCGGCGAGACGCCGGCGCTCTCAGATCGGGGCGATCCGAGTTAATACGACTAAATCCGACCAGATACGACCGCGCCAGCCAAAATGAATTCTCTTCGCGATGGAATGGGGGCTTGCTACTTTGCCGAAACCGGCGCCGGTCAGCCGTCTTCGCGTGCGCTTCGATGCGCCAAGGGACACCGGCGCCCCAAATGAAATGAATCGCGCAGCAAAGACCGAAATACCCCAACAACGTATCTGCGCGACCGAGTGTTACGCGTTGGTTTTCGGGCTGTTTCTGGGGCTGGCGATTTGGAAGTTTGGCAATCCGGCCATCCTCGACCGGGTCATCGCGCCGCCGGCATCGTGGTTCGATTTGTGGAATGACGCGTGGCCGCTGGAATGGGCCAATTGGATTCTCCTGGTCCTGGCGGTCATCGGCGCCGCGCTCGCGGTGGGGAAAATGCCGCGCTGGCCGGGCAAGCGATGGCTTTGGATTCTGCCACTGGTCTGGTTCGGCTGGCAGCTCGTTTCGGCAACGCAAAGTGTCGACAAGCATTTGACGGCAGTAACACTCTGGCAGCTGGGTGGTTGCGCGGCTTGTTATTTTCTCGGCGCACTGGTGATTGGCCATGGGCGCGGGTGGAAATTGTTGATGGCGGGCCTGATGGTGGCGCTGGCTTTCTGCCTTGTCCGAGCGGTGAAGCAAAAGGTTTTCGAGTTTCCACGTGAGCACGCGTACTTGCTCGAAAGCCAACGCACCGGATGGACGAATGTGCCGCCTGAACTGTTCCAGGAAATGAAGCGGGATAATGTCATCATCAACACGAACGGAGTGGATGTCGCCAATCCGCTGATCCTTGCCAAATACGAAAAGGGCCGCGTCAATGGCACGCTGGTCTATCCGAATGCGCTGGCGGGCATCGTGCTCCTGCTGTGGCCGTTTGCGTTCGCGGGCGTGCTGGAGGTGACGCGGCAACTCCGGCGAACCACGCGGCTGGCGGCCATTGCGTTGGTGGCGGCGATGGGTGCTGCGGGGTTGATTTTTTCCGGGTCAAAGGGGGGCTGGCTCATCGCTTTGGGTATGGGGGTGTTTTGGTTATATCGATTGAAGTGGTCGCGAAATTTAAAGCGAGTGCTGGTGGTCGTGATCATAGCCGGGGGATTGGCGGCGTTCGGATTGCGATTCCACAGTTACTTTGCAAGGGGCGCGACGAGCGTCGGGGCGCGATTTGACTATTGGCGGGTGGCGACGGAGGTGGCGATTATTCATCCGGGACTTGGATCCGGGCCGGGAACTTTTCAGCGGCCTTATTGGAATATGAAAAAGCCCGAGTCAGAAATGGCGCGGCTGGTCCATAACGATTACCTGGAACAGTTCTCAGACTCGGGTCTGATCGGCGGGCTCAGTTACCTGGTCTGGATCGGCCTGGTGCTTTGGGCGGCAGGGAAGCGGATTTGGACGGCTGGTGATTGGCTCGAGTTCGCCATACTCGTGGGATTGCTCGGGTGGTTTGTGCAGGGGTTCATGGAGTTCAGCCTATACATCCCGGCACTGGCCTGGACGGCATTCACTCTCTTGGGATGTCTGCTGGTTCGCGCCGCAAATCAATTCGACAAATCCCAGGCTGCACATTAGCCTCGCTCGCCATGAAGATTCTCTTCCTGAACGGACCAAACCTGAATCTTTTGGGGCAACGCGAGCCGGAGGTCTACGGCCGGACGACGTTGAAGGATATCGAAGCACAGGTTCGAGCGCGTGCGGCGAAGCTTGGCGCGGAAATCGACTTCAGACAATCCAACGTGGAAGGCGAGTTGGTGACGTGGATTCAGCAATCCAAGGGAACCTTTGACGTTATCGTCCTCAACGCGGGGGCTTATACGCATACGAGCATCGCATTGCGGGACGCCATCGCGGGAACCGGAGTGCCGACGATCGAAATCCATCTTTCGAATGTGCACGCGCGGGAGGAGTTCCGGCATAAATCGTTGATCGCACCGGTGTGCCGGGGACAGATTCTGGGGTTCGGCGCGAATTCCTACATTTTGGGCCTGGAAGCAGCCGTTACCGTTAACGTGAAGGTATAATTCGGCTTTTTAAGGGTTAAACAGCCCATTTTAAGGTGGAATTCAGACGGTCTATTTTCCTAAAGGATTTACATCTTGACGCTTTTTGTGCTGGTCGCTATTTTCGCTGGCAATTGAACCAATGCTTTAAGCAGAGTCGAAGTTCGGCTACTGCTTTTTTGCTTTCAGAGATTCGTCGGGATTAGGAAACGATTTAATCGGTTACAACAGGCTAACGACGTGGACTTAAAAGACATCAAAGCGATCATCGACCTGATGAAAAAGAACTCCGTGTCGGAGTTCGAACTCGAGAAAGAAGATTTCAAGATCAAACTCAAGCGCTCTCCGAATGGTGGAAGCGGCAGTCCCGTAGCCTTCGAAGATGCCCCGGTTGTTGCCTACATGCCACCTACGATTGCGACAGCTCCCATCCCGGCAACGCCTGGAGCGGCGCCAGCACCAGTGGGTGGCGGTCCGACGGAACAGGAAATCAAGTCGCCAATGATTGGGACCTTTTATCGCGCACCCTCACCGGAAGCCGGGCCTTACATCGAGGTCGGCGCAGAGGTCAATCCGGATACGGTCGTGTGTATCATTGAGGCGATGAAGGTGATGAACGAGATTAAAGCCGAGGCCAAGGGTGTGATTACCCAGGTTTTGGTGGAAAACGCCAAGCCGGTGGAGTTCGGTCAACCGCTGTTCAAGATTCGGCCGAATTGAAGGTTAGTTAAATAAGTTAAATGCGCTAAATCGGTTAAATGAGGGGCCACGCCGTTTTAACCAATCACTTATTTAACTCGTTTAACTCATTGCACCCACTTAACGATTTACATGTTTGAAAAGATTCTGGTAGCCAATCGCGGAGAGATTGCCGTTCGTGTCATCCGCGCGTGCAAGGAGTTGAATATCCGCACGGTGGCTGTTTATTCCGATATTGACAGCAATTCCATGCACGTGCAATTGGCGGACGAAGCCATCTGCATTGGCAAAGCGCCCGCCAACGAGAGTTACCTGCGCATCGACCGCATCATCAGCGCGGCGGAGATTGCGGACGTGGACGCGATTCACCCCGGTTACGGCTTCTTATCCGAAAACGCCCATTTCGCTGATGTCTGCGAGAGCTGCAACATCCGGTTTATCGGGCCGAGTTCTCGCGCGATGAACGCCATGGAAGACAAAGCCGTGAGCCGAGCGCTCGCGAAAAAAGCCGGCGTGCCCACGCCTCCCGGATCCGAAGGCGTTGTAGAGAACGAGCAGGACGCGCTTACCGTGGCGAAGAGGATTGGTTATCCGGTGATGATCAAAGCCATCGCTGGCGGAGGCGGGCGCGGCATGCGCGTGGCGCACAATGATATTTCGCTGGTGAAGGGCTATCACACTGCGCGCACGGAAGCGGAAAAAGCGTTCGGCAACTCGGGTGTGTATATCGAGAAGTTCATCGAGAACCCGCACCACGTTGAATTTCAGATTCTTGCAGATCAAAAGGGCAACATCATTCACCTTGGCGAACGCGATTGTTCCGTTCAACGCCGGAATCAAAAAGTGGTGGAGGAAACTCCTTCTCCGTTGATTGAACACAAGTTTCGCAAGCTGCGTGAGAAAATGGGCAAGGCGGCGATAAAGATTGCGGACCTCGCGAATTATACGAATGCCGGCACGGTGGAGTTCATTGTGGACGACAAGGGCGACTTCTACTTCCTGGAAATGAACAAACGCATCCAGGTGGAGCATCCGATTACGGAGGAAGTCACGGGCATCGACCTGGTGCGCTACCAGATCATGATTGCGATGGGCGAACAACTGCGGCACAAGCAGGGAGACGTGAATTTCAAGGGGCACGCCATCGAATGCCGCATCAATGCCGAAGATCCCTTCGATGATTTTCGGCCCAGCCCGGGACGCATCGAGATGTATTATCAGCCAGGCGGGAGAGGAGTTCGCGTGGATACGCACGCTTATGCCGGTTACACAATCCCGCCTACATATGATTCGATGATCGGCAAGCTGATTACCTACGGCAAAGACCGACGCGAGGCGATGGACAAGATGAGCCGGGCGCTGGCCGAGTACATGGTCACCGGCATCAAAACGACGATTTCATTCCAGCAGGCGATCCTGCAGGACCCGAACTTCCGGCGCGGCGTTTACTCGACCGGCTTTGTCGAACAACTGCTTGGCGGTGCCAGGCGGGAGTTGATTGAGGAGAAAAGTTAGAGCCCACTGAGGATCGAACGGGCGGCCCGCACGCAACGAAAGCCGAGGTGGTTGGCTCCACTGCTGATTTCGCCTTTACCACGCGCACCAACCATATAGGCCGTGCAATATTGGTCGGTGCAAAGGAAAGAGCCACCCCGCATGACGCGCTTTTGCTGAGCAGGCTCCAGCGGATCGAATGAGGAATCCGGCCCCTGCGGATTACGCGCGACACCGCCGGCCGCGGCGAGTTGAGCGTAATAGTCGGGGCGGTACCAATCGCTGCACCATTCCCAGACGTTTCCGGCCATGTCATATAGGCCGTAGCCGTTGGTGGAAAATTGCGCGACGGGAGCAAGGCCGGCAAAGCCATCTTCGGCAGTATCTTTATCTGGAAAATGGCCCTGAAAAATATTTGCCATCCATTTGCCGCCGGGTTTGAGTTCATTGCCCCACGCGTAGAGCTTTCCCTGCAATCCGCCACGGGCGGCGAACTCAAATTCGGCCTCAGTCGGCAAACGTTTGCCCGCCCACTTCGCGAAGGCCACCGCATCTTCATAAGCCACCTGCACGACCGGATACTTCTCCCTGCCCTTCAGGTCGCTGCCCGGCCCAAGCGGATGGCGCCAGCTCGCCCCTTTGATGTAGCCCCACCATTGGTAGTGATTGTCGAGCGGAACCGGATGCGCGGGAGGCGTGAAGACCACAGAACCGGCAACGAGGTTATCCGGTGGAGCGCCGGGGAATTCCGCCGCTGTAGGAGTTCGCTCGGCCACAGTGACATATCCGGTGGCCTTGACGAATTTTTCAAACTGCTCATTCGTGACCTCGGTTTTATCCATCCAGAATCCATCCACATAAACCCGATGAACCGGCTGCGAATCCTTCGTGACACCCGACATTCCACAGAGAGCCTCGCTGGCTGCATCGCTCCCCATTGAGAATTCGCCGCCGGGAATCCAGACCATGCCGTCGGGCGCCGGCGCTTCGGGTGGGGCGGCTGAGGAAACCGGAAGTGCGAGCGCGAGCGGGGCAATCAATACCAAACGCGCCAGGATGCGAGATGAATTTTTCATAGCTGTTTATAGTGAAAATACGGGTTTTCGGAGTCTGGTTTCTGTGGAGTTTCGTTCGTTCAAATTGAATTCACTTTGTCTCGTTGACCTGATTGGAAAAAATAGTCTTCCAATCGTCCTTCATGCTGATCACGATCCAGCCATCTCTTTGGGCCTCGTCATAGAGCTTCTGGGTGAAAGTGCCGACTTTAGAGTCCGGCAATCCTTGCGCCGGGCCGTAGGCATATTCGCGCTTTGCGTCATCATGCAGCACCAGCATGGCAATTCTCGCGCCCTCACCCGCTTTGGTGTATTCAAGCATTTGCTGGTCGCCGGTCGAATTGCCGAACGCCGCATGCGGACGACGACCGATCATCAGGTAGATGCCTTCAGCTTTGCCCGCATCATTGTCGTTGAGCACCACCTTGGGTTCTTTGGTAAGGATTGGTTTGCCGTCTCTCTCATAGCCATATTTCGTCGCTCCCGCAGTCCCGACGACCTGTTCGGGCGGGATGCCGTATGTTTGCTCGGCATACACGCGCACAAAATCCTGTCCGCCGCCGGTAACGATGTAGGTCTTGTAGCCGTTCGCGCGAAGATATTTCAAAACCTCCTGCATCGGCAGGTAAGTCAACTCGGTGTAAGGCCGGTGCCAGCGCGGGTCTTTGGCTTCGGCGAGCCACTTTTTCACTTCGGCTTGAAATTGTTCGGTCGTCATGCCGCTGAGTGTCGCGGCGGCGATTTTTTCCAGGTCCTTCATCGGAAGTTTTGCGATGGCTTCGCGGTCGCCGGACATCACGGTCTTGAACGGCTCGACATTTTTCAATTCCGGTTTTGCCGCCACGACAGCCGGAACGCGATCCAGGCAAAACATCAACTGGGTGTACACCGGATGCTCAACCCACAAGGTCCCATCCTGATCAAAAGTGGCGATGCGTTCCTCCGGTGGCACGAACTGTGGATTGGATGAGTCGGTGGTGGTTTTGACAAAATTTATGATGGCCTGCTTGTTGTGAGTGTCGTTCCACGAGGGTAGAGGATCGTCTGCGCTCAAAGCGTTTTGTATCACCAGCAGCACGAGGCCGGTCCCGAACGTCAACGCTTTGCCGCGCAGATGAGAGAGAGTTGATTTCACAAGTTGCTACAGGAATTTTGCGCGGGCCGCCATTGACGGTAACGGCCCGCGCGGTTTGCCTCAGACCAAAAGGTCAATCGCCTTCGTGCTTTTTCACCATTTCCTCAATCTTTTTCTTGACCTCATCCAGATTGAAGGACGCGGGGTTTTGCATGGGCGGATAGTCGATCGCCGTTTTAGCCAATTGACCTACGTATTGCTGGACCATCACGAAGCGCCAGAACTCGCGAGCGAAGAAGTCCTGGCCGTAGCCAAAGGCAGCGTCATTGGGAGACTGACCGCGAATATTCGGTGTCCTCTCGAACGGATCCTGACGAAGGTTTACGATTGTGGGCATATCGGTTGTCACTTTTTCGCC
>Ga0209579_10003384_pt1 | contig 11630 bp, 12 predicted proteins | sample Coa_R1_2_FD_187152 | JGI IMG/M metagenome (GOLD analysis project Ga0209579, IMG submission 187152) | Surface soil microbial communities from Centralia Pennsylvania, which are recovering from an underground coalmine fire - Coalmine... | ecosystem: Environmental > Terrestrial > Soil >... | reverse complement strand
GGCAAAGGTCTGGGCGCGAGAATTGTAGACCCGCGCCAGGCCGCCGCTGATGCGGCCGAGGCGGCCCTGCACCATCTGCTCCTTGGCGCGCAGAAAGCATTCCTTGAAGCGGCGGCTATAGCCGACGCGCAAGGTGCCATTGGTCCGTTTGAGCGTGTTGATGATCGCCTCGGCATCGTTGAGCGACAGCGCCAGCGGCTTTTCCACCAGCACCGCTTTGCCCAATTCGAGCGCCTTGCACACTGCCGCGGCGTGCTCGCCTTCCGGCGTCGAGACGAACACGGCATTGACGTCCGGATGCGCGATGATTGCGTCGTTGTCGGCGGAATGGAAATGCGCGCCGGACAGATCCGCGAGCTTCTTGGCGTTGGCGGGATCCTTGTCGGACACCGCGACGAAGCGCACCGCCGGATGTTTCGCCGCCAGCCGCGCCCGCAATGTGCCGATGCGGCCCGAGCCGACGACGGCGATGCCGAGCTCTTTTGTCGTCACGCTTTCCTCCCTTGCCATCCGTCCGGCTCCTGCCTCAAGCTAGGCTACGTTCACCGGCAGGCGAAGCAGGAGATCATACATGAGTGCACGCGCTCTCGAATTCGTCGAGACCTGGGTTTCCGAGAAAATCGAGGCGATGGAGACGCTTCCCGCCGAGGGCGATGAAGCGGCGGCCAAAACCTTGGCGAACGAATGCTTGCAAGCCGCGCTGGAGGAAGACATTCCGGCAGCCGAGATTCAGGAGGCCTTCGACGATCTCGCCGAATTCATCGACGGCGAGATCGAAGAAGAGAGGGACAGAAGAGAAGAGGCCGAGGACGACGATGAAGGGTCGCCTGCGGACGAGGACGACGACGACAAGTAAGAGGAGATGGAGTGCGACCAGGGGCCTCATCAGCCGCCTTGATCAATGGCAGGTCCCCGCAAACTGCTTGAGCAGCGCACTGTCGAGTTCGGCTTCGAACTTCAGTAGACGCATCGGCAATTTCGCTGCTGGATCGAAAATGAAGGCCAGACCGATATCGGGATAGTTTCCGTTCTCGAGGTTCTGGAGCAAGGTTCCGCTCAAGGACAGGCTCTTGACCAATCGGGTCCCGACGACCTGGGCGGGCGCCTGCTTTGCAGATAGCGATAACGGCACAAACTGGCCGCTGAGCACCAGAACGTATTCCTGCACGGCGCCGACCAAATCTTGCGCCTTGGAGCGAACACCGGGATCGAGATAGAAGTCCGCTTCCAGCGCCAGCGGACTTGCTGCTGGCGCTGGTTGTGCCGAGCTCGAACTTGCCTTCGGCGGGCAGACGAATGCGATTTCGTGTGTTCCCCAGGAATCCGTCGAAGTCCCTTGGAGGTAAAAGCCACTATTGTCGTTGAGCGGAGCGATCTGCCACTTGGTTTGCCAGTGCGGCGTGACGATGTGGAGCTGCTGCAGCACCTTCATGCTCAGATTGGTGACGTCGTTGCCGGTCTTCTGAACCATGTACCCCATGTAGTCGGGAGAGATGCCCATCTGACTGAGATAAGTGACGATTTGCGCTGAGACTGCCTCGGTCTGAGCTTGCAGGGTTGGATCCGGAGTCTGGCTCGCGGATTCGAACTGGTGAACCCCGTAATTCGAAGCGTAACCGATGGTCCGATGAGTGCCGCCCATGAAGGCGAGCGTGCAAGCGCTGTCGCACTCACCGGGGAACGGCGGCGACGCTGGCTCGGCAATATACGGCACGCTCTGAGCGGGGATATTTTCGTTCTGCGGAATCATCAGCGGAAGCTGCGAGCCGACTTGGGTCCACATTTTCTGCTGGCGAATGATGATTCCCATGCGCAGCCCAGCGGCAAGATTGCCGCCGCCCGAATTGAGGACCACGATCGTGTTCGGCGCCTTCGCTGGGTTCTGGGTCAAGAACTGTTGGAATTTCTGGTCCGTATCGGGGCAAAAATAGCCGTCGGCAAAGATGTAATCACGCGACCCCTCGCCGAACCTCTGCCCGAGCGTGCTAGTCCAGGCGGTAAAAGTCATTTCCGGCTGGCTCGTACAAGTTTGTGCTGCCGGTGCTGCCGGGGCTGTTGGTGCTGCTGGTGCTGCCGGCCCGGTCGCAGTGTTCGGCACGGCCTGCGCCATCGCGGGAAGAATCCTCGCCATGACAATCAACGCCGCGACAACGAATGTAGCCGGTCGCAGACTCAGGCCGCGACAACCCGGTGCCAAATCTTCCATCGAATACCCCTCCGTAAGATCATCCACGCGTCCATTGTGCAATGGCGTGAACCTGAAGGGAAGCATTCCGGGGATCGGCGGCCATTGCCGCGGTAAAGCCGCCACCGACCGCGAGTCCGCAGCGAAGCGGTAGCTGTGAAATGCTTGCTACTTTCGCGCGATGCCCAGCACCGACGCGATACGGGCGACTTGCGCGTATTGCTCCTTGAGCGCGGCGGTGTAGGCATCGACGCCCATTGGCGCTGCCGGCTGCCCGGTGAGCGCCAGTCTTTCGCCGATCGACTTGTCGTCGAGCGCCGAGAGCATGTCGGCTGCGATCCGCCGGCGCAGGTCGATCGGCATGTCGCGCGGTCCGAGCAGCCCCAGGACGGGACTGGCGAGCAAGGACGGGAATCCGGCTTCCACCACGGTGGGAATGTCCGGCGCGATGGGCGAGCGCTCGCGATCGTTGATGGAAATGATCTTGATCTTGCCGGTCTGCGCGTAGCTCCGCATCGCCGCATAGGATTGCATGCACAACTGGATTCTGTTTTCGCCGAGATCGACCGGCGACTTGGTGATGTCGCGATAAGGAACCTTGGCGATGGCGAGGCCGTTTTCCTTGACGAAGCCGTCGAGCACGAATTCGGAAAATCCCGGCGCGACCGCATAGCTCGTCTCGCTCGGCTTGGCGCGCGCCAACGCCACGAATTCGGCCAGTGTGGAGATGCCGAGACTGGTCGGCACGGCGACCGCGATCTGCACCTTGGCGACCGCCGCGATCGGCGCCAGGTCGGTCTCGGGATCGAAGGTCATGCCCTCGTGCAGGTAGCGTTGTACGACGAAGAGACTGCTCGGCCCGAAGTATAACGTATGGTCATCCTTTGCCGACACCACGGTCCCCAGCGACAACAGGCCATCGCCGCCGGGTTTGCCGTCGATGACGATGGGTTGGCCCCATTTCTGCTGCAACGAATCGGTGATCAGCCGCGCGGCGGTGTCGGCTCCAGAACCCGGACCGAACGGCAGCACGAAGCGCACCGGATGCGTGGGCCACTGTTGGGCGAGGCTTGCCGTCACAGCGATCGCGGGAATCGCCAGCGTAAGCGCAACCATGGTGAGACGAAACCAACCGTTGCGCATGACCCCTCCCGGCACGTCCGGACCCGGTGTCCGGTGGCGCGATGCTCGAACAGCCGTCATTTCGGCGGCAATATTGCGATGGCCTCGACCTCGAACAACGCGCCGGGGCGCGCCAGCTGCGGCACACCGACCGTGGTGCTGGCCGGCGGCGAAGCCGTGTTCACGTACTTGTCCCGCACCTCGCGGTAATGCGCGAGATTGGCGCCGATATCGACCACATAGTTGTTGAGCTTGACGACATGCTCAAATCCGGCGCCGACAGAGACGAGCGCCGCCTTGACGTTCTCGAACGCAATTTCCATCTGCTCGCGGGCGTTGGCGCCCATCCTGCCGGACTTGTCGATGCCGAGCTGGCCGGCAAAGTAGACGGTGCGGCCCGGTCCGGTGACTTCCACGACGTGGCTGTAGCCTGGCGGCTTCTGTATCGTATCGGGGCTCGAGAAGCGGATGTTGTCCGGCATGTCAGTCTCCTTGTCGCTTGACGGCACAAGGTAACACGCCGGAAGCAGCCGGGTCAGCGCCGCTGCCGGGTCTTTGCGGGGCCGGAGCGTCACTTCGCCGCCGCAAATTGCCGCATCGCGACAGACTCATTCGATCACATCGTCCGCGCGCAATAGAAGTGCCGGAGGAATGGTGATGCCGAGCGCTCCGGCTGCTTTACGATTGATGACCATCTCGACTTTGGTGGGAAGCTCGGCCGGCAACTCGCTGGGCTTGGCGCCTTTCAGTATTCTGTCCACGTAATAGGCCGCCCGCTGGTAGTTCTCGCGCAAACTGATGCCGTAGCTGACAATGCCGCCAGCCTCGACGTATTCGCGTTGTCCGCCCACGAACGGCACCCGCGCCGTTGCCGCGAGCGACGCGATCAGATTGACGTTGGCGCGGAGCATGGCGTCTTGGCCGACCAGGACGATATCGACGTGCTCGGCCGCAAGTGCGCGGAACGCCGCATCGAGATCGCCGGGAGAGCGCACATCGGCGCGGACCAGTGTCACCTTCAACCGGCTCGCCGCCGCCTCGAGCTCCGGCCGCAAAAATGCGATGCCGGGGTTTGCGACGTTGAACAAAAAGCCGATCTTGGTCGCGCCCGACATGATTTCTACCGCAACTTCGAGCTGCTTGCCCGGCAGGCCGTCGAGGTTGACGAGAATGCCCGTCACGTTGCCACCCGGCCGAGCGTCGCTCTCGATCAACTTCAAGCGCTCCGGGTCCGCCATGGTAGCCACTACGATGGGTATGGCTGTCGAGGCCTGCTTCGCCACCAGAGCATCCGCACTGTTGGGGACGACGATCACGTTGGGCTTGAGACTCACCATCTCCTCGGCGAGAGCAGCCAATCGCTCCGGATGCCCGGGGGCGGACCGTTCGGTCAGGACGATTGTCTGGCCCTCGACATAGCCGAACTTCTGCAAGCCCTGCCGAAACGCGTCGAGAAGCGGGCCGGGATCCACGCCAAGAATGCCGACAAGCGGCAGCTTGGCGGGCGCTTGTGCGAATGCGGCGCGCGACCCTGCCGCGAACGAAAGCGCGATACCGGCGAGGACCGTTCGCCGCCTCATTCGATCACCACGTCGGCGCGGCCGAGCACGGTCGGCGGAATAGCTAGACCGAGCGCCTTGGCGGTTTTGAGATTGATCACCGGTTCGTATTTGGCCGGCGCCCCAATCAATTTCCCTGTGCTGATGTCGGCTGCCATTCAAGCCGCCCCCTAAAAGGTCACGAACCGCGCAATGGTGAGCTTATAACATGCCTGTCCGCGCCGGTGTGTGATCGACTTCACAGTGGTGCCGGAGGCTGAAGACCTCCGTTTCCAGGGCCAAAACGGACCTTGAAAACCTTGGGCGACCCGGCCTGGATGGTGCTAGGATATCGCCGGCACCGCTCCGTTTAAATATCGGGACTGAAGGTCCAATGGTGCAGCGTGATGTTGAGTCACCGTTAAAGCGCGAGTCTGCCGCGACGGAGGCTGCTCCCGGACGCGCCGAGCATTTAGCCGACTTGCTGACATTGTCCTATGAGCCGATGTTTGCATGGCGACTGGGTGGAGCGGTCGAATTTTGGAACGCAGGGGCCACGCGGCTTTACGGCTTCGCACCGGACGAGGCAGTCGGGCGCACCAGCCACACGCTGTTGCAAACCGAATTCCCGATCGAATTCAGCGCGCTGCGTTCGCAACTGCTGAAACAGCGTTATTGGTCCGGCGAGCTGCGCCATGTCTGCAAGGATGGCAGTGCGGTCATCGTCGACAGCCGGATGCAGCTGCTCGGCGACGACACCGTGCTCGAGGTCAATCGCGACATTACGCAGCTCAAGGCGCTCATTACGCGGCAGACAGCGCTGCTGCAAGAACTGGGCGCTACGACCACCAAATTTGAAGCCCTTTTCAACCAATCCGGCATTTTCGAGGGTATTCTGGACCTGCAAGGCTACATGCTGGAAATCAACAACTTGGCCGTGGAGGCGTGCGGATACACGAGAGAGCAGGTTCTGAACCGGCCATTCTGTGACACCCCTTGGTGGCGCGGATCAGAAGAGATGAAGGCGAGGATACGCTTCGCGACCGGTCAGGCCGCTTCGGGTTTCATATTCCGCGAAGAGCTTCGCTACTGGGTTGCCGACGGCAGCGAGCGCGTCGTGGACTTTGCGATGTATCCCATTCGCGGCCAGTCGGGGTCAGTAACGTTCCTGCATCCCACCGGGATTGACATTACCGAGCGCAAGAATGCCGAAGCGGCGCTTCGCGAAAGCGAACAACAGTTGCGTTGGCTGGCATCTATTGTCGAGTCCAGTGACGATGCGATTGTCAGCAAGAACCTCGACGGCATTATCACGAGTTGGAATAGAGGCGCGGAGCGTATCTTTGGCTACACCGCCGAAGAGGCTATTGGCCAGCCTATCACGATTGTCATCCCGCAAGACCGGCAGGACGAGGAGCGAGCAATTCTGACGCGCATCAGGAGAGGAGAACGTATCGACCATTTCGAGACCATTCGGCAACGCAAGCATGGCAGCTTGATCGTCGTTTCGCTGACCGTTTCTCCCGTCAAGAATGCCGAAGGCAAGATCGTCGGCGCGTCAAAGAGCGCCAGGGATATTACCGAGCAGAAGCGGGCTCAGGAGCAGATTGCCACGTTGGCCCGGGAAGCAGAGCACCGCAGCAAGAACTTGCTCGCGACCGTGCAAGCAACCGTAAAGCTTTCTCAGGCCGACACGACCGAAGGCCTGAAGCAGGCCATCGAGGGACGCATTATGGCCCTTGCGAATGTCAACTCGCTGTTTGTCGAAACACGCTGGATAGGCGCCGAGCTGTCGATGGTCGCGAGACAGGAGCTTGCTCCTTATTTGGCGAAGGACGAAAAGCGGGTGCGCATCGACGGCCCGCAAGTTCTCTTGGAGCCGAATGCCGCGCAGATCATTGCCGTAACCCTGCACGAATTGGCGACCAACGCCGCCAAATACGGGTCGCTGTCCGTGCCCAATGGTCGGATCAGTCTGAGATGGTTGCACGAGGCGGACGGCAGGCTGGTCCTGCGCTGGAGCGAAATGGGCGGTCCGGCCGTCGTACAGTCGCCTACGCACCGGGGTTTCGGCACGCGAATTATTGAACGAATGATTGACCAGCTGAAAGGCAAAGCGCGATTTGACTGGCGCACGGAAGGGCTCGTTTGTGAAATCGCCCTTCATGCGTGAGCTCGAGCTTTTTTTGGCCCTACTCCGGCTTGATGTTGGCCTCGCGGATCACCTTGGCCCACTTCGCGGTGTCGTTACCGATAAGATCGCCGAAGTCGGCGGCCGTCATCGGCATCAGCACTTCACCCAGGTCGGCAAGCTGCGCGTTCAGCTTGGCATCGTTGAGGCCGGCGTTGATCTCCTTGTTGAGCCTGTCGATGACGTCTGTGGGCATGTCCTTTGGCGCGCCGATACCGAACCAGAGGCTCACGTCATAGCCCGGCAGGAATTCGGCTACGGTCGGCAGGTTCGGCAATCCCTGCCATCGCGCCGCGGTCGTGACCGCCAGCGCCCGCAGCTTGCCCGCCTGGATATAACCAATCGACGAAGGCACCGGACAAAACACCACCTGCACCTGCCCGCCGAGCAGATCGGGAAAGTAACTGCCGCGATACGGCACGTGGACCATATCGATGCCCGCCATGAACATGAACAGTGCACCAAAGATATGCGGCGCGCTGCCGCTGCCGGCCGATGCCATGTTGATCTTGCCCGGGTTCGCCTTGGCATAGGCGATGAACTCAGGGATCGTCTTGGCCGGAAACGACGGCGTGACCACCATGGCGTAAGGCGTGCGGCCGATGCTGGCGACCGGCGCGATATCGCGGATGAAATTGAAGTTGAGATTGTCGTAAAGCCCCGCATTGATCGCGTTTGCCGACGTGGCCAGAAGCAGCGTGTAGCCGTCCGCAGGCGCACGCACGACCGCCTCGGTGGCGACATTGCCGGCGGCGCCGGGCCGGTTGTCGACGATGAATTGTTGGCCGAGACGCTCCGACAGCCATTGACCGATCAGCCGCGCGGTGATGTCGGCAGCGGAGCCGGGCGGAAATCCGGCAATAATGCGCACCGGCCGCGTCGGATAGGCTTGCGCACGCGCGTTCCGCGACATGGCCGGCAACGCAGCGGCGCCTGCGGCAAGACGCAGAAAATGACGGCGGGGAAGTTTCATTCGATCACCTCACGGGGGAACGCAATGAGCAAGGTTATCACGCCTCACACGGCCGGGTCTGGCATCCAACGATGCCTGCCATAGTGCAGCAATTCTATCGCTGTCGGAGTGGAAGCAGACATTGCGGGCCGCTTCGTTCAAGGAGCGGGCAGCAATACGGACCGCCGCCGATTGTCGGCCGGCAAATGGACAGATTCCCCGCGCGGTTGTTTCGACCGCTCTAGACGATCAGCTTTAGCGAGGGCTTAGCCGGTCTCCGGAAAAGAACTTTAGTTTTTACGATACCGCAGTTCGCGCACCGAAAACTATGAATTGCAAGATCGCGGCGCGACGGATGTCGCTCGACGGTCGCCCGGCTGATTGGCTTGCGGCACTTCGGGCAGGTGTCGTCGTTAAATCTGTCGAAAGGCATCTTGAGCTCCTTTCGTACACGGCGAATAAAGGACACGCAGAGCGGCGGCGCGATTAGACTTCTTCGGGTTCTTTCTCGCGCTCGTTGATCCGCCGCACAAGCTGTTCGATGAGTTCATTGAGTCGTTCCGGGATCGGCTCCGCAAGGTCGATATGCGTCTTGATTTCCCGCCCGATGAAGTCCAGAAGCTGCCGGCCCTCAGAAGATTTTTGTTGGTCGCGCCGCCTTTCCATGGACGTTCTCCCATTTTTTTCCGAGGCCCCGGCAAGCCGGCAGATCAAGAGGCTTTTTGGAAGACCTGGTTGACGCTGCGCGTTATCGTCTCGGCGTTTTCTCCGGCCATCTTGTGCGCAAGCGCCGCAAGCTCCTTGCTCTGTTCGCTCAGCATCTCGAATTGCTTGCGGGCATGCGTCGTCCAGAGTTCGACGACGTCCGTTGGCGCCTTGGCTGTCGCGATTTGTTGCGAGAGATCGAGAACCGCCTCGACGTTAGCCCGAGCCATATCGATCATCTTGAGGTTAAAGGCACGGATGTTTTCCAGCGAGACCGAACAGGTCTGTTCAACAGCTCGGGCTGATTGTTCGACTGTTGCAAAAGCCTTGTTGGCGGTCGCAGCGCTCTTATCGGCGAACTTCTTGCTCTGATCGTGTTCGGTCATCGGACTCATTCGTGATCCTCCCTTGAGTTGTTTGCGAATCCTGTCGTTCGCCCGCGACCAAGGCCGCACTTGGCCGGGCGCGGGCGCCTATTCGGTCAAATTCCCACGCACGAGAACGATTACCGCGTGCGTATCGATTTACGTTGATACGAGTGCAACCTTCACGGCCAGCGAAGCTTGGCCGGCCAAGGACGATTTCGCTCTCTTAAAGGCGCTCTGTTTGCCGAGGGGAAAGCGCCTATCGAATCGCAACGGTCTCGCAACCGGTACGGTTCCGTACATTCAGAGATTATTATTATGAGTCGGAACGCTGGTTCGAACTACGGAACCCAGCGGGGCATCTACCGAGTTTGGAACTCTGCGCCGCTTGACGGCGTGACGCGGTTTTAAGACAGATCGCGCAGTTGATCCGGCTTTGGGCCGGCGGGTTTCACCGCAACGGCACGGCGTGCCGTCGCCTCGATGATCTCGAAAAAGCCGAAGGCCAGCAGGCCGAGCGCGGCAATGCCGAGCAGCACGCTGCCATAAGCTTGATGCTGCACCGCGCGCAGTACGCCGGCGAGACCGACAGCCTGCCGCGAATCGCTATCGTAAGCGACGATGGCCAGAAAGCAGCCGAGCATCAGAAATACGAACGCGCGGGTCATGATTCCAAACGATCCCAGCGCGACCGCCATGGTTCGCTGCGCCTCCGTGGCATCGAGCGCATCGCGGTATGGCGCGCGAAACACCTTTAGCGTGAGACCGATCGCGACTGACACAAATCCAATCGCGATCAACGCGATCAGGATGCGTCCGAACGGCTGCGCCATGACCAACGCGGTCCACTCGCGTGCCGATTGATCCTCGCTCACGGCACGCTCCCCGAAGGTGATGCGGGCGGTTGCGGCGGCGAGCGCCAGATAAAACACGCCGCTGCCGCCGAGCATGGCGCGGCGCATCAAACCAAGGCGGTCGCTGCCATGCCGGTCGGCGTCGAACACGGATTGCAGAAACCGCCAGCCGGCGAAGCACACCAGACCGGCGGCGAGCGCCCAAAGAAAATATCTGCCGAGTGGCCGTTGAAAAGCAAGCTCCAACGCATCGCGGGCGCCTTGCGGATGCGCACCGAGCCCGCTCGCGGCCAAAAGCGCGATGCTGCCAATGAGCAAAAAGACAATGCCACGCGCGCCGTAGCCGAACCGCACCATCCAGACCAGTGGACCGCGCGTCAAATGCTTCGGCTTGATTCGCGATGGTGTCGTGTCTGGCATGGTGAGATAAACCGCGATTTGCCCGGAGGCGACATCCCACGTTTCGTTCGCCACATCAAATGCGGCTCCACTCAGCACAGAAAACGGGTGTCGCCAACCGGCTCGGCGTCCCCAGTTGGAATCTGGTGCAAAAGCAATTTGGAACCGCGGAACGCAAATTTCCGAAATAGCCCTGTTGACCGGGTGCGTAAATTCCGGAACCCGGTGGTCACTCGAATTCCCGCACCTCGTCCTTCAAATCGCTCCAGATGCGCGAGTAGATGTCGCGGAATTCGGGCGCGATGGCGAGCTCGGCGGGCGGCGGCCGCGGCCGCTTGAGCTCGACGGGGATGATCGATTTCACCCGCCCCGGCCGGTTGGTGAACACGACGACGATGTCGGAAAGGAAGATCGCCTCGTGCAGATCGTGGGTGACGAACAGCACGGTGCGCTTGTTGCGCTCCCATACCGAGAGGAACAGCGCCTGCAGCAGCAGCCGGGTCTGGCTGTCGAGCGCGCCGAACGGCTCGTCCATCAAAAGAATGTCAGGCTCGATGGCAAAGGTGCGCGCCACGGCGACGCGCTGGCGCATGCCTTGCGACAGTTCGTGGCGGTAATGGTCCTCGAACTTGTCGAGGCCGACCCGGCGCAGCCATTCGCGGGCGACGGCGCGGCGATTGGCGACGCCGCGCACTTCGAGGCCGAACTCGACGTTCTCGGCCGCGGTGCGCCACGGCATCATGCCGTCGCGGGCGAACATGTAGCCGACGTCGTGGCGGATGCCGCTGACTTTTGCGCCGTTGACCTCGGCAAAACCGGCACTCGGCTGCAACAAGCCGGACACCACATTGAGCAAAGTCGACTTGCCGCAACCCGACGGCCCGACGATGGTGACGATGGAGCCGTCCGGCACGTCAAGCGACACGCCGCGCACCGCCTCGACCGCGCCGCGGTCGCGCGGCCGGAATATGATGCCGATATTCGACAGGCGGATTTTGGCGGGCGCCGGCATGTTCGAACTCACGCGCTGTTGACCGCCGGCTTCCAGCGCAACAGCCGCGCTTCGACCTTGCGCATGACGGCGCTGAACAGCCACGCGACCACCGCGAGCGTCACCAGACCGGCGAACACCGCCGCGGTGTTGAAGTTCGCCGCGCCGCTTGAGATCACATAGCCAATACCCTGATTGGAGGCGAGGATTTCCGCCACGATGACGCCGAGCAACGCATAGGTCAGGCCGATATTCAGCCCGGCGAAAATCCACGGCAGCGCTGAGGGCAGCGTGACTTTCCACAATATGTCGCGGCGCGACGCGCCCA
>Ga0209579_10003382_pt1 | contig 11635 bp, 5 predicted proteins | sample Coa_R1_2_FD_187152 | JGI IMG/M metagenome (GOLD analysis project Ga0209579, IMG submission 187152) | Surface soil microbial communities from Centralia Pennsylvania, which are recovering from an underground coalmine fire - Coalmine... | ecosystem: Environmental > Terrestrial > Soil > Unclassified... | reverse complement strand
TTCATCTCCAAACCTATGTTAAAGCGCACCTCAAACTCCGGTTTCCGGAGGGCAGAGTTGCCGTGGAGACTGGGCTTTTTGGAGATCTTGCCGGGAACTTGGAACGCGTTCAGCCGGGCTTGAATGTAGCACTTGTAATCGAGTGGAGTGATATTGATCCGAGGCTGGGCTGGCGGCACTCTGCTGGATGGGGACCGAGCACTGGCGGCCAAATTCCGAAAGATTGCGCGCGCATGCTGTTTCGGATTCTCAGACTCCTGAAACAGGCTGAGGGTCACAACACTTTCGCGATTTGCCCTCCGACTCTGCCTATTTCGGTCCCAGGCCACACCGTGCCTGCCCTGGCGGACACGTTGCGCCTCGATCTCGAAGTGCAGCTCGCGAATTTCTTGAAACGCGCCGCGGCTCTCGACGGAGTTCGCGTTCTGAGCCGGGCCGAGATCGACGTCAACTCGCCACCAGCGGAGCGCCATGATCTACGCATGGATCTCACGGCCGGCTTTCCGTATCAGGTGGAGCATGCGAACGTGGTCGCGGGAGCGCTTGTGGAAGTGTTGTTTCCCGCGCCGCCTAAAAAGGGTTTGATTACAGATCTCGACGACACGTTGTGGCGGGGGATCGTCGGGGAGATAGGACCAGAAGCGGTGAGCTGGGACTTGGCGCGCCATACGCATGTGCACGCGCTGTATCAACAGGCGCTGGCGGCGATGGCCGACTATGGTGTCCTGATCGCCTGCGCTTCGAAGAACGATCCGGCTGTGGTGCGAAAGGCTTTCGAACGCTCGGATATTCTCCTGCCCGAGTCGAAGATTTTTCCGCTCGAAGTGCATTGGGGCGCGAAGTCAGAGTCGGTGGGACGGATTCTCAAGGCCTGGAACATCGGCGCGGACAGCGTGGTTTTCGTCGATGACAGTCCGATTGAACTCGCGGAGGTGCAAGCTAAGTACCCAGAGATCGAATGCATCCTTTTCCGGCCGGCGGATGTCGTAGGGACGGCGAAGCTGCTCGCGCGATTACGAAATCTTTTCGGAAAGCATTCTGTCGGTGAAGAGGACAAGATTCGAGCGGCAAGTTTGCGAGCGGGGGCCCAGGTTCCGGCGGAGTCGGCCACAGCCGGCACCAATTTTCTCGAACGGGCTGAAGGAGAGATCACCTTCGACGCCGAGAAGAGTTCGCGGGACCCCAGGCCGCTCGAACTGGTCAACAAGACCAACCAGTTCAATCTCAATGGCCGGCGTTTTACCGAAGCCGAGTGGAGGGTCCGCCTCGACGATCCCCATTTATTCACGATCACGATTTCGTATCGGGACCGGTTCGGTCCGTTAGGAAAAATCGCAGTGGTGGCGGGAACTGTGAAAGATGGCGTTGCCAAAATCGATCTCTGGGTGATGAGCTGCCGGGCGTTTTCGAGACGCATCGAGCATCACACGCTGGAGTACATCTTTTTAAAACTCGGAGTCAGCGAAGCGGTTTTGGAATATGTCGCGACTGATCGCAACGGTCCACTAAGGGAGTTCCTCGAAGGGATGGTGGAACTCGGGGATCTGCCTGTCTCGATCGGGCGCGCAGCGTTTCAGAGAAAGTGCCCCGCGCTCCCCCACGCGGTGAAGGCTTAGGTCTCGTACTCGGGATGACCGACGTGCCGAAAAAAGGTGTCGTTATCGATCATTTGGAAGTGTAGGCGTGTCGATGGATCCAGGACCTTCTTGGGGTCGAAGATCATGAGAGGGTCGGTTCTACGGCACCGGAATCCACATTCTTGGAGAGCGCGTTGCGCCCCTTCCAATCCCGCAATGGTTGTGATTTCGTTCGCTTCGGGAAATTCTGAGGAACGGGCGATTGCAAGCGCGTAGACCTCTTTCCAGGTTTCCGAATCGACGGCCCAGGCATCTGCGATGCGGGCTTGGCCGGGCACGAAAACTAGATAAAAATAACCGGCCTGACGACCCATGTGCTCGACGCTGTAGAGCCGCGACTGAATCAGATTGCACTTGGCGAAGTATTCGAATCGGGCAGAACCCCGGCCTAAGACAGTAACACCGTTTTGCGTGGCGGGCCATGCTGTGATTTCGCCAGATTCGACTGGGCGCGAGACCCAGTCTTTCGAAGGCGCAGGGGATGCGAGGCTCCATGCCAGATTACGCAGCAACCGCGCGGGTGATTTCCAGTTTCGGTATTGATGCGTCGCGATCTGGGCAAATGGGCGCAGGGGCTTCGCGTAAAGTGAAACATTGTTCAAGGATTTGAACCCGATCGCAGGCAGAACCTTACGGGTCGCCTCGCTGCCACCGAGGGCGAAGATCAGATCGAGTTGATCTGGTGCGAGGTGTTTCATAAGCGACAGACCGGCACCAGGAGTCGTGGGGTCGGCGGCCCAATCGAGCACTTGTGCGCCGACGAACTCAGCGCGGTCCGGTGTGTGCACGGGGACGGGCCACGGAGCGCCGTGCGCGACGATGGCTCCGTCGCGATCGAGATGAAAGCTACGGGAGCCACGCCAATCTGTTCGCGGCTCCCAATATTTCCAGTGCATATGATCGGGGCGGGCTACCACGTCATTTGGACCGGCGGAAAAGATCCTGGAGAGAAACCGCGCGATTGGGACGGCGTCTCCGGGAGACGATTGCACGAGCACAGCCTTCATAGCCGCAGGCGGAGGCCGTCCGTCACTTCCCATCTCGCACTTGCATTCAGCGTGTGTGTGCCGAGATTGGCATTTCGCCAGCTCAAGGGACCCCACCATGATGGTTCTAGCCGTTCGATCGGCGATTCCTCATATTCCGTTCGCGACAATTTGCGCACTTCGTTCAACACGATGGCATATCCATATCGGACGGAGCAATCTTGCGCGGGCCGCAGCAAGCGGCCGTTGCGATAGAAGAGTTTTCCGGCACCGCGAGAGCGCGCGACATCGGAACAGATCGGATTGCGCGGATGATACTTCCATTCGCCGTCGAGCGAGTCTGCGTAGAACAAATAGGCCCGCATTCCATAGTCAACTTGGGTCGTGAAGAAATACCATATTCCATCGTGATGGAAGACCGTTGTGTCGACCAGCATCGCGCCTTCAAATAGATGTTTTTCAAAATGCCATTCGAAGGGAGCGCGAACGCCGGCTCGGTAAAGTTCCACTGTTCTGTTGTTGGCAGATTCGGGAATGAGAAACAAATCAGAACCGTTTTGGAAAACAAACGGGTAGGAGAGATGATACGGTCTTTCCAGAATCAACTCCGGTTCGCCGAGCGTGCCGTCGGGCGAGATTTTCATGGCGGCAAGTCGTCCGAGTCCATCTAGAGGGACGTCTTCCATGAGCAAGTAGTCGTTACCGTTCCATTCGAGAAGAAATGGATCGGCATGACCATGGCCTGTTGGCGCTGGAATTTCCCGAAAAGCGCGTTCATTCTTTGCTCTGATAGCGATGACCCAACGAAGAAAACGGTTGCGGCTGCGAAGGCGTCCGGAGATGCTCCGCGCGCTCCGCCGAAGCACAAAACCGAAACACGATAAGTCTGTTGGCTCCGATCTATCTCCCGCCGCAGCAAGACTCGAATCGATCTGGCATATGACGGACGCGTAGCCCCTTGCGGCGACGTCTAGCAGGCGGTCTAGTAATATCAACCCAGCCATACGGCACGGTTCCACGGAATTTTTTGTGAAACACAAGCCCTGGACGGTGGGTGCGCGATAATCGTAAAACGGAATGGGCTCGTCCATCGATTTAGGGTGGTGGCGGAGTCCGAGAACGCTGACGGGCGCTTGGTTCTTGACCTCCTTGAAGTACGGAACGTCGGGAGATTCGCCGAGACCGATCGACCAGACCCCAAACTTGGCGAATTGAGTCGATGGACCATGAAGAGAGGCTGTGTCAAAGCGGACCAGAATATCGAGAGCCGGAGCATCAGCCAGCCTTTTGACGAAACCAGTGAGATCATGAAATGGATTTAAAACGTCGGCGCGCTTCAGGCTCGCATCTTGTAACAAACGAAACAGAGCCGGTCGCTTCGGCGGCGGGCCAAGAGGCTGGTCATGGATTAAGATCGCTGTGAGATCGAGTGCAGGTTCGGATTCGAGCAGCGTGAGCGCTTGAAAAATCCAATCCGGGACCCGGTAGTCATCAATCAGCACGCCGATTCTGAGACGCTGCGTGTTAGGGCGGTAATTGCGCCAGATCATTGCGTTGACGAGCGGCACGGGCAACGGGAGCATCTTTTCAAAGTGTACGGTAGAGTGAATAAAGCATGCTGAAATCTGCCAAGATTGCCGCCCTGCAGGCGGCACGCACAGCAGGAGTCTTTGCCGCCGTCAAGAAGAGTCGGTGGCGAAATCAGCGATTAATAATCCTTTGCTTTCATGGAATTTCACTTGAAGACGAACATGAATGGAATCCAGGCTTGTATCTGTCTCCGGCACAGTTCCGGGAGCGAATGCGGATTCTTGCGCATGGTGGTTATCACATTCTACGGTTGGACGAAGCCCTCGATCGCCTTAAGAACGAGACGCTGCCTCAGCTAAGTGTCACCATCACCTTCGACGATGGCGAGTACAATTTCTACTCGCTGGCTTTTCCTGTCTTGAAGGAGTTCGGTTTCCCTGCAACGCAATATGTCGCTACCTACTATTGCCGGAAACAGATTCCTGTGTTCGATGTAACCGCGGCGTATTTGATGTGGAAGCACCGCGGGAAGAAGTTGAACATGAGCGGATTGATTCCGGGCGAGGAAGAGGTCCTGCTCAACGATCCGCGATCTGTATTCCAACGCTTGCATCGCTCGGTACATGACCGGAACCTTTCTGCGGATGAGAAGGATGCTATTGCGCAAGAATTAGCTCACCGAGTTGGCGCTGATTATAGTGCAATTCGACGGCGCCGGATGTTTAATCTGATGACGATGGAGGAGACGGCGGAAGTATTCGACCATGGTGTGGCTATCGAGCTGCATACGCATCGGCACCGCACGCCACGCAATCGTGCTCTATTCCTGAGGGAGATCGAGGACAATCGACGGGAGATTACGGATATTACTGGGAAACGCCCCGTTCATTTTTGCTACCCGTGCGGTGACTACTCCAGTGAGTTTTTTGGATGGCTTCGCGAACGGGGAGTGCGATCAGCAACGACCTGCGATGTTGGATTTGCATCTGCGAAAGACGACGTGATGAAATTACCGCGATTCTTGGATACAGCCTCACTTTCGAGCATTGAGTTCGAGGGCTGGCTAACAGGCGTGTGCGCTGCCTTACCGCTCAGATGATCATGTATTCATGTTACTCAGGTATTCGCTACACGCCGAAGCCGATCGATACACGTACTAGGCATAGGGCCAACCTGATACGCCTTGGCAGCACGTTGTGCCATAAATAAGGCCGCTCCGGCAGAAAGCAATTTCTTCCTGGCTTCCCTGTGGTACAAGCCTTGAAAGGCACACCGTTTCTTGATTGTTGGGTTCGCGCGTCCTTCTGGTACGTGCTTTATTTCCAATGTTGAGTGCCGAGGGTAAGCCCGTAACGCTGTTGCACGCGAAGATATTCGGCTCGCATGTTTTCAATAGTATCCGCGCCAAGGAGGAGCGGATTGGGATTCCAATAGTGAACTGCTAAGTTTACGGTCCAGCGTTGGTTATCGGCTAAGGCGGCAACTCTAAGGGCTTCATTGAGCTTGTCGGTGCTTTCGCGACAGCCAACTCCGGCTCGGACTGCCCAGTCCCGAGGAGAATACAGTTCCGAACGTTCGATGAAACGCATTATTTCCTTCCCGAGATCTTGGCGCCCTAAGAAAGCTCCGGAATGGTTGTTGATGAATTCACGCGACCCCACTTGCGCATCGCGATAAAGTCCCACTGGTGTATTGGCGAAGATTGATTCGACTACGGCGACGCAAGAACCTTCTCGCCGCGACAAAACTAAGCTGATCTTTGCGTGAGTTAGACCTTCCATGACTTCACTATTCGAAACGCTCTCTTTGATCGTGATTCGGTCCTCGACACCATAAGAGCGGGCCAAATCCAGTAAACCAGCAGCCGTGCCATTTCCGGAGGGTTGCCCGATCAAGACCACTTTGAGACTTGTTGGCATCTTTCTTAACGCCTTGAACAGATCAAAATGACGTTTGTATCGAGAAAAGTTTGCAAGCATTACGATATCAATGTGTTTGTCGCGGAAGGGAACGGGCTTATAGAGATCCGGATTTACCCAATTCGATGCATATAGCGGAATAACGTTCCATTTGGGGGAGAGCCTTGGAAAGACGTTAATATCTGCCCTATTGCTGATGAGCGTGAAGATCCGTTTGTCCGGGTATTGCGCGGGCAAGAGAGAGTTGGTAATGCTATGAGGTAAACTCCAAGTTGGAGCTATGACGATAGCATAGTGCTTTGCGAAATCCGCCAAGCGCTCGATTGCCATCAACCTCGCAAACTGATACTCAAACGAAATGAGAATAACGCCACGTTCGCGGTCATCGATGTATGGCTTTAGAATGACGGCTTTTTCGATCACACCAGGTTTCCAGTCGCCAATTAAGGACGGCCAATCTGTTGATTTGTCCTTACACCGCTTCACGCATTCTAAGATCTCAGCTTCAACTCGTCTCTGGAGGGCAGCGTCACGCGCAGAACTTGCGTCCGAAAGCCTAGCGATACCGCACAGGTCGACAATGGACCGTACTGAATCGCGGTCCCTTGATGGCTGATAGCGCATCCACATTATGCGAGCTAGCATGGACCGAAAAAGGTCTATGTCTGGTAAGAAATCCAGAGATCTTCTAATTTGGGAGGTCAGTAACATTAACCCGCGGCAGTAATGTCTTACCTGGAGAGATTTCCCTTAAGGCACTGCAAAACGTTGTGGCGTTCCTACTGACGACCAATTGACTCCGTCGCTCGAACGGAACTCCTGCCACCACAAAATGCGGCCGGAGAGGCCTGGAATGGAAATACTGCAACCTCCCGCGCACGCTATTCCATTGTGACCCTCTGATACGACCCAGTTGAAGGGGTTACCTGGCCCCTTGTTTGTCGATGGTTTCGCGGATGCATTCGTGACGCATTGGTCCTGCCGCGACGTGCAATAGAACTCAGCATCAGGGGGCATCCGACCAGGACGATGTACTGGATTTCCCAATAGACGCGTTCCGTATTCTTCGTAGCCGAAGCGAATCTCCGCTAGAGTCGAACCTGGGCCCAGCTGCATCTGCGCCATCACGTAGTCGTCACGATTCACATTGTCATACCCAGGCCACGACGGAATCCGACCGACCCACAGAACGGGCGAGAAGCCATCCATCCACGGTGAGGGGAATAGCCCCCAGAGTCCGTCAGGAGTTGGGCGCCAGTTGGTGGCAGTACCGGGTCGCCCCGGAGCTTCGAAACCCATGGTAAGCCGGCGGACGCGATTGCCCACTGTGTCAGCTTCTGAAATATCTTCTTGCACAGCCCATGTCCCTAGCGGATTGGCTTGGAAAAAACACGGGAGCTCAGCCTCCATGTGATTCGTGAAGCAGGAGGTTTGATTGACTATGGCGCTGGAGGAGGCGAAATAGATATCGCCGGGAGAGGACCGGGGCACGCACTCGCCGGCAATGTAAACACGGCAGAAGGCGCCGTTGTCGGCATTGGTCAGGAGCACTCTTGGGCCTGACTTTTCGCGATAGAGAAAGCGCCCTCCCCAGTTCTCAATCGGAACCTGCTTTGGATTCGAAGTGGCTCCGCTCAAACTGAACTTGAAAACGATGCTGTTGCTGGCGACCGGGGTTATGCTGATCGTTCCAGCCTGTGTGGTGCCGGCGTTTTGCCCGGTAAATGACCCGCCTTGATACGCCCGCCAATCAGCGCACCAGACATGCTCGGGTGAGGGTGCCTTCACTTGCCGGCAGGACGGGTATAACTCCACGAGCCCGTTACCTGGCCAAGGGGAGTTCCCGCCCGGAGCAGGACCTTGAAGGCCTGCCCAAACCCCCCAAATCTGCATCGAATTTGCGAGCTCAGAAAACCCGACTTGACTCGCGGGCGCGTTGTACTTGGCCCAGTACGCACTCGTGATCGAATAACCCTCTGGGGCCGATACAACATCAATATGCGCCGTTATATGCGGATCGTCCGTGAAAACCGTATTCGATCCAGCTGAGTCGAACCACCAGCTCGAGGAGGAGCTGGGCGCCGTCGGATACGGAGACAGGGACCATCCGTTAGGAAATTCGGAAGGACTTTGGCTGGAAGCATTAGCGTAACGCTGAAGCCAGAGCACTATATCAGTGGGACTATTCTGCGTGATCGAAAGCACGCGCATCGTCTCGCTGCCTGCGCCGGAACCCTGGTAGGAGAGGTTGCCAATCAGATCGCCGATTTGAAGAGGCGAGGGCATTGCGTATTTCGCATTCCAGGGGCACGACGAGAAAGCAACCTCGATGGTGTCGGCCGCTTCGCTACAGGGCATTCCGCTGATGCGGATCTGCACACAGTTCTGACCGAAGGCACCGAGTGTGTTTACGGGACAGTTGTAAGCGTAAGTCGGAGCAAGTTGAGTGTTGTTATCCCAGTTGGACGAGTCATCACGCCAAACCTGGACGACGCTAGTCTTGTAAGGGCCAGCACTGGGACCGCTATTGCCGCGGGAGCCAAGAGGATTGATTAGCGCCATGTGGCGCGTACCCACGACCCAAGCAGAACTGGTGTGTGCGCCGCCCCATCGAACACCGCTGCCACCAAGAGTATCGGCATAGGCAGTCTGTGCTCCAGTCTGGAGATTGATGTAACTATAAGCTGTTAGTCCGTCTTGCTGACGTTGCCAGTATAGGGCCATCGTATTCCCGATCACCGCAATAGGACGAGGAAACGAACCGAAGATTTGTGCCTTGGCGGCGGCACTACTAGTGGCCAACATGGCATAAAGATCGTGACCCTGGCTGGCCTTGTTTACGACCGACACACAAAGATTGGCCCATTGCGATTCGCCCGAGTTGCATTTGGATTCCCCATCGGAGGTCGCGGCGTCCTGATAATAGAGCCCTCCCTGTGTTAACGGACCTGGAAAGTAGGCGCGGCCATTGCCGCGATAGACCCATTTCGCGATGCCAGGTTTGTTCGCTCCCGTATTAGCGATGCCGTAAAGTGTCCGCGGATCGCTAACGTCCCATGGAGAAAACGGAAGAGCTGGTGAGCTAGTGTTGTAGAAATGGTCGCCGTCATCCCCGCTGTAGCCAGTGATAGTTAACCCAACTTGACGCATTTCACCTGTAGAAGGTATAAACACATGCAGTGAGTGGCCATCGCTACTGCCGGTGTCGACAACACAGAGATACGCCGGAGTGGGGACGATAGATTTCCCCGCAGCATCCTCCGTAATGTTAAAAATGTTAGGACTGCATTGATCACTCGCACCGTCAGCAATCAAGAAACTCTGCGCGGGCTCGTAGATTAGATCGTACGTGCTCGTGAGGACGACTGGGTTCGATGAACTCACACTCCAAATCTTCAGGCCGAAGTTTGCGGACGTCAGCGTCAGATTCTTCGCGGGTGCCAAGGTTTCTTCAAGAAGCAAAGACGCCGAATTCTGAACCTGCGCCACAGTGCAAAGCTGATTCGGGCAGGACGAATTCTGAACCATGACTTTGCTGCCCGACGAAAGGTTCACGGGGAAGAGTCCAGTCGAGGAGGGGACCGGGGTCTGGTTGGCGACTAACGTGGCCGTACTGCCGGGAATTGACGCCGTTGTCACTTGGGTGACGAACGGAACCACGATATTGTGCTGCGGCATCGTTTGGATGCCCCACTCCGAGAAGGGCGGTGATGGGAAGTTCGAGCTGGGAAAGGACACTGTCCCCGCCGTGGGCGGAAGCGTCGCTGTCTGAACCGCAGAGATGCAGGACTGGCCGCTGTCCGCTGTGAGGCAGAAGTTGATCGGACCGCCGCTGCCAGTGAAGTTCACCCGCAGGTCCGTAACGGTGTAACCGGCGAAGCTCGAAGAACCTGGACCGGGCGTAGCCGCGTTAATGGCAACGAATATTGGATCGGATGCGTTGGACGTCGCAAAGGAGGTAGCCCTACCGCTGATGATATTCGAGGCGTTGGACCAAGTGCCGGCCGAATCGAAATAAGCTCCAAAATTCATACCGTAACTCTTAAATGCAATCCTGCCGAACCAAGTGGCCGGGCGGAGCGCGAGGCCGGTCTTGGGGTCGACATAAACGGCGTTTTTGTCGGTCCAATCGAGGTTGGGCCAGGCGGCATTGCCAAATCCGGCGTTGTTAAAGGCGGGCGGATCGGGGACGGTATTACCTACCGGGATGTTCAAAGTCGTGAAGTTCACGATACTCGAGCCGCCCGTGCACGCGACGGTCAAGGAATAAGGGGTATTGGCTTGCAGCGATCGCGAGCGCAATTTTCCGCTGCGGCCGAGTTGAGCTGCGCGGAGACCGATCTCGACTTGACGCCCCCCGCTCGAAACGATGGTGCTGGACCGAGCGAGATCGCTAGTGGAGCCGGGAAATTCGACTTCGGACAGATCCCAAACAATATCCTGGAGAGTGCCGCCGCTAGTTGCGGATAACGTACAGGGCAGCGTGTCGGGAGCGTCGTATTGAATCAAAGCTTGTTGGGGAGTTACGGCGCCGACCGTCAGATTTGACGCCTGCGGGAAAGCACAATGACAAAAAAAGACGCTGATAAGAAGAGCGGTTCCAAAGCTGCTACGTTCCATGCGACGACCTAGCCTCGACCAGAGTAACATCTTGGAAGCAGAGTCGTATATGGTACTGGGTTCTAAGGCCTTAGGGACACCATACGCGAGGGTCGAACGGAGCCGGACAGGCTCCATTCGTTGGCTCCTAACTCTTACGATTCGCGAATGGCCGCGGAATCGAAGAGAGCGATAATATCAGTAGCAACCGAGGACGCGTCTTGGATCTGGATTCCTAATCTCTTCAACCGTTCTCGTCAATTAAATAACCGAACGCCCGCAGGAAAATCCGCACGCCTCGCCCACCTGACTGCGATGTCAACGCCAGTCGGAGCCCTGAGTGCAGTCGTGACGGCATTTTTTTATACTTTTTGAATGCAGCGAATAACTACCAAGCTTCGTCCCCTGCTTCGACGAAACCTCTCTCCCAAAACTTTTAGCGCTCTCCAATTTTCTTGGTGGATCTTTTCTTTTTACATTCCTCGTCTCGTTCTGTCAATCTTTGTTTGCCGAGCGCCGAGCGTTCGCAAGTACTGCGGGAGCGACTTATCACCTTTGGCGAGTCAGCTCCAAACGACGAATGCTCTGGCCCCGACCAAAATGTGTCGCATTATGACGAGACACGGTAGTGATAAAGGGACTCGCTCACACAATTACACGACGGTCTATTCAGTCTTGTTCAAAGGTCGTCAGGAAGAGTCCCTTCGAATATTTGAGCTTGGGCTCGGCTCGAGAGATCCGAGTCTTCCCGGCAATATGGGAGTCGACGGAACTCCTGGGGCGTCTCTTCGAGGATGGCGAGACCTTTTCCCGAAGGCACTGGTGTTCGGAGCCGATATCGATCGTTCGATTCTATTTCAAGAAGATCGAATAAAAACATTCTACTGCGACCAATGCGATCAATTGGCTATTCGCGCGCTCTGGTCGCACACCGATCTGAGAGATGGAATGGATATTATTGTTG
>Ga0209579_10003381_pt1 | contig 11636 bp, 10 predicted proteins | sample Coa_R1_2_FD_187152 | JGI IMG/M metagenome (GOLD analysis project Ga0209579, IMG submission 187152) | Surface soil microbial communities from Centralia Pennsylvania, which are recovering from an underground coalmine fire - Coalmine... | ecosystem: Environmental > Terrestrial > Soil >... | reverse complement strand
GACGCTCGACGGCCTGCGCGAGCGCGACCGGCGGCTGCTGCAAGCCGAGGAAGCGATCTCCACCCTGCTGAGCCGGCTGCATCTGAGCGCCCTCGAATTGCGGGTGGTGCCGGTCGACGTCGTGCTCAACCGGCTGCCGCGGATGGTGCGCGACCTGGCGCAGCAGCACGGGAAATCGGTCGAGCTGGTGCTCGAAGGCCGCGACGTGCGGATCGACAAAAGCATGGTCGAGGTGCTGGTCGACCCGCTCATCCACATGGTGCGCAACGCGCTCGATCACGGCATCGAGGCGCCCGAGGCGCGCCGTGCGGCGGGCAAGCCCGAGCGCGCCACGCTGACCGTGCGCGCGGCGCAGCACGCTTCCGAAATCCGCATCGAGATCGCCGATGACGGGCGCGGCCTCGACGCCGAGGCGATCCGGGCGAAAGCGGTCGGCCAGGGGCTGGTGTCGCCGGCGCAAGCCACCGGGCTGACCGACGCCGAGATTTTCCCGTTCATCTTCGAGGCCGGGCTCTCGACCGCGCCGGTGGTGACTGAAACCTCCGGGCGCGGGGTCGGCATGGATGTCGTGCTGTCCACCGTGCGCCGCCTCAACGGCGACATAAAGATCAACTCCGAGCGCGGACGCGGCACCGCCTTCACCCTCGTGCTGCCGGTGTCGGCGGCGCTGCAGACCGCGCTGATCGTCCGGGTCGGCGACCAGAGCCTGGCCATCCCCGATCGCCATGTGCTGGCGGTCGCGGAAGTCGAAACCAGTGCGATCCGCCTGATCGGCGACCACCGCTCGATCCTCCACCGCCAGGCGATGCTGCCGCTCTACGAACTGGGCAGCCTGCTCGGCATGCCGTGCCAGGCGCCGCCGGCCGAACGGCGGTCGGAGCCGGTCGTCGTCACCACCAATGGCCGCCAGATGATCGGCCTCGAAGTCGACGCGATCGAGCGCCGGCAGGAGCTGTTTCTGAAGGACCTCGACCCGCGCTTGGCGCGCTTTCCGGGCGTCGGCGGCGCCTCGGTGCTCGGCGACGGCAGCGTCGTCTTGGTGCTCGACAGCGAGGAACTGATCGAATTGGCAGCGCGCGGCGGCGGCCAGCCGCTCGCCGCCGTGCAGCGGCTGGCGTCATGACGCTTTATCTGCAAGTCGCGGTCGGCGACGGCCTCTATTTGATCGATGCGCGGCAGGTCGTCGAGGTCCGCGCCGCGCTCGGCGGCGAGGACGATCCGGGCCGGCGCGACGGCGCGCTGCCGGCGGTCGATCTGCGGCAGGTTTTCGCGGCGCCGGCCGTGGCGCCGGGATCGAGCGTTTTGGTCGCCCAGGCGGGCGGCGCCGCGGCGGCGCTGATCGTCGACCGTATCGACGGGCTGGCCGAGTTCGACGATGCCGCGTTTTCCCCGCTGCCGCCGATCGGGCCGCTCGGCGAACTGATCGACGCGCTGGCGATGCGCCTCGGGGTCGAGCGCCCGCTGCTGCGGCTGCGCGGCGAGCGCGCGCTTGCCGCCGCCGGCGCGTTCGGGTGATGTCGCGCGCCGCCATGCCGCACCCGCCGCCCTCGGCGCCAGCGCCGGCGCATTTCGATTTCGCCCGGCTGGCCGACGAACTGGTCCGCCACCGGCTGTCGCAACCCGACCTCGCGCCGCTGTTCGCCGGGCTCTCCGCCGACGAGGCGCAGGCGGCGATGGAGCGCCAAGTCGAGCTTTTCCGGCGCGCCGCCGGCGTCCTCGCGCTGCGTTCGGCGATCGAGAACCGCAGTCCGCCGCGCGACAGCCTCGCAATCGTCTCGAACAGCCTCGCCGATGCGGTCGGCGCCCGGCTGTGCCGATTGATCTTCGCCGATCGCCGGCATGGCGGGTTTATCGTCCTGCGCGACGACGGCAGCCTCGGCGACGAGCGGCGGCGCGGCGCGCTGTGCGGCATCTCCGGCCAGGTGATGGCCGACGGCGCCAGCCGCATCGCCGGCGACCTCCCGAACAATCCCGATTTCGACGCCGAGACCGAGGCTCCGGTCGGCGAAAGCGTCCACGACATGCTGTGCGCGGCGCTGTGGCGCGGCGGCGACGTGATCGGCGTCGTGCAGCTGTTCGACAAAGCCGGCGGCAGCCCCTTCACCGACGGCGACCGGCGGCTTGCCGAGGCGACCGCGCCGCATATCGCCGAACTCGCGGTGCATGTCGGCCTGGCGACCCCGAGAGAGGGCGGCGCGCGCAATCCGCTGCGCCTCATTGAGCCGACCGCGATCGCCGACGACATTTCCGGGCGCGATGTGATCTTGTCGAAGATCCTCGGCGTCGCGGTCGACGTGCTCGACGCCGACCGCGGCTCGATCTTTCTCTACGACCCGCACACCGAGGAGCTCTACGCCCGCCACGCCGAGGGCCTCGGCGCGCGCGAATTGCGGATCGACAGCGGCCTTGGCCTGGTCGGCACCGCCTTCTGCACCGGCGAACTGGTCAATGTCGCCGACGCCTACCAGGACGCCCGCTTCAGCCCGGCCCTCGATTGGCAGATCCGCTACCGCACCCGCAGCGTGCTTTGCGCGCCGATCTACGGCAATGACGGCCAGCGCGTCGGCGTCGTGCAGCTGCTCAACAAGCGCCGCGGCGTCTTCACCGCGGCCGACGAGCGGCGCTTGAAGGGGCTCGCCTCGCAGATGGGGATCACGATCGATTACACGCGCCTCTTCGAGCAGGCGCTCAGCATGAAATCCTACAACGAAAGCATGCTGCGCAGCCTGAGCAACGGCGTCGTCACGGTCGATTTGGCGCGGATCGTCACCTTCGTCAACGAGGCGGCCAGCCGGATCCTGCGGCTCGATGCGCAGAGCGCGGTTGGCCGCCGGCTGGGCGATATTTTCGACGGGCTCAATGCCTGGGTCGGCCAGGCGGTCGAGGAAGCCGGCGCCGACGGCGTCGAGAAGATGCTGCCCAACAGCGAATTCTATTTCGAGAGCGACGATGCCTGGGTTCCCGCCAACCTGACGCTGGTGCCGCTGCGCGACGGCAAGCTGACGCCGCTCGGCACGATGATCGTGATCGAGGACCTGCAGCGCGAGAGCGAATTGCGCCGCACGATGTCGCGCTATCTGCCGAACGAGGTGATCGACCGCCTGATGGACGACCCCGCAGGCGGGCTTGGCGGCAGCTCGCACGAGGTGACGATCCTGTTTTCCGACATCCGCGACTACACCGCGCTGGCCGAGCGCTTGGGGCCCGGCGAGACCGTGGCGATGCTGAACGAATATTTCTCGTTCATGGAGGATGTCGTCACCAATCGGGGCGGCATCATCGACAAGTATATCGGTGACGCGATCATGGCCTTGTTCGGCTCGCCCTTCCCGACCGACAACGATCCCGGCAACGCGGTGCGGGCGGCGATCGACATGTTTCAGGCGCTGCAGATCCTCAACGCGCGGCGTGCCGCCGACGGCAAGGCCGCCATTCGTATCGGCGTCGGGATCGGCAGCGGCAACGTTATCAGCGGCAATATCGGTTCGCCGAAGCAGATGGACTTCACGGTGATCGGCGACGCCGTCAACCTCGCCGCCCGCACCGAGGCGGCGACCAAGACCTACGGCGCCGACATCCTGGTTTGCGGCACCACATGGGCGCAGCTGAAAATGCCGCCGCGCGCGCGGCGCATCGATGTCGTGCGCCTGCGCGGGCAGACCCGGCCGACCGATCTGTGGGAGATTGTCGACCACCGGCCGGAAGTCACCGACGACGCGCTCGCCGCCTATGCCCGCGGTCTCGAAGCGTACCTTGCCGGCGAGTGGGGCCGCGCGGTCGACCGCTTCGAAGAGGCCGCCGCGATGCGGCCGGGCGACAAGGCGGCTCAGCTGATGACCGAGCGCTGCCGCCGCTTTTTCGACAACCCGCCCGAGCGCTGGGACGGGGTGGCGGACCTGGATTGAGCCGCGGTCGCTGAGGCGGGAATCATGCGGATCCGGCGCATCGTGCTCGCCGTCGGCGCTGTCGCGGTTCTGGGCGCGGCCGGGTTCGTCATCGCCGCGCAGCGGCCGCTGATCCCCGAGATCGACCCGCCGGCGCCCGGCACCTTCGATCGCGCCCTGGTCGAGACCGGCGCCAGGCTCGCCGCGATCGGCAATTGCCATGTCTGCCACACCGCCCCGGGCGGCGCCGACTACGCCGGCAACCGGGCGCTGCCGACCCCGTTCGGAACCGTCTTCAGCAGCAACATCACCCCGGCGCCGGGCAGCGGCATCGGCCACTGGTCGCAGGCGGCGTTCGGGCGCGCGATGCGCGAGGGGATCGGGCGCCGCGGCGACCACCTCTACCCGGCTTTCCCCTATCCGCATTTCGCCAAGCTCAGCGACGCCGACATCGGCGCGCTCTATGCCTTCATCATGACCCGCCGCCCGGTCGAGACCGTCCAGCGGCCCAACGATCTTGGCTTGCCGTTCAACCAGCGCTGGCTCATGGCGGTGTGGAACCTGGTGTTTTTTGATGCCGCCCCGTTCCGGCCCGATCCACAGCACGACGCCCTATGGAACCGCGGCGCCTATCTCGTCGCCGGGCTCGGCCATTGCGGCGACTGCCATTCGCCGCGCAACGCGCTCGGGGCCGAGACGACGGCCGAGGCCCTGGCCGGCGGCGAAGCCGAGGGCTGGGGCGCCCCAGCCCTCAACGCGGCCTCGCCCGCGCCGGTGCCGTGGGACGCCGAGCATCTCGACGCCTATCTGCGCCGCGGCTGGGATGTCGAGCACGGCGCGGCGGCCGGGCCGATGCGGCCGGTCGTCGACGCACTGGCGCGCGCCGACCCCGCCGATGTCCGCGCCATCGCCACCTACCTCGCGGCGAACGAGGGCGGTGCCTCGGCGGACCGCCAGCGGCGCGCCAGCGAAGCGCGGGCGCGCGCAGGCAAGGCGAGCCTGCCGCAGCCCGCTGCCGGCGAGGAACTCGGCGCGGCGATCTTCGCCGGCGCCTGCGCCGCCTGTCACGCCGGGGGATCGCCGATGGTGCCGCCGCACGGCATCGACCTCGCGCTCAGCACCGCCGTCAACGAAGCCGACCCGGGCAACGCGATCCGCATCGTGCAGGGCGGCATCCAGCCGGACGACGAACGCGCCGGACCGTGGATGCCGCCCTTCGCCGGCGCCTTCACCGACGCGCAGCTCGCTTCGCTGCTCGGCTATATCCGGGCGCATTACGGCAGCGGAGCGGCCTGGACGGGCCTGGCCGCCAAAATCCACGATCTGCGGCAGAGCAAGGGCGGAGCATGATAACGCTCTCGGTCAATGGGAGGGCGCACCGGCTCGACATCGATCCGGCGACGCCGCTCCTCTATGCGCTGCGCGGCGAACTCGGGCTCAATGGCGCCAAGTTCGGCTGCGGCCTCGGCCAGTGCGGCGCCTGCACGGTCATCGTCGGCGGCGAGCCGGTGTTCTCCTGCCTGGTGCCGGTCGCTTCCTTGCAGGACCGCCCGATCACCACGCTCGAAGGGCTCGCCGCGCACGGCAAGCCCGGCGCGCTGCAGCAGGCCTTCATCGCCGAAGAGGCGGCGCAATGCGGCTACTGCACTTCCGGCATGATCATGCGCGCCCAGGCGCTGCTGGAGCGCAACCCGGCCCCGTCCGACGCCGAGATCCGCACCGCGATGGCGCCCAATCTGTGCCGCTGCGGCACCCATATGCGGATCCTGCGGGCGATCCGCCGGGCCGGCGAGGCGCTGCAGAAGGCGCTGCCGCCGGCCGACCGGCAGCCCGACCGATGACCGGGATCACTCCCAGCCGCCGCGCCGTGCTGAAGGGCGGCGGCGCGCTGATCGTCAGCGTTACGCTGTCCGCCGGGCGCGCCCTCGCGCAGGGCGCAGGGGCTGGGGCAGGCGCGGCGGCGCTGCCCGGCAGCCTCGCACGGACCCCGCTCATCGATGCCTGGCTGCGCATCGACGGCGACGGCAAGATCACCGCCTTCACCGGCAAGGCCGAGCTCGGCCAAGGGATCAAGACCGCCCTCGTCCAGATCGCCGCCGAGGAGCTGATCGTCGCGCCCGAGGCGATCGAGCTCGTCACCGCCGACACCGCGCGCACCCCCGACGAAGGCTACACCGCCGGCAGCCGCTCGGTCGCGGACAGCGGCACCGCGATCCGCATCGCCGCCGCCCAGGCGCGCGCGCTGCTGATCGGCGCCGCGGCGGCGCGGCTGCTTGTGGCGCCCGAGCAGCTGCGCGCCGCTGACGGGTTCGTCGTCGCCGACGGCGGCCGGCGGATCGGCTATGGCGAATTGGCCGGCGCCGAGCTGTTGCACGTCCGCGCCGGGCCGCAAGCGAATTTCGTCGATGCAGGCCGCCACCGCCTGATCGGCAAGAGCGTGCCGCGCGTCGACCTCCCGGCCAAAATCACCGGCGGCGCAGCCTTTGTTCAGGATTTGCGGCTGCCCGGCATGGTGCACGGCCGGATCGTCTTGCCGCCGTCGTACGGCGCGAAGCTGCGCGAGGCCGACACCGCCTCGATCGAGCGCCTGCCGGGGGTCCTGAAAGTGGTGCGCGACGGCAGCTACCTTGGCGTCATCGCCGAGCGCGAATATCAGGCGGTGGTGGCGATGCGCGCGCTGGCCGCCGCCGCCCGGTGGGAGGAGACCCCTGCCCTCCCCGACCCCGACCATCTGTTCGAAATGCTCGCCACCCTGCCGGCGCAGGCGATCTCGGTGCGCGACGGCGACAGCACGATGCCGCCCGGCACCCGGGTTGTCACGGCGCGCTACCGCCGCGCTTACCAGATGCACGGCGCGATCGGGCCGTCGTGCGCGGTCGGGCTCTATCAGGAGGGCGCGCTGACGGTGTGGACCCACAGCCAGGGCGTCTACCCGCTGCGCGCCGCCATTGCCGAGCTTACCCGCCTGCCGCCGGACAAGGTGCGTTGCATCCATGCCGAGGGCTCGGGCTGCTACGGCCATAACGGCGCCGACGATGCCGCGGCCGACGCCGCGCTCCTGGCGCTGGCGCTGCCCGGCCGGCCGGTGCGGGTGCAGTGGATGCGCGAGCAGGAGCACAGCTGGGAGCCCTACGGCTCGGCGATGCTGAGCGAGGCGCGCGCCGCGCTCGATGCCGACCACCGGATCGTCGCCTGGGACTACCGGGTGCGCAGCAGCACCCATGCGACCCGGCCCGGCGGGCGGGCCGGCAACCTGGTCGCCGCCTGGCACCGCGACACGCCGGTGGCGCAGCCGGCGCCGCAGCCGATCCCGTTGCCGGCCGGCGGCGGCGATCGCAACGCCCTGCCCTACTACGCGATCCCGCAGCTGCGCGTCGTCTACGATTTCATGCCGGCGATGCCGCTGCGGGTTTCGGCGCTGCGCGGCCTCGGCAGCTACATGAACATCTTCGCGATCGAGAGCTTCATCGACGAGCTGGCGCTGGCGGCGCAGGCCGACCCCGTCGATTTCCGCCTGAAGCATCTTGAGGATCGCCGCGCCCGCGAAGCCGTGACGCGGGCCGCCGAGCGCTTCGCCTGGTCGGCGTTTGGCCGGCGGCCCGACCGCGGCCGCGGCTTCGCCTTCGCCCGCTACGAGAACACGGCCGCCTACATCGCGCTGGCGGTCGAAATCGAACTCGACCGCGAGAGCGGCCGGGTGCGCCTGGTGCGCGCGGTCGCGGCGATCGACTGCGGCGAGGCGGTCAACCCGGACGGCATCCAAAACCAGATCGAGGGCGGCATCCTGCAGGCGGCGAGCTGGACCTTGTACGAGAGCGTGCAATTCGACCGCAGCCGCATCCTCAGCCGCGACTGGAGCAGCTATCCGATCATGCGCTTCCCGGCCGCGCCGGATCGGGTCACCGTCGAGGTGATCGACCGGCCGGGCGCTGGGTTTTTCGGCGCCGGCGAAGCCGCCCAAGGCCCGACCGCCGCGGCGATCGCCAACGCCATCGCCGACGCCGCCGGCGTGCGCCTGCGCGACATCCCGATCGCCGCCGCCAGCGTCAAGGCCGCGATCGGAGTGTAGCGCGACCCCCTCAGCGGGACGCTAGCGGAAGCAGAAATAGCCGATCGGCAGACATCCCACCGAATAGGGGCTATACCCCGCCGGCGCCGGATAGTAGGCGTAGGGATAGAATGCCGGCCCGGAAAGCTGGGGCGGCGCGCGATACCAGCGGTGGCGCCAGGCAGCATGATGCACGTAGCGGTGATGCCAACATTGTCCGCGCTGACCGCGCCAGCAATGCGCCGCAGCAGGCGGCGAGAGCATTACGAGCGCCAGCGCGAGAGCAGCAAGACCAGCAAACAGCTTCGTCACGGCTTCCTCCGGATCGATCCGCGTCGATGATTTCCGACCCGCGCGTCCGCTCCGCCTAGCGCGTGCCCTTGGTCACCTAGCCGCGAAACTTACCACTACCTGGAGGCGAAAGACATGGCCACGATTGCACCCTACGCCGCAAAATCCGTCTACGACCCGCCGGCCTACGCGCAGGCGGTCAAGGTTTCCGGCGCGCAGACGCTGCTCTACATCGCCGGGCAGGTCGCCTACAACGCCGAGGGCGGCGCCGCCCATGCCGGCGACTTCAAGGCGCAGGCGCGCGCCGCGCTGCAGTGCCTGAAGGCGCAGGTCGAAGCCGGCGGCGGCACGATGGCGTCGATCGTCAAGGTCAACACCTACCTGACCGACATCCGCCACCGCGCCGACTACGGCCCGATCCGCGAGGAATTCTTCGGCCGCAAGATGCCGGCCCACACCCTCGTCGCGGTGGCGGCCTTGGCGCAGCCCGAGTTCCTGATCGAGATCGAGGCCGTCGCGGTACTTTAGCCCCGCCGTAGCCCCCGGCTGCAGGCGCGTTGCGCCGTGCCGCCGGCGCCGGTATGATCGCGCTCTTGCCAGGGCGGCCCGGTCGGAGCGTAGCGCAGCCTGGTAGCGCATCAGCATGGGGTGCTGAGGGTCGTGAGTTCGAATCTCACCGCTCCGACCACTCTCTTTATCCCGGCGCCGGCCGGCATCATTGTTTCGCGGACCCGCGAAAATAGCTGCATCAATTGGATTTTGGGGACGCGGGCGTGGGCGCCATTAAAAAATGAACCCCGGCCTTCTCCGGGGTGATACGCGTTTGTCGAGCGGCTGCGGTGCCGATCGGTTGGGGGCGACGATAGAATGCGGGTTCTCGGGCTCGATCCCGGGTTGCGGCATACCGGATGGGGGGTCATCGACGTCGCCGGCAATCGGCTGAGCCACGTCGCCGACGGGGTCGTCAACGCCCCGAGCGATCTGCCGCTCGCCGAGCGTCTCGTCGCGCTGTTCCGCCAGCTGACGGCCGTGCTCGAACGCTTCCACCCCGACGAGGCGGCGGTCGAGGAGAGTTTTGTCAACAAAAACGCCGCCTCGACCCTGAAGCTCGGCATCGCGCGCGGCGTCGTCCTGCTCGTCCCGGCCGAGCGCTCGCTGCCGGTCGCCGAATATTCGGCGAACCTGATCAAGAAATCGGTGGTCGGCGCCGGCCACGCCGAGAAGGCGCAGGTGCAGCTGATGGTGCGCCGCCTCCTGCCGGGCTGCACGATCGCGAAGCCCGACGCCGCGGACGCCCTGGCGGTGGCGATCTGCCATGCCCACCACAGCCGCACGCTGCGCGCCTGGAGCGCCGCGCGATGATCGCCAAGCTCGCCGGCACCGTCGATTCGGTCGCGCCCGACGCGACGGTCGTCGATGTCGGCGGCGTCGGCTATCTGGCGTTCTGCTCGACCCGCACGATCGGCCGCCTGCCGCCGCCCGGGGGCGCGGTGCGGCTGCTGATCGAGACCCATGTCCGCGAGGACCACATCCACCTCTACGGCTTTATCGACGCGGCCGAGCGCGACTGGTTTCGCCTGTTGACGACGGTGCAGGGGGTCGGCGCCCGCCTCGCGCTCGCGATCCTCTCGGCGGTCGCGCCGGAAGCGCTGACGCTCGCCATCGTGGCGCAGGACAAGGCGATGCTGGCGCGCGCCGACGGGGTCGGCCCGCGGCTCGCGGCGCGCATCGTCAACGAATTGCGCGACAAGGTGGGCGGCCTCACGCTGGCGCCGCCGCCGGGGGTCGCCGGCGGCGATGTTGTCGCGGTCGCGGAAGCAGGCGCCTCGGCCGACGCGGTGTCGGCGCTGGTCAATCTCGGCTACCGCCGCGCCGAAGCCTTCGGCGCCGTCGCCGCGGCGGCGCGCCGGCTCGGCGACGCGGTCGCGCTCGATGCCTTGATCCGCGCCGGGCTGCAGGAGCTGGCGCAGACCCAGCACCCTGACCAGGGGACAGCGCGGTGAGCGATGCCGCGCCGCGTCTCATCGCCGCCCAACTGGACGCGGAGGACGCGCCCGAAGCCTCGATCCGGCCCTCCTCGCTCGACGAGTTCGTCGGCCAGCGGCAGCTGCGCGACAATCTGCGGGTCTTCATCGCCGCCGCGCGGGGCCGCCGCGAGGCGCTCGACCACGTGCTGTTTTTCGGGCCTCCGGGGCTCGGCAAGACGACCTTGGCGCAGATCGTCGCGCGCGAGCTCGCCGTCGGCTTCCGCGCCACCTCGGGGCCGGTCATCCAGCGCGCCGGCGACCTCGCCGCGCTGCTGACCAACCTGCAGCCGCGCGACATCCTGTTCATCGACGAGATCCACCGCCTGGCGCCGGCGGTGGAAGAGATTCTTTACCCGGCGATGGAGGATTTCCAGCTCGACCTGATCATCGGCGAGGGACCCGGCGCGCGCTCGATCCGCATTGACCTGCCGCCGTTCACGCTGGTCGGCGCGACGACCCGCTCGGGCCTCATCACCCGCCCGCTGCGCGAGCGCTTCGGCATCCCGCTGCGGCTCCTGTTTTACGAACCCGACGAACTGGCGCAGATCGTGACCCGCGGCGCCGGCATCCTGGCTTTCGACCTGCGGCAGGACGGCGCCGCCGAGATCGCCCGCCGCGCCCGAGGCACGCCGCGCGTCGCGATGCGCCTCTTACGCCGGATCCGCGATTTCGCGGCGGTCAACGGCTGGCCGCATGTCGATGCCGCGACCGCCGACCAGGCGCTGCTGCGCCTGGAAGTCGACGCGAAGGGCCTCGACGCGATGGACCGGCGCTATCTGCGTGCGATCGCGCAGAATTACGGCGGCGGCCCGGTCGGGGTCGAGACGATGGCGGCGGCGCTCTCCGAGCAGCGCGACGTGATCGAGGAAGTCATCGAGCCCTATCTGATGCAGCAAGGGTTCGTGCAGCGCACGCCGCGCGGCCGGATGCTGACCGAGATCGCGTTTCGCCACCTCGATCTGCCGCTGCCCGCCAGCCTGCCCGGCCAGCTCGACCTGCTCGCCGGGCTGCCCGCCGAATCACCCGGAGAGGAGGCGCAGTGAACGCCTGCGGGATGGCGCACAGCCTGAAGCTGCGCGTCTACTACGAGGATACCGACGCCGCCGGCATCGTCTATTACGCGAACTACCTGAAATTCGCCGAGCGCGGCCGTACCGAGATGATGCGCGCGCTGGGATTCGCCCATAGCGCGGTCGCGGCGCAGACCGGCGTCCTCTTCACGGTGCGGCGGCTCAGCGCCGACTACCGCTCGCCGGCGCGGCTCGACGATCTGCTGAGCGTCGAGACGCGCCTCGTCGAGATCGGCGCCGCGACCCTGCTGCTCGACCAGCGCATCTGCCGCGACGGCAGCGTGCTGGTTGCCTGCGAGGTCCTCGTCGCCTGCGT
>Ga0209579_10003379_pt1 | contig 11637 bp, 9 predicted proteins | sample Coa_R1_2_FD_187152 | JGI IMG/M metagenome (GOLD analysis project Ga0209579, IMG submission 187152) | Surface soil microbial communities from Centralia Pennsylvania, which are recovering from an underground coalmine fire - Coalmine... | ecosystem: Environmental > Terrestrial > Soil > Unclassified... | reverse complement strand
ACGGGCGGGCTTGTTTTCGGTAAGCGCCACAACACAGGCTGCTTCATTCGAATTGATGAAGATGACGCCGCGTCTTGGATCGACCGCCGGGCCGCCCCACTCCGCTCCGCCAAGAAAGCAAGGAAAGACGACGGTCTCTTTATCGAGAGCTGTGGGAACGAACTCCCCTGCGCTCAGATAAGTGCTGAACTCTTTCTCGGCCCAGGCGTGGGCTTCGGGAGTTCGCTCCGTTAGCAATTGCTCAGTGAGAAGTTGACGAGCGAAAGGTTGAGGCGCGAGGGGAACGGGTTGAGTTGGTGACGTGACTTCGCCCGGGATTTGGCTAGCAGGGAAATGGCGCTCTTCGATCGGAAACAGCGGCTTCCCGGTCGTGCGGTCGAAAAGGAATAGGAATCCGTGTTTGGTGGGCTCAGCGACGGCATCCACTTTGCGGCCATCTCGTTCGACAGTGACCAACGCGGGCGGCGAAGGGAAGTCGCGATCCCAAATATCGTGATGTACACCCTGAAAATGCCAGATGCGTTCTCCAGTTTGTGCATTCAGCGCGATCAGGCAGTTGGCGAATAGATCGTCGCCCACGCGATCAGCGCCATAAAAGTCGAAGACGGGGGAACCGGTGGGAACATAGACGATACCGCGTTCCTCATCGAGCGCCATGCCTGCCCAGTTATTGGCGGCGCCGGCATCTTTCCAAGCGTCCTTCGGCCATGTTTCGTATCCAAATTCACCGGGGTGGGGAATGGTGTGGAATCGCCAGCGCAGGTCCCCAGTTCGCACATCGAATGCGCGAATATCTCCCGGAGGCGAGGGATGAGTCTCGGGATTGCGCCCGCCGACAATAATCAGGTCCTTGTAGATGATGCCCGGACTCGTCATGGCGACCGATTGCAACCGGTAGTCGCCCCGCAGGTCTTTGCGTAGATCAATCCTGCCGCCTTCGGCAAAATTCTCGATCGGCTTGCCGGTGCGCGCGTCGAGAGCATAGAGAAAATTCGTGACGGGAGCGAAGATGCGGCTTTCGCGGCCATCAGTCCAATAGGTGAGGCCGCGCACGGGATTCTTCCCCTTGATGCCAGAATCAAACTGCCAGATCAGCTTGCCGGTGGCGGCGTCCAGTGCGATCACCTTCTGTGTTGCAGTGTACGCATAGAGAACTTTTCCAACCACAATCGGGCTGGTTTCGAGGCCGCCCTGTTCGCCGGCGTCGTAGGTCCACGCCACCTTGAGTTGGCTGACATTCTTTCGATTGATTTGAGACAGGCTGGAATAGTGGTCCCCAGCAGCCTGACCACCATAGACCGGCCAGTCGTGAGATTCAACTTTCGTCGGTGTCCCGGCGTGCGACACGGACCTGGTGCCGAACGGGGCAATAACCGCTAGACCTAGGAATGTGCACACTGCGCGCCGAATCTTTGCCGACATGGACCCATTCCTCACGAGGCGCCGACCGGTATTCACTCGTCCGGCCTTTTATGCCAGCGTGAATTTCAATTCGCCCAGTTTTTCGATACTGCAAGCGATCTGGTCCCCGCTTTTCAGCCAGACCTGTTGATCCTTGGGCTTTCCCATGATCACGCCCTGCGGCGTTCCCGTGAACAGGATGTCGCCGGGGCTGATGGTCATAACCTTCGAAATGAAACTGATAAGCTGGCGGCAGTTGAAGATCATGTCGCCGGTATTGGAATCCTGCCGCGGCTCGCCGTTGACGCGCGTCTCCAGGCGCAGTTTGTTGGGATCGCCCACGAGATCGGCGCTCACGAAATAAGGACCCAGCGGTGCGAATCCGTCGCAGGTTTTGCCGATCATCCACTGCGAAGTCATGGTCTGCAGGTCGCGGGCAGAAAAATCATTCCCCGTGCAGTAGCCGGCGACACAGTCGAGCGCTTCGTCCTCAGAGACGTTGTGGGCTTTTTTCCCGAACACGACGACAAGTTCGACTTCGTAGTCGAACTGACGTGCAACCCCTGTCGGAAGGTGGATCACGCCGTTGTGGCAATTCAGACTGTTGTTGTACTTGTTAAAAAGTACGGGGTTGGTAGGAATCGGCGAATGCGTCTCGATAGCGTGTTGGCGATAGTTCAACCCCATCATCACGATCTTTTCGGGATTCATCACGACCGGTCCGTACTCGAGCCCCTGCTCCGACCGAAAGAAATGTGAACTTCCGGCATTGGTCGCAGCCGCGTCCACTAACTTCTTCAACAGGTCACCCCTGCCGTTCTGCAACAGGTCATCCATGCTGGTCGGGGCTGGCATGTGGAAATGGACTGCGGCTTTCCTGACCTCGAGAATGCCTTTCGGTGTTTTGACTCCCAGGCAATACTGCCCGCCATCGCGAAACGTGAGCAGCGTCAGCCCGTGCGGCATTTCGAATTGGTGGTTCGTATCCGCAGCTGCGTGGCTGCGGAGCGCAGTCGCCCCGAGCAGTCCGCTTGCGCCAACGACGGCGGTCGATTTCAGAAAGGATCTGCGAGTTCCCACGGCTGATGCTCCCTGATAGTCTGCGGCGGATTGGCTGAAAATCCCAGCGCATCGAAGCGCGGACGATTCACACTAGAATCGAATTTTGATCTTGCTGCTGGTGATTTTCTTGGTGTCGATACCTGGCACTTTCGCCAAGTCCGCCATGGTTTTGAAATCCCCATTTTGCTCGCGGAACGCGACAATGGCGTCCGCATCTTTGGCTGAGAGTCCCAGGCCAGCGGCCAACTCGACCGCCGTGGCATGGTTCACATTAATTTCCTTAGCAGCATCGTCTGCCGGCGGGGGATCGTGATCTGCAGGTGCCTCCTCCGCTTTCGCGTTCGCAGGAAAATTCTTGCTCAGGTAGGCTACGAGCGCTTCGATTTCGTCGTCCTCGACTTCGGCTCCCCGCGAAATCATCTGATCGACTAAGGTGGACCACTGTTGGGGCGTGGCTCTCTTTGAGGTGACTACCTTCAAGGTGTGGCATCCAACGCAGGCACGCTGCACAATGGCCTTGCCGTCTCCGGGGGGTAAGTCGGGTGTACTGAGAGATGCGGCTAGCCAGATCAAGGGTAAGATCAGCATGGCGGTATACATACTATCATAATGCTATTGTTCGTTTCGTCGTCACGGTTTCGTTTGGCTCTCCTTCGTTTTCACTGGGAAACGCAGGCGCGCGTTCTGGCCCAGGATCGACTGCAGATCCAAAGCTAATAGATCCAGCCCTTCCTGCGGCGCTTTCTCCCCACGCACGATCTGCGACAGCCGTTGCACCATCGCTTCCGTCATCTGCGGCGATTCGGGAACCGTAGGTTTTTCTTCGCCGACGGCAAGGGCCTCCAGAAACGGGGCTGTGTAAGGCAGTCGCTGCACACCGGGATCTCCATAGGTCGATTTTCTCAGCGACGATCCACCGTCGAGTGTTTGCTTGATCTGCACTTCGCGCGACAGCGCAAATTCGAGAAATCTGTAGGCTTCCCGTGCATGCTCCGATTCCGTCGGGATCAGGTAAGTCAGGCCCTCCAATTGGCTGAAGCGTCTGCCGGAGTTGGAAGGAATTCTGGTATAGCCAATTTTTCCCGCGACCTTGGATACCGACGGATCTTCGAGAAACGGAGCCTGATCGTTCCACAACAAGCCCATGAACACATGTCCCTGTTGTAGTGCCGACTGTGCTTCACCCCATCCAAAGTTCAATGTGTCGGGAGGACTGAACGGCACCAGCTTCAGATACTCGTTAGTCGCAGCCACGTTCTCGGGAGAGTTGACCACGATATCGCCGTACTCCCAGCTATGTTTCGAGTCCAGAATATTTCCGCCAAATGAATATGCCAGGTTCAGCCACTCGTACCAGAGAGCGAGCCCCTGTTTGCCCTGAATATATGTGCCATAGAAATGTTGCTGCGGGCGAGAGAAGAATTCCGCGACCTCGTTATATTCCGTCCAAGTCGTGGGAACGGACAGTTTCCGGTGATAACGAAGTTCAAAGTTGCGTTGATTGGCAGGATCGTTCAGCAGGTCCTTGCGATAACACAGGTACGTTGTCAGGCCGGTGAAGGGAAATCCATAGGTGTGGCCGGAATAAGAACTGAGCTCAAGCCACCAATTTGTGAATCGTTGGTCTAGCGGCACTGAGCCCGCTTCACGGAGCGCGGGATCTGCGAGAAGGGAGTCAATTTCCCGCACCGCGTCTTTTTGAACGAGCATTCCCAGCAGACGGTGCCTCACAACAATTACGTCCAGGGTTTCCCGGTCGGACGAAGAACCACCATCCAGATCGCTCAGGATAGTGCGATCGTTCTTGTGCAGTACTTCAACGTGAATCCCCGTCTTCTGCTCGAACTCCGCGATCATCCCAGTCTTAGTCAGAGAATCCAGGAACCACTCGTCTCCGGCTAGTCGAATCGTAGCAGGTGATCCCGGCAAGGTCGAAGCGTGCAAAACCATTCCGAGCGATAGTAGTACCAGAAAGAGCAGCGCGATTCTTCGCTGCCAGTGCCGGAGACAAAAAACGCCGAATGGAATCATCGCTGCCGTAGTGCGTATCGCGGTCGCGCGCGATTATTTCTTGATCGACGAGCCTGAGAACCAGAGAAACTTTACTGGAGTGTCTCCGGCATTGATGTTGGAATGTGTCATGCTCCGATCGGGGCGAATCATATACGCCATTCCAGGATGCTGCACGCGCAGCTCGGTGCCCAGGAAAGCAAGGCTGTCTCCGTCAATGGACGCCCAAATCTCTTCCTGGCCTGGGTTGTGAGGATGCGGCTCACCCATCGTCAGAGGATTGATTTCTACAGTGATGATGTCGCCAATAGTTGCGAGCCCATCCGTTCTGGAAAACAGATCGCGCACCACGTGAGCCCAATGTCCCGATGCATTCTGCAGAGTGTAAGGAGACGCATACATGGGTTTCCTAACCTCAACCTTTCGTTCGTCTGCGACCAGTATCTGCTTCGCGGGGACAAAGTTGGCGGGTGTAGGTTCGCTGACCACATACATTGTCAGATCGTCGTTGCCCGTGTTCTTCATCACGAACTCAAGATTGGCGGGAACAAAGATGGCGATATCCTTATGGAGCGGGACGGTCCTGCCGCCGGCGGAGATCTCGCCATTTCCACCAACCACATAAAAGACATTTTGCTCATGATCGAGTTTCGTCGGAATGGTGGAATCCTGCGGCACCAGGCGGCCATACGCCAGATAATTGGCCGCCTGCAGAATGGCACCCGGTTGCGGAGGTGCAAAATTGTCGCCGTGTGTCAGGATGTCTCGCAGAACCAGTGATCCGTAGGCATGGCGAGGCAGGGAATCGCGCCAGTCGCCGATGAACATGTCAATGCGGCGGTCTTGCACATCGCGGTCGGACTCGTAGCGAACATCTCCTGGGCCGTCGAAACTGTTTCCTCCGGCGCTGGGCGTGGTTACAGATGGCTTCGGGGGCGCGGTTTGCGCTAGCGACGGCAGGATTGCCAGGATGAGCAACACGGTGACCAGGCAAGAGAATTTCACGCGGAACGAAAGGAAAAGGCTTCGGAGTATTGCGTTCATATCGGTTCCTCGAGTGAGCGAACGTCACGACGATTCGTAATCAGCTGCGCGATGCTCATGCGCTAGTGTGCGGTAGCCCAGGCTAATCCATCGGCGCCGGGCCCGGCATCAATGATCTTTTCTACTTTCCAGTCGGAAATACTTATAACAGCGACTTTCCCGCTCTGATCGATGGAGACGTAAGCAGTCTTGTCGTCGGGAGCAATCAGAACTTCCTGCGGCTTAACTGGGAGGTCGATCGTGCGTGCCACCTTCAGGGTCGCGAGATCGATCACACCCAGCTGGCGAACCAGCGGTAGGGCGATCAGGAGCCACTTTCCGTCGGAGGTCGTCGCCGAGCCATAGCCAAGTCCCGGCAACGGTACCCAGGTCTTGATCTTGTTGGCCGCCGTATCAATGACAGCCAGCTGAGGCTTGGTTACGTCGGACGTGAACGCCATGCTGTCGTCTCGGGACAGGGAAATGCGTTGCACTTGCCCTGAGACCGGAATAATGGTGATCACGCTTCGCGCTTCCAGATCGAGGACGGATACAGTACCGGGGCCAACGTTGGCCGTATAAGCGCGGCGTCCGTCGCGGGTGATCGCGAACATGTGTGACTCCGGCTGGCCGGTTGGAACCGAGCCGACAATCTTTAGCGTGGCCGGATCGATGATGCTGATCGAGCGATCAAGCTCGGTGGAGACGTAAAGTAGTCCATTTTTCGGACCAAAGACCGGGAGGTGGGGACGGACACCCTTACCGAAATCGACATTGCCCACTACTTTTCGTGCAGCCAGATCGATGACAACCATATTGCTGCCGTCGGTGCCGGGCATGCCGACGCCCGAATTTCCGTAGATTGGGACGTAGGCCAGCTTTCCGTCCGGGGAGGTCGTGATTTCGTGGCCGGTCACTCCGCCTTCGGGTACTTCAGCAATCTGACGTCCTGCCACCGGATCGATGATACCGAGCGCATTATCCCCTTTATTAGCAACCAGCACGAAACCGTTTGATTTGTCAGCCGCATGGCCGAGGCTGGCAAGACAAAGCAGGCTTACGATCAGCGATAAGGGAAGAGAAGATTGCAATCGTCGCATGAGCAGAATCTCCATCCGTGCGTTGCGAAATCCTAAAGTCGGAGCAAGCCAAGCAAAGAACCCATAAGTGCGAGGGAAATCATACTATCATAGGTTGTATGATCGGAATTCAATATTCCCCTGTGACGACGTTCAGCAGAGCTTCCCCCCGCACCATTCGTATGACCTGTTCCCGCACGAGCTGAAAAGCGCGGGCCATGAAGTTTTCGCTGTCTCCTCCCACGTGCGGCGTGAGCAACAAGTTGGGCGCTTTCCAGAGCGGATGATCCGGCGGGAGCGGTTCGGGATCAGTCACATCGAGAGCTGCGCGAATTCTTTTAGCTTGCAAAGCCTGTAACAGTGCTTTGGTGTCGACAAGAGCGCCGCGGGACGCATTCACCAACAACGCACCTTGTTTCATTTTCCCGATTCGCCGCGCATCGATCATGCCCCTGGTTTCCGACGTCAAAGGCGCCGTCAGCAGCACGGTATCGGCCTGACCCAGCAGATCGTCCAGTTGATTCACGCTGACCACTCCCTCGCGGGGATTACGTGCGACCCGCAGGAACCTTGTCCAAAAAGGTGTAAGCCGAGCCTCAACCGCCTGTCCGATCGATCCGTAGCCCACGATCAATATTGTCGTGCCCGCGACATCTCTTATGGGAGCCGGGGGATCTTTAATCTTTGTAGGCAGGGAGGCGTCATTCTGCTGGGCCTGCTGCCCCTGCGCCCATTTCCCAATGCTCTGCATGCTCATGAAAAAAGGTAGGCACTTCTGCATCGCGAGAATCACCGCCACAGCCCATTCGGCGGTCGGGATCTCGTGTACACCGCGTCCATCGCACAGAATGACGTCGGGAGGAAATAGACCCAGTAGTGTGTCCACGCCCGCCCACGGAGCTTGAATGACTTTGACCCCGGTCAAGTAGGGCCACTGCCGCCGGAGGATTCTCGGAGGCATCGCTGCGACCCAGAAGTCGATCTCGTACTGGCGGTCCGGATTCTCAGGAATGCGCACGAGCTGCGCTTCGTCAGGGAACTCTACCAACAGGCTCGGATCAATTGATTCATCCACGCCGACGCGAACGAGCATGGTCTTCAAAACTCCTCAAAATTCTTGACACCCCGGGTATTCGTACTATGATATCAGCCATGAAAATCAGACTCCTGCTTCCTCTCCCTCTCTGCTTGTTCGCCCTTACGCTCGCTGCGCAGACCGGCATACCTGCCGGCGGCTTTGCCGGAACGTGGTCGGCGAATTTTTCCAAGTCTAAATTTCCTGGGCCTCCGCCGAAGGTGGACATGTGCACGATCGACGCCGACGGCACCGTTACCGTGAACGAAACCAACGCGGAAGGCAAGAGCACCAGCTGGCACTACACCCCGGTCCAGGGAAAGCCGGTACAGGTCATCGGTCGCGACAACGTCACCGTTACCGTCACGAAGGTGAATGATCACGAGAACGATCACAGCTGGAACATGAACGGCAGACCTGCCAAAAGCAAGTCGATTTTGTCGAAAGATGGCAAGACCACAACCTTTACCATGGATGGAACCGACAAGGACGGCAAGCCATTTCACGAGATGGTAGTGTACGACAAGCAATAGGGCCGCAACGGATTAGCCCTCCCCCGGCTCATCCCGTGGCACAGATCAAGTGGCCCTAGGGCAGAGTGTAAGCGATCACTGAGTCGCCGGCGGTGGTGTCGTAAAAGCTGCCGCCGGTATCGACCAGAACGACATACTGCTTGCCGTTTTTCCCTTCATAGGTCATGGGCACAGTGTAGGAGCCGGTTTCGAGCTTGGTTTCCCACAATGTTTTTCCAGTTGCAGCATCAAAGGCACGGAAGCGCTGATCGTTCGTTGCGGCAATGAATAACAGTCCGCCCGCAGTCGAGATCGAGCCGCCAAAATTCAGCGTTCCCGTTCCGTGAATGCCCTTAGCATCCAGTTCTTCGATCACTCCAAAGGGCTCTTTCCACGCGACATCTCCAGTGTTGACGTTGATCGCCCATAGTTCTCCCCAGGGCGGATTCTGACAGGGCCAGAATTTGTCATTGTTCCAGAAGCGCGCATACATGCCCCAGGGACTGGTTCGCTCATAAGCGGGATCGGAGGCATCTTCGTTTTTCGCAATCTTTCCCACGTCGGCGATGTTTACGGTGTTAACGAACAGATATCCCAGGTCGGGGTTGTACGACATGCCGGGCCAGTTCGTAGTGCCGAGAGTTCCGGGAAACACGATGGTCAGCTTGGTTCCGTAGTGCACAAAGGGGCCGCCGCTGGCCATGCCGCCCTCGGTGGCCATCAGATCGGTGCACACCTTTTTCTGTTCGGGAGTCACGCTGGCAATTTCATCGGGGCTAAAGCTGTGTCGCCCCAATGGGGCAGGCTTTAGCGGGAAGGGCTGAGTTGGATATCCCGCCTCGCCGGGAACATCGCTGGCGGGCACGGGCCTTTCCTCGACCCCAAAGATCGGATCTCCGTTGCGTCGGTCGAGAATGTACATCAATCCCGCTTTGCCAATGATCGCAACCGCCGGAATCTTTACTCCCTTCTGCATTACGTCGACCAGCACTGGAGGCGATTCCAGATCGTAATCCCAAGTATCGTGGTGAACTGTTTGGAAGTACCACACGAGTTTGCCGGTATCGGCGTTGACTGCGACTAGCGAATTCCCGAAGAGGTCTCTTCCTTTGCGGTCGGCGCCATAGAAATCAGAACTTGGCGAGCCATGAGGAAGGAAGAGCAGTCCTCTCTCCGCGTCAATGCTCATGAAGCCCCAAACGTTTGTCCCAGAGCGGTTCTTCCACGATTCGCCAGGCCATGTGTCGTTGCCCACTTCGCCGGCATGCGGTACGGAGTGGAATCGCCACACTTGTTTGCCGGTATGCACGTCCCACGCGCGGGTATCACCGGATGAGCCGGGGCCGGGCGCCTCCTGTACTTGGCCGCTGGTGATCGCCAGATCTTTATAGATAGTGACGGGCGACGTGACGTCAAATTGCGCGTGCGGAATTCCATTTTGAATGTCGGTTTTTATGTCGATAGAGCCATCGACTCCGAAGCCAACGGTGGGCTTGCCAGTCTCGGCATTCAAAGAGACGAGCCGGCCATCGGACGTGCCAAAAAGAATCGATGCCGGAGTCTTGCTGTCGCCGGGCCAGTAAGCGACGCCGCGCCGCGCCGGCTGTCCGTGAGTCAGCTTATACGACCACAGTTCCTTGCCCGTCTCTGGTTCCAATGCAATGATCGTTCCGAACGGCGTCGGCATATACATCTTGCCTTTGACCACGATAGGCGTAGCTTGCGAGGAACGCCGGCCACCGCCACGGCCGGGAGAGCCGGCGGTGTGCGATTGTGTTCCTTCTTTCTGCAAGTGATACGTCCAGGCCGGAACCAGGGTCTTCACGTTGCCGGTGTTGATTTGCTTGAGCGGCGAGAACCTTGTGCTTCCGTAATCATGGCCGTACATCGGCCAATCGGATTGGGACCAGGACGGTAGAGTGGAGATACTGAGCAGAATTACCGCAAGCACCGAAACTCTCAACGTTTCGCCTCCCAGAGGATAAACCGTTGCACGGACTGCCGACCTTCGTTCATTCCATCTTCTTGCGCGCGTCCTCCAGAATGCGCTGTGCGCGCGCCGGGTTGAACACTCCACAGGAACAAAATCGTGCCATATAGGTTACTGCCTGGGCTGGCGTGCGGCGTCCCTCCTTAACCCAGTCGATCATTTTTTTGGCCAGACTTGCCGAAATCATCCCATGGCCGCACATGGTGGTGATCTTGAGCAGTTGAGTGTTGGGTAGTTTCTCGGTCTCTCCTTCGAAGCCGAGCGAGTACCCGACGCTGTGTCGGGTGATGCCGGCAACCTGGCAACACTGCTTGGCACCTTCCACCGAAGTCGAAACATTCACCGAAAGACCCAGATCCGCATCCACGACGGCCTTGAGAAATTTTTCAGCCGCTTCTTGATTGTCGAAGATTGCCGCTACTGACGCAGGCTCATCGATCCCGTCTATCACGGCTCGGAAGTCCGGCTTCATTTCGCGGCTCCAATTCGCCAGAGTGCTCAGGTGGGGTGACGGACGGAGAGCCCCGCCATGGGCCGGATCACCCATGTTCACAGGATTGAATTGCAGCGCCATTTCGAGAAAAGCCTTTAACTTCGGGACGCTGTCGATGTCATTATTGCCCGTGCTCGGACTGGCGAACACAATGTAGTCGTCGTAGAAACTTTCTGCGTCGCCGTAGCGGTGGAGAGTATTCGTCATCAAAGTTTACCGGTTGCCGTCATCATGCATCTCGTTGAACTGCGAGCTGGCCTGTTACCGAGAGACAAAATCATTTCTGCGCGTGGGTCACGAGCCAGATCGATCCTGAGGCGTCATCGCTCACCAGTAACGACCCGTCTGTTGTTGTGGCGACACCCACGGGGCGTCCCCAGACGCTGTTGTCGTCGACGACAAATCCGGTCAGGAAATCTTCATATTCGCCGGTGGCATGCCCTGTCTGATGCAAGGGCACGCGAATCACTTCATATCCGGCTCGCGGAGATCGGTTCCAGGAGCCGTGTTCTGCTGCGAAGATATCGTCCCGGTATTCGGAAGGGAACTGCGCGCCGTCGTAGAAGGTCATCTGAAGGGAAGCGTTATGCGGCTGCAAGATCACGTCTGGCGTGATGACTTTATCCTTCAGGTCAGGTCGCTTGCCCGCAAAACGAGGATCCTGATGACCGCCCATGTACCACCAGGGCCAGCCGTAGAAGCCTCCTTCTTGGACGTGAGTGATGTAATCCGGCACTAGGTCATTTCCGAGCCCATCGCGTTCGTTCACCGAACACCACAACTCTCCAGTCTTGGGATGAAACGCTATGCCGACGGCATTGCGGATGCCCGAAGCATAAACGCGCAGACCCGAGCCGTCAGGATTGAATTCAAGGATGTCGGCACGATGCTGCTCTTCCGGCCCGTCATTCACATTCTCCTGCGAGCCAACCGATACGAACATCTTCTTTCCATCGGGAGAAAATTGAACGTCGCGCGAACGATGATGTCCG
>Ga0209579_10003378_pt1 | contig 11638 bp, 7 predicted proteins | sample Coa_R1_2_FD_187152 | JGI IMG/M metagenome (GOLD analysis project Ga0209579, IMG submission 187152) | Surface soil microbial communities from Centralia Pennsylvania, which are recovering from an underground coalmine fire - Coalmine... | ecosystem: Environmental > Terrestrial > Soil > Unclassified... | reverse complement strand
TCCGCATGCCCGAGAAAGAGATAGCCTTCCGGGCTCAACGAGCGGGCGATCCGCGCGATGACCGCCCGGGTCACGTCCAGGGGGAAGTACATCGTCACGTTGCGGCAAAAGACCACATCGAAGGACCCCGGCTGCCAGAACACGGGATCGGGATCGATGAGGTTCCGCTCGTCGAAGGTCACCATGGACCGGATGGCCGGGTCCAGGACGAACTCCTTTCCCTCGCCGCGGAAATGAAGATCGCGGTACTTGGACGGAGTGTCTCTCAACGACCAGGTGGAATAGCGGCCTTTCCGGGCCTTCTCCACGATGGACGGGTTGACGTCGATCCCCTGGATGGTGGTCGCCCCGGAGTCGCCGAGCTGTTCCCGAATCAGCATGGCCAGGGAGTAGGCTTCTTCACCGGAGGCGCAGCCTGCCGAGAGCACGCGCAGGGGGCGGGTTCCGCCCTCGGGTTTCCTGTAGGGCGGAAGGACGAGTTCCGAGAACGCCCGGAAATGATCCCAATATCGGAAGAAGTAGGTTTCGGCGACGGTCAGGCGTTCGGCCAGGAGCCGCCATTCCTCCCGCCAGTCCACGGGCCCCGCCAAGCGCCCCAAATAGGACTCCATCGGACTCTTTCCCGGCCCTTCGGTACGACCGCGGAGCACGTCCGCAAGGTAGTCGAGTTTCCCGTCGTCGAAGGCGAGGCCCAGCCGCGTTTCCACCAGGCTGCGGAACCGATCCAGCTCGCGTCGCCCCAGAGTGAAGGTCACGCGGGGACCTCCTCCGGCAGAAGGCGGCTGGCCTGGAGCAGAACGAGCAAATCGGAATCGAGGGCGCCCACCGACGCGATGACGGGGGCTTCCGGACCGCCAAAAAGCGGAGGCAAGGCGTGGAACGCGCCGGCGGGCAGCGACCGGACGCCCAGGACGTGGTCCACGGCCAACGCGAGCCGCCGGGGTCCGACCCGAAGGGCGACGAACCGCTCGGGCCTGGTCGGGCCGAGGCTGCCGAGGAGGACGCGGAGATCCACGACGGGGATGGCGCGGCCCCGGATGACGGCGAGTCCGGTCACGAAGACCGGCGCGCCCTGGACGGGACGGATGGGGAGCGGTCGCATGATTTCGACGATACAGCTCAGGGGCAACGCGCAGAGTCGCGAGGCCGAGCGCAGGAGGAGATAGGCGTTCACGGCCGTCGGTTCACGCATGGCATCCGTGGATCTCAGACCCGGGGCCGGTGGCCGAAACAGGTGATGCCGCGATCATGGAGAACGCCTGGGGAGGAAAGCCTAAGAACACGCCCGCAAGGCCGACGGAGCAGGGACGGACTCCGGAATCGGCCACCACACCATCCATCGCACGCCTCACCCCCCCGGTCGCGACTGGAACACCGGTTCTAAGGGAACTATACCCCATACCAAGGAACTTCGGACGACAATGAGACCGAGGTCCAAGGCTCCCCGGAGCTCTCCAGGTCGCTTCCCTTGAGCCGACCGAAGGGACGTCCAATCCTCCGTGCGACGAACGAGGGCCGGAGGGCCTTGGACTCCGCCCGGGGAATGCTCCAGGATCCCAGGGAACTCCACGGTCGACCCTCCTTGCCTCCGGACGACCGGTCGAGGCCTCTGGCCCCGGTCCTCCCTCCCGGGCACCGCTCACCCCAGCCTCGTCTTCCCCTGCCCAGGACAGGAGACGCGAGGACGGCCGCTTGAGGTGCACCTCAGACCGGCGGAATTCTTCCATTCCCCGCTCGCAGGCGCGACAATGCCTGGCACCGAAGGGGGATCCGCGCATGAGCTTGGAACGCCGCCACCAGACCCTGCTTCCCCGGAAGCAGTTCCTCGCCCGCCAGGCGCGCTATGCGCTCGGGGCCATCCTTCTTGTCACGGCCTCGCTGGGGGTCGGGATGCTCGGCTACCACCATTTCGGCCACCTGGACTGGGTGGATTCGCTCTTGAACGCCTCCTTCATCCTGACCGGCATGGGGCCGGTCGACGCGATGACGACGGTCCCCGGCAAGCTCTTCGCCAGCGGATATGCCATCTTCAGCGGGATCGCCTTCCTCAGCACGATCGGTCTGCTCATGACGCCGCTCGCGCACCGATTTCTCCACCGCTTTCATGTGGAAAGCGGGCGCGACGGGCACTCTGAACGTTAGGATAGGGAGCGACATGGACCTTCCGACGGCGGCCCCTCCCCCGACGACCCTGCCCCCGGCGCCCGCGGCGGGCGTGGACAAGGTCGCGTGGATCGCGACGGGGACGGCCCTGTTTCTCGTGCTGCACCTGCACCTCCTTTCCGCGCTCCTGGCGGGCCTGCTCGTCCATGCGCTCATCCATTCGATCGGACGGAAGATCGAAGGCAGGTCGATGTCGCACCACCGGGCGAAGCTCCTGGCGCTGGGACTGATCGCGATCGTCATCATCGGCGGGTCGGCGGCGCTCATCCTCCTTCTGCTCGCGTTCCTGCACGGGAAGCTGGGGCATCTGCCGACGCTGCTCGGTCACATGGCGGCGATCATCGAGACGGCGCGCGACCGCTACGGCTGGCAGTCCTTCATCCCGGCCACGGAGGAGCTGAAGGAGCTGATCTCGCACACCCTGCGCGGCCACGCGGGGGAGATCGAGCGGACGGGCGGAGAACTCGGCCGGGGCCTGCTCCACGCCTTCATCGGCATCGTGATCGGCGCGATCACCGCGTTCCACAGCGAGGGAGCGGGAGGTCCGCTTTCCCGGTCGCTTCTGGAGCGGCTGCGGCGGCTGTCGGAGGCCTTCCAGCGGGTGGTCTTCGCGCAGGTCCGGATCTCGCTGCTCAATACCACGATGACGGCGGTCTACCTCCTGGTCGCGCTCCCGCTCTTCCACGTCCACCTGCCGCTCCATAAGACGCTCGTAATCCTCACGTTCGTCTTCGGCCTGATCCCGGTGGTGGGCAACCTGCTCTCGAACACGGCGATCGTGGTGATCTCCCTCGGCTTTTCCCTGCCGGTGGCGATCTCGTCCCTCGTGTACCTCGTGGTGATCCACAAGCTGGAGTACTTCCTGAATGCCCGAATCGTGGGCCGCGAGATCCGGGCCGCCGCGTGGGAGCTCCTGGTCGTGATGCTGGTGTTCGAATCGGCCTTCGGGATTCCCGGCGTGATCGCGGCCCCGATCTTCTACGCCTACGCGAAAGCCGAGCTCGTCGACCGCGGGCTCGTGTAGGGGAGTCCCGCTCCGGCCGGGAGCTCCGCCCGGGACGGACTACTTGGCCAGGCTGTCGAGGAGCGCGGCGGCCGCCCCGTCGGCGGGATTCCGCCGGAGGAGATCTTCCAGCACCCGCCGCGCGTCGATGCGGTCGTTGGACGCGATGAGGGCCTCGGCCAGGCCGATCGACGCGGTCCGATCCCCCGGCCGCGATTTCAGCGCCGCCCGATAATCGTCCGCCGCCGAGGACCAGAGCTTCATCTCGGTGTACAGGGCCGCGCGCTTCAGGAGCACCCCGACCTCGAGCGGCGCCAGCCGCACCGCCTCCAGGTAGGCCTCGAGCGCCTTTTCGAGCTCCTTGTTCGCCCGCAGCACGTCCGCCTCGAGGACCACCCACTCGACGTTCAGCGGGTCCGTGCGCCGCGCCATCCTCGCCGCCTCCAGCGCCCGGTCCCAGGCCTCCAGCTTCGCCCAGGCCCGCGCGGCCCGCCCCTGGGCCGCGGGATCCGACTTCACCTTGAGCCGGTGGTCCAGGATCGAGGCCGACATGCCCCATTGCCCCGCCGCTTCCAGTCGGACCGCGAACGCATCGAAGACCGGGGCGTTGGCGGGCGTCTCCGGCACGCCGCGGCGGAACGCGTCCAAGCCTTCCCGCCACTTCCCCTTCGCCACGATGAAGCCCGCGTACGCGCCCCAGGCCGCGGGCGTCCGGGGCAGGAGCGCCTCATACCCGGCGAGCGGCAGGTCGCGACGCCAGATCTTCCGGAGGACCGGTTCGACGTCCGCCGGCCGCTGCTCGAAGAGCCGGGCGAGGCATACCGCCGCGCGGGCCGGGTCGCCGGACTCCCAGAAGCGCAAGCCCACGTCTTCTTGCAGGCCGGTATGGGCCGGCCAGAGGTCCGCGGCCGTGGCGTAGCGGTCGGGCTCGTCCGTCGCCCGGGCGAGGATCCAGGCCGCGCGGTAATGGTACGGGGAGATCCGGAGCGCCCTGCGGCAGAGCGCCGCCGCCCGCGCGGGTTCGCTCCCCTGGGCGTCGACGATCACCGGCTCCGGGTCGAGGGGGAGCCCGAGGAGGAGAAGGGCGAAGACGCCGGAGACGAGAGCGATCAGGCCGGGCCTCCAGGTCGAGGGCTCCCTCGACGACCGCTGCACCGAGCCTCCCAGGCCGATCCAGACCGCAAACAGCAGGCCCGCCGACGTCGTGCGCAGGTCGAAGTCCACGATCGAATGGGCGGCCTCGGCGCAGACGGCGGCCAGGGCGGCGGCGGGAAAGACCCGGTCGGGTCCCGGCAGGCGGCGGGACGCGACCGAGGTCCGCGCGATCCACACGCCGAGGCCCGCGACGAGGGCCAGGAGCCACACCACGCCCCCTTCGAAGAAGAAGTTCACGTACTCGTTGTGCGCGTGGTGCACTTCCCCGGGCAGGTCGACTGGCTGATACGGATGGTACGCGTGGGGATGGGTCCCGATGCCGAAGCCCAGGACGGGCTGATGCGTGGCCGCCGCGGCCGTGGTGGCCCAGATCCGCCAGCGGGTGTCCTCGCGGATCTCCTGGGCATCGAGCTCGTTGAACCGGCTGACAAGGACGGTGGGATCGGCGAGGGCGATGCCCACGGCACCGGCGGTGAGGACGGCCGCGGCGCCGGCCAGGCTCCCCCGGCCCCGGTGGAGGAGCGGAAGGAGCACGAGGCCCACGGCGGCACCGACCGCCCCGCCGCGCGACTTCGACAGGACGAGGGCCACGAGGAAGAAGGCCGTCGCGAGCGCCCAGCCGACGCCGGATTCCAGGCGACGCCGGCCGAGGAATCGCGAATAAGCGAGGGCCGCGGACCCGACCGCCCCCATCGCCATGACGCCGGCGAAGGTGTTGCGCCCAACGAAGGTGCCACTCGCGGCGTCCGGCGCGGGCCGGGGGCCGTAGAAGGGGATCTCGGGGAGTCCGGCGAACTGTTGGACGAGCGCGTAGCCGGCCTGGGCGAGCAGGACGGCCGAGACCCCCGTCAGGACGGTGGACGACGAGACCCCCTCCTGCCTCAGCTTGAGGACGAGGAGCGCCCCCAGCACGTAGGCGCCCACCTGGACCAGGCAGCGAAGCGTCAGGAACGCGTCCGCCGTCCCGCAGAGGTACCCGTCACTCTGGTGGACGGCGCGGAGAGCGCTCGTGGCCGGGAACAGCGCGCGCAGGGGAAGGAACTGGAGAGCGAAGATGGTCAGGACGACCGCCAGGAAGCCGACGGTGGCCCGCGAGAGCGCCAAGCCGCCCGGGAGCAGGATCAGGCTCAGGCCGAGCAGAATCGCGAGCGCCAGGGTCGTCGCCGCCACCGCCACGGGAGCCACCGCGCCGTAGTAGATCTGGCCCAGAGCCCAGACCGCCAGGAACGAGCACCAGAGGACATGGGCGCGGTTCATGTGGGCGTGGATTGTACCTCACCGCCGCAGAAATCGATCCGACCCTTTGGGGGAACCCGGCTTCCCCGGACCCCCGGCCCCGGGGCCGCGCGCTAGAACAGCGCGCGCTGGGGGACGATGACCACGTCGCCCGGGCGCAGCTCGAGGTCCTGCTCCAGCTTGCCGTTGAGCACCTCGTCCAGGTTGACCGGGAGCTTCTGCGAGTCGCCCGTCGGCGACTGGCGGAGCACGAGCAGGCTGCCGGTCGACGCGAACTTCGTCCAGCTGCCCGCCTGGCTCACCGCCATCGAGACGGTGATGCGCGTGTCGGCCGGAAGGTCGAAGGATCCCGGCTTGTTGACCTGGCCCAGGACGTAGACCACACGGGCCGCGGAGGGGATGACGACCAGGTCGTCGGGGGTGAGCTCGATGTCGGCCTCGACCTTGCCCCGGGCGACGGCGCGCTCGACCTCGGCCGCGGAGAAGCGGATCAGCTCGCGGTCGTCGTTGGCCTTGCGACGGATGAGCTGCCCGTACTCCTTCTGTGCGCGGTCGGTATAGCCCCCGGCGGTGGAGATCAACTGAAGCACGGTGAGCCGGCGGTTCGGATGGATCTCGTAGCCGCCGGGCTTCTGGACGCCGCCCATCACATACACGCTCCGGGGGGCGTACTCCTTGACCGTCACCGTGACCCCGGCGCGGTAGAGGTACTTCTCTTCCAGGCGCTTGCGGATGTCGGTTTCGACGAGCTTGACCGTACTGCCGGTGGCCCCGACGTCGCCGATCAGCGGGTAGGCGAAGGACCCGCCTTCGGGGACGCGCACTTCGAGCTCGAGATCCTTCTGGCGGAAGACGGTGATGTGGAGCAAATCCCCCGCGATCAGGGTGAGCGGGGCGGCGGGCGGCAGCTTGGGCAGCGGCCCGGGCTCCATCTGGGCGGGAGGGACCGACGAATAGGTGACGGCGGGGCCGACCACGGGCGCCAGGCCCGGAGCCGGATCCGGCCGGGTCTCCGCCGGACCGCAGGACGCGGCCAGCGCGAGCGCCAGTCCTGTCAGCCGCTGCTTCAGATGCCAGAAGACCATAGCCCTCCCATGTCCTTTGCGCCGCCGCGGCGGTCTTGGGGGCGGAGACATCCGCCACCCCGCCGCCCCGGGGCGCGGCTTACGACTTTCGCTCCGTGTAGTAGGCGGTGTAGTAGTACCCGTAGTCGGTGCCGCGGAAGGAGGAGCCGTTCAGCACGGCGCCGGCGAGCGCCACCTCCATCCCGACCAGCCGCTTCCGGGCCGCCATCGCCGCCCCGCGGCTCGTCCCCTGGCGGATCACGAGCACCGTGAGATCCGCATGCCGCGCGACGAGCGACGACTCCGACACCTGGTTCACCGGCGCCGAATCGATCAGCACGTAATCATACTTTCCACGCGCCCAGTCGAGCGCCTCCGCGAGGCGCGCCACGCCCGCCAGCTCCGCCGCCCCGCTCGTCCCCTGGCTCGCCCCGAGCACGTCGACGCCCTCGATCCGGGACTTCTGGATCCCTTCCTCGAGACGGCATTCGCCGCGCAGGACCTGCTCGAGGCCGCGCCCTTCCCGCGAGCCGATCAGCTTCCGCTGCGACGGCCGTCGCAGGTCCGCGTCGAAGATCAAGACGCGGCGACCTTCCATCGAGAGCACTTTCGCCAGATTCGCGGTGACGGTCGACTTCCCCTCGCTCTGGAGCGCCGACAGCACGCAGACGACCTTCGCCTCCGGGATCTTCTCCAGGCGGGTGACCAGCTCCGCCCGGAGGCCCCGGAACGCCTCGAATTCGGGCAGCTCCGACGCCTGGTCGAGCAGGATGGGATCCGGGCCCGCCTTCTCCCACAGCGACAGCTTCGGGATCATCGCGATCACGTCCATCCCGACGAAGGCCTCGATCTCCCGCGGCGACACGATGCGATCGTCCAGCTGCTCGGTGACGAACATCGCCGCGACCCCCAGGAGCAGGCCGACGACCGCCGCGAGCGCCAGGTTCATCATGATGCGCGGCTTGAAGGGGATGATCGGCACCGTCGCATGGTCGATGACGCGGACGGAGCCGAGCGCCGACCCGCTGGTCGCGGTCGTCTCGCCGTGCTTTCTCAGGTAGGAGTTGTAGAGCTCCTTGGCGGAGATGAGCTCGCTCTCGAGCCGCTTGAACTGGTTGAGGCGGCGGCCCGAGTCGCCCATCCCCTCCTCCACCGTCTTCATCTCTTCCTTGATGGAGGTCACCTCGGAGTCGACGGCGGCGAGGTCCGTCTCGAGCGCCTTCAGGGTACCCCGCACCGCCTCGCGGATCTTGTCCTCGATCATCCGGAGCTCCTCGCGAAGCTCCTGCACCGCGGGATGCCGCTCCTTGTAGAGTTTCTCCAGCTTGCCGAGCTCGGAGGCGATGCGCGCCCGCTCGTTGGCGAGGGGCTCCAGCGAGCGGGTCGTGTGGAAGGCGGGATTGAAGAGGCCGCTCACACCGTCCGCCCCGTAGGCCGAGAGCGATTCGAGCTCCGCCTTCACCTTCACCCGCTGCAGGCGGATGTCCGTGAAGCGCGAGTCGAACTTGCGGCGGGCCTCGACGAGCGACTTGTAGTGCTCCTCGAAGTCGATGAAGCCGGTCTCGGCCTGGAAGTTCTGGAGCGCCTTGTCCGCGTCGTCCACCCGGCCGCGGATCTGGGGCAGGGCCTCCTTCGACAGCACCTCGGCGGCGCCGCTCTTGAGCTCCCGCTGGCGGCGGTTGGCGTCCTCGAGATAGAGCGAGACGAGGGTGTTCACCACCTGGGTCGCGGCCTCGCGGTCCTCGTCGACGAAGCCCACCTTGAGGATGAAACTCGTGCGGATCTTTTCGATGTCGAGCTGGTCGGTGAAGACCTTCATGGGGTCCGGGAAGCTGGAGAATTTTCCGCGGATGGCCTCGGGGAGCGCGTTGAAGGTGGCCTCGAGAAGCGTCGGGCTGGTCAGGATGGCTTCCTGGGTGCGGTAGTAATTCTCCCACATCATGCGGGAGGCCATGAGAGCGGGATCGTTGGAGTCGCCCCCGACCAGGGGCGTCTCGGGCCGGATCTCGAGGGAGGCCTGGGGCCGATAGAGGCGCTTGGTCGTGAAGGTGTAGACGCCCACGGTGGCCAGGGTCGCCGCCCAGACGATGGCGAGGAGTCGCCAGCGCCGCCGGAGGATCAGGAGAACCTGAACCAGCGACGCGCCCTCAACCGGCGACGATTGGGCGGGAGTTTCCATGGGTGGCGAGGAACACGACCGGCGGTCGGTTCCCGGACAGGCTAAGGATAGAGCATGCCGGGGGGATAATCAAGGCCCGCCGGGGAGGATGGGCCTACCACGAGAAGTCGATGCCGATCGCCAGGACGACGTCGCCGAATTTGACCTGACCCACGTTCTCGGTCTTGCCCCAGCGGTACCCGGCGCTGCCGTCCAGGAGCCAGTGCGAGGAGAACTTGTAGGACAGGCCGGCGTTCGCGTTCAGGTAATCGCGGGTCACGTGGAGGGCGGACTCGGAATAGTCGAACTGCAGGCGGCCGCGGAACTTGAGCTGCTCGGTCAGCTGCACTTCCGCGAGGAAGGCGAAGGTGCTGATCAGCTGATACGGGTCGCCGAATCCCTCGAAGGCGTACATCCGGATGCCGTCGAGGTAGAAATTGACCTTGTCGCTCGCCTCGTACTTCAGGTTCGCGTTGAAGACCATCGTTCCCGAGTGGATCGAGGTGCCCGTCGCGGGGAAGAAGTCGGTGACGACGGTCGAGTAGCCGAGGGTGCCTTCCAGGCTCAGACGCTCGACAATGTTCCCGCGGAAGCCCACTTTCCCGTAGTATCCGAAGGCGTCGGGCGTTCCCCCGAAGGCGAGCTTGCTCAAAAGATAGTTGATGTTGTAGTAGCCGACCACGCCGAGCGCATCGAAGCCGTAGGAGGTGTGGTAGACGGCGGCGGCATCCACCGAGAAGTTGTTGTTCTCCTGGCCGTCCGAATACACCTTCTGCTGGAAGCGGACCAGCTGGATGTTCCCGTTCAGCTCGAGGGACCAGTTGCGGGCGACATCGACCGCCACCTTCGGCACGGTCGTGGAGACGACGCGCTTGACGCGGTTCAGAAAGAGGACGCCGCTCGGATCGCTGACGTTCAGGAAGAGCTCCGAGATCTCGAAGTTCCATCGCGAGGAGGTCTGGCGCGCGCGGATGAAGAAGCGCTCCTCGTCGTCGTCGGGATTCTCTTTGACGTAGTACTTGTAATCCGCCAGCAGGTTCGCCTCGATGTCGAATTTGCTCTCCGAGTAGGTGAGCCCCGCCTGCACGAACGGGATCACGATTGAATCCGACTTCTTATTGCTCTGCGTCAGGAAGATGTTGTTGTCGAAGGCGTACTGCACGCCGGCGTCCGCGGTCCAGGCGAACGGCTTGGGGCTGAGGGGTCCGCGGTCCTGTTCCGCCTCGTGGGTGATCCGGTCGATCCAGTCCTGCCCGAAATCCTGGGCGGCGGCTTCGCGCGCGGGCAGCAGAAAGCACATCGTGCCAACTGCTACGGCAAGGCTGAACACGCCGAGTTTGCCCATCGGGCTTGATCCTTAAATGGATGCGCCGTGTCCCAAAACGCCTTTGATTGAAAGCAACCCCCCGGTCGAACGATGGAGCGGTTCGACGAAATTATAGCGGCCCCTAAGCCAGAGTCAACAAAACTCAGGAAATCAGCGAGCGCGGCGCCGGAGTCCGACCAAAATCCTCGACGCCTTTTCGGGCCGATTCTCAGGGATTCTGGGTACAGCAGAGCATGACCACCGGGGTGACGGACCTGGCCCGAAATTCCTATTCCGTTGACCTTGGCGACTCATGTGATATTATCCTGCAACACGGAATTTATTCCGGTCGACCCCATTCGGAGGCGCCATGAAGCAAAAGGTTCTGGGCTCGGTGTTCGTGTTGGCGATTGCCTTGGGCATGGTGAGCATGGCCGTTCGTTCGCCAAAGGAGTCGCCCGTCGTCACCAAGGCCCGCCTAACGGCGTCCCTGAAGGCGTCCCCGTCGGCGGCCGCCGATCCCCAGACCGCGCCCTCCACCCAGCGCCCGCTGGCCTGCTACAAGGTCTATGAGCATGGCATTGTGGGCGGCATGGACTACGAGACCACCGGGTACCAGGCCCGCGTTTCGGAAGACGGCGTTCGCTTCGGCTCCAAAAAGGGATCCGTTCACTTCGGAACGCCCCGGGTCGAACAGGGCTCCTTCTCGGAGGAGTGCACGAAGGCCGTCTTCTCCCGGCCCGGATTCGGCGTCGGGTCCCTGGACCGGGGAGCGGTCGTCGAAGAGTACGTCTTTGAAAACCGCCGCATGGAGCAGCTGTTCCGGTTTCCCGTCGCGCTGGGCGAAGGGGCGCTCCGGGTGCGCATCCCGGTGGACATGGATTTCCCGGGCAGCGTCGACACTCGCCCTGCGCACTCGAGCGCATTCGAGGAAATGCAGTTTGCGAAGGGCGGCATCGCGTTCCGCGACCTTCAGGGCGCGACCGCCATCGCCTACCATTCCGCCGTGGCGATCGACGCCATGGATCGCCGGGTAGCGCTGGCGCCGATCCATCAGGACGGCCAGATCCTCCTCGACGTCCCCGCGGACTTCATGGCCAAAGCCGTCTACCCGGTGGTGATCGACCCCTGGCTGGAACTGGGCGGGTCGGGCTCCGGTGGCGGCATCAGCGGCACCAATGCGGCCTCCCAACATCCCAGCATCGCGATCGGCGGCGACAACAACCCGTTCATCGCCTGGTCGGACAACCAGGTGGGGAACTTTGAAATCTACGTGAAATACTGGAACGGATTCGAATTCAAGGACCTGGGAGGCGCCAGCTTCGGGAACGGGCTCAGCGCCAACGCCGGGAAGTCCGTCAATCCCCAGATCACGCTCTCGAATCCCGCCGTGACCAGCGGCACTCAAGCGGGCGGCGTCCCCTACGTGACGTGGCAGGACGACACAGACGGGCGCGTCGGCGTTTTCTTCAAGCGGTGGAACGGTATTACCTTGGTCTGGGAGGAGCTGGACCATTCGGCCTCCGAGGGAGGATTAAGCAGCAGCTTTATTG
>Ga0209579_10003375_pt1 | contig 11644 bp, 5 predicted proteins | sample Coa_R1_2_FD_187152 | JGI IMG/M metagenome (GOLD analysis project Ga0209579, IMG submission 187152) | Surface soil microbial communities from Centralia Pennsylvania, which are recovering from an underground coalmine fire - Coalmine... | ecosystem: Environmental > Terrestrial > Soil > Unclassified... | reverse complement strand
CCGACGGTCCCGTCGACACGGCCCTGTGGGGCGATCAGGCCTACCTCTTCGCGATCGGGACAACGCCGGCGACGCGCAGCTCGCCCTGGGACTGGAGCGTCGCGAACACAGGCGCCCGCTACAACGCGATCACGGCCGGCGGATTCGAGATGGGGCTCTACGAGCCGTTGACAGTCTCCAAGAGCCGCCTTGCCGACGGCTACGCTGCGGAGCGCGGCTACACGAGCGGCGGCTTTCCCGGCACGAGTTACGATTCCTGCCCAAGCAGCGACGTGCAGACACTGCCGTCGGACGGCGACTGGCCGTACCAGTCGATCCAGTACAGCCTTCCCTGCCCGAACACCGATCCGACCTACCTCACCGACCCTGCCTATACGAAGAAGCTCGCCTGGGGTTCGTCGGCCTATTACGGGACCAGCCTCACCTCCGTCTATAACGGGCAGACTTCATTTCCGATCAAGGCTTTCCCTGCATCGCACGTGATCGGCTACAAGGTCTGCATCGTGCTCGGCTGGCAGAACGGGGGCGGCTCGCTGACCGCGGCGGCGGCCGCCTCCTATACGGCGGCCGATCCGAAACCGGCCGATTCCAACTGCGCGACCGCGCCGCTCTGACGGCGCCGGTCACCCGGGCGGCTTCGGTGCCGGCGGCTTCTTGATTCCCGGTCCCGGCGCATCGAAGAGGAAGAGATTCCGGACGAAGCCCGGGGCGAGCGCGCTCAGCGGGTTGACCGCGACGTCGGGCTCGGCGAGGTGGCCGTGGATGCTCAGGTTGACGGCGAAGAGGCCGCTTCCTTCGGGCCCGACCAGCAGCGGCCCCAGCAGCGGCACGCCGCTCAGCGCGCTGTTCAGCATGTTGGCAGGCACCAGCGTGCCTTCGAGCGCCAGCGTCAGGCCGCGCGTGTCGATCCAGCCGTCGGCGGTGAGGCCGAGCGCGCTGCCATAGGCTCTTCCCTTGGCGATATCGAGAACGCCGCTCTTCAGCGACAGGTCGGCCTTGAGCGTGCTGAACGGGATGCCCTCGCCGGCGGCGAGGCTGCCGATGGCCTGGAACGAGGCGAGCGACAGCAGCCGCGTCAGGAACGGCCCGTTGACGATGCGATAGTCGCCGCCCTCGGCGTGGCCGGTGAAGCGGCGTGAATCGCCTTCGAGCTTGCTCGATCCGGTGACCGAGAGCCGGCCGCCGACCACGTTGTCGATGATGCCGGCAACCTTGAAAAGCGCGCCGAAATCGTCCGTGACGATGGCGAAGCCGCCGCCCTTCTCCACCGGGTCGAGATGGAAGTCGAGCTTGCCGGCCGTCCCGATGCGCGCCGCCAGCACGGCCGAGAGCAGCGTGTGCCGGGCAACGCTGCCCTTGAACGCCACCTGCCGCAACTCATGCCCGGGACCGTTCAGCGCCTTGTCCGCGGTGACGTCGAGCACCAGCGACGGTCCGTCGTCTCCAGGCTGCGGTTCGGATCCCGAGGTCAGTGATTTGCGGACCGCCTCGAAATCCAGCGTCTTGCAGCGGAGCGTCAGCGCCCAGGGCGCGCCGGCCGCATGCTCGACAGTGCCGGTGAGATCGGTGTCGCGCACGGCCAGGCGGTCGAACACGCCATGGACGATCATGCCGTCCTGGAAATCCAGCCCACCCGCGAGGTCGAGTGCCGGCCCGTGGGCGACGAGGTTGGCCAGCCGCACGACATGGCCATCGGTGAGATCGACGCGGAACTGCGAGTCGGCCGCCACGCCGGACGACTTGCTCCAGCCGGCGAGATCGAAGGCAAGATCGGCGGGGGTCAGGTCGAGCTTCACGGCGGCCGTAGCGCTGTGCTCGTCGGCTACGCGGTAGTCGATATCCGCATCCACGGGCCCGTGGATGATGGACGGCAGGAAATCGAAGCCGAAGCGGGCGCGGGCCGCTGGATCGAGCCGGGCGACGGCGTGGACCACGCTGCGGTCGCCTGCGCTGCCGGCGATGCGCTGCGACCAGGTGAGCTTCACCGGCACGTCGCCCAGCCGGCCGATGCCGTCGAGCGAGACGTGGTCGTGGTCCAGCAGCAGGTCGAAGCTGCCGGCGGTGAGGTCGCTGTTCAACGCCACCTGGACGACCGAGAGGTCGGTCAGCCGCGCCTGCGCCCCATAGTCGACCTCGTTGATGGGCAGATCCTTCTTCAGCCGGAAGCGGAAATGGAGCGTGCCGGCGATCGAGCCGCCGACGCGCTCGGGCGGCATTCCGATCGCCTTTGCATATTGCAGCCGCTTCACGTCGAGCACGCTCATCACGTCGGTCGCCGGGCCTTTGATGCCCATGTCGATCGTGATCCGCTCGTCGTCGCTCTCGAACCCGTCGATGGTCGCGGTCCCCTTGTCGATCGAGAGCCCGTAGCCCTGCATGCGTCCGGCGGTGAAGACGAAGTCGAGCTTCTGCGGCGAGAGCGCGATCGTCGCGTCGACCCCCTCCAGTTTCGGCAGTCCGTCGAGATAGTTCACCATGCCATGGGTGATCGCGATCGTGCCCGAGAAGCCTCGTACGGCGACCGGCTTCGCTGCGGCCGGATCGATCGTGGCGTCGGCGTCCATGTCGAGTGTATCTACTCTGCCGACCGTGAGGTTCTGGATGATCCATTCACGCGCGTCGGGCGCCACGTCGGGCGGCCAGAAGGCGCCGAAGCGGTCGAGCGGCAGGTTGCGCAGCTTCAGCCGTCCGAGCGCGCGGGCCTTGCCGAACCCGGTGATGCCCAGCAGTGGCTCCGCGCCGGCGGGCGTGACGGTCCCCGTCGCCTCGATCGTCGGCCCGTCGAGCTCGATCGCAAGCTTGCGCAGCTCGAGCGTGCCGGCTTCGGGTTCGTAGGCGGCATCGAGATCGAGTCCTTTCAGCTTGAGCCGGCCGCCGGTGAGGCGTGGATCAACCAGCGCGCCGGCGCCGCCGTGGAGCGTGAAGCTGCTGCGCCCGAGCCGCATCGTACCGACGTCAAGGGCGGCGGTGAGCTTGCCGACGACTCCGAACTGTGCCGCTTCGAAGCCGTGCAGCCCCTCCGGCAGGCTGGCGGCCAGCGCCGCGGGGTCGAACTCGCTGAAATCCGCGGTGACCGCCGCCGTGCGCGTGGTCGTGTCGAGATGCAGGGCCGCCTTGACCGCGGTAGCGACTGCGCCGAGCCCGAGGCGGCCGCCGATCGTGATTTCCAGCCCGTCCGGCGAGCGATCGGCCGAGGCATTGCCGTCGTCCAGATGCCAGACGAGGCCGTTCTCGCGATCGTCGATCAGCGCATCCATATGGACGACGGAGACCCGATCGATCGCGCCCAGCGGGTCGCCCGGCCGCGGCCGCCCGGCCAGCGCGCGCAGCATCTGCGGCCAGGGCTCGGCGGTCTGGGGCGGCTCGGCAGCCTCCGGCGCGGCGCTCGGTACCACGTCGATCTCGCCGGAGGCGGCACGGACGATATGCACGCGGGGACCCGTCGCGACCAGGCTCGTAGGTGCGATCCGACCTTCGAAGAGTGCCTTGACGCTGAGCGAGACGGCGAGACTCGGGAGCCGCAGCACCTCCGTCCCGGACGGATCGACGAGATGCAGGTCGCGCGCCACGAGATCGACGGTAGGCCGTCTCGTGCCCCAGCTGACCGAGGTGCCGGCCATGGCGACGGTCAGCGGATCGGCCTCGGCATTCAGGACCGCGGTCAGGGCCGGGGTCAGCCAGTCGACCTCGATCGGCCCCCAGGCGAGGCGCAGCGCCAGCAGCGCCGTGGCCAGCATGGCGAGGCCGGCGAAGGCGGCGATACCTTCGACGATTCCCAACAACAGCCGGAGCGGCCAAGTCCGCCGGCGATGCCGGCGGCGGTGCGCCGACGCGATCCGCGCGGGATGGGGGGCACCTTCGCCCTCGCTCACGGCGATCCCCCGGACTTGCGCTGCCGGAAGCGTCGAGCTAGGCGTGCCACGCCCGGTCGCCCGCGTTCAGGATGAGCATGCGTCACGAAGCAGAATTCGTCAGTCGGATCGCGGTCGATGCCTGTCCGGCCCCGGCCGATCCGGGCCAGGCGGAGATTGCCTGGGAGCACTGGGGGGAGGCGGCAGAGCGCGTCGATGATCCACGCCTGAGCGAGGTGATGACGGCAGCCCGTTCCGGCCCGGCGCGCCCCTGGCTCGATGCGATCTTCGGCAACTCTCCCTACCTGACGCGGCTCGCCTTGCGCGACCCCCAGATCGTCGCCGCGGTACTGGACCGTGGACCGGCCGACAGCTTGGCGGAAGTGCTCGCCCGGCTCAACCGGGAAGATCCCGGGGTCTCGCGGGCGGCGCTCATGCCGCGGACCCGCATCGCCAAGCGTCACGCGGCGCTGATCGTCGCCATGGCGGACATCGCCGGGCTGTGGACGCTCGAGGAGGTGACCGGGGCGTTGTCGCGTCTCGCGGATGCCGCGATCTCTGCCGTGCTCAACCATCTGCTCGCATCCGCCGCAGCCTCCGGCCAGATCGAGCTCGCAGACCCGTCGGACCCGGCCCGCGACAGCTTCGTCTTCGTCCTCGGCATGGGCAAGCTCGGCGCCTTCGAGCTCAACTATTCGAGCGATATCGACCTCATCATCCTCTTCGACGCCGATCGCCTCCGCTATTCCGGCCGCGACAGCGCGCAGGCCTTCATGACGCGCCTCGCGCGCGAGCTGGTGCGGCTGATGGAGGAGCGCACCGCCGATGGCTATGTCTTCCGCACCGATCTCCGGCTGCGGCCCGATCCGCGCTCGACGCCGCCCGCCGTGTCGGTCTCGGCCGCCGAGACCTATTACGGCAGCGTCGGCCAGAACTGGGAGCGGGCGGCGCTGATCAAGGCGCGTGCCGTGGCCGGCGACCGGGCGGCCGCGCGGGAATTCCTCAAGGCCCTGACGCCCTTCCTCTGGCGCAAGCATCTCGATTTCGCCGCCATCCGGGACATCCACTCGATCAAGCGCCAGATCGACGCCCGCCATGGACCTGCAACGCCGACGCTCGGCGGCTACAACGTCAAGCTCGGCCACGGCGGCATCCGGGAGATCGAGTTCTTCGCGCAGACCCAGCAGCTGATCTGGGGCGGCAGGATGCCGTCGCTGCGCTCGGCCGGCACCGTGGCGACATTGCAGGCGTTGGCGGCCGCCGGCCGGGTCGAGCCGGCCATCGCGGACGAGCTCGCCGAGATCTACCGGTTCCTGCGGCAGGTCGAGCATAGGCTGCAGATGATCGAGGACCAGCAGACCCACTCGCTCCCGACCGACCCGGCGGCGCTGATGCGGCTTGCGATCTTTCTCGGATACGAGACGGCGGACGCGTTCACCGCTGCGCTGCGCACCCGCCTCGACCGCGTCCGTGCCCGGTTCGGGGCGCTCTTCCCGGACCAGCCGTCACTGTCCGATCAGGGCAACCTCGTCTTCACCGGCATCGAGAGCGATCCGGAGACGCTGGAGACGATCGGCCGTCTGGGCTTCCGCGAGGCGGAGCCGGTCGCCGAGGCGATCCGCGGCTGGCATCACGGCCGCATCCGCGCCACCCGCTCGGCGCGGGCGCGTGAGATCCTGACCGAGCTGGTGCCGGCGCTCCTCCGGGCCTTTGGCCGCACGCCCGATCCCGATCTCGCCTTCACCCGCTTCGACGAGTTCCTGTCGCGGCTGCCCGCCGGCGTTCAGCTGCTGTCGCTGTTCCAGCGCAACCCCGATCTCCTGACGCTCGTGGCGGAGATCATGGGCCAGTCGCCGTTGCTGGCCTCGCAGCTTGCCCGCCGGCCGGTGCTCCTGGATGCGGTCCTCTCGGGCAGCTTCTTCGAGATCCTGCCGGACGACGATGCGGCGGCGCTTGCCGAGATGCAGCGCGACCTCGAGCCCGTTCTGGCCGGCTCGGCTGGCTACGAGGACGCGCTCGACCAGGCTCGGCGCTGGGCCGCCGACCGGCGCTTCCAGATCGGCGTCCAACTCCTGCAGCGGCGGATTCCGGGTGAGCGGGCGGCCCGCGACCTGTCGCTGGCCGCCGAGACGGCGGTCGCGGCGCTGCTGCCGCTCGTGGAAGCGGATTTCGCGCGCCATCACGGTCGGATCGACCGGGGCGGCTTCGCCGTGCTGGGCCTGGGCAAGCTCGGCAGCCGCGAGATGAACCTCCTCTCCGATCTCGATCTCATCTTCATCTACGACGTGCCGGCAACGGCGGAGGGCTCGAATGGCGCGCGCCCCCTGGCGGTGACCACCTATTACGCGCGGCTGGCCCAGCGCGTGATCAACGCGCTCTCGGCCCCGACCGCGGAAGGCGCGCTCTACGAGGTCGACATGCGTCTGAGGCCCTCCGGCAATGCTGGACCGATCGCCTCCAGCCTCGAAGCCTTCCGTCGCTATCACGACGAGCAGGCCTGGACCTGGGAGCGCATGGCGCTGACCCGCGGCCGCGTGATCGCCGGCGACGCGGCCTTGGGCGATGCGATCGCCGCCGCGATGCGCGAATGTCTCGCCCGGCCGCGCGATCCCTCGGCGCTCCTTGCGGACGTGGCCGGGATGCGTGACCGCATCGCCAAGGCGCATCCCACGCCGCGGCCGTGGGATTGCAAGCACCGGCGCGGCGCGCTCGTCGACCTCGAGTTCATTGCGCAATACCTGATGCTGCGCGAGGCTCCCAAGGATCCCGGCGTGATCTCGTGGCAGACGGCGGCGGCCTACGAGCGCCTCGCGGCCGCGGGCGCGCTGGCGCCGGACCTCGCCGCACGCTGCTTGCGCGCGCTGCGCTTCTGGCAGCGGCTGCAGCAGGTGCTCCGGATGCTGCTGGGCAAGGTCGAAGGCGCCGATATAGACGCCGAGGTCCTCCACCGCGCCATCGCGGCCACCAGCGACGCCGCTGACGCAAGCTGCCTCGACCGGGCCGCGGAGAGCGTGACCGGGGTGTACGAGGCGGTGGTCGGTGAGTCAGGGCGGGGCCTCACACACTGTCCGACCCAGGAGTAGATCGGGAACGGGGCTATCGCCGCGTCAATGCTCATCGAGCCATTGTTGCGCCCGCGACTCGCCACCATCCGCAGCCTGCTCCATCCATACGCGGGCAAGCCCTGCATCGTGCGGCACGCCCAGGCCGCGATCGTAAAGCGACCCCAAATGGTAGGCCCCACGTTTCTCGCCGTCATCAGCTGCCTTTCGATACCAGCGCGCCGCCTCGGCATAGTCCTGTGCCACGCCCTGACCGTTCTCATAGGCATAGCCGATATTGTTCTCGGAGGTGGCAGAACCGTCCGCCGCCGCTTTCCGGTACCATTCGAGCGCCTGGACGTAGTCGATCGGGTCGGCGGACCAATAGGCCCAGCCGATCTGGTTCTCTGCCCCCTTGTTTCCTCCGTCGACGGCCTTGTGGTACCAGCGCAGCGCCTCTTCGCGGTCGGCCGGGACGCCTTCTCCCTTCAAGTACATATTGCCGATGTTGTCCTCGGCCTCGTGATTACCCTCTGCCGCCGCCTTTCGAAGCCAATACATCGCGGCGGCATAGTCCCGATCGACCCCGACGCCCCTCTCGTAACAATACCCGAGCTGATCTTCTGCTTCTTTTGACCCATTTCCGATCGCCTTCTTATACCAGTCAACTGCGATCACGGGATCGGAGGGTACACCCTCGCCGTTCTCGTACATCAGGCCGACCGAGAACTCGGCATAGGCGGAGTCTTCGGGATCGAATTCTCCATCCGTCGCCGCCTTCAGGTACCAGCTGAGCGCCGCTCGATAGTCCTGCGGGACGCCGGTCCCCGTGTGGTAGAGGTTACCGAGCGCGAATAGTGCGCCGGCATAGTTCCGGTCGGCCGATTTGTGGATCAGCCGCAGCGCTTCGGCGTAATCCTGCGTCACCCCCTGTCCGTTCAGATAGAGCTCACCCAAGAGGAAGGTGCCAGGGGCGAAACCCGCGGCATCCATCTGCCGGTCGAGCGGCAAGGCCTTGGCGTAGTCACCCCGGTGCCAGGCATCCCGGGCTTCGATGAACGCCGGCCGCCAGGGCTCCATCCGCGCCGCCTCGACGATGGGAAACGCTCCCGGGCGGATCATGTAATAGAAGACGGCGCCGAGGATCGGCACGGCGAAGCCGGCTACGGCCACACCAAGCTTGAAAAACGCGCTGTCGGTCCGCATCGCCCGCCGCCAGGACCTTGCCACGCAACCAGCGTCTCACGACTCGGTGGCGGCGGTGAAGAAGTTGTTCACCTACCCCCTGAACCCGTTCGTGATCGGATACCGCCGATCCCGCCCGAAGGCGCGGCGGGTGAGCTTGACGCCCGGCGGGGCCTGGCGGCGCTTGTATTCGGCGCGGTCGAGCATGCGCCAGACGGCGGTCACGGTCGCCCGGTCGTGGCCTTGCGCCACGATCTCGTCGACCGTGCGCTCGCCTTCGATGAGGCCCTGGAGGATCGCGTCGAGCACGGGGTAGGGCGGCAGCGTGTCCTGGTCGGTCTGGTCGGCCTTCAGCTCGGCGGTCGGCGGCTTGGTGATCACCCGCTCGGGCATGACCGGTCCGGCGGGGCCCAGCGCGTCCGCGGGACGGTTAGCGTTGCGCCAGCGCGCCAGCTCGAACGCCGTGGTCTTGTAGACGTCCTTCAGCACGGCATAGCCGCCGCACATGTCGCCGTAGAGCGTGGCGTAGCCGGCCGACATCTCCGACTTGTTGCCGGTCGACAGCACCATCCAGCCGAACTTGTTGGAGAGCGCCATCAGCGTGATGCCGCGGGCGCGCGACTGCAAATTCTCCTCGGTGATGTCCGGCCCGATTCCGGCGAAATGCGGGGCCAGCATTTCGCCGAAGGCCGCGATGGCGGGCTCGATCCCGATATCGCGCAGCTCGACGCCGAGAAGCCGCGCCGTCTCGGCCGCGTCCTCCAGGCTTTCGGCCGATGTGTAGCGCGACGGCAGCATCACGCAATGGACCTGGTCCGGCCCCAGCGCATCGGCCGCCACCGCTGCCGATATGGCTGAGTCGATGCCGCCCGACAGGCCCAGCACCACGCCGGGGAAGCGGTTCTTGCGGACGTAGTCGCGCAAGCCCAGCACCATCGCCTGCCAGACCGCCTCCAGCCCCTCGGCCGGCCTGACCGCCGCGCCGCTCTCGATGTCCCAGCGATCCTCGTCGTCGAGGCGCCAGACGGTCGGCACGACGGCTTCGGCGAAGCTCGGCGCCTGCAGCTTGAGCGCGCAGTCGCGGGCGAGCGCGAAGGAGGCGCCGTCGAACACCAGCTCGTCCTGGCCGCCGACCTGGTTGACGTAGAGCAGCGCGAGCCCGGTCTCCTTCACCCGTGTCACCGCGAGCCCGACGCGCTCGTCCTGCTTGTCGCTTTCGAAGGGCGAGCCGTTCAGCACGATGAGGAGCTGCGCGCCGGTCTCCGACAGCGTCTCGGCCACGTCGGGGAACCACATGTCCTCGCAGACCATGACGCCGAGCCGCACGCCGCGGAAGGCGACCGGGCCGGGCAGGGGACCCGGCTTGAACACCCGTACCTCGTCGAACACGCCGTAATTCGGCAGCTCGTGCTTGAGCCGCACGGCGCGGATCTCGCCGCGGTCGAGCAGCAGCGCCGCGTTATGGACATGGCCATCGACCCGCCAGGGCGCGCCCAGGAGGAGCGCGGTGTCGCCCATGACGGTCTCGGCCGCGAGGCCGCGCAACGCCGCCTCGCAGGCGTCGAGAAAGGCCGGCTTGAGTACCAGATCCTCGGGGGGATAGCCGGCGAGGACGAGCTCCGAGGCGATCAGCAGATCGGCGTCCTGCTCGCGGGCGGCAGCCAGCGCCTCCTTCAGCTTCGCGACGTTGCCCTCGATATCGCCCACCGTCGGGTCGAGCTGGGCAATCGAAATCACGAGACGATCGATAGGGGACAAGGAGGGATGGCCTGAACGGCCCGCCGGTGCGGGGCTGTGTGGAAGCTAGGAACGAGGGGGCGGGGTGTCAACGCCGCAACCCCGCGTGCGGCCCTGCCGGTTGCGCTCTGCCCAATCCGCAGGCATGGTCGGTGACATGGGTGGGGCATGGCACAGCATGTGCTTGCCTTTCTTGGAAAGTGGAGGCCGGGCTTCGCGGCCGGCGGAGTGTTTTGGTGATGGGGTACGAAGCGAGCGGCAGCGCGATCGCGGCGCTCGATCTGGGAACGACGAACTGCCGGCTGCTGGTGGCGCGGCCGGCCGGCGCGGGCGGGTACAGGGTCATCGACAGCTTCTCCCGCATCGTTCGGCTGGGCGAGGGTCTGGAGACCGGCAGCGTGCTGGGCCAAGCGGCGATGGACCGCACGGTGAAGGCGCTCGATGTCTGCGCCGGCAAGCTCGCGCAGTGGCGCGTCGGCGCCGTGCGGGCGGTCGCCACCGAAGCGTGCCGTCGGGCGGCGAATTGCGCCGAGTTCGTTGCCCGCGTGCGCGAGGAGACCGGGATCGCCCTCGAGATCATCACCGCCGCCGAGGAGGCGCGGCTGGTGCTCGCCGGCTGCATGCCGCTGCTCGACGCACGGCACGGGCACGCGATCGTCTTCGATATCGGCGGCGGCTCGACCGAGATCCTGTTCGTCGCGGTCGAGGCGCAGCAGCGGCTCGCCACGACGATCCGCGGCGTCGTCTCGCTGCCCTGGGGGGTGGTCTCGCTGACCGAGCGCTTCGGGTCGGGCGCGCAGGACGAGGCCGGCTTCACCGCCATGGTCGGGCTGGTCCGCGATCAGCTCGCGGCGTTCGACGAACGGCATGCGATCGGCGAGCGGGTTGCCGCGCAGGACATACAGATGCTGGGCTCCTCCGGCACTGTGACGACGCTGGCGGCGATCGATCTCGGCCTCGCCCGCTACGATCGCGCGCGGGTGGATGGCGTGGCGCTCGACGTCGCTTCGGTGCGGCGTCTGTCGGCGATGCTGGCCGCGGCGAGCCCGGCCGAGCGCGCCGCGCATTCCTGCATCGGTCCCGGCCGGGCCGACCTGATGGTTGCCGGCTGCGCCATCCTGACCGCGATCTGCGACACCTGGCCGGTGCCACGGCTCAGGGTCGCCGATCGCGGTGTGCGCGAGGGCATTCTGACCGACCTGCTGGCCCGCGGCCGCATGGCCGAGCCCGCCGCGCCGGCGCCTGCCTTGCCGCTCGTGCCCCAGGCGGGCTGAGCCCCCGGCGATGCCCGGCAGTCAAAAGACGGGCGGCAGCGGCCGGCGCGTCGCCGCGGTGCGCGTGCGGACGGCGCGGCAGCGCTCGGCCAGCTCGACCCGCTGGCTGGCGCGCCAGCTCAACGATCCCTATGTCGCCGAGGCCAAGGCGGCCGGCTACCGTTCGCGCGCCGCGTTCAAGCTCGCCCAGCTGGACGACCGCTACCACCTCCTGAAGCGCGGCGCCCGCGTGGTCGATCTCGGCGCGGCGCCGGGCGGCTGGACCCAGATCGCGGTCGAGCGCGTCGGTCCGTCGGGCCGGGTGGTTGGCATCGACTATCTCGAAATGGATCCGGTACCGGGCGCCGAGCTGTTGCTCCTCGACTTCCTCGACGAGGCCGCGCCGGCGCGGCTGACCGGGCTGATCGGCGGCAAGGCGGATCTCGTGCTCTCCGACATGGCGGCGCCGACGACCGGCCATGCGCCGACCGACCACCTGCGGATCATGGCGCTGGCCGACGCCGCCTACGACTTCGCCGCCTCCATCCTGGCGCCGGGCGGCGGCTTCGTCGCCAAG
>Ga0209579_10003373_pt1 | contig 11656 bp, 7 predicted proteins | sample Coa_R1_2_FD_187152 | JGI IMG/M metagenome (GOLD analysis project Ga0209579, IMG submission 187152) | Surface soil microbial communities from Centralia Pennsylvania, which are recovering from an underground coalmine fire - Coalmine... | ecosystem: Environmental > Terrestrial > Soil > Unclassified... | reverse complement strand
CCCACTTAAATAAACATCAGCCACCCGATGCCCCAGCTCCGTCGCCTTCGCCGACGCCACATTACACAGCACCGCCACCGATAGCCCCTGATCCGGATACCGCCCCAGCCACGCCTGATATCCCGCGGTGCTCCCGCTGTGGCTGACCTCGTTCAAGCCCCGCCACTTCAGCACCATCAACCCTGCCGCATACGCGATCGTCTGCCCGCTATTCAACTTCCCTTGCTGAACCTGCGCCTCCACGAACTTCGGCCCGCCCACCGTCATGTCCTTAAAGTTCCGGTTCCACCGCAACAAATCGCCCACCGTCGTCAGCAGCCCCCCGTTCCCGAACACGTTCTCGAACGGCATCAGCATTCGAAACTGCCCATCCTTCTCGTTATAGGCAACCGCACGATTCTTCACGATCCTCTGAAAATCGTCGCGCCACTGCGTCGAGTTCATCTCGAGCGGCCGGAAAATCACATCCCGCGTAAATTCCGGAAACGGTTTGGCGCTCACCCGGCTCACCAGAATCGCCGCCAGATTGAACCCCGTATTGCTGTACGAGTAGCGTTCTCCCGGCGGATAATTCAACGCCTTCTGCCGGCCGACGATCTCGAGCACATTCGCATGCGTATACGTCCGTGTCGTCCGAGGCCATCCCGCGATCGCCTCCACACTGCCCCAATCCCTAAGCCCGCTCGTGTGATTGATCATCTGCCGGATCGTAATCGGCCGATCGTACTCCGGAACCTCCGGAATGTATTTGCGCACCGGATCGTCCAGCGAAATCCTCCGCGCCTGCGCCAAAAGCAAAATCGCCCCCGCCGTAAACTGCTTCGCGATCGATCCCGGCTCCAGCACCGAATCCGGCGTCAGCGGAACATTGTGCTCCAGATCGGCCATCCCGTAGGCGGTGCTCAACACAGTCGCCCCATCGATCGTCGCGCCGACCACACACCCCGGCGAATCCGTCCGATGATATTTCTCAAATATCCGATCCACCCTCTCCCGCGCATCCCCCGGTGCGCTAATCCTCTGTGCCGAAGCAATCTCCGCTGCCATCGCGACAACAATCGCCAATCTCATACCCACCTATTATCTGCGTTCATCCGCGTCCATCTGCGGCTAATTCTCTTATCCTGTCTTCTAGTGGACGAAAAACAAATCTCCCGCCTCGCCGGCCTCGCCATCTTCGCCTACTACCTGTATTTCGCCTTCGGAGCCCTTCCCTCGCACTTCGCCGTCGACGATCCCATGAATCTCGGCCAATACTGGCGCCTCGGATTCTGGCACAGCTTCGCCGACGATCTTCGCTTCTGGAGCACCGCCTATCGCCCCATGGGCGCGATGTTCTATCTCCCCATTTACAGGTTCTTCGGCATCGAACCCATCCCATACCGGATCGCAATTCTCGCGATTCTCGGCATCAACACCTGGCTCACCTTCCAGATCGCCGCCCGCCTGACCAATTCAAAACCCGCGGCCGCCCTCAGCGCCGTTCTCGTCTGCGCCCACGCCAGCATGGTCGCCGTCTACTACAACACTTCGCAGCTCTACGACATCCTGGTCTTCTTCTTCCTCGCGATCATGCTGCTCTGCTACATCCGCTTCCGCAGCGCCGGCAGCGATCTCTCTCTTACGCAAACCATCATCGTCGTCGCCGCCTTCATCGCCGCCCTCGATTCCAAAGAAAACGCTGTTACCGGGGCCGGCTGGATCCTCGCCTACGAGCTCCTCTTCCACCGTCCTTGGAAACTTCGTACGCCCGCGATCCTCGCCGCCGTCGCTGTCATCTACACTCTGGGAAAACAGTTCGGCCCGAACGCGCTCGCTAAACAGGAAGGCTACATCCTGGAGCTAACCTGGCACCGCTATTTCGCGAACAATCGCTGGTACCTCAACGATCTCTTCTACACCACCTGGTTCAGCTCCACGAAAAAGCTCGTCATCGCCTGGCTCATCCTCACCCTCATTTGCGCCCTCACCCGAAAACGAGAACTCTGGTGGAGCTGGTTCGTCGTCTCTACCATCACGCTCCCGACGTCTTTCACCATCACGCCGCGCGGCGGCCCCGGCCTTTACGTCCCCCTGTTCGGATGGGCAATTCTGATCAGCACTCTGGTAATCACATTCCTCAAACGCCGCGAACTGCAATGGGCCACGGCCACCCTCGCCGCCGTCCTCTACGCCTGGCACATCATTCCGAACTGGCGCAGCCAGCACCAGCCTTTCCTCGACGATCATCAGCTCACCTGGTCGGTCTTCTCCCAATTCCGCGACCTGCCGTCGCGCCCCGCCCACAATAGCCGGATCCTGATCCTGAGCAACCCCTTCCGCGATTGGGACACCTGGTTCATGGCCGCTCTCGTTTGGAACGACCGCAGCCTGAACATCGATCTCGCCAGCAAACTCGATACCCCTCCCGACCCCTCGCATTACGACTGGGTACTAACCTTCGACGACGACAAACTCCGCGTCCAAAAACGCCCAGTACCCGCCAACCCATGAAATTTCCACGCGTTGTGGCATAATCGTTAGCGGGACACCGCCCGATTTTGCCTGATCGATCCGCAGTCCAGGACTTAGTTGCGAAAGCTCGCCGCCGCCTGCTGGCGCACCTCGCACTCGATCAGTCTGCGCTCGCAATTACCATCGGAATGGGCGGCGTCATCCTGCTCCTGCTCACCGGAACCCAGATCTTGGATTGGTATTGGATCGCCCTGATCACCCTGGTCAGCTTCGGCGTCGGTGTCTACCGTCTGCGCAATTCCATCCCCTCCACCTATGCCCTCGCGCAGCGCATCGACCGCCGTCTGAACCTCGCCGACGCTCTTTCCACCGCCATCTATTTTTCATCGCCGGCCGCCGAAGGCCATGAGGCCATTCGTGAACGCCAGCGCGCCGAAGCCGACTCGATCGCGCGTTCCATCGACCCGAGCGCCGGCATCCCGTTCACCCGTCCGCGCTTCACCTACCCTGCTCTTGCGCTCGTCGCCGTCGCGTTCGGATTATTCGCCCTTCGCTACGCCGTCACGCATAGCCTGAGCCTCGAACCGAATCTGGTCAAGATCGCCCTCGACACCTTCTTCCCGCCGTCGCAGCAAGTCGCGAAAGCGAAGCAGCCGAAACCCTTCAAGGTGCCCCCGTTCGAACAAGGCCCCGATTCGCAAACCAACGCCACCGATCAGCAGCCCGACCAGATGGTCGATTCGAACGAAGCCCCCGAAGCCACCTCGCCCGAAGCGTCCGACAATTCCAAATCCGCCGCCAAAGACGGCAAGCAGGACAAGACGGAAGATCAGCAGGGCGAAAACGCCGACAAGAACGACAAGTCTCCCAACGGCAAGGATTCGAATCAGGAAAACGGCAAACAAAACGATTCGAGCGACGGCAAGCAGCAGCCCAACTCCAAGCAGGATTCAAAACAGGGCAATTCGAATCAGAACTCCTCGCTCATGGACAAGCTGAAAGACGCGATGTCCAACATGCTGAACAAAATGAAGCCGCAGCAAAAGGACGGCCAGAATCAGCAGAACGCCCAGAACAGCCAGAGCGACAAAGACAAGTCGGGCCAGAAAGGCCAGCAGTCGCAGGATCAGAAACAGCAGTCTTCCAACGCCGATTCGCAAAGCGAACAAAGCGACGCCGGCGACAAGAATCAATCCGCCGACGCCAAGGGCGCCGAAAAATCCTCTGACAAGGACGCCTCAAAAGATTCCAAGAGCGGCATCGGTTCGGCCGACGGCGACAAATCCGCCAAGGAAGCCGAACAGCAGCAGGCCATGGGCAAGATCAGCGAGATCATCGGCAAACGCGCCCAGAACGTCACCGGCGAAGTGATGGTCGAAGTCGGCTCCAGCAAACAGCAGCTCAAGACTCCCTGGGCCCAGAAACAAGCCGCCCACGCCGAATCCGGCAGCGAAATCCACCGCGACGAAGTCCCGCTGATCTACCAGCAATACGTCCAGCAATACTTCGAAGAAATCCGCAAATCCCCGCCCGCCCCCAAGTCCACGACAAAGAACCCCGGCTAGCTATTTTGAAATCCGCCCCGGCCGGTTCAGAAAATACATGAACAGCCGGAACGCCTGAACCGGCGCCGATAAGCCCGCCAGGAAGGTGCACGGAAATGCGACCGCCATCCCCCACGGCATCGAGAAGCCCTCCGCCATGTTCCAATCGCGGAATTGGACCAGATCTAAAATATAAAGCGGACCCCAACCAATCAGTAAGAGAATCGGAATCCACCATGCGCTCGCGGGGCGCGGGAAGATCGATGGTCCTCGGTCCCGAAACATCAAGCCCCTACTGTGCCAAAGCCCGGACTATGCCATATTCCTCGACTCCGCACCGAGCCGCGACCAAAGGAAGCGGTTCCCGCAATCCACAGAATCGTCCCGCGTCAGTTGCGCTATCTGGCGACATAAACCGGCACAGCACCCGCAAGAATGGCGCTCCGCCTCAACGCGTTCCCGCTCGACTCGATCGCTCTCCGGCTGACCAGATCCACCTCGCGACCCAGCAGCCCCGAAAGTTCCCGCTCCATCCGCTCATGCTCGAACAACCCCCGGTTTGCGTCCGCAGCGAACGTAACCAGAAGGTCGACATCCCGAGCGCTCGATGGGTCCGTAACCATCGATCCAAACAGCTCGAGTTTGACGATCCTCCATCGTTGACACAACACATCGAGACGAGCTTCGTCCGCCGGAAGCCGTTGCTGGATCGCCATTCGTACTTAGGATAACTGCATCCTTTGCGGCACAAAGAACCGCCCGGCCCACATCCATTCCCCGCTCCCGGACGTACTATGTAAGGAGCCACATGAAGCGCCGCATCCTCCCGCTATTATTCGCCGCCGTCCTCACGGCCCATCCCATGGGAAATTTCAGCGTCAGCCACTACACCCGGCTCGACGTCTCCCCCAAGGCCGTCGACGTCACCTACGTCCTCGACCTCGCTGAAATCCCCACCTACCAGCTCTTCAAAGAGTGGAAGCTCGATCCCAAGTCCCCCCAGCCCGCTCTTGATGAAAAAGCCGCCGAGCAATCCCGCCTCTGGCTAAAAAATCTTGACTTCCGCGCCGCCGGCAAACCCATCGAGCCCAAATTCCTCCACGCCGAAATCAAAATCTCCGACGGAGCCGGCGGACTCCAGGTCGCCCGCATCGCCTCCACCCTGCATCTCGACACGACGGCCACGCGCCTCGATTTTGAAGATCACAACTTCCCCGAACGCGCCGGCTGGAAGGAAATCGTGATTCACTCGAACGGCGCCGGCATCCTCCAGGCCAGCCATTCCGACGTCGAACGCAGCAAAGCCCTCACCGAATACCCCGCCGACCCGACCATCGCCCCTCCCCAGGATCTCCGCGCCTCCGTCGAATGGCGTCCCGTCATCACCACACGCGTCCAGCCCAAAATAACACCGATCGAACAGCCCGCCCCGCCCGTGACGCAAGCCTCCACGCCGGCGCCATCGCCCGCCGCGCCCGCGGCCCCCGGAACCGTCGTCAAAGGCGACTTCCTCTCCCGCATGCTGGGTCAAAAAGAAATCGGGATGGGCCTGATGCTGATCGGCATCGCCGTTGCTTTCGGACTCGGCGCCATCCACGCCCTCTCGCCCGGTCACGGCAAAACCATCGTCGCCGCTTATCTGGTCGGCTCGCGCGGCACCGCGCAGCACGCGGCATTCTTAGGCGCGATGGTCACCTTCACCCACACCATCAGCGTCTTCATCCTCGGCCTGGCGACCCTGTTCATCTCGAAATACGTCGTCCCCGAAAAAATCATTCCCGTACTCGGCGCCATCTCCGGTCTGTCGATCGTAGCCATTGGCGCATCTCTATTCCTGAAGCGCCTGCGCCGCCTGCGCGCCGACCGTCACCAACACACCCATCACCACGATCACGCACACGTCCACGATCATTCGCACACTCACGAACACGTCCACGCCCATCACGACCACGTCCATCACGACCACGCCCACGATCATGCTCATCACGATCATGCCCACCCGCATCCCCACACCCACGATCATGCCCACGACCATCATCATCATGACCATGATCACGGCCATCATCACGACCACGACCATCATCACGACCACGACCACGGCCCCCACGGCCACTCTCACGTCCCCGAAGGCGACATCACGCTCGGCAGCCTGATCGCTCTTGGCGCCAGCGGCGGTCTGGTCCCGTGTCCGTCCGCTCTGGTCTTGTTACTGAGCTCGATCGCCCTCGGCCACGTCGGCCTCGGCCTGATTCTCCTGGTCTCGTTCAGCCTGGGACTCGCCGTCGTTCTGATGACCATCGGCATGCTGGTGCTGTACGCCAAGCACCTGCTGCCCGATCCCGCGCAAACCAGCCGCCATCCCGCGTTCCGTTTGATCCCCGTGCTCTCAGCCGGAGTAATTGTGTGCCTTGGCCTGCTGATGACCGGCGTGTCCCTGGGATGGGTCCGCCCCGGCGCCCTAATCGGCTAACCGAAGCGCGTTATTCACGTTCATTCACGTTAATTAACGGCCAGACTGTAACCGCCTAGACGGTTTTGCGCTTCGCCCGCCCCGTCTCCGACCCCGCCGGCTTCCGCTTCCGCAGCAGCCGCGCCACCGCGCGCACCAGATGCGACACTTCGTTCGCGCTCTTCTGGATCACCACATCCGCGCCGGTGTTCTCTTCATTCAGCCCCAGCGAATCCACGAAGCCGGAAATCAGAATGATGGGCAGTTCCGTCGACTGTTTGCGCAGCCGCACGATCAGCTCCAGTCCGTCCATCCTCTGCATCTTGTAATCGGTCACCACCAGATCGAACTTGTGCTGGCCCACGCATTCCAGCGCGTCCGTACCGTTCGATGCGGTAACGATCGTGTGGCCCAACTCTTCGAGAACCGATCTGCGCGCGCTCAATCCGTGAACGTTATCGTCCACCAGAAGGATGTGCGCTTGCGATGTTGTTGACGGAGCGTTTCGAACAGGCATGGAAAAGAACAACGTGAAATTAACAAACAGGTTACTTCGATGTCAACGCGTTCGTAACGATCTCAAAACCCGTCACAAAGAGTTCTTGACTTTTTATGAATCGGCCGCGTGCGCGACCCGTCTGCGCAAATTCACATCGCCACTCGCCGGTGGTGCGTGTTACTCGACCTTACGTGGCGCCGTGTATCCCGATTTCGCGACGATCTGGTACTTGATCGGCTTGCCCTTCTCGTCCTTCACCGGCAGCGGCTCGTTGGTCTCCGGATTGATCAGCTCTACTTTGATCTTTCGATACTTCCCGTCGCGCGCCTGATTCGACGGGCTGTACGTGATCACATACTGATTGCGCATCGCTTCCGAGATCGCCTGAAAGATTCCCGGCATCTCGCCGTAGAAGCGCGGGAAGAACGCCATGCCGCCGCTCTCCTTCGCGAACGTGCGCATCTGATTATCGGCCTGCAAAAAGTCGAGCTGCTGGATCGATCCCATGTACTGCTCCATGATGATCCGGATCGCCTGCATCAGCCCGATCGCGTAGATCGGCACGCCCGCGTCTTGAATCGCCTTGCGCGTCTTGTCGTAGGTGAGCTTGCTGAACGTGTCGATGCCGGAGGACATCAGCACAATCGCTTTGCGCCCCTCGATGTCCTGCATGCGCTGCGCGGTATCCACCAGCGCGTCGTAAAGATTCGCTTCCGAAAATCCCGCGATGCGCAGCCGCTGCATGGCTTCATAGGCGTCCTGCCGGTTGGTCGAAAAATCCGAAAGCATCTCGGGCCGCAGATCGTACGCCACAATCGCGACGTAATCATCCGGCTTCAGCGTCTGTAAAAATCCGTACGCCGCATTCAGCGTCTGGAACCACGCCGAAGAATAAAACCTCTGAAACTTGTTCGAGAACTCGATGACCATCGCAATCGTCATCGGCGCCTGCCCCACCGAGAAGCTCGCGATCTGTTGCGGTACGTTGTCCTCCAGCACGCGAAAATTTCCTCGGGGGATCTTGGGAATGAAGTGCCCCTTGTTGTCGAGCACAGCCACATCCACACTCACCGTCACCGAATCCGAGCTGAACACCGGAACGCCCTGCGGAATATCCTTCTTGCTGAACTTCGAAGGAATCTTCTCGGGGTCGGGCGCCGGCGCCGGAGCAGGCGCCGCCACGGAAGCCGGCGTTTCCGCGGGCGTGTTCGTATCGTCGACCTTCTTCTTCGGCCGTGCAACGGTATCGCTGCTCTGCGTAATAGGACCCTGCTCGGCGAACATCAGAAAAGCCAGGCAGAAAATAGCAAGAACCCGGAAGGCCTTCATGACCACAACCATATCAGAAAAGACGCAATCCAGCCGTCCCAAGGTTTCAGTCGGTATTTAACGGACGAAATGCCAAAACAAAGGGGACTGACCACTCTGTCCCCAATCTCTCACTCCCCCACGGTCGTCTACCGCTACTGCGTGGACAGAGCGGTCTGTCCCCTTTGTTTTAACCTTATCTCACCCCACTCATCCCATCACCCAAAAACGCCAAAACAAAGGGGACTGACCACTCTGTCCCCAATCTCTCACTCCCCCGCGGTCGTCTACCGCCACTGCGTGGACAGAGCGGTCTGTCCCCTTTGTTTTAACGTTATTACCGAAGCGTGCCGAGCGCCCCCACTCAGTTCACCCACGGCCCCCGATCCGACCGCTGCTTCTTCAAATACACCTGAAACTTCTTCTTTGCCCGAGCCAGCTTCCAATCTTTATAAGCCTGCTCCATCGCCCCCGCCGGATGGAACCCCTTCACCTTCGGCAGTTTCAGGAACAAATATCCGAACGCCATCCCGCCCAGATGCGCAAAGTTGCTGACCCCGCTGCTCGCGTTAAACGAACTCAGAAACGCAATTGCCCCGATAATCATGACGAAATATTTCATCTTGATCGGGAACAAAAAACTGAACAAAATGATCCGGTCCGGCCACAACATCGCGCACACCAGCAGAATTCCGTAGATCGCGCCCGACGACCCCAGCGTCGCCACGTTCGGCGTCCCGAACACATAATTCAGCACGACCACGCAAACTCCCGCCCCGACTCCGCAAAAGAAATAGAATTTGATGAAGCGATCCGTGCCCCACGTCTGCTCCACGTCGCTGCCGAACATCCACAGCGCCAGCATATTGAACAGAATGTGGCCGATCCCGCCGTGCAGGAACATATAGGTGGCCAGTTGCCAGATCGCGAAATGCGTCACCACCTGGCTCGGCGTCAGTTCCAGGGAGGAAAGCAGCCGCGCCAGCGCCGTTCCCTGCGAAAACCATTGCAGCAGGAACACCGCAACGTTGACGATCAACAACCACTTGATCCCCCGCGGCAGCCCCGGCACACCTATATAAGGACGAGCATACGATCGGGTGCTGTAAGCCATGCGATTCCCTAAAATTTCCTAAGCTCAGCATACCATTCGTTCCGAAGGAGATTCCCGTTCATTTGCGTGCATTCGCGGCCCAAAATGTTCTTTTTCGCGCGATCGCTTGCACAACCGTCCTGGTGTCTGGTACTCTACAAGGGCTATCCGATGTCGCCTGCTTCTGGGGGCGGCCTGAAAAAAACAAGGGGAACCCCCTTGCGCAGGCGTACCAGAGTCTGGTAGATTCATTGATGGCAGTACTGAGCGTATAGCCGAAATGGCCGTGCGCGGCGGTAACCGTATAGAAGTGTCTGGCACCAAGACGCGGTAGCAGTCCTACTGAAGTCCCGATAGCCGCCTTCTGAAGAAGTTCTTTTAGGTTTCCCAAGTTTCCTGGATGTAGGCAGGTCTGTCCTGGAATGTGGGCCGTTCGCGTAAAGTGAACGGACATGTAATCAGGACGTGAGCGCTTGCGTCTGGAATGGCTTTAGCGCACGGCGAAAGTTGTGCGCGACAAGTTTCGAGGCCGGCATGGGATTGGCTTTCTCTTATCGGAGATCGCTGGTTTTCATGCGCAGATCATTGACAATCTGGTTGGATGCGAAGTAGAAACTTCCGGAAAGCACAGCAATGCGCAAGCGTGGTTGTGTGATTCGGATTCAATTCGTCAGTAACTTGAGTTAAAACCGGGGCGATCAAACAGTTCGGTTCATGGGTCGGATTTATCTGATCTGTGGGCCAATAGGTTCAAACGAGAGTTTGATCCCGGCTCAGAATCAACGCTGGCGGCGCGCTTAACACATGCAAGTCGCACGAGAAAGTGGAGCAATCCATGAGTAAAGTGGCGTACGGGTGAGTAACACGTGGATCATCTACCTCTTAGTGGGGAATAACCCTGGGAAACCGGGGCTAATACCGCATAAGCCTGAGAAGGGAAAGCAGCAATGCGCTGAGAGAGGAGTCCGCGGCCGATTAGCTAGTTGGTAGGGTAATGGCCTACCAAGGCAATGATCGGTAGCCGGCCTGAGAGGGCACACGGCCACACTGGCACTGAAACACGGGCCAGACTCCTACGGGAGGCAGCAGTGGGGAATCTTGCACAATGGAGGAAACTCTGATGCAGCGACGCCGCGTGAGCGATGAAGCCCTTCGGGGTGTAAAGCTCTTTCGACGGGAACGATAATGACGGTACCCGGAGAAGAAGCTGCGGCTAACTACGTGCCAGCAGCCGCGGTAATACGTAGGCAGCGAGCGTTGTTCGGAATTACTGGGCGTAAAGAGTGTGTAGGCGGTGTTCCCAGTCTGTTGTGAAATCTCCCGGCTTAACTGGGAGGGTGCAGCGGAAACTAGAATGCTAGAGGGTGGGAGAGGTAAGCGGAATTCCTGGTGTAGCGGTGAAATGCGTAGATATCAGGAGGAACACCTGTGGTGTAGACAGCTTACTGGACCACTTCTGACGCTGAGACACGAAAGCGTGGGTAGCAAACAGGATTAGATACCCTGGTAGTCCACGCCCTAAACGATGCATACTTGGTGTGAGCGATTCATTTCGTTCGTGCCGGAGCTAACGCGTTAAGTATGCCGCCTGGGGAGTACGGTCGCAAGGCTGAAACTCAAAGGAATTGACGGGGGCCCGCACAAGCGGTGGAGCATGTGGTTCAATTCGACGCAACGCGAAGAACCTTACCTGGGCTCGAACGGCTTCGGACAATCCTTGGAAACAGGGACTTCCCGCAAGGGACTGGAGTCGAGGTGCTGCATGGCTGTCGTCAGCTCGTGTCGTGAGATGTTGGGTTAAGTCCCGCAACGAGCGCAACCCTTGTCCTGTGTTGGCATGCCGCAAGGCGCAACTCTCAGGAGACCGCCAGCGATAAGCTGGAGGAAGGTGGGGATGACGTCAAGTCATCATGGCCTTTATGTCCAGGGCCACACACGTGCTACAATGGGCGGTACAAAGCGCTGCCAACCCGCGAGGGGGAGCTAATCGCCAAAAACCGTCCTCAGTTCGGATTGCAGGCTGCAACTCGCCTGCATGAAGCTGGAATCGCTAGTAATGCTATATCAGAACGATAGCGTGAATACGTTCCCGGGCCTTGTACACACCGCCCGTCACATCACGAAAGTGGGTTGTACTAGAAGTCTGTATGCTAACCCGCAAGGGAGGCAGCGGCCCAAGGTATGACTCATGATTGGGGTGAAGTCGTAACAAGGTAGCCGTAGGAGAACCTGCGGCTGGATCACCTCCTTTCTAAGAGAGAAAGTGGCTGGAGTTACCGAATCGGCGAAAAGCCGAGCCGTGAGCTTTT
>Ga0209579_10003372_pt1 | contig 11656 bp, 11 predicted proteins | sample Coa_R1_2_FD_187152 | JGI IMG/M metagenome (GOLD analysis project Ga0209579, IMG submission 187152) | Surface soil microbial communities from Centralia Pennsylvania, which are recovering from an underground coalmine fire - Coalmine... | ecosystem: Environmental > Terrestrial > Soil >... | reverse complement strand
AGGGGATATTCAGGACCACGATCAGCGCGCTGCGCCAGTCGCGCAGAAAGATCAGCACCATCAGGCCGGTGAGCGCCGCGCCCAGCAGGCCTTCGATGACCAGGCCCCGCAGCGAGTTGGTGACGTAGGGCGACTGGTCGAATTGCAGGCTCACGTCCACGTCTTCGGGAACGGCTTTCTTGAAATCCGGGATGGCGGCCTTTACGGCGTTGATGACGGCCAGCGTGGACGCGTCGGCGCGCTTGGTGACCGGGATATAGACGGTGCGCTTCCCGTCGACATGCGCGTAGGCGGTGATCAGGTCGGTGCCGTTGTCGATGGTTCCGATGTCGCGCAGGTAGACGGTGGCGCCTGCCACGGGCCGGATCGGCGTGCTCAGTAGATCGGCGAGGTTCGCGCCCAGCGCGGAGTTGGTGCGGGCGATGCGCTCGATGCGCCCGGTCCACATATTGCCGGACGGCATGACCACGCTGGAGCGGCTGACGGCGGCGATGGCCTCCTCGGGCGACATGCGGTACTGGCGCAGCTTGGACGGCTCGAGAGTCACCACGATGGTGCGTTGGTTCCCGCCGAACGGCGGCGGCGCGGAGACGCCCGGCAATGTCGCGAACAATGGGCGCACGCGGTTGAGCGCGAAATCCTGCATCTCGCCTTGCGAATGGGCGGCGCTGGTGAAGACCAGCAGGCCCACCGCCACGCTGCCCGCGTCGAAGCGGGTGATGAACGGCGGCACGGTGCCGGGGGGCATGAAGGCGCGGGCGCGGTTCACGTAGCCCACGGTTTCCGACATCGCCTGGCTCATGTTGGTGTCCTGATGGAAGACCAACTTCATGAGCGTCGCGCCCTGGATGCTTTTGCTTTCCACGTGATCGATGCCGGTGATGTAGAGGAAATGATACTCGTAGTAGTACGTGAGATAGCCTTCCATCTGGGCGGGGTCCATGCCGCCGTAAGGCTGCGCCACGTAAATGGCGGGATCGCCGACTTGGGGAAGGATATCGACGGGCATGCGCTGCACCGCGAAAATGGCGCAAAGCGCGATGGCGATGAGCGCTACGACTACGGTGAGCGGTCTGCCGAGGGCGGCCAGCACGAGTCTCATTGGCCGGCCTCCGCTACGAATGGGCGGATGTCGCCGGCGGCGGTAGCTACCGCGAGCAGCCCGCGCCACACGCCCAGGCGGGCCAGCGCATCGTCGATTTCGGACTGCGTGAGCAGGCGCTGGGCTTCGGCCACTTCGTCGATGTTGGCGAGCCCTGACTTGTAGCGGGCGGCGGCCTGCTCGGAGGCCGCGCGGGCGGCAGCTACCTGCACCGGCGTGTTGGCCGCGATCCGGCGCGCGCCCTGCAAGGTGGCGACCGCGGCATTCCATTGCGCGCGCAGATCCGTGGCGATCTGCTGGGCGCGGGCGGCCTGCGCGCGCACGGTGGCCGATTGCGCCGCCTCGCGAGCCTGCACCGCGGGCAGGTCCGCCACCGGGAAGCTCACCGTAAAGCCCAACGCGTAATCCTGCACGTTGGGGGCGAGACCGTTCAGCCCGCCCAGAATCCGGCCGTCCAGTTCCGCGCCGGTGCCGCGCGCGTAGGCCGCGCCCTGCAAATAGAAGCGCGGAAAATAAGACCGCTCCAGGGCCCGGAGCTGGGCTTGTTCCTGTTCCACCACGGCGTGCTGTTCGCGCGCGATGGGACTCAAAGAGGCATCGAACGGCGCGGGACTCTGTTCGGGCGGCAGGCTCGCCAACGCCGGCGCGGAAACGGCGATGCCGGAGGGCTCCGCGCCGGTGAATTGCGCGACGGTGACGCGCGCTAGGTCGGCCGCCTGGCGGGCCTGGATCCACTGGGTGCGGGCGGCCGCCAGTTCCGCTTCGGCGCGCGACTGGTCCGCGCCCGGCCGCAGTTCGGCGGTCACCAGCGCGCGGATGGTGCGCAAGACGGTTTCGCCGCGGTCTACCCCGGCCTGCGCGGCGCGCACGGTCTCCTCGGCGGCGGCCAGCGTGAGACAAGCGTCCACGGTAGCCGCCATCACGTCGAACTCGGTGCGCTTCAGGGCGGCTTCCGTGCGGGCGCGCGCCTCGGAGGCGGCGGTCACATTGGCCCGGCGCAATCCGAAATCGAAAGGCTCCCAGGTGACCAGCGCGCCCACGGCGCTGCCCCAGGCGGTGCCGAAGTTGTTGGAGCCGATGACCGGGCCCGACATGGAGGGGATCACGCCCTGGGTGGGCAGCAGCAGGCCGAACACGTTGTTTCGGGTGGCGCGATTCATCTGGGCCACGGCGTCCACGCGCGGCAGGTAGGCGGTGCGTGCCAGGCGGATGCCGGCCGCGGCGGCGTTGATCTGCTCCTCGGAAACGCGCACGGAGGGATAGTTGTGCAGGGCGCGGTCGACGGCCTGGGATAGGCTCATCTGGGCGGAGAGCGTGGGGGCAGCCAGCAGCAAGGCGGCCGCACATCTGGCGCGGTGGTTCATCATCGGCCTTCGATCAGCTCGCCGAACAGTTCGCGCACCTTGGATTTGGCGGCCCGCAGCGCCTGGCGGCCGCGCGGGGTGGCGCGGTACACTTTGCGCCATGATTTGCCGTTGCGTTTCTCTTCGGCGCGCAGATAGCCCTTGGTTTCGAGGCCGTGCAGGATGGGGTAGAGCGTGCCGGGACTGATGCGGTAGCCGTGGCGCGCCAGCTCCTCCACCATGCCCAGGCCGAAGATGGGCTCTTCGGCGGCGTGATGCAGCACATGCAGCCGGATCAATCCCGAGTACAGATCGCGGTCCTGCGTGATATACTCGGATTTCGTTTTCGTCATTCGATTACGATAACTGCCAAGTATAGGAGCGGAATCTCACAATGTCAACCACGCGACGTGATTTCCTATACGGCCTGCCGGCCGCGGCGGGCCTGCTGGCGGGCTGCCGGGAGGGCAAACAACCCGTGACGGAGCCCGCCGGACGCGCCGATGTCACGCTGCGCGTCGGCAACGTGCTGGCGGATATCGCCAGGGACCACACCATCAGCACGGTCGGCTACAACGGGTCGACGCCCGGGCCGCTCATCCGCCTCCAGGAAGGCGTGCCGGCGACCGTGGATCTGTTCAACGACACGGACGCGCCCGAGCTGGTGCACTGGCACGGGCAGACGATCCCCGCGGATGTGGACGGCGCGGAGGAGGAAAAGAGCCTGGCGGTGCCGGCGCGCGGCCATCTGCGCTACCGGCTGACACCTGGCCCATCCGGCGCGCGCTTCGTGCACACGCACGTGATGCCGATGTCCGACCTGGCGCGGGGAACTTACACCGGCCAGTTCGCCTTCGTCTACATCGAGCCCAAGAGCCACCCCGGCCGGTACGATCAGGAGTTCTTCCTGGCCACCCACGAATGGGAGCCGTTCTACACGACCGCCGAGGACCAGGAAGAGGAACCCGCCGCGCCCCAGCCGCCTGAGAAGAAAGATGAGAAGCCCAACGGATGGGAGATCGGCTATCAGCGCTTCACCATCAACGGCAAGTGCCTGGGATACGGGGAGCCCCTGCGCGTGAAGGAGGGCCAGCGGGTGTTGTTCCATATCCTGAACGCCAGCGCCACCGAGAACATCAAGCTGGCGCTGCCGGGACATCGTTTCGAAGTGACGGCGCTCGATGGAAACCCGGTGCCGCATCCGGCCCTGGTGGACGTGCTGGAGTTGGGGACGGCCGAGCGCGTGGACGCGGTGGTGGAGATGAAGAATCCGGGCGTATGGATTCTGGGCACGCCCAAGGACGACGATCGCAAGAACGGCATGGGGGTGGTGGTGGAATACGCCGGCAGGACGGGCGCGCCGCGCTGGATAGCGCCTCCCAAGACGCCCTGGGACTATACACTGTTCGGCGAAAGCCGCGCGCCCGCCGAGCCGGATGAGACCATCGTGCTGGCGTTCGGCAAAATCAACGGCGGAACCGGCGGCTTCAACCAGTGGACCCTCAATGGCAAGAGCTACGACCCGCACGAGCCGCCGCGTATTCTGCGGCAGGGCCGGCGGTACCGGCTGGTGTTCGACAACCAGACGGATGACGCGCATCCCGTACATCTGCATCGCAACAGCTTCGAGTTGACCAGCGTGTGGGGCAAGCCCACCGCCGGGGTGATGAAAGACGTGGTGCTGGTGAAGGGCTTCCGCAAGATCGAGGCGGACGTGACGCCCGCCGGAGAGGGCCTGACGCTGTTCCATTGCCATCAGCAATTGCATATGGATTACGGCTTTAAGCTGTTGTTCGACGTGCGCCGCGGATGATCGCCGGCTAAAGACGGTTATCATCTTGATATGCCCGAATCGACCTCCGAACGCCAGATGGGTTTCAGTACGCTCTCCCTGCATGCGGGGCAAAAACCCGATCCAGCCACCGGTGCGCGCGCCGTGCCCATTTATCAGACGACTTCCTTCGTCTTCGAAAATAGTGACCACGCGGCGGAATTATTCGCACTCCAGCGTTTCGGAAATATTTATACGCGGATCATGAATCCGACCACGGCGGTTTTTGAAGAGCGCGTGGCGGCCTTGGAAGGCGGCATCGGCGGCCTGGCGACCGCCAGCGGGCAGGCGGCCCAGTTCCTGACGATGAGCAGCCTGATGCAGCCGGGTGACGACGTGGTGGCCGCCAGCACGCTTTATGGCGGCACGTATACCCAGTTCGATGTCAGCTTCCGGCGGCTGGGTTTCAACGCCATCTTCGTGGAGCCCGACGATCCCCAGAATTTCCGGCGCGCCATCACGCCGCGCACGCGGGCGCTGTACGGTGAAACCATCGCCAATCCGCGCATGAATATCCTGGACATCGAAAAAGTGGCCGCCATCGCGCACGAGCACCACATCCCCCTGATCATCGACAACACCATGGCGTCGCCCTATCTTTGCCGGCCGATCGAGCACGGCGCGGATATCGTGGTGCATTCCGCCACCAAGTTTCTGGGCGGACACGGCAACTCCATCGGCGGAGTAATCGTGGACAGCGGTCGCTTTCCGTGGACTTCGGGACACTTCCCGCAGCTCACCGAGCCCAGCCCCGGTTACCATGGCTTGAAGTTTTCGGAGACGTTCGGCGAGCTGGCCTTCATCATCAAGGCGCGGGTGGAAGGGCTGCGGGATTTCGGCCCCTGCATGAGCCCGTTCAACTCCTTCCTGTTTCTGACGGGCATCGAGACGCTGAAGCTGCGCATGGAGGCGCACAGCCGCAACGCGCTGGCTATTGCGCGGCATCTGGAAAAGAGCCCGTTCGTTTCGTGGGTGAAGTATCCGGCGCTGGAGTCCAGCGCGTACCATGCGCTGTCGCGGAAGTATCTGCCGCGGGGCTGCGGCTCCATCCTGACGTTCGGCATCAAGGGTGGCCTGGAAGCCGGGCGGCGGTTCATCGACTCCGTGCAGCTACTTTCGCATCTGGCCAACATCGGGGACGCCAAGAGCCTGGTGATTCATCCGGCGTCCACCACCCACCAGCAGTTGAACGGCGAGCAGCAGCAGGCCGCCGGGATCAGCAAAGACCTGGTGCGGCTCTCGGCGGGAATCGAGGACCTGGACGATATTCTCTGGGATCTGGACCAGGCGTTGCAGGCTTCACAGGCGGCATGAGCGGAGAAGTCAGCAGCACGTCGCCGGTGCTCGGCACGCGCTTCGCCACCACGGCCGGGCAACATCTGCGCATTCTGAAACAGTACAAGCGCGTCGCCATGGTAGGCCTGTCGGCGAATGCTTACCGGCCCAGCCACTTTGCCGCGCTCTACCTGCGGGCCAACGGCTACCAGATCTTTCCGGTGAATCCGCGCGAGCGCGAGATCGCGGGCCGGCGGTGTTTCGCCACGCTGGCGGAAGTGCCCCCGCCGCTCGAGATCGTGGATATCTTCCGCGAGCCGGCGGCGGTGCCGGGCATCGTGGAGGAGGCCATCGCGGCGGGGGCCAAGGTGATCTGGATGCAACTCGGCGTGATCCACGAGGAAGCCGCGGCGCGAGCCCTGGCGGCGGGGCTGGAAGTGGTGATGGACCGCTGCATGAAGATCGAGCATGCGCGATTCTTCGGCGGCCTAAGCACGCTGGGGCTGAATGCGGGAGTCCTTTCGGCGCGGAAGCGCCCGGGATCCTGAACGGCTACTTGGTGGTGGTCAGGTTGTGCTCGATGGCGAACTTGACCAGTCCGACGAGGTCGTGAATGTTCAGTTTGCGCATCAGGCTGGCGCGGTAGGTATCCACGGTCTTGGGGCTGATGTCGAGCAGGCTGGCGATCTCTTTGGCGCGCAGGCCGTTGACCAGATGGAAAAAGACATCGCGTTCCCGCCGGCTGAGATGAGCAAGCGGATCGTCTTCCTGCGCTTCCCGCGAGTTGGGCAACAGGCCCGCGACGCGGAGAAGGGGCGAAACGTAAACACCGCCGTCGCGAATGTAGTTGATGGCGTCCGTCAGGTGGCGGGGAGGCCCGTCTTTCAGCAGGTAGCCGTCCGCGCCGACCTTCAGGGCTTCGCGGATGGCGCTCTCTTCGCGGCTGATGGTGAGGATGATGCAGCGGGTCGGGCACTCGAACTCGCGCACTTTGCGCACCACCTGGACGCCGGTCAGCTTAGGCATGTTCAGATCGAGCAGCGCAAAATCCGGCTTGAGCGAGCGAATGTTCTCGAGCGCCGCCAGGCCGTCGGCACACTGGGCCACCACCTGCATTTCGCGGCTCTGGCATACCAGCACGAGGCCTTCGCGAATGATGGATTGATCTTCGGCGATGACGACCGTTGTCTGTCTGTTGTTGTTCATGGAACCACCGGAAAAGAGATGCTCAGCCTGGCGCCCTGAAGACCGCTGCCGGCCTGCAGGTCGCCGCCGAGTTCGCGCGCGAGGTCGCGCATGGAACGCAAGCCAATGCCCGCCGCGTCCACCGGCTGCGCGGCATCCCGCGGACCGAACCCCGATCCGTCGTCGGCCACTTCGAGTGTAATACGGCCATCCTGCTGTCGCAGCGACAGGCGCACATGGCGGGCGTCGGAATGCCTGATGGCGTTGGAGATGCCTTCCTGCGCGACCAGGTAAAGCGCCCTGCGGATCTCGGGTGGCGGCTCACCGCGCAGTTCCTGCAATTCGAGGGCGCCGGCGAACTTCTCGGAAATTCCCGAGGCTTCCCACAGGCTGCGCAAGGCCTGCGGCAGCGATTGGGCCTGCCACGCGGGTACATAGAGACTCCGTGAGACGCCTCTGACCTGCTCCAGTGCGGTATCGGCCAGGAAGCCGATGCGGTCCAGACTTTTGCGCACAGGCTCCGGCGGATCCGGTAAAGTATCGTCGATAATGCTGAGGTGGACGCGGATTCCAGCGAGCGATTGGCCAACGCCGGTGTGCAGTTCGCGGCCGAGGCGCTGGCGCTCGGCATCCATGGCATCCGCCAGCATGGTTCCGATGCTTTTGGGCGAGCCCTTGGCGCGCGCACGCAGATCGCGGTCGGCTTCCACCAGACGAAAATAATTGCGGGACGCCTGGTGTTGCATGCTTGCCAGGCGCTCGAGTTCGCGGCAGGATAAGAGTAGGGCGGAGGAAATAGCCGGAGTGCCCGGAGATGTGAACTCCGCCATTTGCTGTAGGCGGCGTACCCCTTCACCCGGACTGTTCTCCAAAAAACCCGATGCCAAGCTAATCAATCCTTCCAATGTTCAGTGCCGTGTATAAAGGAATAGTCTTACCCAGAATGCCAACTAAGTGGAGGCAGCGCAATCCCATATGTACTTAGTACCTCAGTGAGATTCTTAGTACTTGCTAGGATATAATCCCGGCGATTAAGGTAGGAGTGTCTCGAATTCCTTTCATCATGGTTTTGGAACGGTTGGCGGTGTTGATCGGGGGCTTTGCCGCGGGTACGCTGATGCGCCGTTGGTTGGCCGGCGCATCAGCCCCGGGGCACGCGCTCGAGCGCGCTACACGCGAGTTGAAGTCGCAAGCCCGCGCCCACGAGAGCCGGATCAGCCGGTTGGAGGCGCGCACGGACTCGCACGAAGCCAGGCTGAAGGAAGTGCCTTCCACCGCGCAACTGGTCGCGGCGTTGGACGATCTGCTGGCCAAGGCGCTCACGGGACTGGAAGGCAGGCTGACGGTGCAGGCGCAGTCGATTGAGACGCTGCAGATGACGGTGGCGCAAACCGACGAACTGCTGGAGCGCGTGCTGGAATCGCTGGACACGCTCCGGGATATGCCGCCGGCGAATTAGGGCCGCCGCGCCAGGCGTTCCAGGTTGCCGCCCAGGATCATGGCGGCATGCTCCGGAGAAATGTTCAGATCGCTCAGGGCCTGCATCTGGGTCTCCAGAATCTGCGCGTGCCATCCGCGCGGGAAGAACGACGAATCCGAGCCGAACAACAGACGCTGCGGGCCCGCCACTTCGAGCGCCTTGCGAAAAACATCTTTCAATTCCGCCGGCTCCAGTTGATAGCGGAGCCAACTGTTGCTGCTGGACGTGTCCAGATGCACGTTGGGGCAGAGGTCGCAGAGCATGAGGGCCTCGCGGAAGTAGCCGGCGCCGAAATGCGGGACCACGAAGTTGACACTGGGAAAATCGAGCGCGGCCGCGTGCAGGTCGATCGGGTTGGAGTAGCGCATGTCAAACGGTGAAGGCAGGCCTAGTTTGCGGCGCACGCCCACCGTGAGGACACCGCAGTGCACCAAGACGATGGACCCGGGATGGGCGGCCGCGGCTTCCAAAACCGGGCGCACGCGCGCATCCGCTATGGAATAGCGGTGCATCGCGGGGAACAGGCAAATACCTTGCAGATGCCCGCCGGCCAACGCTTTCGTCACGCGCGCGGCGCCCTCGGCGGCAAGCGGATCCACCATGAAGTAACCGTAGAACCGGCCGGGATAGAGGGACACGGCGGATTCGACAGAGGCTTCGTCGCCGGGAATGCTGGCGATCAGCACCGTCTTGGAAAGGTCGTGCTGATCGAGTTCCCTTATCCAGGCGCCGGCCAGCTCTTCATTGGTAGCGGGAATGCGCCAATCGAGAATGCCCGCGGTTTCGTCCAGAGTGCGTCCGCCCTGCGCCGCGAGCGCGGCGAAGAAGCCCGGAGAAAAGAAATGGACGTGCGCGTCGCAGACCGGGAGATCACCCCACGGAGTTTCCATCGGGTTTGCCCCAGCGGGTGAGTCCCGCGGCGATAGCTACTTGCGTGAGGCCGGCGACGTTGTTGACGCCCAGCTTCTTCATGAGACCTTTGCGGTAACTGCGAATGGTCTGCAAGCCCAGGTCGAGAAGCACCGCAATCTCCTTGCTGGTATTTCCTTCGGCGACCAGGCGCAGCACCTGCACCTCGCGTGGGGAGAGCGCGCCGACGGGGGAGTGGTTGGACTTGCCGGGCAGATCGCCGGTCTGGATACTGGTCAGGAAACGGTCGGAAACCTGGGAACTGATGTATGATCCCCCGCGGGCAACCGTGCGCAAGGCATCCACGAGATCCGCCGCGGAAGCCTTTTTAAGCACGAAGGCGCGGGCTCCGGAGCGGAGCGAGCTGACGACGGAGTTTTCGTCCTCGTACATGGAGAGGATCAGGACGCGGGTTTGCGGGGAATGCCGCACGATCTCGGTGGTGGCTTCGATGCCGTTCATGCCTTGCAGGCCGATGTCCATCACCACCAGATCCGGGCGCGCTTTCTTGCAGAACTGGACGGCTTCCATGCCGGTTTCGGCCTCGCCCACCACACGAAATTCGGACCCCCGCTCCAGGATCAGGCGCAAGCCGTCGCGCATTAACTTGTGGTCGTCAACGAGGAGGATATCGTATGCCATGGAAGATCAATTCCTCACGTAGACTTCTCCGCGGAGCGGCAAACGGCGCGGACCACGGTTCCCTTACCCGGCGCGCTTTCGATTTCGAGCTGGATGCCCGCCTGCTCGGCGTGACACTGCATGGCCAGAATCCCTAACCCCTCCGCGGCGCCGGCGACGGCCTCGAAACCGTGCCCATTGTCCCGCACTTCGAGAGCCGTGCCGTTTCGCAACGACTTTAGCAGTATCTCGATGGCGGAGCAACCGGAGTGACGGGCGGCATTGGCGGCGGCCTCCTGCGCAATGCGATAGAGGGCGCCGGCGGAGGCGGGCGCGACCTGCGCGGTGGAATCCAAGAGCGTGCGCACGTTCCCAGGAAAGCCCGCGCGCAGGCTCCCGGCCAGGCCATCCAGCGCGGCGTAAAGGCCGGCGCGCTCGGCGGCCTCGGGATTGAGCTCACAGCTGAGCTCGCGCACGAAGCCCATGGCGGTGTCGAGCGTATCCTGAATCTCGCGCGTACGGCCGGCGATGGGAGAGCCGGCTTCCGCGGCATCCATGCTCAGGAGGTCGAGTTGCAGGCCGGCGGCGCTGAGCTGCGGGCCCACCCGATCATGCAGGAGACGGGAGATACGGGCGCGATCGGCGTCGTGGGTTTGCATCATGCGCCGCAGCAGGGCGCGTCCGGCCGGTTCGTGTGCCATGCCCGCGGCGAAGACCCCACCGGCTTGCGCCGATTCCACGGGGAACAGGGTGACGGACCAGGGGGAAGCGTCGTCGTGCAGGCAGCCGGCGGCGAGCACGGTGCAGCCGGCGAAGACCCGGCCGATGCGGCTGTTCCAGTCGGCGCGCGCGGCCGCGGGCAGCTGGCCGATGAAGCTGGTTCCTTCCAATTCCGCGGAAGGGCGGCCGAACACGCGCACGGCATTGCCGTACACCGAGTGAAATACGCAATCGGGGGTCAGCAGCCACATGCAACCCGGGCTTTGGCGCAGCAACATTTCGCTGAGCGAGTCCGGAACGGGCGATTTAGCCGTGGCAGGTTTCATCGCGTGTGCGCTGACGCACAATTCTAGCACTCCCCTGGGCCGATCCGAATTTCACGAAAACAATGACGTTTACCATCGGCATAGCGTCGCGCCCCGGGTCCACCTGGCGCCGGCGGCGGCGAAAAGGAGCAGATCGTTCCGGTGGATGAGCCCCCGGCGATCAACCTGATCCAGCCACTGCGGGGCTGGAAATCGCGGGATCTCCCGGCACGCGCGCATGGGCTGTGACGTGAAGAACGGTTTGCTTTCTCCTCATTCGTGGCGGAGGGCGATCACCGGATCGACGCGGGTTGCGCGGCGCGCGGGCAGGAACGCGGCCAGCGCCGCAACCACGATGAGGGTTGCCAGAGCGATGGCGTAGGTGGCGGGGTCCAGCGGCGAGATGGCGAAGAGCTGCGATTTGAGCAGGCGGGTCAGCACCAAGGCGGCTGCGGCGCCGGCGAGCAGCCCGCCTCCCGCGAGCGTCAGGCCCTGGCGCACGATCATCAAGCGCACTTTCGACGCGGAGGCGCCCAGTGCCATGCGGATACCGATTTCGTGCGTGTGCAGCGAGACGGCGTAGGAGAGCACTCCGTATAGGCCTGCCGCCGCCAGAGCCAGCGCGAGGGCGGCGAAGACGCCTGTCAGGATGGTGAAGAAGCGATCCTGCCAGGCGGCGCGGTCGCGAATCTGGCCGAGCGTGAAGACCTGGCTGACGGCGATATCGCGATCGGCGGCGGCGATGCGGGAGCGGATGGCCGGGACCAGGAGCAGCGGATCGGTGGAAGTCCGCACCAGCAAGACGCTGGGCATCACTTGGGAGCTGTAGGGTAGATACACGGCGGCGGTATCCACGGTCTTGAGAGCCCCGCCTTGCCTGACGTC
>Ga0209579_10003369_pt1 | contig 11660 bp, 16 predicted proteins | sample Coa_R1_2_FD_187152 | JGI IMG/M metagenome (GOLD analysis project Ga0209579, IMG submission 187152) | Surface soil microbial communities from Centralia Pennsylvania, which are recovering from an underground coalmine fire - Coalmine... | ecosystem: Environmental > Terrestrial > Soil >... | reverse complement strand
GTTGACCCCGGCAGTCTCCTACGAGTCCCCGGCATTACCCGCTGGCAACATAGGACAAGGGTTGCGCTCGTTGCGGGACTTAACCCAACATCTCACGACACGAGCTGACGACAGCCATGCACCACCTGTGCAGGGCCCCGAAGGACACCGTATCTCTACGGCTTTTCCCTGCATGTCAAGCCCAGGTAAGGTTCTTCGCGTTGCCTCGAATTAAGCCACATGCTCCGCCGCTTGTGCGGGCCCCCGTCAATTCCTTTGAGTTTTAGCCTTGCGGCCGTACTCCCCAGGCGGGGCACTTAATGCGTTAGCTACGGCACGGAACCCGTTGAATAGGCCCCACACCTAGTGCCCAACGTTTACGGCGTGGACTACCAGGGTATCTAATCCTGTTCGCTCCCCACGCTTTCGCTCCTCAGCGTCAGTTCCGGCCCAGACCACCGCCTTCGCTACTGGTGTTCCTCCTGATATCTGCGCATTTCACCGCTACACCAGGAATTCCATGGTCCCCTACCGGACTCGAGTCACGACAGTATCGAGTGGCGACTCCAGGTTGAGCCTGGAGATTTCACACCCGACTTATCGAACCGCCTACGAGCTCTTTACGCCCAATAAATCCGGACAACGCTCGCACCCTACGTATCACCGCGGCTGCTGGCACGTAGTTGGCCGGTGCTTCTTCTGCAGGTACCGTCACAATCGTCCCTGCTGAAAGAGGTTTACAACCCAGAAGGCCTTCGTCCCTCACGCGGCGTTGCTGCGTCAGGCTTTCGCCCATTGCGCAAGATTCCCTACTGCTGCCTCCCGTAGGAGTCTGGGCCGTGTCTCAGTCCCAGTGTGGCTGATCGTCCTCTCAGACCAGCTACCCGTCGTAGCCATGGTGGGCCGTTACCCCGCCATCAAGCTGATAGGCCGCGAGCCCCTCCCGAAGCGGAATCCATTTCCTCATCGGACCATGCGGTCCGGTGGGGGTATCCGGTATTAGCACCGGTTTCCCGGTGTTATCCCAGTCTTCGGGGCAGGTTGCTCACGTGCTACTCACCCGTTCGCCACTAGGTCTTCACCGGTGTTGCCACCGGTTGGACCTCGTTCGACTTGCATGTATTAAGCACGCCGCCAGCGTTCGTCCTGAGCCAGGATCAAACTCTCCATCGAGACTCCTGCACCGGCCCCGGAGGACCGCCGCAGCGAATCAGAGAGCCGGCCGTGATGGACTCAGCATCCGGCCGACGACAGGTTCGCGGACGCGCCACGGGGGCGCCTCCCTCAGAACCTGCCATTGCTTCATTACTTTGACGTACGACCCCGGGACGACAAGTCCCAGAGCCGCCCGCACTGGCTTTTGGCTCTCGCTCTTCCGTTTTCAAGGAGCGACCGGGCACTCGCCGAACGGCGTCGGTGCCGGGTCTCGAAGTGACCCGCGCAAACTAACGCATGCGAGGAGTCGCTTCTCCCCGCTTGGCGGCTCCCGACAGGGCCGGTTTGGCGGGAAATCCACTGTAGCAGGAGCCCCTGAGAGGGTCAACCGCTTCGGCGGGCCGAGGGACCGAGACATCTCGGACAACCGCCCCGCCAACCACCATGCTAGCGCCCGGGTGCCCGTGCTCGTGCCCGGCCTCCGGACCACGGCGAAGCCGTCGTCGGGCCGACCAGTCCCCTATTTCCAGCGGAAATGGATAAAGGCGGTGTGACGTGCTACGATTCTCGCCAACCCTACGATTCCCAAATGCGTGCGAGGGAGGGTGCGAGGATGAGCAGACAAGAGTACGGCGCCGGAACGCTGACGCCGGCGGGTCAGCAGGGCAAGCGGAAGCGGTGGCGCGTGCGCGTTTACCTCGGACCGGATCCGCTCACTGGCAAGCCACGGCAGGTTGAAAGAACCGTCTACGGCACGGCACGAGCCGCCGAACAGGCCCAGCGCCAACTCGCCGAGGACGTGAAGGCCGGCCGTGTCGGTCAAGCAAAGGGCCGGAGCGGGCGAGGTCTCGGCGACGTCTTCGACGAGTGGCTGACGTTCGTCAGACGCGACAAGGCACCCAATACGTTCAGCGGCTACAGGTCGCGAGTTGAGGCACGGCTCCGACCGAAACTCGGGGCGATCAAACTGGACCGCCTCGACGTCCACACTCTCGACCGGTACTTCAACGAGCTCGCGGAGCAAGGACTCAAGCCGTCGACCGTGCGCCAGGACTACATCACGCTCTCGGCCGCTCTGAGTCAGGCCGTCCGCTGGGGCTGGCTGGACCGCAACCCGGCGAGGATGGTCACGCTCCCCCGCGATGACGGAGAGGGGGAGGCTCCAGCGCTCACGCTCGACCAGGTCCGCGCTCTGCACGCCGAGGCGATGAAGGAAGAGACAGCCGACCTAGCTCTCGCAATCGTCCTGGGCGCCGCTACCGGGATGCGGCGGGGCGAACTCTTGGGCTTGCAATGGGGGGACGTCGACTGGCAGCTCCGAAGCATCCGCATCGCCCGCCAGCGGACGCCGGGGCCCGGCGGCGATCAGACTCGGGCGCTCAAGAACGCCCGCGGGAAGGACGCCAAGAAGAAGTACCGGGTGGCCTGGCTGGACCCCGCGTGCATGGCACTCCTCGAGCTGCACTACGACGCAAAGCGTGAACTTCTCGGCCAGAAGCCCGACGACGACGGCTGGGTGCTCTCGTACGACGGTGGGCGCACGCCGATCAGCTCCACGAGCTTGACCGAACACTTCCGGACCATCGCCAAGCGGGCCGGCATCCGGGCCACGCTGCACAGCCTCCGGCACTATGCGAGCGACCAGGTTCAAGGGGAACTCGGAGCCGATGTGGCGACGGCCGCCCAAGTCCTCGGGAACACCAGGGCGGTGCTCGCCTCCACGTACTCGCATCCCGCGGACGAGCGGTCTCGGCGGGTCGGTACGGCGCTCAGCTCACTCGTCGCTGCCGCACTCGGCGCTGTGGTGGCGGAGGCAACACCGGCCGACGCCGCCGAACTACCTCAAGCGCAGCTTGACAACGCCCAACTTCCGTTACTTTCTCCGCAAACCCTCTAAAAACCCTCTGACCAGGGGAAACGCCTCGACTTCGCCGCGGCGCTGCCACAGATCGCTGAAAAGATCATCTTGGCGGGAAGTGGCCCGAACCAAAGGAGTTGACGGTGAAGTTGATGTCGAGGTTGATGGTGTGCCTGTTGGCCATGTTCCTTTCCACCACCCCGTTGCCCGGCTGGCGCGCGCTCCCAGAGGTCGCCCGGGAGTTGGGGCTGAGCGAGTGGACGATCCGTAAGGAAGTCCGCGAGGGCCGGTTGAAGGTGCGACGGGTGGGGCGGTGTGTTCGGGTCCTCGATGAAGAGTTGGCCCGCTGGCTCACCGGCGAGGCGTCGTGACGCCCGAGGTCCTCGTCCCGAGCGTTGACGACATCTTCCCGCTCCCGGCGCAGAAGGTCTCCGAGTACACCCCGGAGCAGTGGGGCGCGTTCATCCGAGAGGCGGTAACGAACAGCGTTCGGGCCATCATCGACGTCGGGGCGAACATCACCCAGTGCAAGCTTGACCTTCCTCACGGCCAGTTCCTCGAGGCGCTGAGGTTCGCGGGGATCAGTCCGCGGGTCGCTCAGATGTTCATGAAGGTGGCGAACAACCCGGTCCTCTCAAATGCGAAGACGTCCTCGCATTTGCCCGCTTCGTACAACTCCCTCTACGAGCTGACGAAGTTGGAGGAGGACCGGCTCGAGGAGATCATCGCCGAAGGCGTCGTCAACGCCGGGACCACCTACAGCGCGGCCAAGAGTCTGGTGCGGCAAGAGCAGATCAAGGCCCAACACGGCGAGCCCCGGTTCTACACCGAGGACGACGTCCACATTCCGGTCGTGATGCCGAACACGACCTGGGAACCGCCGAAGATCCTCCTCAAGGACAGCGAGGAGTGGGCGGATGCTCCCATGGACGCGGCCGCGTTCTGCGAGGAGTGCCAGCAATACCTCGACGGCGACGGCGAGCCGCCGGGCCCCGACGAGGTATTGGAATGTCCCAAGTGCGAGTGCGAGGTGGTGCTAATCGCGGAGAAGGTTACTGAGGAGCTTGAGTTGTGGGTTATGAACCTCACTGTCGACACGGAAGCCCCGGTTCCCCTCGAGGCGATGGTGCGGGTGCCATATGGCAAGCGCCTTGAGCTGGCTGCCGAACTCTTCGACGCCCGGGCTTGCATCGACCAGATGCTCGGGATGCTCGACTCCCCGCCGGACCTGCCGTGACCACCGACACCGACGCTCTGGCTCGTATCGACGAGTACGAGACCGCGCTCCTCGCTGAGATCCGCGACCTGTTCCGCGCAGGGCACCGTGCGGTCGGTCTTTCGATTGCAGACCCGGACCGTCATGTCGACGTCGGCCGGCGTTCCACCTTGGACGGGTGGCGGGTCGACGTCGACGCCGATGTGACGGCGTCCGTGGACATCTTCGAAGGCACCGAGGAGCACAGCACCACCCAGCTCCTAAGCGATGTCCCGGGACTCGCTACGGCCGGTGTCCTGCAACGGGTCGCGTGCCCGCTGCAAACGCCGTTCTGGTTGGCCTCCGCGGTCGATGAGAAGTGCCGCTTCGTCACGGTGCGCGACGCCAGTCGCATCGGGACGCTCGCCACCTCGAGGGCAGGTATGCCAACAGGGAGGACCGCTGGCGAGTGGGCGCAGGAGTGGTGGCAACGTTCGGGTGTTCCCGAAGTGAATGAGAGGCGCCAAGAGGCCAACCGTATGCTCTTCCAGGAGTACGGGGAGCGCAAGGCCTCACAGATCGCCATGGGGGCGCGGGTCGAGACGATCATCGGTTACTTGGCGACGGCCAAACCGCCCCTTTGGACCGTGTGGGCACCCAGGGGCGAGCTCGTCCGGTCAGCGGAACCGCCGCGGATGACCCAAACGCTCGCCGACGCCATCGTCGACGCCTTCTGTATCGATGCTTACGGCGCGAAGCGACCTCACCTTCCGACTGCCAAGGCCTGGTCGTTGAGGTGGGTGGAGGAAGACGAGACGGAAGCGGGGGACGAATGGGCGCCGAAGCCACTCCCTGGCGTCGTCTTCGAGAAGGACCTCAGCGGGCACTCCCTTTCGGGCGCACCTTCTGGTCCGGCGCGCATCCAGCTCATGTCGGACTGGACGCTCATCCAGGGCAGCGAGAACCCGACGTGCAATCAAGCGATTGCACAGGTGGACGGCCAGATGACGGTTGGGGGCGCCCTCGCCACCGAGGTCGGCACGGCCGAACTCGTGGAATCGTGGCAGCGAGCCGGACTTACGGGGCGCCAAATCGCATGCCTAGGCCTGCACCAACTCGGCTTCGATCTGAAGGCCATCGGTGAGGTGATCCGCCGGCACGTCTCAGTCGTGAGCCGAGAGCTCACCGAGGCTCGGCGCAAGCTCGCCTGAACCGTTCTTCCTGGTCACGGCGAAGTTTGAAAACCTTCGCAAAAATCGCCCGAGCCATTGCCCTTAGAAGACGGGAAAAGAGGTTCACATGCAAGCAATTGTCCGGCTCGACGGTGCCGAGATTTCGACGGAGGACCCCTGGGTGTGTCGGACGCTCGTCCGTCTTATCGCGTCCGCCGTCTCTGAGCGGGACCAGCGCGTCCTCGCTGGCGGGCGGGATCTCACACCACCCGAAGACCGTCCCTAACGCGGCGATGCCGGCGCCACAACGCCGGCACGCCCACCCACGAGGAGATGCCCTCGCAATGTCGAAACCTACTGCTTGGCGGTGCGCGCCATGATCATCCGCAACCCCGACCGCGAGCGCTACACCATCGTCTCCAACGTTGCCCTCGAGGACGACAGGTTGTCCTGGGAGGCCCGCGGGCTCCTGGCGTACTTGCTCTCCAAGCCCGACACGTGGGAGGTCTACACGAAACAGCTCGTGCAGGCCGGTCCGGCTGGCCGGGTGAAGATCCGCCGCATCCTGCGGGAGCTCGAGGCAGCGGGTTACATCAGACGCAATCAGGACCACCGCGACGACGGCACTTTCGACTCGCCCGACGTCCTCGTGTTCGAGTTTCCCCAGGTCAGCACCGGAGGCACGAAACCTGCTTCCGGTTCCGACCAGGAGTTTTACGCGAAAGTCCAGGTCAGCACCGGAGGCAGGTTTACCGCTCGCGGTTTACCCGCCGGCGGTGAACCGGCCCCTAGTAATTACTCATCTCCAGTAAGTACTGAAGGAAGCAATTACTCATCTTCCTCCTCTGCGCTCATCGAAAAAGCTCTCGCCATCCTCGACGACAGGCACGTTGAGACGAAGAGGACGAGGAGAGGTCACGACAGCATCGTCACAGAGACCGCGTGGCGGGCGACCGACATAGAGCGACTTCGCCAGAGGCACTGGACCAACGCGGTCTCCAAGCTCGAGGGGAACCCACACCTTACGGCCGAGGAGTTGGCCGAGAAGTTGGAGCCACCACCAGCGCTTGGCTACGACGAGGAGCCGTGGGACGCAGGGGTGGACTACCGATGACAGCCGACCTCGACACCGACGCCGGCGCCTTGCGTCTCTTGCTCGAGCGCCGTGTCCGCGTCATCTTTCACTCGGACGCCTTGACCGCGGCCGAGGTCGACGGACGCCATACGTTCGCCGTGCGCTGGACGACTGACGCGGGCTGGCGTTGTGGGTGCGGTGGTCCGCCGTGTCCACACATCGCCGCGGTTCGCATGGTGGCCGACCACGCGAGCGAGGTGACGTCGTGACGGGAGGGAACCCTCCCTGCTCGACCGCCACGCATAGACGGTCGGAGGCCGCAGCACGCACTTATTACCCAGGTAATAACTGGCCCACCTGTGGCCGCCGTTACACAGGTGCCCCGTGGGGCACCTGTGTTGACGATTCAGTAGTGAATAACCCTCACTCTGACGAGGCGTCGTCATGAGTCCGCTTCGCCTCTGGCAATGCCCGCGTTGTGGAACGGAGGTCGCGGCGGTCGCCGTCGAGTGTGGGCACAGGTGCCCGGCGGACCGCCACAAGTGGACTCGGTTCACCCCGGTCGACGAGGAGGCGGAGTCCGATGGGTAGGCACACCAGTGGGGCGAAGGCCACGCGCAAGGCACGAGCACGTGCGTCGCGGCGTCGGCGTGAGCAGGTTGAGGTCGAGCGCTCGAGCCCCCGCGCGCGTGCAGCGGAGCGGTACTGGTCGAGGGTGACGGCGCTCGGGCTCGAGGCCGCGGGCGCGCCGGTCGCGAGTGGGGGCGGGGGGTCGCCTGCTCGGACGGGGCCGCCCGGACCCCGCCAGCGTCGTGCTGTACAACCCCGGCTGAAAAGTCGACTTAGCGGCGTTGTTCCAGGTGAAAGGGCCGTTAGATACCCGGTTTTGACCGAGAAAGGACCGCAAATGCGCCTCCCGCCTGGGGTGTCTCAGTGGCAGTGGCAGCGTGTCTGCCGCCAGGTCCTCGCCACGGCCGAAGTGTGCGCCATCTGTCACCGGGCCCTCCAGCCGGACGCACGTCCACGGTCGCGCTGGGCCTCATCCGTGGACCACCGGCTCCCCCTGGCCGCCCTCCGTCGTCTCGACCCCGAGACTCAGCGTCTCCTGGCCCTGACACCCTCGAATCTCCAAGCAGCGCATGTCGGTTGCAACGCGAGGAAGCGTGACCGACCACAACGACCACAAGGACTCTGGCTATGACCATTTCGAACGCCGAAGCGAGCGAGCGCGTCAAGCGTGCCGCCACGCCGGTCTCGTCGTCCGTCGAGCGCCTCGTGAAGGACCTCGGTGAGCTCGACTCGGCGGGCAGGGCCCGGGCCGCCATCGCCGACCAGCTCGCTCGCAAGATGGACACGCCCGGCACCGGTGCGACCTCCCTGGCGCTACTCAGTCGCGAGCTCAGATCAGTACTCGCCGACCTCGTCGACCCCAGCAGGGACGCCAAGGCCGCGTCGCTCATTGCGGAGATCTTCGGAGGAAAGTCGTGACCGCCGATATCAAGGATTCCGAATCTGGAAGATCTGATAGCTGGCGAAGCGATCAAGTCCGGAGTCCGGACTTGATCGCGGCCCCGCGCTACGCCACCCAGCGCACGCCCGAACGCGCCAACCTGGGCGATGCGGCGAGGAAACTCGCCCGTCTGCTCGGCATCACGTTGATGCCATGGCAAGAACAAGCCGTCGAGCTCTTCACCGAGCAGACCGACGAGGGGCGGTTCGCGTTCAGCGACTGCACCCTCCTCGTCGCTCGGCAGTCTGGGAAGAGCTCCTGGGCCCTGATCATGCTGTTGCTCCGAGCCCTCGGCACGCCGGGGAGTCACTGCTTCTACGCGGCGCAAACCCTGAAGGACGCCCGGGCGATGATGCTCACAACCTGGGTGCCACTCCTCGACGCCAGCCCCCTCGCGGGGAGTTACACGGTGCGCTCAGCGAACGGCTCCGAGGCGATCAGGTTCAAGAACGGCTCGAGCGTCGCGCTCTTGACGAGCACGTCCACGAAGAGCGGACACGGCCTCGTCTGCGATTTCTTTTGCCAGGACGAAGCCTTCGCGCTGCCGGACTCGAGGACCGAGGTCGCCATGCGCCCCGCAATGGCGACGCGGACCAACTTCGGCGGTGGGCCGCAGTTCGTCACGATCTCGACCGCAGGCACGCCCGCCGGGAGCCCCTACCTCCTCCACCGCGTCGAGCAGGGTCGCCAGTTCGTCGAGGCCGGCGTGACGTCGGGCGCGGCGTACATCGAGTTTTCGGCCCCGGACGACGCCGATCCTTCCGACCCGACCGTTTGGGCCGCCTCCAACCCAGCCTTGAACTACACGATCAGCGAGGAGGCGATTCGAGCTGAGTTCAACAGTTTGGACTCGATGGACTTCCGCCGCTCTCGTCTTTGCCAGTGGACCACGGCCAAGACTGAGCCGGTCGTCGGACTTGACTTGTGGAACGACTTGATCGACCGCTTCTCCCACCGTGGCCCGAACGTCGTCATCGGGTTCGACTCTGCGCCAGACGGCAGCGCTTCTTCCGTCGCGCTTGCGAGCGTACGCGACGACGACCTACTCCACGTCGAGGTGCTCGCCTTCCGTCCGGGTACGGCATGGCTGGCTTCCGAGGTCGCACGGCAAGTCGAAGTCCACCGTCCCTACGCCGTCGTCGCCGACAGCCGCGGACCGCACGGGAACGCCTTTCCCGAGCTGCGCCGGCTCGGTGTCGACGTGCGCGAGCTCGCGGCGGCCGACGCAGCCCGGGCGTACTCCGTGTTCGTCACGTCGTGCCAGGAAAAGCAGCTCCGACACACCGACCAGCCCATGCTGACGGCCGCGCTCACTGGTGCGGTACGCCGACCGTTGGGTGATGCTTATGCGTGGTCCCGCAGATCCTCTGCGGTCGACATCTCGCCACTCGTCGCCGCCACGAACGCAGCATGGGCCGCTCGCAGCGTCGAGTCTTCACCGCCCGAAGTCTGGAGCATCCGAGAACTCATCGAAGAAATCGAGGAGGAGCGGCGAGCCGCCGCGAACGACCCGACCTGACACGAAAAGGAAGAATCCGATGTGGACCACCTATACCGGCAAAGTTTGGAGCGGCGAAATCGTTCCGGTGTTTAATAACTGCGGCTTGTGCGGCGAGCGATGGGTCGAGAAAAAGGACGAGCCGGCGCACCGCTGCAAGCGGACGCCTGAGCAGGAGCGCAAATATCAGGAGTTCCAGCGCGAACAGAGACTCGCCGCCGAGCAGGCCGCCCGAGCCACGTCCACGTGCGTCAACTGCGGCATCACTCGGCCGCTTGGCGTTTCGCATGACTGCACCGGTCGCGTAACAAACGCGCTTCCCGACCCGGTCGACGAGCTCGCGGCCGCACTCAAGCGAAAGGGGTTCATCCAATGAGCACTTCGACACCGTGCAGAAGCGATTTCGCCGACGCTCTCCGCCATATGAATGTGGCACTTTGCTCGCCGTACTTCGTCGCGCGGTCGCCTTCGCCACTGGAGAAGACCGCGCAGCGCCGCGACGCAAAGCGCCGGATAGCAGAGGCCATGGACGACATCACCGAGGTCCTCAGGCGCCCCGCCGTCCGGTTCGCGGTTACCTCGTCCGAGCTTCGAACCCTGGGCAAGCACATGGAGGACCTCGCGGGGCTACTCGAGTCCATGGGAGTAGTCGGCGCCCGGAGCGCCATGCGCAGGGCCGCCTTCCGCGCGTCGGTCGTGGAAACCGACACGGCACGATTCAAGCGTTTCCGACGCAATCACGACGAGGAGAACAGGATGAACAACGTAGAGCGCGACGCGGCTGCGTCCCGAGCCCGGGTCGACGCGATCCACGCAGAGACGATGGCCGCGCTGCGCGCGAAGGCCAGCGCCCGCCAACGCCCGAAGGTGACACCCACGAAACAAAGGCTCGGCGCGAAGAGAATCGCCGCGCAAGCCGAGAACCAGGGCCGGCCAGGGGGCGCTCTCGGGCTGCGGGCTGAGTATCGATGAAGGTCGCGTTCGCCCCGGGATTACTGTGACCTGGGCGACGTGACAGCGCGAACGGTGCATCACCTCCTGTCACCATTCGCGCTGGGGGCTCGAGCGCCGGTCGGGGAAGGCAAAACCCGGCCCGCGCTCGCCCCGCAATCATGGTGCGCGTCGGCTAGCGCGCCCACACGGAGCTGGCGTCGGTCGCGATGGGACTCGGCTCCCTTTGGCCCCTCGCGGCCCGCGCCGCTTCGTCCCCACAGTGAAGGACCTGACAATGGCTGACGGTACGCTCACCGTGAGAGCGCTGATAACGGGTGACGCTGCCAGTGCGGTAAAGGCCTTTGCGGAAGCTGGGCCTGGCCGCCGGCGAAGCGTTCCGAGATGCGATGGGCCGTTCAGCGGCGGGCGAGCCGTCTGCCGCTCTCGGTGTTGATCGGCGTGTAGTTCAGCTCGAAGTGGTGGTAAAGGGTGGACTCATCCGCTTGAGACAGCTCGTCCCCGTGCAGCTCGATTTCGGGCGCAGATTTCACCCGCTCCTTTGTCACTGCGACCCGCAAAACGTCGGGTCCAATCTCGATACCACCCAGTGGGACGAAGGTCAGGTGGCGGCCGATGAAACCTTCCTTGACGGTGGCGAACTGGGGTTCGTCGGTCTCCACGTCCACATAAACGTCTTGGAGCTTCCCTATTCTTTCACCCTGGCGATCGATCAACATCTTTCCCTGCCAATCAGTGACACTCCACTTGGCCGGATCTTGTTCACTGGTGTTCATTCGTTTTCCAATCTCTTGGGCTAGATTCGTGGGGCAGGATGAGTTGTTATTCAGTATCCGATGCCTGCGCGCAGCCAGGTTTGTGTCGCGAACGGCCAGTGACGGCCTGCACAAGGCTGATCGGGATGCCCGAAGGGGACCCTGAGCCGTAACCCCGGTACGTAACGGCGTGTGCCTCCATTCTCGACATCCCTGGCAACCGGCCTGGGTGGAGGAAGCAGGGTCTGGGCGACCTTTTCGAGCAATTCTAGCGGGCCGCGGGATTCCCCGCTCCGAGCGCACTTCGAATGGGGAGACGCCACCATGCGACGAAGAGCTTTACGAAGACCCTTTCGAACGGCTGTGGTCGAGGGAGGAGGCCGGGAGGGAGCCGTCGATCACGGCCTCAGCCACCTCGACGAGAGGGCGATTGTGGTTGCGAGCATGGCTGCGCAACGTGGAGAAGGCTTGTTCCATGTTGAGGTGCTGTCGCTCGGCAATGATCCCTTTGG
>Ga0209579_10003368_pt1 | contig 11660 bp, 10 predicted proteins | sample Coa_R1_2_FD_187152 | JGI IMG/M metagenome (GOLD analysis project Ga0209579, IMG submission 187152) | Surface soil microbial communities from Centralia Pennsylvania, which are recovering from an underground coalmine fire - Coalmine... | ecosystem: Environmental > Terrestrial > Soil >... | reverse complement strand
TGGCCGCATGGAAATGGCCGAGGGCGGCACGCTTTTCATGGACGAGATCGCGGAGCTAGATTCGAGTCTCCAGGCGAAACTGCTGCACGTTCTCCAGGACGGCCTTTTCACGCGCATCGGCGATCGCGAGGAAAGACGCTTGGGCGCGCGCGTGGTCTGCGCCACCAACCGCATGCTTCAACGGGAGATCGCGGATGGCAATTTTCGCGCGGATCTTTTGTATCGCATCAACGTAATCACGATTACTCTCCCTTCCCTGCGCGAGCGCCGTGAGGACATCCCTTACCTCGTCGAGTATCTCCGAAATCAATTTAATCGGCGCTTTGAGCGAGATGCCGCCCCGCTATCGCAGGAGACGGTACACCTTCTGCAGCAAAAGGACTGGCCCGGGAACGTTCGTGAGCTCGAAAATTCGATTGCCCGATACGTCGTCCTCGGGTCTGAGGAAACTTTTTACGGCGACCACGTCGATCGGCATCCGGCACACATCGTCTACGAACCCAATGCCGATGGCCATATTCCCCTAAAGCGCATCTCTCAACAGGCGATTCGGCAGATGGAGCACGACGTGATCCTTCGCGTCCTGCAGGCCAATCACTGGAACCGGCGCAAGGCCGCCCAAGTGCTGAAAATCAGCTATCGCGCTCTGCTCTACAAAGTCCGCCAGGCGGGTTTGCCAGCGAAACATCCCCGGCAAAACGGACAGGCCGACATGGAACTCCCGCCGCCCGCCGAGCCGCCGCACCGGAAAGCACTGGCGCGAGGAACAAACTAGCTGCTTGCCGATCACTGGTACGACCCCGTGCCTGTTATGAAATCCGATCTTGAGTCCGCCTTGCCCCTTCGTGGTAATTCGGCTAGCCTGATAGAAACATGTCGAAATCGAATGGCAAATCGAGTCTCAACGGCAAATCGAGTCTGAAAGTCTGTCTGCTCTCGCCGCACCCGATGGTGTTGGACGAATTCCATCGCCTGCTCGAGGATTCGGGCTTCCAGATCACGTCCAGGCATCTGACCTCGATGCTGGCACCCGACTTGCGCAATCTGGACGTTCCTCGCGCCTCGGTTTATGTTGTAGACGCCCACGCGGCGCGACAGGCAACTGGGGCTTTGCTCGGCAATATCCTGGAACGCTATTCTGGCGCGCGCTTGCTGGTAGTGGGAGACAAGCTGAATGAAACCGAGAGCTATTCCCTGCTGCGCCTTGGAGCAAAGGGAATACTGAGTTATCAAGAAGCCCGGGACCAGCTCTCGCGCGCGCTTCCTCAGGTAGCCGCGGGAGGAATTTGGGTTCCGCGGCCAGTTCTTTCCCGGTTCGTGGATTCGATTTTGAGCAGCACGCATGGACGGCGCCTTCGAGTGGACTCTCCCAGTGAACTCAGCCGTCGCGAGCAAGAGGTTCTCAGTAGCCTGCTTGAGAACCTGGCCAACAAGGAAGTGGCCGAGCGCCTCCACATTTCCGAGCGTACCGTGAAATTCCACGTATCCAACTTGCTAGCCAAGTTCGGCGTTCGTCGCCGCGCGGACTTGATCCTCCTTTGTTACCAGCGCCGTAACACAGTTGGCGTTCCACAAGGGCAGTTGCAGTCCATTCCTCGCTGACGGGCTCGTTGGAGCTCCCACTCGCTGCTATAATTTCTCCTCGTCGGACCCAGCAGGCTGCGAACACCATGGCCACCTTCTCTATTGAAAACTTTGGCTGCCGCGCAACGGACGCCGACGCAGCGGCTATCCGCCACGAGCTCCTGAATTCCGGATTTACGCTGGCCCCCAGCCACGACTCCGCCAGCATCGTTGTGCTTAACACTTGCACGGTTACCGCCGCGGCGGATTCGCAAGCGCGGGAAGCCGTGCGGAAAATTCACGCCGCCAATCCCGAAGCCCGGGTCATCGTCACGGGTTGTTATGCGCAGCGCGCTCCCGACGAACTGGCTGCGATTCCCGGCGTCACATGGGTGGTCGGGAATTCTCACCAGGCACGCATACCGGCCCTTGCCCGCGAGTTCGCACCGGGCACTACCCAAGAACGCGGGACCGGCGCCTCTGATTTCATTCCGGTGAACGTGCTGCGAGGCAATATCTCTGGATTACAAGCGGCGAAAATTATTTCAGACGACATGTTCGGGGACCTGCCGGTGCAAGTTGGTCCAGCGGCATTCATGGCTGGGGATCGCACGCGGCCTGTTTTGAAGGTACAGGATGGCTGCAATCATCGTTGTTCATACTGCGTGATTCCGCTTGTCCGCGGGCGCAGCCGCAGTCTGCCGGCCGACCAGGCGATCTCACAAGTCCGTGCGCTGGCTGCTCGGGGCGTGAAGGAAATTGTTCTGAGCGGCATCAACCTTGGAAGCTATGGGCGAGATCTCGTTCCGCGAGTTGAGTTGACTGGCCTTGTCCAACAAATCCTCTGCGAAACTTCGATCGAGAGGCTTCGGTTCAGTTCCATGGAGCCTCAGGATGTAACCGAGGATTTTGTATCTCTGATGGCGTCTTCCGCTCGCCTGGCGCCGCATTTTCACGTGCCGCTCCAATCGGGCTCCGACCGGATTCTGAAGGCCATGCATCGCTGGTATCGCTCCGCGCATTACGCCGAGCGTGTGCACATGATACGCAGGTTGATGCCGAATGCCGCCATTGGCGCCGACGTGATCGTAGGATTCCCAGGCGAGACTGACGAAGACTTTCGCGCGACGCTCGATTTGATTGGCGATCTTCCGTTTACCTATTTGCACGTTTTTTCTTTTTCAGCGCGTCCCGGTACTGCCGCCGTCACACTCGGGAATACTGTGCCGGCGAATACAATCCGCGAACGAGCCCGTGCCCTGAGAACGTTGGCGCGGCAAAAGTCCGCCGAATTTCGCTCTTCGCAGTCGGGTAGCGTGCTGCGCGCGCTCACTCTGGCTCGCAGCGGCGATCATTGGACGGAAGCAATCACCGGAAACTATTTGAAAGTGCGCGTTCCCGGAGAGCACGCTGCGAACCGGTGGCTGGACGTGCGCCTCGGACCCGAAGGCAATGTGGAAGAGGTACGGACCTAGCTCTGCCGCTTAGCTTTCGAAAATCACTTGAGCGAGCGCCAGATTTCCGCTGTGCGTGATGGAGACTGAAATATTCTTCACGCCCATGCGCTCCGCAATCTGACGCGCGGCTCCGGCCAGACGTAAGGTGGGCTTGCCTGTCAGTTCACGGGTGACCTCGATGTCGCGCCAGCGCACACCCTGGCTCCAGCCTGTTCCCAACGCCTTCATCGCCGCTTCCTTGGCCGCAAATCGTGCGGCGTAGCGCTCGTACCTGTTCTTGTGGCGCTCACAATACGAAACTTCGGCAGGCGTGAAGAGCCGCTCGAGAAAGGGCGCACCATGGCGCCGTATGGCCGCTTCGATCCTGTCGACTTCGGCGATGTCCAAGCCTAATCCAACGATCACTAGACGACCCTGTTTATGCGAGTGGGAACGGGCGCGATTATACCTATAATTGAGTGCCCCGCAGCGACTGCACATCTTGCCTAAGATGAGGCGCAGCATGCGGCCGCATAACATGAGCGTAGCCGTGTCAAAAAAGCGCCGGGGGAAATCTCGATCTACTCATCCTTCGCCTTTGGCCCAAGACAACTGGAATCTTCGCCCTGCAGGGCGCCTGCAAGTCCTCGAAGCACCGGCTCTGACGCAGCTGAACTGGCTCATCCACGCCTTTAGTACCCGCTGCGGCGGCAACAGCCAGCTTCACGCAACAAATGGGGCAAAACCCCCCATGCCTCGACGAGAGCGGGAAGCCAACGGCCCAGCTCTAAATCTGGGCTTTACGCCTGGGTACAATCGAACGCGTGTCCTATTGAATCGCAAACAATTTCTTCAGGCAATCGGCGCAGAGAAAATGAGGCTCGTTGCAATCGAGCAAATTCATTCTGATTTGTTGCATCGAGTCTCTTCGGCGACTCCCCCGATTTCCAAGGCCGCGAAAGGAGATGGGCTTCTCACCAACGTTCCAGGCATCCTACTTGCGATGCAAACCGCGGATTGCGTGCCGATCCTCCTGGCCGACAGGAAGCGCCGAGCCGTAGCGGCAATTCACTCGGGCTGGCGTGGCACGCTGCTCCGAATTGCTGCGAAGGCCCTGGGCCGAATGCGTATGGAGTTCGGTACTTCGCCGCAAGACGTAATCGCCGCCATTGGGCCTTCGATCGGCCGCTGCTGCTACGAAGTCGGCTCCGATGTCGCAGCGGCCTTCCACTCGCAATTCCCTGATGCGCGCGAATGGTTTGACGGCCCATTCGAAACGCTCGCCGCTGGCGAAAACGATCCGAATTGGCTTCCGTGGCTGACCATGAAGCCACCTGGACACGCACCGCCGCCACCGCGCGTTCACCTCGATTTGCGCGCGGCAAACCGCGCGATTCTAGCGGAGGCCGGAGTGCCAGTCGCACAGATTTTCCAATCGGGACTTTGCACCTCGTGCCGCGGGGATCTTTTTTTCAGCTATAGGCGTGAACGTGTTACGGGCCGCCTCATGGCCGTGATTGGCATTCGTTGAACGGCCCCCGGCTGTTTTCCAGGGCCCAGACGCGCTCGGCCCACCTATTGACCAGTTTGTGGCTGTCGGAACCCGGCACCCCACCCAACCACTGCCGGTGGTGTAGAATGCTGTTCGCACCTCGTCGGACCAGGAGATCTTGATGGCGGACATGAAGGCCCCAACGCCAGCAGAGGGCGCGGCAGATCGCCGGCGCTCGCATCGCGTGAACATCGCAATGCCCATCCTCGTCCGCGGCGCTCGAGGCACCCTGCGGTTTGAGGAAGAATCTCACACCGTGTCCGTCAGTGCGCACGGCTGTAACTTGCGCATGGCAAATCCCGTGGCGCGCGGTCAGGAAATTGCCCTCGTAAACAAAAAGACGGCCGAAGAGCTGCCCTGCACGGTCACTTTTGTAGGACAGAAAGACGCCGGCAAGTTAGAAATCGGTGTGGAATTCACCGAGCCGTCGCCGCTCTTTTGGCGCATTGCCTTCCCCCCGGAAGATTGGGATCCCTCTGAGCGCAAACGTCCCGGGGCGCCTCGCCAGCCAGCGACACCGGCCACGCCGCCGCGGCGTCGCTAAGATTCCGTTCCAATCGCACGACTTTCGGATTTCTGGCCCACTTGCATAGAACGAACCCGAGCACTTCCTGTTTTATCAAATGCTAGTCTCTGAGATACCATCGCGGCTCGTCTAGGAATCCGGATGATATGGCTTTGATGTGAGCGCAGATTCTCCTTACGTGCCCGGGCAAAGCCAGGGCGCCCTTTCTATCCAAGAAGATTCCTCCGCCTTTGCCGCCGCACTTCGTTTCGCGGAGAAACACTGGCTAGCTCTTTCAGGGATTTCTATTCTTATTTTGGCGCCCTGTTTCTGGCACCGCGAGATTGTCGCGTCAGATCTGGGGAGCCATTTGTACAATGCCTGGCTCGTCCAGTTGATCCATCGGCGCCAAGCGCCGGGCCTTTGGATCGCTCCCCAGCGCACCAACATTCTCTTCGACATTCTACTGAGCAATCTTGGCTCAATCATCGGTTTGCACACGGCCGAGAAGCTAGTTGTATCTCTCGCCGTGCTGACCTTCTTCTGGGGCGCTTTTGCGTTGATATCCGCCGCTGTTCGGCGTCCACCCTGGTCTTTGCTGCCCTGTATTGCGCTGGTTACCTACGGCTGGACATTCCATCTCGGCTTCTTTAATTATTACCTATCGCTGGGTCTTTCGTTTTTCGGTCTTGCGCTATGGTGGAGAGGAACACGCTGGGATAGGCTCAGCTTGCTGTTGATAGCGCCCCTCGTTCTCATGGCGCACCCGCTCGGATTGATGTGGCTCTTGGGCGCAGCGGCTTATATTGGAATTGCGGAGATGTTTCCGCGCCGTGTTTACCAATGGCTGATCTGCATCGCGGTTGCCGCTTTACTCTTCGCAGTGCACATCCTTATTTCGCATTACTACGCCGCCGACGCGGGAGCAAAGCCTTTCTACGCCTTCAACGGCGCAGACCAGCTTGTTCTTTTCGGCGAGAGCTATCGCCTGCTCGCGCGAGCGCTGCTCACCTTCGCGCTCGTTTCCATCGCCGTCGATTTGATTCAGAGAAGACGTGAACCTGGTTTTCTAAAGTATTACATCCTCCCTATTCAGCTTTATATTCTGGCGATGTTTTCGGTTCTCGTGTTGCCGGACGCCATTCATTTTCCCCCGCCCACGGCCACCATCGCGCTCTTAACGGAAAGATTCACTTCGATTACGGCCGTGATTGGTTGTTGCGTGCTGGGCGCAATGCGACCTCGAAAATGGCACTTTGTCGCTGCGGCTGCGATTGCCGCTGTCTTTTTCACCTTCCTTTACCGCGATACGGCCATCGTCAACAGAATGGAGGCGCAAGTCGTCCAGTTGGTAAGCAAACTTCCGCCCAATCAGCGCGTGCTGGCTACCATCGAACCGTTTCCCGGCTCGCGAATATTGAATCAGCACATCATTGACCGCGCCTGCATCGCGCGCTGTTTCAGCTACGGCAATTACGAGCCCGGCTCCAGCGTCTTTCGTGTGCGCGCAACATCCGGCAATCCCTACGTTCTCGACAGTTACGAACTAGCGACAGAAACCGAAGAGGGAGACTATCTGGTGCAACCGCGCGATCTCCCGTTATACGAGGTCTATCAGTGCAGCGAGAATGGAACCGAGATGTGCATCCGCCCACTGAAGGCGGGCGAGTACAATGGCAAACCGCCGGACGAATAAATGGGATTTTGGAACAGTTCTCGCCTACCGCTGGACGGATTCTGCCGTACGAGGTTCCTGGCGAGCGGTCGTTCGGGGCACCATACCTTTTCGTCGTGCCATGAGCCACGAGCCAATCCTCCATGCCAGCAATAGTGCTACGAGGAAAGCGTACTCTAGCGGCTTGCGAACGTCCGATTTTACCGACCAATAGAAGTGAATCACGCCTAATACGGCGGTCGCATAAATCAGTCGGTGCAACATCTGCCAGCGCTTTCCGCCCAGGCGGCGGATCCATCCCGCCGTCGAGGTGATCGCCAGTGGAATCAGCAGCACGAAAGCGGTAAATCCCACGGTGATGAACGGGCGCTTGATCACGTCCTGCCACATTCCGGTCAAATCAAATGTTTGATCCAGTCCGATCCACGTCGAAAAGTGCAGAAACGCGTAAAAGAAAGCGAATAGTCCGAACATTCTCCGGAAACGAATCAGCTGCGGCACATGTAGAATTTTCCGAAGCGGAGTGATTGCCAGCGTGATTATCAAAAAGCGCAGAATCCAGTCGCCAGTGAAATGCGTGATGTACTTAATTGGATCGGCGGTGAGATTCTGATTGACCCCTCGCCACACCAGCCAGGCGGCAGGACCAAGGCACACCACGAAGACCATTGCCTTCGTCCATTTGCTGGTCAGGATCTTATTCACGAAGATTCTCTAGAAGTTCTTGCGCAGGTCCATTCCGGCATAAAGGCTGGCGACCTGATCGCCGTAACCGTTGAACATCTGCGTCGGAATCATCTTATTGAATAGACCGAATCCCGGACCGATTCGGCGCTCCCTGGCCTGGCTCCAACGCGGATGATCCACGTGCGGATTCACATTCGCGTAAAACCCATATTCCGCCTGCCCTCCGAATCCCCTGTACAAGTCCCAGGTGGTCGGCGGCTCACTTTTCACGAAGCGTATCTTCACAAGGGACTTGATGCTCTTGAATCCGTACTTCCAGGGAATCACCATGCGCACGGGCGCGCCATCCTGGTTCGGCAGCGTCTCGCCGTACATTCCCACGCAGAGCAACGCCAGCGGGTTCATCGCTTCGTCCAGCCGCAATCCTTCCATGTACGGCAATTGGATACCCGCGTCCCTGCCCAACGGCATTTGCTTGGGATCGTAATAGCTTTCGAGAGCCACATACTTCGCCTTGGGCGTCGGTTCAGCCAGCTTTACGATCGTGTTGAACGAATACCCGATCCATGGCACCACGATCGACCACGCCTCCACGCAACGGTGGCGATAGATTCGTTCCTCGAGCGGCGCCAGCTTCATAATTTCGTCCATCGTGTACTTGCGCGGCTTGGCGCATTCGCCTTCCACGGAAACGCTCCATGGGGAGGTCACGAAGCCCTTGGAATTCTTCGAGGGATCGTCCTTATTTACTCCAAACTCGTAGAAATTGTTGTACGTAGTTACCTTCTCGAAGGGCGTTTCCGCCTCTGTGGTGCTGTACGGCCATTTTTGAACGCCATTGAGTTTCATCGGCACTGACCCGCCCGTGCCGCCCCGGGCCACCAACCGGGGAAACTCTTTGTATCCGGCCACAGCCACACTAGTCGCGGCCAGCCCAAGCAGGAAATTCCGGCGGCCCATGTACAGCGCCTTGGGCGTCACGTCCGCGTAGGTTAACTCCGGTCTTTTCTTAGTAAGCATGGGGTCCTCCGCAGCAACCTCCATTGATAATACGCGCCGTACAGTGGATTGGATGCCCAAAATTGTCCTACGGCGTGGCAATTCGACACATTCACCTCGCAGCCAGTTCCTTGATCAAAGCTGCGCGGAGCTGCTCCTGATGCGCCGGGCTCAGCTTAGCCCCGCCCGAAGTGAGATAAAAGACGTCGATTGCGGTCTGGCCCTCGGTTTCGATCAGAGCTATTTCGATATTGCAGCTTTCCCGAGCGAGCTGCGAGCTGATGCGGTGCAGCAATCCGAGCTGGTCCTGCGCGATCACTTCTACCAAGGTGCTCTGCTTCGAGCACTCATCGTCTATTTCGACGCGCGTTTCCACCTTGATCTTCGGCACCGTGCTTTTCTCGGATCGCAAGCGGTCGCGGAGCATTTTTCCCAGATCCGCCTTTTCCAGCAGCACATCGTGGATGCTCCCCTTGAACCTCTCCCATTCCGGCAAATTTAACTCCAGCGTCTGGAACCGGTCGGTGAAGAAAAATGTGTCCACCACAATTCTTTCGTCGTTCGAGAACGCCGCGGCCTTCACGATGTTCATTCCCCACGCCGCCAACGCGCCGCACATCCGAGCAAAGAGAAACGGGCGGTCGTACGTCACCACGGTCAGCTCGTACCAGTGACGTCCCCGCGTCAATTCCAGTTGGACCGCATCATCGTCCAGTCTCCTGGCCATTTCCATGTGCCGGATCACATCGCTTGCCGCCTGCGTTCGCAGGTAGCGCCGAGGCAAGCCGTTCAGAAAACGATCGAGCCTATTCCCTGCAGCGGGCGCAAGCGTCCGCAAATGGTTCATCAGCTCGTCGTCAGTGTCTCCGCGGAGGCGTTCGTCAACACTTCGCATCAGAAAATTCGCGGCACCGATATAAAGTTGCCAGATATTTTCCATTTTCCAGGGCGTGAGCGCTTCGGGGTTCACAGCCTTGATGTCCGCATACGTGAGCAGGCAAAGCATCTTCAGCCGCTCGGGCGTTACCATCCTTTCCGCTATCTGGTGGATGGTTTCAGGATCGAAGATATCTCGCCGCAAAGCCGCGCCGAGATCCAGGTGCCGCTCGATCAGAAAGAGCACCGTATCCCGGTCGACATCGTCCAAGTCCAGCCGAGCCAGGCACTTTTTCGCAACCTCCAGACTGCCGGCCACGTGATTCTCCGAATTCGTGCCTTTACCGGTATCGTGGAGCAGCAGGGTTAGATACAGCAGGTCGGGCTGTTCGAGTTCATCCAGCAGCTCCGCAAAACCTCGATCCCATTTCGATTGCGCCTTTCGAAGCGCGTGCAGATTCTCGATGGCCACGAAGCTATGTTCATCCACGGTGAACCGGTGCGAATAGTCCCGGATAACCAGCGAATCGATCACCCCGAATTCCGGCAGCAGCGCCGTGAGCAGGCCCAGCGAATGCATGGTCCGCAGCGCCTCGGCCGCATGGGGCGCGAGAAGAATCTCCTGCAAATAGTGCCAGAGTTCCGCGCCTTTCGGCGGAGCGCCCGCCACGGCAGGCACGAGTTCCTCTACCTGATGCTCGGTGGCCGAACTGAGTGTCAGCCCATGGCGGGCCATGAAGCGGAACATTCGCAAGGGCAGCTCGGTATCTTCGATCGCCGCTTGCCGTTGCAAGAAAATTCTTCCATCGACCACCGCGAATTCTGCGTTGGAAAGGCGCGACCGCAGATTTTGGAATTGGCGGTAAAGAGACGGCCTTGCCGCTGGAAACTCATCGAGAAGTTGCGCCGCCACCCGATGAATCAATTTTGCTTGATTGAAGTAGATTCGCATCCAATCCGAGGCGTCAGGAACGTTTCCGTTCCGCACGCCAATTTTCTCGGCAGCCGCTTCATCTTGCGCGGCCCATGCCAGGCTATTGTCGTCCCGCCCATGGCGCCAATGCAGAAAGCAGCGCACGGACGCAAGGAAATCCAGAGCAGCATCGAACTTCGGTCGCAGGGACGGTGGCAGCAGCGCTTTGCCGTCTGGCCAGGTGTTCGTTTCTTCCATGGCCGCGATCAGCGCTAGCCAGTGCGCCAGATTGTGGTCGCGCAGCCCCCCAGGACCATCCTTTACATTCGGTTCCAGATGAAATACCGTGTTCCCAAATTTGTTGTATCGCTCTCGGGTAAGATCGGTCAGCCGCTGAACGATCGCCCGCGATTCGCGCACCACAAGTTTCGGAATAACTTGATCATGCAGACGATTGAAAAGCCCCCGGTCTCCAGCGAGGTAACGGCAATCGAGGAGCGAGATCGCGAACTCGACGTTGCTGGGATCGAATTTTTCGCACTCCGATAGCGTTCGGGTCGCCGGGCTCAATTTCAGCCGCAGGTCCCACATTTGCTGCGATAGATCCCGGACGCCGTCTTTGACTCCCGGCTCGATTGCAACGTCGCCGTGAAGAAATAGAATGTCGATGTCCGAGTAGGGGAAAAGGCGTCTTCGTCCAAATCCTCCCAGCGCGATCACTGCAAGGTTTTTGGGGCCTTCACCGTCCGCCGAGATCGCGGCCTTCCAGAGGCGCAGCACCAGTGAATCCACAAGGTCGGCGCGGCCACCTACGGCCGCTCGCCCATCGCCCGTGCTCGCGAAATCTCGCTGCAGCCGGGCGGACCCCTCCGAATATAAATCGCGTAGCTCGTGCCCTGGTGTGGACTGCGTTGACATGGATGCCGATGAGCCCGGTTCCCGAGACTCGCTTAAAAATGGAACGGCGGGGCGTCGACCCCGCCGGAAGGCCACGATTTGAACTGGTCAAAAAATAAATTAGTGCTTTGGAGCTACGTAGCCCTCGGGAAGCTTCGAGCCTTCGCCGAAAAAAAACTGTTCCATTTGCTCTTCCATGATTTTCTGCGCGTTCGGATCCAGCGGGTTCAGGCGAAACTCATTGAGCAGCATCTTCGAGTGGTTCACCCACATAGCCCACGCTTCCTTGGAGACATTTTCATAGATGCGTTTGCCGATCTCACCCTTCCACGGCACGCGGTCCAGCCCCGGCAACTCCCGTCCCAATTTCACGCACTTCACCATGCGCACCGTTTGCGTGCCAGACTCGTTCTCATCGGCCATCTCGAATGCCTCCTGAAAAATCGCCTCCCCATCTTAAACGCCGCGGCCATCTAGCCGCAACTCTGCGGCCGCTTTCGAAACTCCAATCTTTGGCATGGTAGTTTGAAGGTGGGCGCTTTCTGACGGAAGTGGAA
>Ga0209579_10003365_pt1 | contig 11668 bp, 9 predicted proteins | sample Coa_R1_2_FD_187152 | JGI IMG/M metagenome (GOLD analysis project Ga0209579, IMG submission 187152) | Surface soil microbial communities from Centralia Pennsylvania, which are recovering from an underground coalmine fire - Coalmine... | ecosystem: Environmental > Terrestrial > Soil > Unclassified... | reverse complement strand
GAGGTACTGCGTACTGGATGTCAACGCGCAGTTCGCCGGTGTTGTCACGAGCGCACCGATCAGGAAGCCGCCACCTGTGACGAAGATCGTTGTTGCGGCGAGCGCTGTCCCGTGAGCGTGCTCGGTGACGACTGATGCCGAGGCTGCCCCGATCGGGACGGCGAGCACGAGAGCCGCGATTCCCATCGACGCAACAACGCGTCGCGCCGATCTGCCAGGAGCGCCCATGGGGCCCCCTTTCCCTCCGCTGCAGCCGAGTTCCCCGGCTGTCCGACCGAAATAGGGTCATTCAATTTCACATTGAGCGCAACTCGTTTCGGGAGCCGAAGGATTCCTCGCAGCCAGCACGCGCATGTCGGGACGAATGCCAGGACGACTTGGACGGCCATCGTCCCCCCGAGCAGGACGGCGAGGCTCGCCGGAGCGTGAGCCCGGCGAGAGGAGCGGCCCGGCGTTTCGGGCCGGCGTGGCCCGGCGCCGTCACCGGGCTCCCGCCCACTACCACCCGATGCTCGACCCCTCCCGGCGCAGATCGGGCACCGCCCGCCTTCAGGGCAGAACGCGAGAGGCCTGGATCGGTCGGTCGGCTCCTCCTTGACGCTGAAGCAGCACGCAAACCCTTCACGAGGCGGTGACCCTGGCGCAGGTCGACTGACCGGATCGCAGGAGAGTCCGTGACTGTTGTGAGTGCCGCCCATGCCTCCTCCCGGGTTCCCGGTCCCGTCCCATTAGCCCCAAAGACGCGTCCGTGTGCGGGCTGCGCTGCTGCATCGACCAGGGCGGCCCCCCGAGCACAACCTCCAATTTTGGACTCGACACACCACATCAGATCTCCCCCTGCTCAACGCACGCGCGAGCAGCTGAGTTGACCAACTGTTGAGAACACTTGGAGGGGAAGGTGGGTCGCACGCTGCACCATTGCCGCCATGCCCGAGAGCAGGCGGGAAGGGCTTCTAGGTGTTCGCGCGTGGCTCTCGCGGTGGGTCAGAAGCCAATGAGGAACGAAGGGGCATGAGCTCCGATGGGGGAGACGTTGTGTCGTTGACGGCAGCGCACGCACGCCAGCCGGACGAGTCCGAAGACATCGCGTCGACCGACGACGGTCGGGTGTCCAATGTGCTCCCAGGGGCGTCGCACGCCCGGAGTGACGGAGGACGCCTTCTGATCGGTGAGCTCCTCGTCAGTGCGCGCATGATCACCCACACCCAACTCGCAGATGCTCTGGTCCGTCAGTCGACGTCAACCGGCCGTCGGCTCGGCAGCATCCTCGTCGAGGTAGGAGCCCTCAGCGAACACGACCTCGCTCTGGCGCTTTCGGAGCAGCTCGGAATCCCGCTGATCGACCTCTCGCACGAGACGCCCACTCCTGACGCGGCCGAGATCCTCTCCGAGAGCATCGCCCGGGCGCACATGGCGGTCCCGATCGAAGCCGACGAGCACGGGATCACCATCGCGGTCGCCGACCCCAGCCCCGATCTCGACGCCATTCTGAGGAACGCCACCCATCGCACCGTCCGCATCGTCGTCGCCCCCCGTTCGGACGTCCAGCGCGCAATCGACACCGCGTACCGCGCCCTGGGCCACATCCAGAGGCACGTCGAAGCGTTCGAGAAGACCGACGGTCATCGCCGTCCCGTCCCGCTCGAGCAGCCGACGATCGCCATCGCCGACGACGCCCCGGTCGTGCAGGTTGCCAGCCTCATCATCACCCAGGCGCTCCGGGACCGCGCATCCGACGTCCACATCGAGCCACAGGGTGAGCGCCTCCGCGTTCGCTTCCGGATAGACGGGGCACTCCACGACGCCGTCGAGCTGCCGATGAGCATGGCCGCCGCGTTGGCCAGCCGGTTCAAGATCCTCGCTCAGATGAACATCGTCGAGCGCCGCCGACCGCAGGACGGGCAGTTCACGATGGAGGTCGACGGCCGTGAGATCGACGTCCGGGTGTCGACCGTCGCCACCATCTGGGGCGAGTGCTGCGTGCTCCGGATCCTCGACAAGGGTCGGACGCTCCTCTATCTCGACGACCTGGGCATGCCACCGGACACGCACGGGTCGGTCGCCCAGTTCATTCGCTACCCGTTCGGAATGGTGCTCTGCGCCGGCCCGACGGGAAGCGGGAAGACGACCACGCTGTACGCGGCACTCGCCGAGATCGACGAACCGCACCGGAACATCATGACGATCGAGGACCCCGTCGAGTACACCTTCCCTTCGATCAACCAGATCCAGACCCAGGAGCAGGCAGGTATCACCTTCGCGACCGGCCTGCGGTCGATCCTCCGTCAGGACCCCGACGTCATCCTCGTCGGCGAGATCCGTGACGTCGACACCGCGCGGGTCGCCGTCCAATCCGCGCTCAGCGGCCACTTCGTGCTGTCATCGATCCACGCTACGGACTGCGCTGCAGCGCTGCACCGCTTTCTCGACATGGGGATCGAGTCGTTCCTCATCGCGTCGTCCGTCGTCGCCATCGTGGCTCAACGACTCGTGCGGCGGATCTGCCCGAGCTGCAAGGTGCCGTACGCGCCGAGCGACGACGAGATCGCCTTCTACGAGGATGGTGGCGGAATACCCAAGACGACGTATTGGCGCGGTGAGGGTTGCAACTTCTGCGCGGGTACCGGCTACCGCGACCGCATCGGCGTCTTCGAAGTCATGCGCATCACGCCCGAGATCCGGCGACTGATCGTCGGCTGGGCCACCCAGGAAGAACTCCAGCGCATGGCCGTCAACCAGGGAATGCGAACCCTGCGTAAGGAAGCCATCCGTCTAGTGGAAAACGACGTCACCACTGTGGCGGAAGTTCTGCGATCCATCTACGCACTGTAAGAATCGAGGAGCACCCACATGCCCAAGTTCCGGTACACGGCGATCGCTCCAGGAGGAGCGACGATTTCGGGTATCGAGGAGTCCCTCACCCTCGGCAGTGCTCGCCGCGCTCTCGTCGCCCGCGACCTCGCTCCGGTGGAAGTGAAGGAGAGAAAGAACCTTCTGACGCTCGAGCTCACCAAGAAGAAGGTCAAGCGACGGGACCTGATGCACTTCTCGCGTCAGATGGCAGTCTTCACCCGAGCAGGCATCCCCGTGCTCGAGGCCCTCGACGTCATGACCGAAGAGCTCGGAAACAAACGCTTCGCGATCGTCCTCGCCGAAATGGCGGACGCTCTTCGAGCGGGAGATACGTTCGCCGGAGCCGCGTCCGCCCACCCTGACGTCTTTCCCCCCTACTACCTCGGGATTCTCAGGTCCGCGGAGTTGACCGGAAACCTGGACGTGGTCCTCGACCAGCTGTCCGACTACATCGAGCGCGACATCGAAGCGAGGCGGAAGGTTATCGCGGCCCTCATGTATCCCGCGATCGTCATGTGCTTCGCCGTCCTCGCGATCGTGGTGATCGTCGCCATCGCTCTCCCGCGCTTCAAGACGTTCTTCGCCTCCCTCACAGCCAAGCTTCCCCTGGTCACCCGGATGCTGCTCGGAGTCGCCAATTTCTTCACCAACGACTACCTCGGCATCCTCGCCTTCATCGCGTTGATCGCTGTCCTCGGCCTCCTCGGAACCTTCACGGAGAAGGGACGAGAGATCCGAGACAGCCTGGTGCTCAAACTTCCAGTGGCTGGCGACCTCATCCTCACCGCCATCATCGAGCGCTTCTGCCGAATCCTCTACTCGATGGTCGGCGCGGGGGTGCCCCTTCCCGACGCCCTGCAAGTAACCACCGATACCACGACCAATCGCGTGTTTCGCGACGGGCTCAACGGCGTCCGGCAGGCAATGATGCGCGGTGAGGGGCTCGCTGGCCCCTTGAACGCGTCTGGGCTCTTCCCAGCGACCGCTCGACACATGTTCCTCGTCGGAGAGCGGACCGGAACCCTCGACAACCAGCTCGAGACGGCTGCCCTGTACTACGACCGCGAGCTCGACTACAAGCTCAACCGCTTCACGGCGCTGTTCGAGCCGGCGGTGATCATCTTCGTCGGCGTCGTGGTCGGGTTCGTGGCCGTGGCGCTCATTTCGGCAATGTACGGGATCTACCGGCAGGTGCACCTCGCATGACTCACTGTGTCCTCGCGTCGTTGCACATCAATCGTCGTCGAATGGAGGAGGTGTCGGAATAAGGGGGGCAAACGTAGGTCGAGAGTTGATGCGAACTTTGGTTCGGTCACGTAGAAAGAGTCGCGAACCAAAGGGTTCCGACTTTCAAAGAAACCAACAAAGGAGAACATCGAAGTGCGTACAACCTTGGAGAGGTTGAAGGAGAAGAGGAGCGACGAGGGGTTCACCCTCATCGAACTCCTCATCGTGATCATCATCCTGGCGATCCTCGCCACGATCGTGATCTTCGCCGTCGGGACGACGACCAAGAACGCGGCACTGTCGTCTTGCAAAGCCACAGTCAAGTCGACGCAGACCGCGCTCGAGGCGTACAAGGCTCAGAGTGCCGCAACAACAGCCACAGGCGGGACGTACCCGACGACAATCGGAACACTGACCAAGAAGATCGCTACACGCGGCCCGTGGCTCAAATCGGCGCCCCCGACGTCCACAACCCACGGGTGGTTCCTCGCGACATACAAAGCAGCCACAGGTACCTTCGTGGTCAAGACCAAGGGAACAGCTACCGGCAAGGCAACAAGCACAGCGACAGTCTGCAAGGGCGCTTGACGTAGTTTCACAGCAATAATGCAAAACGAGCCGGGGCTAACCTGCCCCGGCTCGTTTTGCATTTAGGGGCTATGTTCGTAGCCTGGATATGATGACAGTGGCTGGCTCTCATCGCGAGGGAAGCCCCGGCACGCCGGCGCAGCTCCGACAGCACAACGGGCGGTGGGTTGCCATCCTGACCTGCGCGGTCGTTGTCACCGGAATGGCGTACAGCCTTTGGTGGCCTGCGCTGGTGCGGCATACTCCAGGCTACTGGACTTACCCCTTCGATCTCTTTGGGACGGTGCAAGCAGCTCATTGGATCGAATACGGGGCATTCCAGTATCTCTACAACGACAGCAGCAATGGGATTCTTACGCTTCCTGGTTTCGCCATCTTGATGGTTCCGATCGTCGCGCTCTCCGACGCGTTGCACCTCCTCACGACCTCAAGCGCGTTTCCGGTCCTAAAACCAACGCAATGGCTACTTCTGGGCCCCTTGACGATGGCAACCTCGGCGGTTGCGCTCGCCGGGCTGGACTCGCTCGCGCGATCCATAGGAGTTCCCATTGTCCGACGAAGGGTGATGCTGGTCTGCGAGGCGGCCGCCGTTTGGGGGGCGATTGTCCGGTGGGGCCACCCCGAAGACGTCATCGCGCTTGGCCTTTCCGCTTGGGCACTGAGCCGATCGCTCGAGGGTCGAACATCTTCCGCAGGTTGGCTCCTCGGCGTCGCCATCTCGATGCAGTTGTACGTCGTGCTGCTCATACCGATCTTCATCGGGTTGCTCGGCAGGAGAAGGTCGGTCGGCCTTCTCCTGCGCGCAGCCTTGCTTCCAGGCGCGATCTTCTTGGCGTTGTTGATACCGAACACCGATCAAACGCTGCATGTGCTGCTCGATCAGCCCACTCAGCCTCACGTCAACCATCCGACCCCTTGGGTGCTGGTTTCTCCACACCTTGGGTCGGGCGAGGTCGCAGGGGGTCCCGCAAGGATCGTCGGTCTCGTCGGCGCATGTCTGCTCGGAGTGTTGGCTAGCCGCTACCGCAATCACGCCCTGATGGTCGTGTGGCTTTTCGTAGCAGCTCTCGCGCTCCGGTGCCTGACGGAGGCCGTAATGACTCCGTATTACGTGGCACCCGCCATCGCGTTCGCGCTCCTCGCGGTCGCCCCCCGATCTTGGCCCAGGTGGCTCCTGGTCATCGCAGCCGCTGCGGCGCTCACCGTTCTCACCTATTACCGCACGGGAATCTGGTGGTATTGGTTCGAGATGGCGGTCACGCTCGCCACGATGTTAATCGCGACGTGGAGCAGTCCGTCGAGTGCCACCACCCTCGAGCCGGACACGGTTGTGTACTCCGCACATCACGTGGTGTCACCCGCTTCGAGCGCAAGCGGGACCTTGTTGCCCTCGATGTCGACTCCGCGGGCAACAACGCAACAGTGAGAAGCGAAGTTCACTCGGTCGACCATGACGCCCGCGAGGGCGAGCGTCGAGTTCGTCGCGCCAGATCGGCGATGGCGCTGATGACGGCGTCGGCAAGCCCCTCAGCGGTGCCTCCTCGACACCACACTCGACCTCGGGTTCCTCTTTAGCTTGATCCACCCAGCGTGGACGGTCGTTTGGCAGACCTTCCTCATGGCGACACCTTCCGACGATGGATGTCTTATCAGGACGCCCGACCCGTACCAGAAAGCAGAGCTCGGGGCAGCGGGTTGTCGCCTTGACTCTCTACCGCTCAGGGGGCAACCTCCCGCAGCCTCTTTCGTGGGGCAGCTAACTGCTTGGGGAGCGGTGGAACTTCGAGAGGGCGTTCCCGGAGTGTCGCCGGTTCTTTTCCTTTCAGCGCACAAGCTCCATGCGGAGTCCCTGCGAGTCCCACTCGGGATCCTCGGGCAGTCGGGAGATAGCCCGGGAGAGGATCCGTCGTGCCGTCCACAGACAAGCGCCGGCGTCGAGCAGCTGTGATTGAGTCACTCGGGGGAGTCGAGCGTTCACGATACTCTCGATTCCCGGGACACGAGCGGCAAGGAGGGAACGGCGCTCCTCAATTCCTGCCTGAGTGCGCTTTGGGTACCGAACGGGACGATCCCCATTCAGCTGGAAGAAGCTGAGCTCGGGGTGCACCTCGAAGACCGTCCGTTGCCAATAGGGAGCGATCACGTCGCTGACCTCGGCAATCTTGTGCATTTGACGCCACCGCACCGGGCTGAGCGCTCCTCCGTTGGCCGCCACGGCGCCTTCGTACGTCGAGCAAGCGACAGCGGGCCGCACAGGCGCTGACGCGATGGCGCTCGACCGCGGGCGGCCGAGCAGGGTGCGCGCAGCTCGGTCGCATGCGCGGCCTTTGGGTACCGGCTCGTCCAACAAGCCAACTGGCGCGAAGAGAGCGATGATCTGATATGCGGGCTTGTAGTCGAGCACGTCGATGAAAGTTGGGAAGACCTGCGGTTCCTCCGGCGCCATCGTCACTCCCTGTAGCTTCGCCGTCGCCCCAAGCCAGCCTCCGGGACACGGCAGAATGCCTGCGACGAGACGGTACGGAAGTTTGGGGCCACGCCCACGGGACATCGCCATCAGCAACGCCCGCCTACAACCGTCGAGCGAGATATCGATGGTTGTGGGTCAACGGTTTTTGGCATGGTTAATTGAGACGTCTCACGACTACGAAGGTTGTGGTTGTGCATGCGCACCCGCCTAGGACCCCCATCGCTCTTGGCACGTATGTTTCACACCATTGGACCAATCGCTCCTAGTTCACTTGAAAAAGGGTCAACCTCACGACGGGCTTACGATCACCGCACTCTTGCAGTATGCGGGCTTACCTTGGCAGCTTCCACGATGTTGTCGAACCGGTATGAGCTCACTGGGTTTCGGGGTGCCCCGGTTGGTAGAACGTTGGCGCCTGCACTCACGCCATGCCTGCCTCTCGTGGCCGTCCAAGAATTGCCCTCCCGTCGCAAGCCCTTCTCCTTCTCGCCGACTCCGCTCTTCGAAACCGTCGAGCTGAACAAACACACTTCCCTGATTGAGCACACTGCGGTCGGGCAACTCGTTGGAACATGGCGGCTCGCCGGGTGCCATGGTCGTCCCCCGCTGGCCGCCGAAGTCGGCAACCAATCATGGATGACATCAACCGGTCGTAGCCGCCAGAATTACCAACCCGAGGACCTGTGTCGCAGTAATACTATCGGTCCACGATCCACTGCTCGATCACCATCGACGTACCGCAGGTCTTCGTCGTCGATGCTGAACACTCGTACCCGGCTGCGGAGACATCACTGAAGTTGATCACCGCGTGTACGAGAAAGTGGGATGAGGTGCAAGTGCCAGTTGTCGCTAGGCAGGCATAGAAGTTCACGATCCGCTGCTGCGGGGGAACCAGGACGATTGTCTGGGTCCCTGTGAGAGTCGCCATTGCTGATAACAGCGCCGTGTGCGCCGCATTTGTCTCGGATGTGATCATCGTCGGCGGGCTTGACGGGACCGCCTTCGAGATGACTTCCCATCCTACGTATGTCGCGGTACCGGTAATGAGCACTGTTGTCACTGGTGAGCCCATGATCTTCGACCCGATCGCGAACGTCCCCTCGCCAAACGCCTCGAGGTGCCCTTGGCTCCCGCTGCAGTCGACTGACATTCGATACCCGTTGATGGGCACAGACGTGGTCCCGAGACAGTTCTGCGGAGGTGTCACCGGGCCCAATGTTGGCTTGTCGAACGCGTTCGGACTGTACCGGACCGCTTGCACCGCGATGTCGGTGGCGCCGACCGCCGCATATTGAACCGCGCGGACGGACTTCAGCTGGGCGGTATCCAGCAAAGCCGAGCCTGCGAAGGTGACGAGGCTCACGAGCGCGAGCGCACCCACGACGACGAATACGAGCGCGATAATCAGCGCTGCGCCCGAGTCGTCCCGAGAGGCGAGCTTTTGCCTTGCACGTTTCAGCGCCGGGTGTTCGGCGCGATCCGACCGAGGCCGTCGTGAGTGTCCAGGCACGAGACAACTACCCATTGATCTCGAGCGCCATGGCGCTCCACCAGTTCGGTTGAATCGTGATCAATTGCGACTGCCGGACTTTGCCGGTATAGAGCGCGACTGACCCATGTGTCCCATGTGCGAACGCGAGGTTCACGGCGTTGGAGACGACCGGTGCACTGCTCCCGAGGTCGCCTTGCGTTGCGACGAAGATGAGCTCGGGATCCGTCGCCTTCGAGGGAGCGACGCTGAGGCTCGCTGTCACGGCTGTGCCGACCGCACTTGCGTTGTGGAACCCCGCGGTCGATGTCACGACGGGTGGCGAGGTGCTGCCCGATAGGCGCACGATCTCCAGGTAGATCTGGAGTCCCGTCCTCGTGAAGGTGACGTTGACGCTGCCTGTTCCTCCCGTTCCCGTGGTTGACCAGGCCCACGCGTGGTCACCGGCTGTGGTGCCGAAGTTCTGCTGCGTCCCCACAGCCTTGAACACGGGAGAGGAGGTGAAACCGGTGCCCGTGATCATCGCACTGTCCCCGGGCCCCGATTGGCTGGAGAAGGCGAGGATCGCGTAGCTGGTCCCGACCGGCATCGTTAGCGACGCGGAGACGGTGTTGCTGTTCGTCGCACTCGCGCTCGTTACTGTGTAGACAACTTTCACCACGGGCGAGCTCGCAAGTGCTCCCGCTGGTGTCCCGCTTGAGATCGACGCCTCCGACGTCACAAATGCGTACGGTCCGGTCGTCGCCGGCGCCTGCACGTCCCTGTACGAGATCTTCAATGTCTGTCCAGCCGACAGAGTCACGCCTGTAACGTCAACCGTTGTGCCCGAGACGGAGACCACATTGCGGCCGGAACCCCCTGTCGCGCTCACGTACCCAGGCAAGGCTGTGTTGGTCGTCTGTGGGTGGGTCCAACCCGCGGCGCCTGTCACATTGACGTCCACCTGGCCGTCAAAGGTGCCCCCGGCTGCTGCCGTATAGGTGAAGGTGAGAGCATTGCCAGTGGAGCTCGCGATCACTGTCTTCGGCGAGACACTCATCGTTCCCGAGCCGGCCGAAGCGTAGACAGTGGCGATGGCCGAACCCCTTGCGCCCGTGTAGCTGGCGTTGGCCGGTATCGACGCAGTGGCCGTATACCGTCCGACATTGAGAGGTGTTGAGCCGACGGGGACCTTGCAAGTTGAGGTCAACGACGTCGGCGTAGACGTCTGCGTTGGAGGCGGTACGCAGCTCACCGCGCCTCGGGGCCCCGTGATACTCCAACTGATCGTACCCGCAGGTGCCGGCGTCGTCGCGACCGACACGGTGGCGACGAAGGTCAAGGTGTGTGTCCCCGATCGCGGAAGTGTCGTGTCCTGTCCGACGACCGTCATCGTGGGCGTCGGCTTCGGCGGAGGAGAAAACTTCGGGTTGCGAAGCACGAACTGAAGCGTGTCGCTCACTCGATCTCCGGCGGTCGCCCGCAGCGTCACGAGTTGAACGCCGTCTCTCAGAGATCCCGGCACTGTCGGGGTTGTTGTTGTCTTGCATGTCGACTGGAATGCCCCCGTACCTGAATGCCAATATGAGATCGACGCGATGCCCAACCTGAACCTCGAGTAGGGTGACTTCGTGATCGTACGTGTCGAGGACGTCACGGTGATGCCGGAGCGCTTCGACGAGACGACGCTGACCGCGCCGTCACTCACTCTGATCGCCTGCGGTGTTGTCAAGGGAAGTCCTGTTGGCACCAAGAAGGTGACCTGCATGTTGCCGCGTGTGCTTTGAGGCTGCGACTGGCCCGCCGCTATAGGTGTTGTCGCCGGTGTTTTCGCCGCGATGCCACCGACTGTCACATGGAATGTCCTGAGTGGGCCTGTTGGGAACCCGGTGACAAAGACGGTGACGGCTGAGCCCGCGTGCGCCCTCATGGATGAGGGCTTACTTATGAGCTTATAAGTAGTGGCACACTCTGTGAAGCTCGCTGTGGCAGGTGTTCCCGTCGCGAGCTCGAGGCGAGACGTCGCGGTCTCCGCAAAGCTCTTAAGCAGCGTATCGGCCGCGGCAAGGCCCCGGTGCTCGGCCGAACTGGCCGCAGATTCGATCAAAGTGCCAAGGATGGGTCCGACAGCAAGGGCGATGATGACAAGAGCCATCAGGATCTCCAGCAAGGTATCGCCAGCGTCCCCGCACGCTCGTCGGGCGGCAAGGCGCGTCATGGTCCAACGATGACGATGTTGCTGTTGGACACGGTGAGGTTTGCAGTGATGATCGCACCAACGGGCGTTTGCGATGTGCCCAGACCCGTCAATGTGACGGGGTTACCGGGCGCGTACATAACTCCGTGTGCGACCATGTGATTACGGGTGCCGCTCATGGTAAAGGGTGCCGTATCGCCTTGGTTCTGCCAGTACCAAAGCAAGCCCCCGTATGGCCCCGTAGCGATGCGCTTCGCGCTGATGCCGGAGTTCTTGATCTTGACCTGCTCATTGCAGGACGTAGCCCACGTGTCAACCTGATTCCCATTGACACTCTTGTTACAAGGGAGATAGATGAGAACTCCGCTTGTTCCGTTCAGGCTTCCTGTTGTACCCCCGTGTGTACCCCCGGTGAGTGTGATTCCTGTATCGAATTCGTACAGCCCCGGATTCAGCGTGACGTGCCCGTGGCTCTTTATGTGGAGTGGACAATTCTTGTACTGACCCGGTGTCAACGTAAGGGAGCTGGTGACACTGATCTGCACGCCTGTGTGGCAGATCGATGGGATTGCCGCGGGACCTGGATCGGGCAAGCCCGCGAGGGGATTGGCAATCGGTGCCGGGATGTGAGTCGGCGGCCATGGATGGATCGTCGTTGTTGGCGGACTGCTGCATTGGGCCGGGCTCGGCGAGCAAACTCGCGTCGGAGGTGTGAGGCTGCTGAGGATCTTGCCTCTTCCTGGTGTCGTTGTCTTGACTGTGAAGAGGCTACCGCTCGTCATCTTGAGGTAGCCTGTATTGAGTACTGCTGTCCCGATCACGGTCACATGCGTGGCGGAGCTGGTCTCCGTGAGAACCTTGAAGC
>Ga0209579_10003364_pt1 | contig 11669 bp, 15 predicted proteins | sample Coa_R1_2_FD_187152 | JGI IMG/M metagenome (GOLD analysis project Ga0209579, IMG submission 187152) | Surface soil microbial communities from Centralia Pennsylvania, which are recovering from an underground coalmine fire - Coalmine... | ecosystem: Environmental > Terrestrial > Soil >... | reverse complement strand
CGCCAAAAACCATTGCGGTCGATTCGAGCGGCATGGTTCTGTTGGGGAACGGCTACGAAGCACAGGTTGACGACAGCCAAGCGACGGTTCTGACGTCGAAGATTGACGGCGTGATCATGGTGAACGGGGTTTACGTCTGGGTTTACGGCGCGGTTCCGGTCCCGCTGCCCAGTCCGCGACCTTCGGCGATTAAGTTCACTCCCACTACGCTCACGTTTTCCCAGAATGTCGGCAGCACGAGCGCCGCGCAAACCGTCACGATCAGCAATTTCGGAGGAAGCCCGTTGAGCGGACTTACAGTTGCGGCGGCAGGAGGCTTTTCGCAGACCGATAACTGCCCCTCGACTCTACAGGCCGGATCGTCCTGCACGGTGTCGGTCACCTTTAGTCCATCGACGTCCGGCGCTGTTATGGGATCGCTGAACATCAACGATAATTCCGGAAACGCCGGCACGGCGCAAACCATTGTGCTTAATGGCACTGGGACCACTCCTGCGGCCACCTTTACGCCGACGTCGGTTTCGTTCTCTCCGACGGTGATCGGCACGACGAGTTCGGCGAAAACCATCACCTTGCAGAGCACGGGCACGGGTCCCCTGCAAGTTTCGACGGTGGTCGCCACCGCTCGATTTAGCGAGACCGACAACTGCACTGCTGCTCCGATCGCCTCCGGTTCCTCATGCACGATCTCAGTGACGTTTTCGCCGCTCACCGCCGGGAGCGCTAGCGGAAGCGTGACCATCACCGATAACGCGGGCACACAAATTGCTGCACTCAGCGGCAGCGGAGTCGCGCCAGTGACCTTCTCGTCGAATAGTTTGAGCTTCGGGAGTCTGGCCGTCGGCAGCACCAGCACGGCTCATTCCGTGACTGTGACCAATCGGATGAGTACTGCGCTAAGCATTAGCAGCATCGTCGCCACCGGGCCGTTCGCGATCGCGAGCAACACCTGCGGCACAAGCGTCGCGGCGGGCGGCAACTGCAGCGTGGGGGTTACCTTCACGCCGATGGCGCTCGGCGCGGCCCCTGGCGCTCTTACCTTCACCGACGGCGCGGCCACCAGTCCACAAACGGTGAGCCTCAGCGGAACGGGTAGCGCGCCCGTCACACTGTCGGCCTCATCCCTGAGCTTCAGCACCGCGGCGGTCGGTTCCACCAGCTCGGCCAAGTCCGTCACGTTGACCAATAGCCAAAGTGGATCGCTAACATTTTCCGGCATCGCCACCAGCGGACCCTTCGGCATCTCCAGTAACACCTGCGGGACGAGTGTCGCCGCCGGGACCACCTGCACCGTTGGGGTGACTTTCACGCCTACGGCTTCCGGCGCCGCCACCGGCACCCTGACCTTCACCGATAGCGCCGGAAACAGCCCGCAGACCGTGGCTCTCAGCGGCACCGGGAGCACTTCCAGCTCGCCGGTCACGCTTTCCGCGTCGTCGCTGAATTTGGGAACGGTAGCGGTCGGCACCCCCAGCGCGCCGGTGACCGTGACGTTGACCAATCACCAGTCAACGGCCCTGAGCAGTTTGAGCGTCGGAATCAGCGGGCCGTTCGCCACCGCGAGCAATACCTGCGGAACCAGCGTCGCCGCGGGGGGCAACTGTGCAGTTCAGGTGACGTTCACTCCCACGGCAACGGGCGCCGCGAGCGGTACGCTGACCTTTACTGACAACGCGTCGAATAGCCCGCAGAAGGTGAGCCTGAGCGGCACTGGCAGCGCTGCCATCACATTGTCCGCAACGATTTTGAATTTCGGCGCGTTGGCGCTCGGATCCTCCAGCGCCAGCCAATCTGTGACCGTAACTAACACGATGGCGAGCGCGGTCGGCGTGACTTCGATCGGCGCCACGGGGGATTACACGACGACCGCCACATGCGGCTCATCGATTGCCGGGGGCGGCAACTGCAGCGTGGCGGTCACCTTCACACCGTCAGCAGCAGGCACCAGGACAGGTTCGCTCACCATTATTCTTTCGACTGGCGCGCAAACCGTCTCACTGACTGGAATCGGCTCCAGTTCATCCGCCACCGGAGTGTTGAGCTATACGCCATCTGCAGTGACGTTCAACAACGGGTATACGATCGGCGATAACCCCAGCCAGACGGTCACCGCCACCAACACCAGTTCCTCGTCCGCAGCCATCGCGGGGATCGGCTTGACCGGTGATCCCTCCATCACACAAAGGAACAATTGTCCCGCTACGCTGGCCGCCGGCGCTACCTGCACGATCACGGTAACGTTCAAGCCGGTGGCATATGGCACCTTCACAAACACGCTGACGGTTACGGAAGGAAACGGCGCAGTGGACACGGTGTCCGTGACGGGCGTGAGCAGCGTGAACAACTAAGGTAGCGCCAATCTGCTGGATACCAGACGAAAACATCTAGTCCCACGCGAACTTAACCGTGATAAGTCACATTGTCGGCATTTCGCTGAGTGTCAGGATCTTGTCCACACCGGCATCGTGCCCGTCCGTTTACCGCTAATCCGGGCCGCCAACATCCGCCGCGGCAAGCGATACGGCGTTACCGTGCGGGAGCCGAAGCGACAGAACCGCCGCCAGCACCAGTCCCGTGGAACCCCATAGGCAGCCTTGGAATCCGGCAATCTGGAATACGATGCCTGAGAGAAGCGTGCCCAGTAGACGGCCCCCGGCGTTGGCCATGTAATAAAAACCTACGTCCAAAGCGACGCTGTCTTCGTCCGTGTAAGCCAGGACCAGATACGAGTGAACTGCCGAGTTGATCGCGAAAATGACTCCGAACACGGCTAGCCCTACAGTCAAAGCAAGACCGGGGTTGACGTCGAGTCGCAACGCGGTGGCGAGACCGATCGGGACGCCTAGCAGCGCAAACGCCCACAGGCGAGCCGCTCCGCCGTCCACGGTGTCGCCCCGGCCCAACCCACGCAGGATCTCCGGGACTGTCGCTTGGATGAATCCGTATCCGATCACCCAAATCGCCAAGAATGCTCCGACCGCGTAGAACGACCAGCCCAGCTGACTGAGAAATACCGGCAGCCCAACGACAAACCATACGTCTCTGGCCGCGAACAAGAACAGTCTCGCCGCCGAAAGCCGATTGATCTCGGGGCTCTTCGAGAGGATTGAAGTAAGCTTTATCTTCTTCTTGGAGCGTCCCAAATCGCCGGACAGGGAAGCAGCCGTTGCGAAAAGCACGACAACTAGCGCGACCGCCATCCCTACCAAGGCTCCGACGAAGCCGAACACCGCGAGCAACGCTCCGCCGACAAAAAAGCCGACGCCCTTTAACGTGTTCTTCGATCCGGTCAAACGCGCTACCCATTTGAACAGAGCACCGTCGGCACCATCCGGCACGATCACTTTGATCGCGCTCTTCGCACTCATTTTTGTCAGGTCCTTAGCGATTCCGGATAGAGCTTGGGCTGCCATCACATAGGCCACTGATAGCGATGCGGGCCATCGAGGGCCGAGGATGGCCAGCATCAATAGGGCGAGGATCTGCAAGAACAACCCGCCGAAAAGGGTGACTTTCACACCAGAGCGGGCAGCGATCCATCCACCGAAGAGGTTCGTGACGATTCCGAAGAACTCATAAAACAGGAAAAGGAAAGCGATCGAAATGCTGCTATAACCGAGCTGGTAGAAGTGCAAGACGACCAGCATTCGGAGCGCGCCATCGGTAATCGTGAATCCCCAGTAGGCCCCGGTTACCAACGCATAGCTTCGAACGCTGTTCATGGGAAAGAGTGCATCATCACGCAGCGGACCGCTGAGGAAGTTGTGCGGCAACTTTGCGAGCCAGCTCGACCATTCTGTTCACATACCCCCACTCGTTGTCGTACCAGGCCAAAACTTTCACCTGGGTCCCGTCGATGACCATAGTGGAAAGTGCGTCGATGATCGCCGAGTGGGGATCATTCAGGAAATCGACTGACACCAACGGACGTTCCTCGTATCCGAGAATGCCGCGCAGACTGGTCTCGGCCGCTTGTTTCAAGAGCTGATTTACTTCGGCAACGTTCGTGCTCCGCTCGACCTCGAATACACAGTCGGTCAGCGAGGCGTTTAGTAACGGGACTCGCACGGCAATGCCATTCAGCTTGCCTTGAAGCTCCGGATAGATCAGTCCAATCGCGGTTGCCGAGCCGGTCGTAGTCGGAATCAGGGACATTAGAGCGGAGCGGGCGCGCCGTAGATCTTTGTGAGCGAGATCAACCATTGTCTGGGTGTTCGTCACGTCGTGCACAGTGGTAATCACACCGTGTCGAATGCCAATCCCCTCGTGAATCACCTTGACCACCGGGGCCAGGCAGTTCGTAGTGCAGGATGCTGATGTAAGAATGTGGTGTTCCTCGGGCGAGTAGATCCCGTCGTTGACACCCATGACAATATTCAAAGCACCCTGCTTGACGGGCGCGGCGACGATCACCTTGCGTACTCCGCGCTCGAAGAACGTCCGGAGTACGTCGGGCGTAAGGAACTTGCCAGAGCATTCGAGTACGATATCAATGCCGCTCGCTTCCCATGGCACCTGCTTTGGCGTCGCCTCAGCGGTGAAGGCGATTGCACGGCCACCTATGGTCAGGGAGTCTTGGCCGGCTTGGATGGGCTTCGACCAACGCCCGTGCACACTGTCGAACTCCAAAAGATGCGCCGCTGTCGCCGCTCCTCCCTTGACTTCATTGATATGGACGACGCCAATGTCTGTTAAATCCCAGGCTGCGCGGAAAGCGAGCCGGCCCATGCGTCCGAATCCGTTGATCCCGATGCGAACCATTGGATGCACTTAGTTACAGCACGTGGGACCGCAGCAAGCTGGTGCAGGCTTGACCGCACGAATAAACGCACTCATGAATTTGCCTTCAACAAGCGGCGCGATCGCGTCGACGTCGATGCCTTCTGCCGCAAGGAACGAACGTGCATCCTCAACGTTGTAGACGCGAGTCGGTTCGATTTCGATCTCGACAAATCCGGCGCGCCCAAGCTTCTCCGAGTATTCGGAGTCGCCTAGCGCTCCAGCGACACAACCGACCCAGAGTTCTATGTTCCGTCGGATCTCCGGAGGAACTTCCCCGCGAATCACGACATCCGATACGGCAAACCGGCCGCCCGGCTTCAGGACGCGATATGCCTCGGCGAGCACCCGGTCTTTGTCGCCCGACAAGTTGATTACGCAATTCGAGATGATCACATCCACAGAGCTGTCAGGAAGTGGAATGTTTTCGATTTCGCCTTTGAGGAGCTCTACGTTTTGTAATCCAGCCTGGCGCTGGTTCTCCCGCGCCAACGCCAACATTTCTTCGGTCATATCCAGCCCGTACGCTTTGCCTGTCGGCCCGACTCGCTTTGCCGACAGCAACACGTCGATGCCGCCGCCGGAGCCAAGATCGAGCACAGTTTCGCCCGCGTTCAAATTGGCCAGTGCTGATGGGTTGCCGCAGCCCAATGACGCTTTGACGGCGTCCGTAGGAAGGCTCGTGGTTTCGCTTGCGTCGTAGAGATTTGACGTTATCGGATCACAACCGTCGGTCGCCGGCCGGGTGCCACAGCAACTACCGCCTTCCGCTGCGACGCGCAGAGCGGCCCTCCCGTATTTCTCTCTCACAACGTCTTTGATTTCCATAGTCTCCTCTTGGTTCGGTGTATCGGCGCTATTGATTTTCGCTAACGAACTCGACCACCTTCTGTCGAATCTGATCCCGCACACGTCGAACTGCAATCGACCGCTCTGTGGACACGGGAACACGAGACGGGTCGTCGAGCGCCCACTTCAGCCGCGAGATTGCCCCTGGAAAGATCGGACAGGTTCTTTCGTGCTCGCGATCGCAAAGCGAGATGACATAGCTGAAACGCTGCCCCAGGAATCTGTCGACCTTTTTGGGGAATTGCGTAGACATATCGATTCCAAGCTCAAGCATTCCTTGGACAGCTTCGGGGTCGATAGGGGTTTCCTCTCCGCCAGCGCTTGTGATTTCGAAACGATCCCCCGCTAAGTCACGCAAAAACGCTTCCGCCATCTGCGTTCGACAGGAATTTCCCGTGCACAAAAACAGCACTTTGGGCTTGATCACGAGTCCACCTCACTTGCACAGGCGAATAATCGCCTCTGGTTCGATCGCTTTGTTGCGAGTGCAGCACTCGGCGTATAGAAACCCAAGCAATTCCTCCAGAGCTTCCGTGTTGGCTGTATACCGGAGGAAGGTGCTTTCGCGCTGAACCGTCACAAGATCCTCATTCTTGAGCTTCTCTAGGTGATGAGAGAGCGTTGAGTTCGGAATGCCCAGCTCCCCTTGGATCTCGCCCACGATTAGGCCATCTGGATGGGCTGACAGAAGCAGTTGCATGATGCGCAACCGAGGTTCGGTTCCCATCGCCGAGAACATATCGGCATACTTGGCCACTTCCTCGGCGCTTTTCTTCGGCTTTGGGCGCCGCATGTTTTCACTATACTAGAAATACCGAATCGCACAAGAGTAAAGTTAGGACCCCGGTGCAAGGAGAACGCTCGAAAGTCTTACTCGTTAACACCCATTATCGGAAGCTGTTTTTAAGCTTATTGGTCGTTCGGATTCAGCGTACCTGTGAGAATCGCGCGTGCGGCCTCGATCAGCTTTCCGTTCCCGCGGCCGAGAACAGCTCCAATCGAAGCCCACTCGAATACCAGCCGCTGCTCACCTAGCGGTGTATCGGGCTATCTCGTCCGCAGTAGGTAAAAGGTGATCAAAGCCCGTGAAAGCTGATTTGAGCACCGGGATGCCTTGGTAGCCCTGCCTGCCAAGAAACGCCTGAACCTCATCGAAAACGCCTGCGGGAGCCTGTGGAGAAACGGTCACCGTGTGAACCAACGCATTCACGTCGACAGCAAACGTCAGGCCATTCGGTGCATCGTGAGGATACGGATTCCGCGGGCTCAGTTCCATGTTCCAGGCGAGTGCTCGAACCTCCCTTTCGGGCGCATAATCCGGGCGCTTGGTCGTAATGAACCGAAGGATGTTAAATCCCTCGTGATACAAGCTGTATCGCACATGACCGACCATAGTACGAGCCGGCATCGCGTTCAACGCCGCTTTTAGAAATCCACAGTCAGATTTGACCGCCTCCCTGCGGGGCAAACTTCTCCCACATGTGAATCGATTCGTCGAGCGTCCAGCACGAAACAAAACTCGCTTGGCGGTCTTGTTTCAGGGTTTCCCAGGTGTTCTCAAATGTGGTACCCGGTCCCATTTGTGCGGCAACATGACGAACGTAGCCTTCCAGCGGCAGCCCTTCGTGCTCGTCATCAAACAGGTCGGCTCGGCAGAAGTAGAGACGTCCCGATTCAATAAATCGCGTGAACGTCTTCATCTTCATGAAGCGCCACACGGGCATCCCGTCGTTTAGCAATTCAAATCCAGCTTGCGGATAGTGTTCGAGTGGCATCAAACAGCCTGCACTGCGAAAGCTTCTCGGAGCTGGCTCCTTCGTACGTCGAACTCAGGCCTACATTTCGGATCCAAGCATTGAAGGAATTCATCCCAAACGACGCACAGCTCTTCAAAGATCGGTTTATTCGCGCTTCCGTCCCAGGAGTCCGTGTTGTCCACGCGACCGTAGCTCAGATGCATGAGCTGACGATTTATGTGGTCCTCCCATTTCTTCCACGCGTGAAGCTCAGGCCGAAACCCCTTGCCCACGAAATCCTTCGCTCTTGCATCGTGCTGCAACGGGTCCTTCATGGGACCGCGCTTGTTCTGAAAGAAATTGGCGAACTTACGGCACTCGACCAGGAACGCACGCTCCACGGCGTGATTCAGCGGGGACGGGCGATGCTCCGGCGTCGTGAAAATCTCGACGAGTTTCCCCCAGTCGTGAACAATGTGCTGGAGCATGTCGACCTTACGTTCATCTGTCGGCGTAATCGCCTCCTCCATATCTCCGATTCTACGAGCTTCGCCAGCCATTCGTCATCGCTTTGGGGGCGGACCTGGTAGAACGGTGTTCCTCCAGAGCTGTTCTGCGATCGATGCCAGCCCGCTCAGCGACGCTTCCGGTGCGCATCTTTCGGAATGGATTTGATCGCGTTTTCTTCGCGCTCAGGCCCTTTGCGTTTCAAGCGTTCGGCAAGATCCGTGTATCGAGCGTCGTTACGTTGTGTGGCGACTAAGTAGGCTTGGTAGTGCTCCAGCGCCCGTATTACAAGCGGAATCTCGTCTTCGGTCAAGGTGGGGAGTGGGATTTGCGAGTTGAGTATAGACGGATACTTCGCGCCCATCAAGTTCGCTAGGCCGGCGGCTGTGAACTCCGAAGATGCGAATCACCGGAGATTTGGCTTGCTTTTCCGTGAAATCGGAGTGATTCATGTGGTGACAGCGGTAATCACCGCAAAGGAGCGAACATGAACACATCGATCACGGGAGAACAGGGTGCCCAGAACAGCGGCGCGAAGTCCAACAGGAAGCCGGCTGTAAGAGAACGGCGCGAGTGTTGCGCGGGCGAAGACTAAGTCGGGAAAGAAGCCCTGCGGTGAAGAGCGCACCCAGGGGCGGGAAAAAGGCCGGTAATGCCCGCGACGGCCGGAAAGCGGCCAAGGTCCTAGGCCTGCTACAGCAACCCGGGGGCGTCACCTCCACCGAACTCATGAAAGCGACCGGCTGGCAGGCGCACTTGATCCGGGGCTTCCTGTCCGGTTCAATTCCTAAATATCTTGGGCCTCAGAATTGTGCGGTAGAAACGCTGGCGCCTTCGAAATAGACTTAGAACTTTACTCGCGCCATCTTCCAAAAAGCAAGAAACAATCGAGCGCTTTCGTTGAAGTTCTTTCCTGTTGACAATCTACAAAACGTGAAGTATTCTCCTTGTAGATTGCCTGGAGGAAGAGGAAGATGGCAAAGCCAAAGAGCGATTTGTTGCAGGGAACTCTCGACTTACTGGTGTTGAAAACGCTGGAGCTCGAACCAATGCACGGGTGGGGGATTTCGCTGCGCATACAGCAGATTTCGGAAAGCGTGCTGCAAGTGAATCAGGGGTCGCTTTATCCGTCACTCCATCGATTGGAAGACCAGGGATGGGTGACGGCGGAGTGGAAGGTGTCGGAGAACAACCGCCAGGCGAAATATTACTCCCTAACCAAACGCGGTCGGAATCAGCTCGCGGAAGAGCAGGCGAACTGGCTGCGGCTGTCGGCGGCAGTAGGGCGGATCGTGGGAATAGCGTAGGAGGACCGATGATGTCGAGGCTGGTTTCCATCCTACGATTTCTTTTCCGCAGGGACCAGGTCGAGCGCGACCTCGACCAGGAATTACGGTACCACGTGGATCGTCAGACGGAGGTCAACACCGCGCGGGGGATGGACCCAGAGGAAGCACGGCGGCAAGCGATTTTGAGCGTGGGCGCGATCGGATCGCTGAAAGAGGACTGCCGCGAGGCAAGGGCGGGTCAACATTTTGAAACGCTGTTGCGGGATGTCCGGTACGGGATGCGGGTGCTCAGAAAGAATCCCGGATTCTCGCTGGTGGCGATCTTGACGCTCGCGCTCGGGATCGGCGCGAATACGGCGATTTTCAGTTTAGTGTATGGCGTTTTGCTGCGGCCGCTGCCGTATCACAACGGTGCAGAACTCGTGGTACTCCACCAGCAGAGACCCAAGGCGGCGCTTCCAAACCTTCGTTTTTCCGTGAAAGAGTTGGAGGACTACAGCCAGCAAAATCACACTTTGGAGGGGATTGTCGAACATCACACGATGGTATTTTTGTTGAGCGACAAGGTATCGGCAGAACGGGTGCAGTCGGCCGTGGTGTCTGGCAATTTCTTCGACGTGCTGGGAGTGAAGCCAATTCTGGGAAGAACATTCGTAAACTCGGACGACGAGCCCGGCGCGGCGCCCGTGATCGTCCTCAGCAATAAATTCTGGCAGCAACACCGGAACGGGGATCCTGGGATTATCGGCAAAGTTTTCGAGATGAACAGCAAGCCCCACACCGTCATTGGCGTGCTGCCGCCGATTCCGCAGTATCCGTCGGAAAGCGACCTGTACATGACCACGGTGCAATGCCCGACGAGATCCTCGCCGGGGTTCAAGGCGAATCGCAGAAGCCGTATGATGACGGTCTTCGCGCGACTGAAACCGGGGGTCAAAGTGGACCAGGCGCAGGCCGATCTCTCCGTGGTTGCGAGCCAGGTGGAGCGAGCGAATCCGGATGTGTATCCTCCGCAGCAAGGGTACGCGATGTCGGCGGTACCGCTGAGGGATGATCTGACGCAGACCGCCCGCACTACATTCTTTGTCCTACTAGGGAGCACTGGATTTGTTTTGCTGATCGCGTGCGCCAACGTGGCGAACCTGATGCTCGCTCGGCTGTTGCGGCTGGAGAGGGAGATCTCGGTTCGGGTTGCGCTGGGCGCGAGCAAAGGGCGGCTGCTGCGGCAATTGCTAACGGAAAGCGTCTTGGTGTCATTGACTGGAGGTTTGCTGGGCTTGGCATTGGCGCCGCTGGCATTGTCGGTGCTGGTGAAGTTTGCGTCCCGGTATTCGACACGGGCGGCGGAAGTGAGAATCGACGCGCCAGTGCTGTTGTTCACGCTCCTGACTGCGGTGGCGACGGGAATCGCGTTCGGATTAGCGCCGGCGTTTTCATCAGCGAACAGAACCACGGAATCGTTGAAGCAGGTAAGCGGGCGGAGCACCGCGGGCGTCGGGCGGCAAGCGCTTCGCAATGCGCTGGTGGTGGCGCAGGTAGCCGTATCCTTTGTCCTTTTGATCGGCGCAGGGTTAACGCTGCGAAGCTTCCTCAAGCTGACCGAAGTGAACCCGGGATTTCGGACGGATCATCTTTTGTCAATGCGACTGACTCCGAATTTCGCCAAATATACGCAGAGTCAGAGCCAGATTCCGACGCTGATGGATAGCATCACGCGGCACATGAAGGCGATTAATGGGGTAGATGCGGTCACCCTAGTTTCGAGTGTGCCGCTGAGCCCGAGCGGGATCGCGTCAGGACCCGGGAACAACGATTTTCGAATCTTTGGCCGGCTGCTTTCCCCAGGCGAACTGGCTCCGACGGTGGATATTACAGTGGCCGACCCATACTATTTCCAGACCATCGGGCAGCCGATGATCGAGGGGCGCGTATTTAGCGATCATGACGACGGCAAAATGCCGTTGGTGGCGGTGATCAATCAAACCATGGCTCGGCGAAACTGGCCGAACGGGAGTGCAGTGGGCCAGCGCATCGCATTCAGTTTTAAGCCGGACACCTGGATCGAGATTATCGGGGTGGTCGCCGATACTCGCGAGTATGGCTTGGCCAAGCCAACCAAAGACGAGATTTATATGCCGATGGCGCAAAACTATCCCAATTCGACAACCGCGGCGGTGGGAGGGTTTACGGGGAACCTGATTGTGCGAACCTCGTTCGAACCTACTGCGATGACGGCGCTGGTGCGGGCGGCGATGCAGGACATTGACCCGTTGATAGGCTTGGACCAGATCGGCACGATTGAAAGCTTCCAATACGAGTCAATGGCGTCTCCGCGGGTGACCGCTACGCTATTGGGGTTTTTCGCGGCGCTGGCCTTGTTGATCAGCGCCAGCGGGATTGCGGCGGTGATAACGCTGGCCGTGACGCAGCGGAAAAAGGACCTGGGCATTCGGATCGCGCTGGGCGCCGAGCGGAGCTCGATTATTGGAATGGTTGTGCGCCAGGGGCT
>Ga0209579_10003362_pt1 | contig 11671 bp, 8 predicted proteins | sample Coa_R1_2_FD_187152 | JGI IMG/M metagenome (GOLD analysis project Ga0209579, IMG submission 187152) | Surface soil microbial communities from Centralia Pennsylvania, which are recovering from an underground coalmine fire - Coalmine... | ecosystem: Environmental > Terrestrial > Soil > Unclassified... | reverse complement strand
CGGCAAGGGTGGACTTTCCGTGGTCGATGTGGGCGACGATGCAGAAGTTGCGGATCTTCTCGATGCTCATGGTGGAGTCTTTAGGGACAAAATCGGACGGCCGGACACGGGGCTCAGGTTCGGGACGGGGTGGGCTCGCGGATATCGCGGGAGGCCAGTTTCCGGGCCGCCCACAGGGCGGCTCCCAGCCATCCGGCATCGTCCCCGGGGACCTGCGACAATTCGATGCGGATCCGCTCGATGAACACTCCGAAGACGCGCCGCTTGACCCCTTCGCGAACCCGGTCCAGGAGGTAGTCGCCGGCAAGCGCCATACCGCCCGCCAGGACGATGATGTCGGGATGCAGGACGTGGATCATATTCGCGAGGCCTACCGCCAGGCCGTCCGCGGCCCAGTCGACCACGTCGATGGCCTTCGGGTCGCCCTTTTTCGCGGCGTCGAAGCAGTCCTTGGCCGTCCCCTTGCCGTACCGCTTGGCCACGGCGCTGGCGGACGCGTACTGCTCCACGCAGCCGGGCTGGCCGCAGCCGCACATCGGGCCGTTGCGGTCGATCGTCATGTGGCCGAGTTCGCCGGCGGCGCCGCTGGCGCCGACCCAGATCTCGCCGTTGATCACGATGCCGCCCCCGACGCCGGTGCCGAGCGTGTAGAGGACCAAGCTTTGGACCCCCTTGCCGGCTCCCGTGACGTACTCACCCCAGGCGGCGCAGTTGGCGTCGTTTTCCATATAGGTGGGCATGCCCAGCCGGTTGCCCAGCATTTGGGGAAAGCGGACGTTCACCCAGCCGGGCAGGTTGTTGGCGCGCATCAGGATGCGTCGTTCCAGATCCAGCGGCCCGGGGACGCCGGCGCAACAGGACTTGACCCGGTCCGTCTTCCGCTGAAGCATCTCGGCGGCCTCGCCAATCCGCTGGACCGTGTCCTCCGGCCCGCGGTCGGGCCGGGTGGGAATCGACAGAGTCCCTTTCACCTCGCCGGTCCCCGAGCAGACTCCAAGCTTGACGAAGGTTCCGCCGAGGTCGATCCCGAGATAAAGGTCCGCCATCTTGGTCGGGCATTAGAGCAAAAAAACCTTCGCAAGACAATGCGGGGGATTCACAGGTGAAGCGTTCGAATTGGATTGTGCTTGACGGTCAAATGAGGCTCCCGATAATGGGCGCTTCATGGGAACGAGAGGGAGTAGGATCGCCGTCGCCTCAGCGGCGTTCTTCCTGGCCGCCGTCGGCTCCGCATACGCGTCCGTGCAAGACCAGCAGAAGCTGATCGAGGACGAGCGCCGCCGCGAGATGGATCAGCGCCCCCGGCCCGACGAGGACATGAAGCAGACCTGGCTTTGGGACGGCGGGGGCTGGCTACACCTCCAATTCGACCAGGTCGACGATCCGCCCCTCAGCGACACGCGCACCGACCGGTTCGTCGACCTCCGCCTTTGGGGGGAACTCCGCTACGAGCGGATTTACTCGCTCTATTGCCGCGTCAAAACCAGCTTCACCGACTTCAACAAGGGCGATCAGTACTCAGGCACCGACAATACCTCCTTCGAGACGCCGCAGTTCGACGAGTTCTACGCCGACGCCGACTGGACCGACAGCGCGGGCCACGGGTTCTCGGCACGAGCGGGCCGCGCCTTCGTCTCGATGGGGAGCGGGTTGCTCTACAATGACCTCGCGTATCTGGTTCAGGGGAGTTACAGCGAGGATCGCTGGGCGGTCCGCGCCTGGGTTGGACACTCCATCGTCCACGAAGCAGACATCGACCAGTCGATCGAACACGCGAACAAGAGCTACCGGGGATTCATCGGGGCCGAGGGGGAGTACCTGATCACCGGCAATCACCGCGCGTACGCGATGATCCTGGTCGAACGCGACTTCAACCGGGACAACTTCAGTTCGGTGGATTGGACCTACAACGCGAACTACGTCGGGCTGGGCGCCTTGGGAACGATCTGGGCCGGACTCGGCTACTCCACGGAGCTGGTCTACGAATTCGGGCGGTCGGCGGCAGCCACCAGCACCCAGCTGGAGCCGATCAACGCGTTCGCGGCCCTGGCGACCGTCGACTACAACTTCTCGGGGCCGATGGAGCCCCTGCTGCTCCTCCAGTACATGTACGGATCGGGCGACTCCGACCGTCGGAGCGTGACGGATGCGCTCGCCGGCAACCAGGCGGGGACGGAGGACAACGGATTCCTCTCCTTCGGCTTTCTCCAAACCGGCTATTCGCTGTTCCCGCGGGTCTCGAATATCCACATCCTCCGGGTGGGCGGCACGATCCGTCCGCTGGAGGACGTGGAATGGCTGCACAAGCTCCAGGTGGGCCTCTTCGGGTACCTCTACCGCAAGGCCGAAAACGCCTCCCCCATCTCGGATTCGCGCGCCGAGCTCAATAGCGCGGACGTCGGCGAGGAAGTCGACGTGACGCTGCGATGGAGACTGTTGTCGGACGTCGGGTTCTCCCTGAACTACGGGTGTTTCTTTCCGGGGGCCGCTTATCAGGACACCAAGGCCCGGAACTTCGTAAGCCTGGGACTGACGTACAGTTTCTGACGAGCTGCGGATGATGATGATGAGACTCCGGACGGCGGCCTGGGTGGCGATGATCGCCGCCTGCGCGCCGCTGCTGGCGCAGGACAAACCCGCCTCGGCGGGGAAGGAGAGCCGCACCGCCTACGTGCGCCGGATCTTCGAGAAGGACCGGGCCAGCTTTGGGGACGCCTGCCGCGCGATCCTGTCGATCCTGAAGGACGAACATACGGACGCCGACTTCTCCGCGATCTCCGGAGACCTGTCGGGCCGCGGGATCGTGTCGGCCGACTGGAACCTCCAGGAAACGAGCCTCCTGACGAAGGGAACCCTCGCGTACATGCTTTGCCAGGCGCTGGAGCTCAGGGGCGGGCTCACGATGCGGCTTTTCGGCATCAACCGGCGCTACGCATTGCGCGAATGCCAGCAGCGCCGGCTCATCGTCGGCGGCGTGACCGAGGAGTACGTGACCGGTCGGGAACTCCTCGACGTGATCACCAACGTGACCGTCCACCGAGAACAGGGCAATGTGGACTCGCAGTTCAAGTAGAGCCATGAAGACACTCGCCTTCCTGGTCGTGACGGCGGCAACGGTTCTGGCGGCGCCGCCGCAGGATCCGCCGAAGCGGGAGGAGCTTGAGGCGACCCTGGTCGCCTTCAAGGGGACCGTCGATGTCAAGCGGCCCACGGACAAGGACTGGGTCGCCGCCGAGCGCAACATGAAGCTCAAGCGCGGATCGGAGATCTGCACGTCGGTCGCCTCGACGGCGACCGTGCTGTTCTCCGGCAACCTCAAAATCGACGTCCGGCCGCTGACCCAGGCGAGGGTGGACGACCTGGCGAAGCTCGGCGACACGGTGAATGCCGACATCAAGCTGAAATTCGGAACGGTCGAAGTGGACATCCAGAAGGGCGACTTGAAGTCGGACATGAAGGTCTCCGCTCCAAACTCGACGACCTCCGTCTCCGGGTCGCATGGGCTGGTGAGAGCGCCGGCGACCGAGGGCGGCTGCCGGATAACGCTGCGGACGACCACCGGGACCTGGCATCACGACGCGTCCCAGGTGGGCCGCGACCTGTTCGGAGAAGACGTCGCGGACAACTTCGGCAATCAGCTTCGGGACTTCCGGATCATCGCGGACAGCCACGACTTCCTGGACTTCTGGGGCCGCAACAAGGACGAACTCTACCAGAGCCGGTTCAACCGCAAGGCCGGGGATCCGGATCCCTGGGACGTGCCGTTCTGGGAGTTCGTGAATCAGGGTCCGACGAGCGGACGCATCAAGCGCACGTCGCTGCTCCCGCTGCCTCCGGGCACGCCATAGGGCTGGAATTGTGGCGAATGGGGTATAAGAGGAACATGAAGACGCTGATCGGGGCCGCCGTGGGGGTCGCACTGGCGGCGTCCACCGCGTGGGCCCAGGAAAACGTCTTCATCACCGACCAGAATTCCAACACCGTCAGCGTGGCCGACGCGCAGACCTACGCGACCCTGCCGCTGGCAGCCGGGGGCGGGCCCAATCCCATCGCCGTCGGAACCAAGCCGGTCGCCTGCGTCTACGATCCGGCGCGCAAGCTGGTCTATGTCGTCAACTCCACCTCCGCGACCGTGAGCGTCATCGACCCGACGCTCTTCAGGGTGACGGCGACCATCGCGATGCCGGACGGGGGAAATCTCGCGGGAGCCGTGCTCTCCCAGGACGGCCAGTCGCTCTTCATCGCGGGTTTTGAAAACACTCCCAAGAAGTCGGGCGTATTCCAGCTGGATCTCAACAATCTCACGGCCACCGGAGCGACCTTCGTCGGGGGCTTCGTGGTCGGCAGCGGCGCGTCGGACTGCGAGGTGCTCCCCGCGTCGGCGGTGGGCGGTTCCGGCGGTGCGCCAGGACGTCTTTACTTTACGGCCAGCAGCCAGCTCTATGAAATCGATCTGCTGACCGCGCCGCTCTCCGCCGTGCTGGTGCCGCTCCCGGGGGGGACCAATCCTCCCTCCGCTCCCGTCCGGCTCGCCCGCTCCCCCGACAGCCGGTTCATTCTCGCCAGTTCCACCTCGAATGCCGCGGCCGGCAGCGTCTGGCAGGTCATCCGCATCAATCCCGCGCTGTCCCCGGAGGCGGACTTCTTCACCCTGGCCAACACCGGAAACGCCGGAGACGCCATCGACGACGTCCTGTTCCAGGGAGGCGGGGGGCCGCCCTTCGCCGCGACGATCATGACCCGGGACGATGCGGCCTCGTATCTGAAGTTTATCACGATCAGCGCGACGGGACCCGCCTCCACCTACTCGTCGGGCCCCACGGTGCCGTTCCAGTTCGGCGGCGAGTTTACCTACGATGTGACCAAGCAGCGCATCTTCGTGGCCTGGAACGGAACGACGAGCTTCCCCAGCGGGTATCAGGTGTACGATCCGTCCGTCTCGACCACCTCGTTCCAGGAGGAGAATTCCACCGGCCAGGCTCCGGTGAGCTTTTCGTTTGCGCCCCAGCCCCCGCGGATGGCCATCGACTACGTGACCGAGCCGGCGGGTACCAGCACGGCGGCGTTCCAGCTGGAGATTCACGGCCACGGATTCATCCAGGGCTCCTCCGTCGCCCGGATCCAGGACAGGACCGTGGGCATCCTGTCGACGGCGACCACCACACAGGTCCTGAGCTCCACCGAGATCCTGGCGTCCTTCGCGGCCCGGGGGACGGCGGAAATCTTCGACGTGAGCGTGATCAACAACGACGGGCAGCTGAGCGTGCTCAGCAGTTTCTTCGAAGGGCTGGCCGTCAATCCGCCGAGCCCCCCGTACACGGTCAATCTGCCGCCCCTGGTCTCGGGCTACTCGATGCTCTCGTTTCCGCAGTACGCCACCGTGGGAGACCTGCAGGCGGCGCTCTCGTCGCAGCTGGGGCCCTACAATCCGGTGACGTTCCGGCTGTTCCTCTGGCAGCAGACCCATTACGTCGAGCTCAACAATCCCCTGTTGTCCCCGGGGCAGTCGATCATGGGAACCGGGTTTTTCGCGGTGACGAGGCTGGGCGAGACGCTGACGCTGTCGACGCCCGACGTCGCCTTGAACACCACCGGCGGCCAACGGGTGGTCGTCATCTCTCCAGGATGGAACATCATCTCCCAGCCGTGGCTGAGCGGCGTGTCCCACACCCTGACCTACACCAGCCTGCTCGTCACCGCCAATCAGGACGGGACCGGCGCCGCGCCGGCGGACACCAGTCCCCTGGTGAGCAGCATCCTCTTCGAGCCGTCGAGCGGCAAGTACATCACGTCCGGAGCGATGGTCGCCGGGAAGGCGTACTGGATCCTGAATCAGACGTCCGGTCCCCTCTATCTCATCTTCGTTCAGGCCTCGGTCAACAAGCCGACGGTTCCTTCTCCCTCGGCGGCGCCGTCCGTCAGCCCCCCGCCGATGCCGGGGGAATCGCTGACCGACTCGGGTGGGGGAGGGGGCGGGTGCGGGCTGCTGGGCCCCGAAATGCTCCTGGCCGTTCTCTTCCTTCGCGGTCTCGGACGTCGTAAACTGGCCGCGTGAGTCCCGCATCCACGCGGCGGTTCCGGGTTCGCCGCGCCATCGAACGAGGCGATCCCCGGCTCGGTCTCGTCGTCGGCGTCCTCATTGCCGCCCTGGCCGCGTTGGCGTTCGTCCGGCGCGATTGGGTGGGGGTGGCGGAGACGCTGGAATTGAAGGCGCTTGACGTCGCCTTCAAGAATCGGCCGGCCATTCAGGAATCCGACAAAATCGTCCTGGTGAATATCGACAGTCTCACGGTTCGAAAGCTCGACTGGCCGATGCAGCGGAGCTGGTATGCGAAGGCGACACTGGCACTGGATCGGCTGGGCGCCTCGCAGATCGTCTTTGACGTCGAATTCAAGATGATCCTTCCGGAGCGGGGACGGTACGACGAAGAGACGGGGGACTACCGACTGAGCCCGGAGGAAGTGCTGCTGCGGCAGGCCATCGCCAAGTCGGGCAAGGTAACGTTGGCGTATCACTTCGATCTCGCCGATCCGCTCCCCGCCCGGCTGCGTCCGCACCTGGAGGGCCTCAAGCGGGCCTTTGGAGGCAATATCCGGGCGGATGCCGTCGAAGCGGCGCGGGCGGTGGGCGTTCCCGCGGAGTGGTTCCAAAACGAGCTCGAATCGATCCGTGAACATCTCCTGGTCTCGATCGTGGATGACGAAATGGCCGCTCGGCCGGGGCTGAGCTTTTCGGATCTCAAGGCCAAGTACCTTCCGGGATACGACGGTCGCGTCGACGGCTCCTATCTCAACGTACTGCAATTCGCCTGGCAGATGGCCCGAGCCACCCGGGAGGTCACTTCCAAGACCACCATCCTCAAGGATCGGACGGTGTCGGGCGGGCACCGGAAGGCGTACGGCATCGTCCCGCCGTTGATGCCCTTCCTGGAAGTGGCGGCCAGAGCCGGCGCTGCGAACGCCGAGTCCGATGCCCAGGACGGGGTCATGAGGAGGCCGTGGAGCCACCTGTCGTTCCAAGGGAAGGAGTACGCCTATCTCGGCTTGGAGAGCGGGCTCGAAGCCTTGGCGGGGCCGGGAACGGCGAGCGTCGCGGAGATCGTCGACGACCGGCTCGACCTCGCATGGTCGTCAGGATCCGCGGAGCCACGTCGGGTGGAATTGCCCGTGGAGCGTGAAGGGCGCCTCCTGGTGAACTGGGCGGGAAATGATCGCCGCAATCGCCGGGCGTCGTCCTCCTATTTTTCCAATCTGCCGTTCCTGAAACTGATCGAGTTTTATAAGACTCGATACGAGGATCTGGACGGGATCGTCCGGAAAACCCTGGTTCAGCTGACCGGGGACGAACGTGATCTCCTCAAGGCGGATGAGTACTACAAATTGAGCGATCGGCTGCGCGAGGTCCTGGAAGGCAAGGTGGAGCTTCCGCCGGAGCGGCTACGCCAGATCGAGGATCGGATGGACGCGCTGCGGCAGAGCATGATGGCTCAGTTTCAGGAGTTCATCGCGGTCAACGAAAAGGCCCTCGCTGCCCTGTCGAATCCCCCCAAGCGAGTGAGAGAAGACGCGGAGAAGAAGCTAGCCAAGTGGCGGACCCAGGTGGAGGCCATCTCCGGCCCCTACGACATGGAGGCCAAGCTCCGCCCCCTGATCCGAGGGAAGCTCTGCCTGATCGGGTCGGCCGATACCGCCAGCGGCGATCTTCACTCGACGCCGCTCGGGCCGGCGACGCCTGGGATGGACGTGCTGGCCAACGTGGCGAACATGGCCTTGACCGGGCAGTCGATCCGTCGGGTGCCGGCGTGGGTGAACTTCACTTATCTCTTCGCGATCGGCCTCTTGGTGTCCTTCTACGTGACTCATGGTTCTGCAACCTGGAGCTCGGTGGCGACGGTGGTCACGGTCGTCGTCACCGGCGGGCTCTTCTGGGTCCTCTTCACCGGACCATCGATTCTCATCGCCGCCGCAGGGCCAGTCGTGACCGCGATCCTCACCTTCGGCGGCGTGACGACCTATAAGGAACTTCTCACCCAGCGATCCAAACGAAAGCTGCAGCGCGAGCTCGAGAAGAACACGAGCCCCGAGCTGGTGAAGATCATCCTGGAGCGCCCGGAAGTCCTCTCCGAGCCGCGCCGGCTCACGGGCACCTTCCTCTTCTCCGACGTGAAGTCGTTCACCTCGATCTCCGAGAAGATGCACGCGGACGTGCTGTTTCCGTTCATCAACCGCTACCTCGACCGCCAGACCCAGGCGCTCAAGGCGCACCAGGCGTTCGTGGACAAATACATCGGCGACGGGATCATGGCGCTGTTCGGCATCCCGGTTCCGACGCCGGATCATGCCAAGAACGCCTGCCTGGCGGCGCTGGACTGTCAGGCCGCGCTCAAGCCGCTGAACGCGGAATTCAAACTGGAAGGTCTTCCGCAGATCAAGGCCCGCATCGGGGTCCACAGCGGGGAGGTGAGTGCGGGCAACGTCGGGGCGCTGGACCGGTCGAACTACACCGTTCTGGGCGACAACGTCAACCTCGCTGCCCGGCTGGAAGGGGCCAACAAGGAGTACGACACCTCGGTCATGATCAGCGAGGCGACGTGGATGCTCGTCCAGGGCAAGTTCGTCGTCCGGGAGCTCGACCGGATCCGCGTGGTGGGGAAGAAGAATGCCGTTCGCATCTATGAGCTGATCGCTCCGGCGGGGGGCCACCTGACGATGGATCCGGCCTTTCTGGACGTGTACGCGCGGGCGCTGGAGGCATTCAAGGGCCGGCGCTGGCCGGAGGCGATGCAGGGATTCCAGAACGCGATGGAGCTGAAGCCGGGAGACGTGCCGTCCAAGAACTACATCGAGCGGGCAAAGGTGTTCCAGATCATGCCGCCGCCGGCGGACTGGGAAGGCGTGTTCGATCTCACCTCGAAGTGAACTCTTATTGAAGTATTGTAATATTATAATATGGTAATGTCATGGGGCGGGTCGCAACCTGCTCTAGGGCGGGATAGGGGGCCTAGTCCTGCGCGCGAACCTGCATCCAGCTGCCCTTCCACAGGTCGACGTCCGCGGTCGCGGCGCCGGACGTGCGGAAGAAGGCCCGAAGGTTGGGGCGGATGCTGAGGACGCCTTCCTGATTCTCCGTCTTGACGACGACCGTCCCGTTCTTCGAGATGCTCTCCATGATGGGCTGGCCATTGGAATCCAGGAGGGCGCGGACGTAGCTCACTGCCAGGGTCTGGTTGCCGTCCTCGAGGCGGTCCAGCGTCAGGTTCGTCCGGAAATCCACGGTGCCGACGCCGGCCACGTCGCGCACGTCGCCGAGGCGCTCGCCCGGCTTCACGAGGAATTCCTCGCTCACCGTGTGGCCGTCGATGACGCGGTTCAGGATGAACTTCGCGAGCTTGTGGGTCACCGCGATGTCGACGCACTGGACTCGGATGCCCTTCTCGGGGGCAAGCTCCTGGACCCGGGGCACGCGCATGATGATGGGAAGCGACTCGACGAAGTCGTCTTCCCGGGTCGACCGGAACGCGCGGAACTTGTAGACATAGGCCTGGCCCGGCTTCACGGAGGCGTCGATGTACTCGGGCGATTCGAGCCGGGCGCCGTTCAGCTTCACGAAGCGGTCATCCGCTTCCCCTTCGGCGTGGCGGTAGAGGGCGAAGGCACCATAAAGCTTGGGGTCGAAACTGGCCCGGACGACGAGGTGCTGGGGGGTGATGTAGCCGAGGCCCCAGCCTTCAGGAGCGTAGCGCAGCGCATCCTGGGTCCGCATGGAGCGGAACAGCTGGTTGGATTCCTCCTGCGTCGTGCTCAGGCGCAAGGTCAGCTCCTGCTGGATCCCCACCACCTTGTTGAGCCTGGCCTGGAGGTCGGACAGTTCCCGGCTGTGCGATCCGTTCAGCATGACGATCAGGCCGACGACCAGCAACACGGCCGCGGCCAGCTGGAGCATCGGCTTGAAGCGCGAGACTTCCGGAGCCTCCTCGACGGCTTTCGCTTCGGCCGGGACCTCGTCGCGCTTGATCTCGGTGAGGACAGCTTCGATCACCGTATTGCCGAACGACTCGGTTGAAAGCGCGTTGGACAGCAGGCTTTCGTTCTTCTGGAAAATCTGGAGCATTTCCCGGCACGCAACGCAGGCGGCGACATGCTCGTCGACGCGCGTCCGCTCTTCGGGGGAGAGTTCGCCGTCCACATATCGGGACAGCAGGGTCTTGAGATCGTCGCCGCAGGACATCGGGCTCTTTCCTTCCATTCTCGCGTCTACCAATACAGGTCCATGAGCTTTTCTTTGAGCATCAGCCGCGCCCGGTACAGCCGGGATTCGATGGTGGCGACCGGGAGTCCGAGGAAGTCGCCCATCTCGCGGTAGGTCATCTTCCTCAGGTGTCGGAGGAGGATGATCTGTTGATAGATCTTCGGAAGCGCGTTGACCACGTGAAGGACCTTTTCTCGGAGCTCCTCGAGCTCCGTCGAGGTCTGCTTGAACACGGTGCCGAGGAATTCGCCCTCGGGCTCCAGGCCTTCATCGGTGATCTTTTCGAGGGAAGTGGGCTTCACCCGCTCCTTGCGGAGCCAGTCGACGCAGGTCGTCCGCACGATCGAGCAGAGCCATCCCTTGAAGCGCCGTGGGTCCTCGAGGTTCGCCAGGTTGCGAAAGACCTTGAGGAACGTGTCCTGGGTGATGTCGCTCGCGACGTGGACGTCGCCAACGATGTTGTAGGCGATCGAGCCGACCAGATTGGCGTACTTCGCCATCAGTTGCTCGAAGGCCTCGGTTTCGCCGCTGCGCGAACGGGTGATCAGGGCGGCATCGTCCCGCTCGGCGGTCCCCTGGCGGCGCTGAGCCTGTCGCGGCATCGTGTCCTCACTCTACCACAATCGGCGCTAGTATCCAGACGGATCGGGGCCCCGAATCCCTGCAGAAGAAACCGAAGAGAAAGCGCCCCCCCGGGGGGGCCTTGGGGTCCCCCGGAGACCGTCCCCGGAGACCGCTTCCACTCCCCCCTCTCCTTTCAACCCGGGAATGACGAAAATACGGGGGTGAGACAACCCCTCCCGGGTGAACTCGTTAGAAGGAAGCCGGCCATGACCGCCGGAGAAGGGACGTCCATGAACGTGGAGGAAGAGCTCCTCCGGAGATGCGCCCGGGGAGACTCCGCCGCTTATCGGGAGCTGGTCGAGCGGATGGAGAAACCCCTCATCAATTTCATCCTCCGGTTCGTGGGCGAGCCCCACGTGGCCGAGGACCTTTTCCAGGAGACCTTCGTCCGCGTCGTGAAGACCCTGGGCGAATTCCGGCCCGATGCGTCCCTGTCCACGTGGATCCATACGATCGCGCGAAACCTGAGCCTCGACTGGCTCAAGGCCAAACGTCGCCACCGCGAAACCGCCCTCGATGCCGCGACGTCGGAGGACAAGGGGCGGGTGATCTATTTCAAGGATATGCTCCGCGCCAGCGCCCTGACGCCGGAGGCGCGGGCCGAAGCGACGGAGGAGGAGCGTCGTGTCAGCGCGGCGCTCGGCGAGCTTTCCCCGATCAAACGCGAGGCGCTGGTCCTGCGGATGTACGCGGGGCTTCAGTACTCGGAAATCGCCCGCATCCAGAACGCTCCCGTGGGCACGGTGAAGTTCCGTATCCATGAGGCGATTCGGGACCTGGCGGGACTGCTGGGAGCGG
>Ga0209579_10003355_pt1 | contig 11692 bp, 7 predicted proteins | sample Coa_R1_2_FD_187152 | JGI IMG/M metagenome (GOLD analysis project Ga0209579, IMG submission 187152) | Surface soil microbial communities from Centralia Pennsylvania, which are recovering from an underground coalmine fire - Coalmine... | ecosystem: Environmental > Terrestrial > Soil > Unclassified... | reverse complement strand
CGGTTACGTCAATTACTTCAGCGCCACCTCGCTCTATGCGGCATGGCAGGCCGGCATCAAGCCCATCTCGCCCTACGTGGAAGCGCAGATGCCCGACGGCTCCTGGAAAACCATTCCCGGCGAAGCAGGATTCCCGGCTGGCCTAGAGCGCACCATCGTCGTTGACCTCACCGGCAAGCTCCCCGCCGGCACGCACCGCATCCGCCTCGTCAGCAATCTCGAAATCTTCTGGGACCAGGTGCTCATCGACATCCACCCCGAGGCCGCCTCGCGCACTACCGAAGTTCCTCTATCGCTCGCCACCGAACACTTCCGCGGTTATCCGACCCAGATCGAAGGCGCCAGTCCCGGCGATCTCGACTACGACTACGACCGCATCAGCCTTACCGGACCATTCCAGCATCAGCGCGGCAATTACACGCGCTTCGGCGATGTCACGGCGCTCGTGAAGAACGTCGACGATCGATATGCCATCTTCGGCAGCGGCGAAGAAATTGCCACCGAGTTCGACGTTTCGAAGCTGCCCGCGCTCCCGCCTAACTGGAAGCGCGATTACTTCTTCTATGCCAACGGCTATGTAAAAGACATGGACTGGTGGGATGCGTCGCCCTTCACCGTCGCGCAGCTCCCCTTCCATCACATGAGCAAGTACCCGTATCCCGCAAACGAAAAGTTTCCCGACGATGCGGATGCCCTGAGCTATCAACTGAACTGGAACGACCGCTTCGATTCCGGCGACCCGGTCCGCTCCTACCATTTCGATTACCAGGTGCTGCCCTCAACGCCGAGCGACGACGCCGCTCCGCCTGCCGCGAAGCCCTGAGCAAAGCTCTACGCAATATCGAAAGAGCCCCTATGTACGACGTTGTCTTTGCGCCCGCCGTCAAGCAGCTCGAAATGCTGCGCGCGGGCGAGCTGTCCATTGCTGAACTTGCCGAAGAACACATTCGCCAGATCGAGCGCCTCAATCCCAAACTCAATTCATTCGCCGACTTCGATGCCAACCGCGTTCGCGTGCAGGCGCGCCAGATGGACGAAGCGCGCGGCGCCGTCGGCTCGCTCCACGGATTGCCCGTCACCGTGAAGTCTTCCATCGCCGCCGCCGGATACAAATGCGAAATCGGCAGCCGCATCAACCAGGGCAATATCCCCCGCAAAGACGCCGTCGTCGTTGCTCGTCTGCGCGCTGCCGGAGCGCTCATTCTCGGCACCACCAACTGCCCCGAATTCCTCATGGCCTACGAAACCGACAACCTCCTCTACGGCCGCACTTCGAATCCCTGGGATCTCGACCGCTCGCCAGGCGGATCCAGCGGAGGCGAATCTGCCGCCATCGCCGCCGGCATGTCCGCCGCCGGTCTCGGCTCCGACAGCGGAGGCTCCGTCCGCGTGCCCGCCCATTTCACCGGCATCTGCTCGTTCAAGCCAACGCCCGGCCGCATTCCCGGCACCGGCCATATGCCCCCGTGCGTAGGGCCCTTCACCATTCTCGGCGCCATCGGCCCCATGGCGCGCACCATGCCCGACATCACGCTCATGTTTCGCACCCTCAGCGGCCGCGACCCCAACGACCCCATCAGCCCTCCCATCCCGCTACGCGACCCGAGCCCCTCCGATCTGCGCGAGCAGACCATCGGCTTCTTTGAAGACGATGACCTGGTTCCCGTCACTCGCGAGACTCGCGCCGCCGTCAACGCCGCCGCGCAGGCCCTTCGCAGCGCCGGCTTCCGCGTCGAGCCGTTCCGTCCGCGCACCCTCGAGCCCCTCCGCAAGCTGTGGTCGACCTTCTTCGTCCAATGCGGAGCGATGTTTTACGCATCCGCGATTGCCGAAAAGAACCACCTGCTGAGCCCCATCTTCGAAGAGTTCCTTCACATCGCCGAATCGCGCCCGCCCTTCGCCGCGTCCGACCTCCTGACCGCCTGGGCCGAGCTCGATCTGCTTCGCGCAAAAACACTCGACGAAATGGCCACCCATCCAGTCCTCATCTGTCCCGTCGCCAGCGTTCCCGCCTTCCGCCATCGCGAGCGCAGCTGGACCATCGATGGCCGCACCGTCGAATATCTTGACGCCGTGCGCCACACCCAGTGGTTCAACGCCCTCGGCGCGCCCGCCGCAGTCGTTCCCGTCGGCCGCTCGCCCGAAGCGCTGCCCATCGGCGTCCAGATCGTCGCCCGTCCCTTCGAAGATGAAATCGCGCTCGGCGTCGCCTCGATCGTCGATGAAGCCTTCGGCTACCGTCCCCCTCCGCTTGCCGTTTCCTGATCCCGCTGAAGTCAAGTTCATCCGTCACAGACAAGTGTTCATTCACTCCATAGAAACAGAGTGGCAGGTGCGGCCGGAAGTCACTGCACCTCCATCTTTGGTTGGAGGCGTGCACGCGGCAATCGCGGTACTCTGACGCTTCCCCGGATCGGAGCGCCGAGGGTGCGCGTAAGTTGGCAAGCACGTTTTGCCGAGACTCCTGGTGTGTTGAAGAATCCGCGGCGGCAACAAACCATCGTGCCGGTGCTGGATTTCGAAATCGGCGGCGGGGAATTCATCACCATGGCGGGGCCCTGCTCGGTTGAAACCGAGTTTCAGCTCCTCGCGACTGCTCATCATGTTCGCCGCTGTGGCGCCCGCATTCTTCGCGGAGGCGCCTTCAAACCCCGCAGTTCTCCCTACGCATTCCAGGGCCACGGCCTCGAAGGCCTCAAAATGCTTGCCCGCGCGCGCGAAGAAAGTGGGCTCGCCATCGTCACCGAAGTCATGTCGGAGTGCGATGTGCCCATGGTCGCCGAGTATGCCGACATCCTCCAGATCGGCACGCGCAATATGGAAAATTACGCGCTGCTCGAAGCCGCGGCCCAATCTGGCCGTCCCATTCTGCTCAAGCGCGGCATGATGGCCACCATTGCCGACCTCCTCCGTTCCGCGCAACTCATCCTCGACAACGGCAACCCCAACGTCATCCTCTGCGAGCGCGGCATCCGCACCTTCGAAACCGCCATGCGCAACACGTTCGATGTCGCCGCCATCGCGCTCCTCAAGCACATCTCCCATCTTCCCGTCATTGCCGACCCCAGCCATGCCGCTGGCCATCGCGACCTGGTTCCCGCATTGGCGCGTGTTGCCGTCGCTGCCGATGCCGACGGCCTGCTCGTCGAGGTCCACCCGCAGCCTGAAAAAGCCTGGAGCGATGGAGAGCAGTCGCTCGACTTCGCCGAATTCGACGCCATGATGACCTCGCTCGAACCATTTCTTGCCGTGCGCAATCCTGCAATCAACGAGCCGGCCGTGCCTTCGATGGAGGCAGTCGGATGATTCGCCTTGCCGGCATGGTTCGGGCGGCTGCATGTTGCGCATTGCTGGCTCCGATTTGTGGCTTTCAATCGAATTCGTCACGCAACATCGGCACAGACTTCATCGTCACCGCCGCGCCCCTTTACAAGCCTCTCGCAGAACTGCGCGGCGAAGAGCGCTTTCCTCGCGGCGCGCAATTGCTCCTGGTCCACGAAGGCAAAACCGAGCCGCTCGTGAACGGCTTCGCTGCCACCGCTGACGCCAACGTTTCATTCGACGGCAAGCAGGTTCTCTTCGCCGGAAAACAATCCGCAAGCGATCTCTGGCAGATCTGGGAATTGACGCTCGCCGACCGTTCCGTCCGTCGCGTCATCACGACCGAAGGCGACGCAGAGCGCCCTCTCTATCTCCCCGGTGGTCGCATGGTGTGGGCCCAGCGCGCGTCTCATGGCTTCCAGCTTCAATCCGCTGAAGACGGCCACCCGACGAGAGTCACACCGTTGAACCCCACCGCCGGACCCGGCACAACTCCGCTCACCTATGCGACTTCAAGCGCCTTTCCCGTCGACGTCCTGCGCGACGGCCGCATCCTCTTCGAATCCGTGTTCCCGCTCGGCTCTGGAACCACGCCCGAGCTGTATCTCGTCTATGCCGACGGTTCCGGCATCGAGTCCTACCGCTGCGATCACGGCGTGGCTCGCTGGGGCGGAAAACAGTTGGCATCCGGTGACGTGGTCTTTACCCACGGCAACTCGCTGGCCCGCTTCACGTCGCCGCTGGCGCATGAAGAGCGCATCGCAACGCCTCGCGCCGAATTTGCCGGAGGCCTCGCCGAGACAACCGCCGGCGCCTGGCTGCTCAGCGCCCGCACCACGGCTTCCGCTCGATACTCCATCGCGCAATGGAAGCCCGGCGTCTCGAATCTGCGGACCGTCCTTTCGCAGGCCGGGGAAGACCTCGTCGATCCTGTTCTCGTTTCTCCCCGTCCCGTTCCCAACCGCCATCCCTCCGGCCTGCATCGGTGGGACTACGCCAACCTGCTCGCCCTCGACGCGCGCCTTTCGCGCGACGGAACCCTGCACTCATCTCCCATCGCCGTCCGTGTCGAGGCCCTGGACGACAGTGGTCATGCGATCGATATGGGCACAGCCCCCGTCGAACAAGACGGCTCCTTCTTCATCCAGGTCCGCGGCGATCGGCCGATCCGCCTCGCGCTTCTCGATGCCAGAGGTTCCGTCCTGCGCCAGCAGCATGGCTGGTTCTGGGCGCGCGCTGGGGAACAGCGTATTTGCGTCGGCTGCCACACCGGCCCGGAGCGTGCTGCCGAAAATCGCGTGCCCGCCGTTCTGCTCCGCACCACCACGCCCATTGACCTGACCGGCTCCAAATCCAAAGCGGCACAGGCTGCCACCGCGGGAGGCCGCTGATGAATCGCCTTGTTCTTTTTTCCGGAATCGTTCTCACGCTTGCCGTTCCGTCTGCGTGCGCCGCGCAACAGACCGCGGCCGCTCCAGACAAGCAGACGGCCGCACAGGCACCTTCCGCTTCCCCCGCATCCACCATTCGCTTCGAGGATGCTAGCGACAAGGCCCGCATCGACTTCGAGCACAGCTTTGGATCGGCGAAGCTCGGCTCCTTGCTCGAGGGAACCGGCGCGGGTTGCGTCTGGTTCGACTACGACAACGACGGCCTTCCCGATCTTTACGTCGTCAACGGCCGCCCGCTCGACGACGCAATGCATCCCTACCCGCTGAAGACCAAGCCCGATCCGCTGCCGCACAACCACCTCTACAAGAACAACGGAGATGGCACGTTTACTGACGTAACGGAGCAGGCCGGCCTTGCGCCCGATCTCTACAGTGTCGCGGTCACCGCTGCCGACTACGACAACGACGGCAACATCGATCTGCTCGTCACCGGCTACGGCCGCGCGATTCTCTATCACAACGACGGCAACGGCCACTTCACCGATGTGACAAAGAAAGCCGGCATCGACGTCGACGGCTGGTCGATCAGCTCCACCTGGCTCGACTACGATCGCGACGGTTGCGTCGACCTTTTCGTCGGGCGCTACGTCAAGTTCGATCCCAAGTACCGTGCCTTCTACGCCGCCGACAACTATCCCGGTCCGCTCGATTACGAGGGCGAGACCAACAAGCTCTTCCACAACAATTGCGACGGCACCTTCACCGATGTCACCGAAAAATCCGGCATCGGAGCCTTCGTCGGGCGCACCATGGGAGTCACCGCGGCCGACTTCGATGGCGACGGCTGGGACGACATCTACGTCGCCAACGACCGCACCGAAAATTTCCTCTTCCACAACAAGCACGATGGCACCTTCGAGGAAATCGGCAACGATTCGGGCACAGCCTACGGACAGAATGGCGAATCAACCTCCTCGATGGGCCCGGTGTTCTCCGACTTCGAAGGCAAAGGCAAGCTCGATCTATGGGTCACCGACGGCCGTTATAACCGCATGCTCAGTTACAGCGGCAAGCTCAGCTTCGACGACATCGGCGCGGCCAACGGTGTCTCCCAGGCGAACGCGCAATACGTCAGTTGGGGAACCGCCATCGACGACTTCGACAACGACGGCCAGCCCGACATCCTCATCTTCCACGGCGGCCTCATCCACCTCATCCCGCAGGAGCACACGCTCTTCCGCGGGCTCGGCAACGGCAAGTTCGCCGATGTGTCCCGCGAGGCCGGCGATGTCCTCAGCAAGCGCACCGTGGCGCGCGGCGCGTGCTTTGCCGACTACGACAACGACGGTAAGGTCGATGCCTTCCTGGTCAACCTCGGCGCAAAAGGCACACTGGTTCACAACGTCTCGACCAGCACCGGCCATTGGGTCGGCATCCGCCTCATCGGCACGAAGAGCAACCGCGACGGCATTGGCGCCCGCGTCGATGTCTACGCCGGCGGCAAGCGCTGGATGGAAGAGCGCGTTGCTGAATCGGGCTATCTCTCCCAGAACGACGGCCGCCTGCACTTTGGGCTCGGCAACTCAACCGCCATCGACAAGATCGTCGTCCATTGGCCCAGCGGTGTCGAGCAAACTCTGGAAAAGCAGGCCGTCGATCGCGTTCTCACGATTCAGGAACCCGGCGAGAGGAAGCCGCAATGAGCCGTCGCGCCTGCCTCCGCTGTGCGCTTGCCGCAGCCGTCGGCATTCTCGCCCTCGTCGCGCTCGGCCTCGCCATCGCGAACGGCCGCTCGGCGCGTGCGATCGGCTCGGCAAGAACCGGCGAGGTCCTCAACTATGCGTCTCCCGTCGAGTTGCTGTTTTCGCGCGATGGCGCCCGCCTCTTCGTACTCTGCCAGCAAAGCGACGAAGTCCGCGTGCTCGACAGCTCCACGTTCGCTGAGATCAAGAAAATTCCGGTGGGGCACATTCCCCGCGGCTTCGCTCTTTCTCCTGACGGCGCTCGCCTTTTCGTCGCCAACTCCTGGGACGACACGCTGTCCGTCATCGACACCCACGCCCTCGCAGTCGTCGCCACCTGGCCTGTCGCCGCGGAGCCTTCCAGCGCCGCCGAAGATCGTGCCGGCAAGCATCTCTTCGTTGCCAACCGCATCTCGAGTGACGTCGCCGTCCTCAACGCGCAGACCGGCTCGGAAGAGAAGCGCCTTGCTGCCGGTCGCGGCGCAAGCTACATCACCCCATCCCCCGATGGCAGCCGCCTCTATGTCACGCACATCTATCCGAACCCTGGCGTCTTCCGCACCGCCCCGAATTCCGAAATCACCGTCATCGATGCGAACCGCGCCATCGTTGCGGGCCGCATTCCACTCCCGGGCATTGCCGGCGTCTTCCATATCTCGTTCTCAGCCGACGGACGCCTCGGCGTTGCCGCGGAGCTGCATCCCAAAAACCTCATCCCGCTTGCCCACCTCGAGCACGGCGGCGCGTTTGTCGACACCCTCACCCTCTTCGGCCCCGACATCGGCCCCGCGCCCATCGAAGTCCCCCTCGACGAACTCGAACGCTACGCTGCCCGTCCCTTTGGCGTCGACATCTCCCCCGACAAGTCTCGCCTCTTCGTCACCAGCGGCGGCTCCGAGATCGTCACCGTCATCGACATACCAAAGCTCCTCCGCTACATCCACACGCACCGCCCGCCCTTTGCCCAGGATCTTTCTGCCGGCTCCAATTACATCGTTTCCCGCATCCCCGTCGGCCACGATCCACGCGGCATCATCCTCTCCCGCGATGCCCGCCGACTCCTCGTTGCCAACCGCCTCGACGACACCATCAGCGTCATCGACGCACGCACCAATCGCCTCGTCTCAACCATCCCTCTTGCCGGCCCCAAAGAGCTATCCGTCCTTCGCTACGGCGAGCAGACCTTCTACACCGCGCGCTACTCCTTCCAGGGCCAGATCGGCTGCGCCAATTGCCACATCGACTCCACCTTCGACGGCCTCAACTGGGATCTCGAGCCCGACGGATTCGGCCGCGACGTCGTCGACAACCGCCCCATCGAAGACCTCGTCGGCACCGAGCCCTACAAATGGAACGGCGGCAATCCTAACCTGCCCACCGAGTGCGGCCCCCGAACCGAAAAGTATTTCTGGCGCTCCGAGAACTACGACAACCTCACGCTCACTGACCTCGTCACCTACATCCGTAGCCTGCCGCCCCGTCCCAACCGCTGGCGGCCTCCCGACGATCCTCTGACACCCGCTCAGGAGCGCGGCAAGCTCATCTTCGAGCGCGCAGTCGACAAATTCCACAACCCGATCCCGCTCGAGAATCGCTGCTCTTTCTGCCACAGCGGCCCCAAGGGCACCAGCCAGAAATCCTTCGATGTGGGCACCAGGAAGCCCAACGACAACTCCGGCCTCCTCGATACACCGCAACTCACCAACATCGCGCTTACCGCCCCGTACCTGCACGACGGCTCGGCCGCCAGCCTCGAAGAAATCTGGACCATCTACAACCCCAACGACAAGCACGGCCGCACCAACGACCTCACCAAGGACGAACTGAACGACCTGATCGAATACCTGAGGACGCGATGATCAACGACCCAATAAGAATGACCGCCGCAAAAACAAGGAACGCTGCGAAAAAAAGCAACGTCGCGAAAACAATTCCGTTGATCCTGCTGGCATGTGCATTCGCCCTCGCTCCGGTTGCGCGCGCGGTAACAAAGTCAGATCAACAAAAAGCTGCAGCCCGCCCGCATGCAGTCGCCCATCGCATACCCGGGCCTGCCACCGCAGCCGCCCTGCGCCTCATGCCGCGCTATCGCTTCGAAAACTTCACCACCGCCAACGGACTCCCCGACAACCACGTCTACACCGTCCTGGTCGATGGCGATCGCATCTGGGCCGGAACCGATAACGGCCTCGGCCTCTTCGAAAACGGCCGCTGGCGCACCTTCACCACCAAAGACGGCCTCGCCCATCGCGCCGTCCTCTCTCTCGCCCTCGACAAGCGCACCGGCGACGTCTGGGCCGGAACCATGGGCGGCCTGAGCCGCATCTCCGGCGGCCGCATCGATACCTTCACGCAACTGAACTCCGGCCTCAGCAACAACGTCGTTTACGGAGTATCCATCGAAGGCGAGCACGTCTGGGTCGCTACCGCGGCCGGCGCTTGCCGCCTCGATCTGCACACCGGTCAGTGGTCCCTCTTCAACGAACGCAACACGCCCATGGTCGAAATCTGGACATACGGCGTCAGCGCCACGCCCACCAAGGTCTACTACGCCGTCTGGGGCAGCGGCATTCTCGAGTACGACCAGAAGACCGGCGTCTGGGATAAGTACGAAGATCCCGACGGCGAAAACGAAATGGTGTTGTTCAAGGATCAGGGCCTCATCCACGAGATCACCACTTCCGTCAGCTACGTCGATAACGTGCTTTGGGCTGCGACTTACTTCGGCGACAGCCGCTACGACGGGCGCTACTGGCACAACTTCCTCAAAAAAGACAGCGGCTTGCCTTCAAACTTCACCAACTACGTGAAGGGCGTCGATGCCCATCGCGCCTGGTTCGGAACCGACAAAGGCCTCGCCTATTTTGATGGAACCAACTGGGCCGTCTACCGCCCCAACGTCGCCACCCATCAGCCCGAGATGACCGTCCGCGACGCCGGCGGCAACGTCACCGAAGTGCCCGTCTCCACTGCGCCTGCGCACAACTACATTCTCGGCATCGACTTTCAAGGCAGCGACATCTGGGTCGCCACGGCCGAAGGTCTCAGCCACGGAATTCTCGAATCAAAGACCAATCTTGCCAACGGAAAATAAGGAGCCATCATCATGATTGAACTTGCAGAAATTCTTGAGAACATCGCGCACACGCCCATCGCCAAGCGCGCCATCACCAATCATTCAGTATTGAACGAGGCCTACGCCTATTCAAAGCCCAGCTCATTCTCGCGCGGTATGCGGATCGATCTGAACGGTTTGACCATTCTGCTGATTTCCGGAACAGCTTCGATCGACGAAGTCGGCAAGAGCGTGCACATCGGCGACTTCCGCGCGCAGATGCAGCACACCCTTGCCAACATCAGCGGCTTGCTCGAGAGCGAGGGCTGCACCTGGCACGACATCGTGCGAACCACCTGCTACCTGCGCGACATCGACCGCGACTACGAGGCCTTCAACGAAGAGCGCACCGCATTCTTCAAAGAACAGGGACTCGATCCTCTCCCGGCCTCCACGGGCATCCAGGCCAAGCTCTGCCGCCCTGAATTGCTCGTCGAAATCGAAGCCATCGCCATGTTCCGCACCGAAAAGCCCTGCTGCCACAAGGAGTAGTCCTCATGCGTAACGGATGGTTGTGGTCTGCGGCTCTTCTCGCCGCCGCCGCAGCGGCGCTAGCCCAGTCGCCGGGCAACGCTACGTGTTCCTGCGGCACAAACCCGCCTTCGCCGCCGCGCGATCGCGAGGTCGCGCCCTATGCCGGCGAACCTTCCGACATGAGCCCGTGGCAGAAGTTCGCCACGCCCTACGACCTCAACTACACCCATCCGAATATCTATGCCGGTTCCGGCCGCGACATTCCGGACCCCAAAGACATCACCGAAGTCCGCATCGGTTTCTTTGGCCCCATCGAACACAATCCCGACCAGGTCTCCGGCCTGCGCATGTTGCACGGCGCGCAACTCGCCGTCGACGAAGCCAACGCGCGCGGCGGCTATGGCAGCAAGCCGTTCCGCCTCATGCTCCACAACGACTACGACAACTGGCAGGCAATGGCATCCTACGGGCCAGACCGCCCCACCAACCCTGATATCTGGGGATCTCCGTCCGACGAAGCCGTCAAGATGGTGTACGACGATCATGACTGGGCCATCTTTGGCTCCATCAGTTCCGAGTCGACGCACATCATCCTGCGCGTTGCTCTCAAGGCCGAAATCCCCATCGTCAACTCGGCCTCCACCGATCCCACCATCCCCGAGACCTACATCCCGTGGTTCTTCACTGACCTTCAGGACGACCGCGTCCAATGCCTCACGCTCGCGCGCCGCATCTTCACTGAACTCGGCCTCAAGCGCGTCGGCATCCTTCGCGTCAACAACCGCTATGGCCGTTTCGGAGTGCTCAAGTTCCGCGATGCAGCGCGGCGCCTCGGCCATCCGGTTGTCATCGAGCAAAAATATCTGCCTGGCGACACGGACTTTTCCCGCGAGCTCAAAATCATCCAGGATTCGCGCACCGATGCCATCCTGCTTTGGGCAAACCAGGAAGAAGCAGCCGGCATTCTCAAGCAGATGCGCGCTCTCGGCATGAAGCAGCGCGCCTTCGGTTCCTATCGCACGCTGGGATCCGATCTGCTCGCCCAGGCCGGTCCCGCCGCCGAAGGATTCGAAGCAGTCTTCCCCTACGACCCGACCCGCAACGACCCGCGCTGGGTCGCCTTCAACCAGCGCTTCCAGGCTCGTTTCCATGAGCCGCCCGAGCAGTTTGCCGCGCTTGCCTACGATGCCATGAACGCCTTGCTCGACTCCATTTGCAAAGCCGGGCTCAATCGCGCGCGCATTCACGACGCGCTCGCCGATATCGACCGTTACGAGGGCGTCACCGGGCACATGATCTTCGACCCCAACCAGAAAAACGTCGCGCCCTTGTACCTGGGCGCCGTCCACGACGGCGTCATCAGCTATCGCATCGCCGGAATGGAGAAGCAGACCGCACCGCCCGCCGAAGCGCAGATGGCGCCCGCAACCGAACCGCCGAGCCAGCCAGCCCCAAGCGTTGGCCCGACCGTACCCTATGCGCGCGTTGGCGAAGACGGTGTCGAGTACAACGGCCCGCAGCGGCCCGACGTGCCGGGCGAAACCGTGCGCGTCGTCGTCTTCGGTCCGCACGCTGACCACGCCGTCACCACACCGGAAATCAATTCGCTCACCTCCGCTCCGGGTAGCCATCCGTGGGAGCTCATTCCC
>Ga0209579_10003352_pt1 | contig 11705 bp, 10 predicted proteins | sample Coa_R1_2_FD_187152 | JGI IMG/M metagenome (GOLD analysis project Ga0209579, IMG submission 187152) | Surface soil microbial communities from Centralia Pennsylvania, which are recovering from an underground coalmine fire - Coalmine... | ecosystem: Environmental > Terrestrial > Soil >... | reverse complement strand
CCACGCGGCGACGCCTCCGGCAAGATAGCCGTCAAGAATCTCAATGCCAACACGCGCCATGCGCAGCCGCGCTTCCTCAATCTGCTGATCATTCTCAGCAATCAACACGGGATGCGCCGTCAACCCCAGGACCGTTCCCGCCCACGACGCAAACTGACCCGACAGCGCAATGTTGACCGACCCGGGCACGTGTCCAGCCGCGAAGTCGTCTGCGGCGCGCACATCCAACGCCATCTCGCCGTCGCGCAACATTCGATCCAACTCTTCGGGTGCTATCGCGCGCAGAGGTGCCAAATCCGAAAGCGGCGCAGCACCAGACCGGTTGATCTCGGCGTCCTTGCTGAAGTATTCGGGCCGCGCGGGTAGATTGCTGGTCAACTGCGCGATGAATCCCTCCCGGCTCGGAATCTGCAACGCGTAATTCGTCAGCCGCTCTGTGCCGATCGTCGACGATCGTTCGGCCCGCATATTCTTCCCGCAGAGAGATCCGGCTCCGTGCGCCGGGTATACCAGCACGCTGTCGGGAAGCGCGAGCAACTTGTCGTGCAGGCTGTCGTAGAGCAGTCCCGCCAACTGCGCCGGCGTATGGCGCGGCGAGAGATCGGGGCGTCCAACATCTCCGATGAAAAGCGTGTCGCCGGTGAGGACTGCCCATGGCTCGCCGGATTTTTCGTGGTCGGTCACGACCAGGCAGATGCTCTCCGGGGTGTGTCCCGGTGTTTCGAGGACGCGAATCGAAATTTTGCCCACCTTCAACTCGAAGCCATCCTTTACAGGAACATGCGGAAGCGTGGCGCCTGCTTCTGCACCCATGTAGATCTTCGCGCCTGTTCGAGCCGCCAGTTCTCTGTGCCCGGAAACGAAGTCGGCGTGCAGATGGGTTTCAAAGACGTGGCAAATGGTGACGCCGCGATCTGCGGCAGCCTTCAGATAAAGCTCGACGTCACGCTGCGGATCGACTACCACCGCCTCGCCTTCCGACGCGAGCATGTAAGAAGCATGCGCAAGACAGCCCAAGTAAAATTGTTCGAAGTACATAGACGCCCCCAGAACCCGTGGGATAGTAGAACAAATCGGACGAGCAAATGCTATCGGGAACACACGGAAGAGCGGGAATCAGGCGGGCAGCGGGGTAATAAATTCCAGGCCGAAACAGAAACCGTTGCGCGATCGCACGATGGCCGGAACGCGCGAGAGGTTTGGTGTATCGAACTCGATCTCGAGCAGGTCGCCCGGATTCAGCAATATGCCGGCGTACAAGACCATGCCGCCTTCACTCAATTCGGTGCCGCGCCCCTCAACCACAGTAGTCGAAAAGCCCTTCGACGTGACCACGCGGACGGGCATGTCGACGGGCAGGCGATTCCAGCGGCGCGTATTTCCGGACTGTGGCATTGTCCCCAATCATCGGTCTTAGCATGCCCCTCTTCAAATTACCAAAGTGAAATAAGCCTGCATGTGCAATGAAATCATCGCACTGCGGCGGCATGCTGATGCCTCGCCCGGTACCACTTGAAGTAGGCAAAGACCACCACCACCCCCGCCACACCCGCTGCGATCAGGACATACAAGAAAGGGCGGTAGTAGCGGCCAAGCCATCCCACGATGGCGGTTCCGTACACTCGCCCCAGAAAGGCGACTGTCAGGAAGCGAATCCCACGCCCAATGCTCAAGGCTGTCAGAAACTTTCGAGGCGAGTACTGCAGAACGCCGGCGGCCATGAGAACAGGCACCATTGGAAACGGGGGAGGAATTATCGCGCCCAGCATCACTGTGGAGAAACCGCGTTTTGCGAACCGCCGATAGACTTTTTGGGCCCGCGACTTGCCGATCTTTTTCTCCAAGCTTCCTTTGCCGCCTTTCTTGGCGAGACGATAAGTGACGTATCCGCCAAGCACAGCAGCCGCCGTCGCGGTCAGCGCGTAAATAGCCCACCAGGTGCGATGATGGGCTGTCAGCAGTATGACGAAGATATCCATACCGCCGGGAATCGGAATGACAGAGTTGTCGATGAGGCCGATTACAATCAAGCCCGGTGCGCCCAGACGCAAAATCCATTTCCAAACGGCGCCGCCGACCACAGTGGATGCAATGATGCTCATCGACCACGAGCCCCCGGTACTTAGAAGCAAACCCAAGCGCGGGTGATGCCGGGAAACCTTGTATCGCGCTCAGGGGCGCGATTCCGGAGGAAGGTTTGCACTTCGGTTTACATTGACGGGCGCTTAGGTCGTCCGTAAGATAGACCGACTCTAAAGTCGCCACTTTCCCCATGATTGGACAAACGGTCTCTCATTACCGCATCGTCGAGAAGCTCGGAGGCGGCGGGATGGGCGTGGTGTACAAGGCGGAAGATACGCCTGCACCGTTTTGTGGCGCTCAAATTTCTGCCCGACGATGTGGCGCGCGATCCGCAGGCGCTGGCCCGCTTCCAGCGGGAGGCCCAAGCAGCATCGGCACTGAATCATCCCAATATACATCGGGAAGCCGACGTGGTGCTCATCCGCGAAACCGAGAAGTAGAGGCCGACCACGTCCCACGTCTCGCAAACCGGCGAGACATGGGGCACCCCTCGAAACTTGTGGTGGGAGGTTTTACCTAGTCTTCGGTTTGTTTTTGGGCTTGAGATTGAGCACTACGGCAGCGCGGATAAGACTTTTCAAGGCCGCCTCGTTAATCTTTTCACCTTCGTGGATATCGATGGCGCGTCTGACATTGCCCTCGAGGCTGGAGTTGAAAAGCTTCTTGGGGTCCGGCAGTGAAGCTCCTTTGGCAAATGTCAGCTTGACGACACTTTTGTAGGTCTCTCCCGTGCAGATAATGCCACCATGAGAGAAGACAGGCGTGCCCAGCGAATTCGCCTTCGCCCACTTGCGCTCTTCGATAATCTCCGGGTCAGCCTGGTGTATGAGCTCGCGCACTCTCGCGAGCATCTTACCGCGCCAGTCGGCAAGTTGGTTGATCCTTGCGTCGAGGAATACTGCGCCAGGTTCCGCGGGGATGGTCTTTTTCACTATGCAGCTCCAGTCCTTGCCCTAATTTAGCTGCGCTCCGCATAACGCGCAACCTTCCGAATAGATCGTTGGCTACTTCGACAGGGGATGTTTGCAAGCCGGCGCCTAGCGTCGCGTGCAGTTTAATAGATGATGATCGCAGCCAGATGATCCGCGGAGGACCATGGTTCGTTCGCGTCAGATTACAACGCACCGAAGGGGCAGTCGATCAGGCTGGACATGAGTAATCGGCTTAGTTCTTTGCAGCAAAGCGCTATGCCAGTATCCTTAATACGGGCTTGTTCGAGTGGAGCACCATCCACGAGGAGGCTTGGTCATCGAGTACAAGAACGTGGAGCACAAGATCAGCGAGTTTTTTGGCGATGCCGAATCCACCGGCTTTGGGACGGGTTGGTGGAGCGGCATACTGTCTGCTTTCTTTGGATTTCTCGCTTTCGGAGGGGTGCTGTGTCTGCATTTTCCTCAACTGCTGACATCGCCTGAACTGCGCCCGCATTATCCGATGCAGATCATGCGTTTGCTGATCCAGTGGCTCATCATCGGCGCAACGCTATTCGGAATTATTTCTTCGATTATCCGCGAGAAAAAGACTTTGGCGTTCACCGGACTCTTGCTGGCCACAGCTGCGGCGGCGGGAGGAGGGTCCAGCGTACCGATCAACGAAAACCTGCGCAACGGACCCGCAATCGGCTTCGATTGGTTTCTGCTGGATATGTTCTTAATGGCACTCATTTACGTGCCGATAGAAAGACTCTGGCCGCAGTATCCCGAACAAGGAACATTTCGCAACGAGTGGACGCTGGATGTGGTCTACTTCATGTCCACTCACCTTCCCATCCAGATTTTGTCTTTCCTGGTTTTATTACCCGCCACGCAAGCCGTTAAATACCTGGGCGTTCCGGCTCTTCAGCACTTGATCGCTCGACTGCCGTGGCTGTTGCAGCTTTTACTCGCGATTGTGTTGGCCGACATTGCGGAATACCTCATTCACCTGGCTCTCCACAAAGTACCCTTTCTGTGGCGCTTTCACGCCGTGCATCATTCTTCGAAGGCGCTCGATTGGATAGCGGGTTCGCGCTCTCATTTTGTGGACGACACGCTGGTGCGCGCATTCATCCTCGTGCCTTTGATGCTTGGATTTTCGCAGGCGATCATTTTTGCCTATCTCATTTTTGTGACTCTTCACGCTACCTGGAGCCACTGTAATTTCCGGCCCAGCGTGAAGTGGCTGGAAGAGATTTTGGTGATGCCCCGATATCATCACTGGCACCATACTTCTCAGAAAGAAGGCATCGACAAAAACTTCGCCATCCACTTTCCGTGGATCGATCGCATTTTCGGAACGTACTACTATCCGGAAGAATGGCCGGAGCGTTATGGCCTGGACGGCGAGGAGATTGCGCCCGGCTTTGTGGAACAAACAATCGATCCATTTATTGGCAAGAGAAGGCCAATACTAGAAACCTAATTCCGCGAGCGGTACGTCTTTAGGAATTGTTTCTCCTCTCGTCGTTGCCTTTACCAGGCCCAAGGCTTTCATTACTTTCACAGTCAGGAATCCGAAATCGTATTCCGATTGGTCGTGGCTTAGCCGCAGAAGGCCGGGATAGTGATGATGATTATTCTGCAGGCACGCGCTGAACGTGGCGGTTACGGGTAGCCATTCGCCGATGTTCATGGCGTTGTCGTCGTCATCGAGATAGCGCCGGTATCCAAATGTTCGAGTGTGGGTCCAGTAGTTCTGAATCATATTGACCCACCACGCAAAGATTCGGATTCCAATCCACATCGCGAGCACAAATTTCAAATCTCCGACTAATTTCCAAAAGAGATAAAAACTAAAGGCCTGTGCCGCGAGGGCAAACACCGGACTCGCAACGACCCGGAACAGGCGGGATCTTAAGATCTCGTCGCTAGCCAAATTCTCATTGCAGCGGTACGGCATGGCGCAGAGATATGCGGTTCGCCAGAAGCCATCGCCGGAAAGCTTGTTAGGATCCCCGTCGTGATCGGAATTTTTGTGATGCAAGCGGTGGCGATTTACCCAGGTGATCGGATTCACGTAGAGTCCGAAGACGTTGTTCAGGACAGCGACGGCTTTCATGAACCATTTCTTGTAATCAAGCGCACGATGAGCGATGCCCATGTGAAGAATATCGGCTAGATACAAACCGCAGACAAACCAGCAGAAAACAAAATACCCAGCGCCGATCAGAAGCGCACTCCGAAGCCCCAAGTGAGCCGGGGCAAAATATGCACAAGCCAGGAAATAGGACAAGATAATCAGATACCCAATGAGGTTATACGACTTCATGATGCCCCCGCGTCGGGTCATTCAAACAGAAATCGGCACCGCTTTCAATAACAAGATTGCTGCCTCGTTGGACACCGGCATCTATTGAGAGACGAACACAGATGAGAGCTAAGAGCCTGCGCGAGCAATTGGTCTTTTCGAGATCAGCCGGCGAACGGCGTGGCCTTTCCACATCCACAATCCCGAAAGAATCATCCCAGGAACGAAGATGTACCGGGTTGGCGGAGCGTAGGCGGGAAGTTTGTCGAAGGGACTGTAAATGTAGCCGATGATCGGGATGCTGAAGATGACGTGAATCCAGCGGTAGATCGAGCGTTTGGTGACGTCTTTCATGATTTATTTCTGCTCCATGGGGTCGACCGTTTGTGACGGATTGGAGCCTCCGATTGTTCTCGCTAAACTCTCAGCCAGGCGCGAAACCCTCTTGCGGCATAGTACGATTCTGCGCCGTTGTGATAGAGGAAAACAGTGTTGAAGCGGCGATCACAAAACAGAGCGCCGCCAAGTTTTCGAATATCCGAAGGTGTTTGCACCCAGCTTGACGTTTTGGCATCGAACTCCCCAAGTCTCTGCAAGTCTCGATACTGTTCTTCAGTTAGAAGCTCAACTCCCATCGCAGCCGCTGCGCCGACTGCGCTGTTTTTTGGTTTGGCTTCTTTTCTTGACTCCAGTGCCGCACGGTCGTAGCAAAAACTTCGGCGACCTTTCGGACTTTCAATTGAACAGTCATAAAAAATGAATTCGCCTGTCTTGTTATCGAAGCGAACAACATCAGGTTCTCCGCCGGACCTCTCCATTTCGTTGAGCGACCAAAGCTTTCCATTATTTGCTTCAAGCTTTGCTTGCACCTTCGCCCACTCCAGGCCAAGATGTCGGTTCATGTTCTTCTCGAAGCGAACTTGCAACCCTTTGAGCAACTCTCCGCGCTGTTTCGGCGACAACTCTTTTTTGGCTTGTTGAGGCATTGCTGTTGACTCCATCGATTTATGATTTTGCGCGGACTGAGCCGGTTCGTCAGGCGCCTCACTTTCGAACTGCTTGGCATACTCGCCGACCAGCCGCTGCCATCCGAACTTCATGGCTGCAGGACCGACTGCGCGGCCAAGGGGAGTTCCGCTTAGAAGCCGGTCCAGAACATCGAAACAAATGTGCCACCCGGCAGCGCCCATGGCGATGAAGCCGCGGCCGATGTTGGTCCAGAGGGTCAGGCGCGTGCCCTCAGCTGTGGCTTCAAGTTGCCAACGCATTTCGCGGTCACCCCAGTTGTACTCGAGCACCTCGGGAGCGTCGGCTCGCGTCACTACGGTTTCGGTAACGTGCAACGCAGGAGCCGCCACCGTGGTGAGTTTCACGTTGTTTCCCGCAATGCCGAGGTCGCCATCGGCATCGAAGGGAGCCCACTCGCGCAGTTGTGCCGGGTCGGTGAGCGCCTGCCAGACTTTTTCCGGCGAGTGGCGCAGGTCGCGGACGAGAATAAGCGTCCACTTCTCTTCACCGTTCTGCGCCCGGTCTTTGCGTATTCGCGCTCCGTAGGCCGGACCCGGTGTGTACTGTTCGCGATCGGGCATCTCTTCTCTCCTCAGCGTGTACCTAACCCAGCGCCTGAAGGCGCGCTCGTAACTCGACTCTTACGGTATGCCTGAAGGCATACCCTGATTCAAATCGGGTCGATTGCGGCTGTTTATCGGCTCACCAGCGTTTCAGCTGGGTAAGCTGAATGATGTTGCCGCAAGTATCGTTCAGCATCGCGATCGTCGATCCGGTCACTTCTGTGGGAGGCATGGTGAACTGGGCCCCGCGCGCCTTAATTCTCTCGTAATCGCCCTTGATATCGTCGGTGAAAAACATAGCTGCTGGCTGATTTTGCTGAAAGATTGCCTGTTGATAAGTTTTGGCCGCGGGATTGTTGTTCAGCGCCAGTTGCAGTTCGGTGCCGTCCGGCTCCTCGGGCGAGGCCACGGTGAGCCAACGATAGGGACCCTGGCTGAAATCGGTCTTCTTGGCAAATCCGAGGACGTCGGTATAAAAACGCAGAGCCTTTTCCTGGTCGTCTACGTATAAGCTGGTGACTTTGATTTTCATTTCCCTTCTCCTTTATTCCTTACTAGGCTTGGGCCGAGTGGCCTTCTTCGTCTTGCTCTTAGTTACTGGGGATTGCCGGTTCTGTTGATGATCCATCCGGTCGAGGTCCATGCGATCGAGGTGGCGTTCGAGAGCATCGATGTGAGCCGACCAGAATCGACGGAACTGAGCCAGCCAAGCGTCCACCTCCTGAAACGGCTCTGGCTTCAACCGATACAAACGGCGTTGTGCATCCACGGTAGACTCCACGAAACCGGCCTCGCGCAGCACACGCAGGTGCTTGGACACAGTCGGCTGCGGCATGCGAAGACGACGCTCGATTTCACCTACCGATTGCTCCGACGATACGAGGAGGCTCAATATCGCGCGGCGATTCGGTTCCGCAATGATCTCGAATACCGATTCCATGCCTTCTATATACTCCATCTGGTATATACTTGTCAAGGAATATATGTCGTTGGGTTATGCATTTTTATTTTGAGAAATCGTCTTCACGAGGCTCGATTTTTAATTGAGCATTAACCGGGCAGTGATGCACAGTTAACAATCGACCATTAGGTTGTCTAATTTTCGTTCCCTTTCGAGGGACACCCATTCGTGTGCGAAAGATGAGATTTATGAACCTAGGGATTTGCCGGTTGGGTTGCCGCAGTATGTTGATCTTGCTGTTTTGCCTCCCGCTGTGGGGTCAAAATGTGGTCTTAACGGGAGCTATCGGTGGCCGCATCACGGACGCGAGTGGAGCAGTTATTCCGGGAGCCTCGCTGGCTTTGCAAAACCTGAGTACGGGAGTGCAGCAATCGACAGAGACCAATCGTCATGGACTCTACAGCTTTTCCGCCCTCGTTCCTGGAACATATTCGGTCACTGCCAGTGCCAGCGGCTTCCGCGATGCCGAGTCACTGGTGCATGTTCTGGTGGGCAACAATGCCGTTCAGGATCTGCGTCTCGAGACTGGAGCCACCGGGGAGACCGTCAAGGTTATTTCGAAAACTCCTTTACTGCGGCCCACCGAATCCTCTGCCAGCACCGTGCTTGAGGATTCATTGATCAACGACCTGCCTCTCAACGGGCGCAAATACACTAACTTAATGACGCTGACGCCCAATACCAGCTACGACGGCGACACGGGCCTGGTGAGCATGGCTGGTCAACAAGGTGGGGAAGATTCCGGATACGCCAATGGCAACGGTTCCAGTTATTTTGCGGTGGATGGAAGCAACGCGACCAGCAATTACTTCGCCGACATCGTCGGGAGGTATCGGATTCCTTATTTGTACGGTGAGGATTCGATCGAAGAATTCCAAGTCGCCGTCAGTCCTTATTCGGCAGTCTATGGCGGTGGGGCTGGCTTTTTGAATGCTGTGACGCGATCGGGTACTAACGGCTTTCACGGAAGCGCGTTCTACTACAATCGCAATTCGGCTACGGGCGCGAACGACGCAATCGACAAGTCGGTGGGCAATCCCAAGCCCACGGACTCCTTACAGCAGTTCGGGGCTGGGCTGGGCGGTCCCATCGTGGTGAATCACGCGTGGTTCTTTCTGGATTATGAACAGCAACTACATCACAATCCCATCTCGGTGATTAATCAGGCGCTGGATACAATGCAACCGGGATTTTTGTCTTCGAATTTCGGCATTCCCGACGGCACGGCGTTGCCGACGCCAAACGGGCCGTTGCCCCTTCCCGGCTCCGACAATGGGCCTGATTCCACCAATCCCGTATATCTGCAGCAGGTATCGAATGCCATCAACGCGTTAAACTCGAATCTCGGAATCAAGTCAAGGAGCGGCAACGATCTGGTATTCACCCCACGGATTGACTACCAGGCGTCCACACGCGACGCTCTGTTCCTCAGCCTGAACTTCAACCGTTTCGATTCCCCCGGGGGTGTCATCACCGAGCCCACCGATGGAAACTACGGTCTGGAAACCCTGGCCGATGCATATGTCCGCACTTTCCAGGCGAGCCTCGGATGGACACACGGCTTTTCGCGGAGCCTGCTCAACGAATTTCACGCGGGGACGTCGCAGGATAATGAGACTGCTACTCCGACCGGTCTAGCCCCCAACCTGCCCACGGTAATCCTCGATAGCCCGGCTGCGTTTACGATCGGTAATGCACCGTTCTCGATCGGCAAGATTTTTGAGCGCCAGTATTCGTTGTCCGACCACGTCGACTACATTGCCGGCAAACACACGCTGCAATTCGGCTTCGACTGGAATCGCGCGTGGGATTCCGACACTAACGATGGCGGCGCCGATCCCAACGAGGCGATCGACTTTGGCTCGCCTCTCGGCCTGTATGAGTTTCCCAGCCCTCAGGCTTTCGCCCTGGGCCAATACATTAACTTCAGCCAGGCGTCCGGAACCCCCACGTTCGCCTTTGCCGTGCCGTATTACGGATTCTATGCACAGGATACGTTCCGAGCTCTGCCGCGATTGACACTAGAAATGGGACTGCGCGAGGACTTCCAGGTTTACCCGCAGCCGGCGGAGAATCCGGCGTTTCCGCTCACTGGGCAATATCCCAACCAGTTTCAGCGCCTGGCTCCCCGCTTCGGATTTGCATGGCAGCCAGCGGCAAAGACGGTGCTGCGTGGAGGCTTCGGCATGTTTTATACCAACATGAACGGCCTCAACTATCGCAACGCAGTGATCTCCAACGGACTGGCTTCGCAGCAGGCTTCTTTCAGTTCGCAATACGATGGCGGAGCGCCGAACCAGCAAGCCCCGACATTTCCTGGCATCCTGCCCTCGAATTCGTCGCTATTCCAATCATCTCCTGATATTTCATTGATCTCGCCGCAGTTTCGTGCGCCGTTCATTCTGCAGAGCAGCTTGCAAATCGAACGCGAGGTCGCTGACAACACAACACTCAGCATTGGAACTATCTGGAATCACGGGGTACATCTGATCTCCGGCAGCGCCTACGATTTGAACCTGAATCCGCTGCAGGGCACCACGACTTACATTGTCTGTCCGTCGGCCGCAATCGGCACACCATGCGGCGGCCCGACGTATACGCTGCCCAACATGGACAGCAGCCTGCTCCGTGAAGGGCGCATCGACTCCAACTTTGGCGAGATCAACGAACTCATCAGCCCCGGCCAGAATCACTACAACTCGTTCTTTGTGCAGTTGCAGCGCCGCATGTCGCATGGGCTGGCGCTGCAGGCTTCGTACACGTTCGCCAAGAGCGTGATGCTCGATGGTATGGACTTCAACAATCAGTTCGACTTCAGCAACACTCATGCGGCATCGTTGCTGGATCAGCGGCACCGGTTCACGCTTGCAGGCGTTTACGAGCCGAAGTTCGACCGACTCACGAACTCCAGCGCCGGTCACGCACTGCTCTCCGGTTGGAGATTGAGCAGTGTTATGGAATTTTCCTCGGGCCGCCCTTACGCCGGCCTGCTGAGTCCGGCGTGCACGAGTTCAACTTTGTCGTTCAGCAATTGCGACGGGGCCAATGGAAATCTGAACGACACCGCGTTTAACGAAGACACTGCGAACACCGCCGGCGGCATCAATGGGGGCGGTCCAACGCCGGGGATCGGGTTGAATTCCTTCTACGGACCTTGGCTAGAAAGGATCGATGCGGGCCTGACGCGCAGTTTTACTCTCCGCGAGGGCAAGGAGCTCCAACTACAGGCGCAAGCCTTTAACCTGTTTAATCATGCCAACTACTACGTGCAGAACGGCAACGGCATCAATCAATTGCAGTACAACCCGATTGGAACGGACTGCGGCGACGGATCAACGCTGAATCAAACCTGCTATCTCGTTCCCAATTCTGGCGCGGGCAATTTCGGCACGCTGCAGGAGATCAGCCCCAACGGCTTGCCGCGAATGTTGCAGTTTTCGGCGAGATTCACGTTCTAGGGTCGATTCACTTTATGTCCCAATCCTTCTACCTAGCCGCATCACAGTTGGAATCGTTGCTTGCAGATGCCACTCAGTTTCTCCGGGCCGGGCAGCCGGGGGATGCGATTCTACCGTTGCGAGAAGCCGCGCTGCTCGAGCCTTCCAATGCGGCGATCTTGCACGATCTTGGCCTTGCCTGCCTCGAAGTCGGCCGCATACCAGATGCCATTATGGCGTTGGAACGCGCCGTCTCGAATGACCCACACTATGCCGATGCCCATTTTCGATTGGGAATCGCGCTGGAAAAGCGGGGCAACGTTGGCGCAGCCGTCGCGGCGTACGACCGCGCTACCAAGTTAGAGCCAGCGCTGACCGAGGCGTGGTTCCGCGCCGGCGCTCTGGCCTACACGCTGGGAAATCGCAACG
>Ga0209579_10003348_pt1 | contig 11723 bp, 11 predicted proteins | sample Coa_R1_2_FD_187152 | JGI IMG/M metagenome (GOLD analysis project Ga0209579, IMG submission 187152) | Surface soil microbial communities from Centralia Pennsylvania, which are recovering from an underground coalmine fire - Coalmine... | ecosystem: Environmental > Terrestrial > Soil >... | reverse complement strand
CGCCCTGCCCGCCTGTGATGAAGCGCCTCGACGAAGGCAATTTCCGAACTGCCTGGGATGGCATCTCCAGTCTGTCCGCCGCTTTGCCAGTGATGTGGACGGAGGCCAGTCGCCGCGGTTGTACCCTCAGTGATATCGCCAGGTGGATGGCCGAAAAGCCCGCGGAGTTAGCCGGTTGCGGCGCACGGAAAGGAAAAATCGCTCCCGGCTTTGACGCCGACTTCGTGGTTTTTGAGCCGGAGGCCGAGTACGTGCTGACCGAAGACCGCCTGTACCAGCGCCATCGCGTTTCGCCGTATTTGGGCCACAAGTTTATGGGAGTGGTCCAGCAAACCTATTTGAGGGGCAACCGCGTCTTTTCCGCCGGAGAATTTCTTGGCTCGCCAGCAGGCCGTGAACTCATCCGGCAGCCGCGCGATTCACGCCATTCATAATTTGCCGTTCAAATCGCCGGCCGCTTCGGCCACAATAGCAGACAGAATGATGAACGATTGGCGCGGCGTAATCTTTGCTGCCTTGACCTGGCCATTGTGACGACGAATCAACCCATTATTGGCGCCTCTGTTCCGCGCAAAGAAGGCCGCGACAAAGTCACCGGCCGTGCCCGCTACGTGGACGACCTCGTCATGCCGGGTTTGCTGCATGGCGCGACGGTGCGCAGCAAGATTCCTCGCGGCAGGATCCGTCAAATCCGCTTCGGTCCGGGAGTCAGTTGGGACGAATTTGTGGTGGTTACGGCGAAAGACATTCGCGGCAAAAACTGCATCGCGCTGATTCTGGACGATCAGCCGTGTCTCGCTAACGGCGTGGTAAATCATCCGGAAGAGCCCATCCTGCTGCTGGCTCATCCCGATCGCCATCAACTCTGGAAAGCCGTTGACGCCGTTTCCATCGAGTACGAACCACTTCCCGCTATTTTCTCGATCCAAGAAAGCGAGCAGAAGGCCGAGATTATCTGGGGCAGCGACAACATATTCAAAACTTTCCTTGTTGAAAAAGGCTCTCTTGACGGCATCTGGGAAAAGGCGGCCCACATCGTCGAGGGCGAGTACTTCACCGGCGCGCAGGAACAGCTCTACATTGAGAATAACGGAATGATCGCATCCTACGATGACGAAACCGGTGTCACGGTTTGGGGATCGCTGCAGTGTCCTTATTACGTACACAAAGCGCTGATGGCCGTGTTTGCCCTGCCCGAAGAAAAAGTGCGCGTGGTGCAGATGGAAACCGGCGGCGCCTTCGGAGGCAAAGAGGAATATCCCTCAATGATCGCGGCGCACGCCGCATTGCTTGCCATGAAATCCAAACGGCCGGTGAAGATTATCTACGACCGCGCCGAAGACATGGCTGCGACCACCAAGCGTCATCCGTCGCGCACGCGCCATCGCACCGCCTTGGATGCCGGCGGAAAAATCCTCGGGGGCGAAATCGAGGTCACGATGGACGGCGGCGCTTACGCAACGCTGTCTTCAGTCGTGCTCTCCCGCGGCACCATTCACGCCGGCGGTCCTTATCATTGGCCGAATGTGGTGATTCGCACGCAAGCGGTCGCCACCAACGCGCCGCCCCACGGCGCGTTCCGCGGTTTTGGCGCACCGCAAACGCTCTTTGCGATGGAGCGCCACATGGATCGCATCGCGCAAGTTGTCGGAGTTTCTCCGGTCGAAATTCGCAAGCGCAATTTTCTGCGGCCCGGGATGACCACCACCACCGGCCAGATCATCCGCGAAAACATTGATCTGAACAGCCTCCTCGATCGCGCCCTGGAACTTTCCCAGTATCACGCGAAAAAGCAACGATTCGCCGCGGAAAATCGCTCCGGTAATATAAAAAGGGGCATCGGCATAGCGTCCTTTCTTCACGGCGCCGGCTTTACGGGCTCCGGCGAACGTTATTTGAACTCGCTGGTAGGGGTAGAAGGTCTCGCTGACGGTTCCGTTCGTGTACTGGTTTCCAGTGCCGAGTTCGGCCAGGGCACCAACACCGTTCTCTGCCAGATCGCCGCGGAAACTCTACGCTTGCCTTACGAAAACGTTGGCATCGCGCAACCGGACACCGGCACTGTCCCCAACAGCGGCCCTACCGTTGCCTCACGCACGGCCATGATCGTGGGAAGTCTCGTTCGTTCCGCCGCACGTGGATTGCAGCAGACACTCCTGCAATCGGGCTCGCTTCGTGAAAACTATTCACCCGAGGAATTCCGCCAGGCCTGCAAAAACCATGTCGCGATGCGTGGCGAATGCAAATCCTACTCGCGTTATGAACCGCCTCCAGGAATCTTCTGGGACGACCAAAGATATCGCGGCGAAGCGTACGCTGCATTCGCTTGGGCTGTTTACGTCGCGGAAGTTTCAGTGGACCTGACCGACTACTGCGTCACCGTGAACGATTTCGTCGCGTTGCAGGAGATTGGCAGAGTGCTCCATCCCTTGCTGGCTGAAGGGCAAATCACCGGCGGGGTCGCGCAGGCCGTCGGTTTTGCCCTGTACGAAAAGGTGTTCTGGCAAAACGGCCGTATGCTCAACAACCAGATGACCAACTACATCATGCCCACATCCGCCGATCTGCCGCCCATCCGCGTTTTCTTTGAGGAGTTGGGCAACGTCCACGGCGCCTACGGCGCAAAGGGAATTGGAGAACTCCCGATGGACGGACCGGCGCCTGCCATCCTCAATGCAATCGAGGACGCCCTCGGCGTGCCTTTCAATTTCATCCCGCTCCTTCCCGAAGACATTCACGCCGTCCTGAGTCGCCTGGAGAAACCGACGGAAGGGATCGCCGCAGACTGAATGAGCCCGCCCGCCAACATCCCCGCCGGCCAGGAGATTCGTCTCAACGTGAACGGCCAGCCAAAAACGCTTCGTGTCCATCCCATGGAGCGCTTGCTGGACGTGCTTCGGGCGGAGCTGGGCCTGACTGGCACAAAAGAGGGTTGCGGTGAAGGCGAATGCGGCTCCTGTTCTGTGCTGATGGACGGTGAGCTGGTAAACAGTTGCCTCATACCGGCCGCTCAGGCCAACGGCGCGACCATCACCACCATCGAGGGTCTGACGCTCGACAACACTCTTCATGCCCTGCAGGAATCGTTTTTAAATTGCAATGGCGCGCAATGCGGAATCTGCACTCCCGGCATGATCCTCGCCTCCGTGCACCTTCTTGCCAGGCACCCACGGCCTACGATGGAACAAATTCGCGAAGGCCTTTCTGGCAACCTCTGTCGCTGCACCGGCTATACCCAGATCCTTGAAGCCGTACGCCGCGCCAGCGGGCATGTTGAGGCGCCATGAGATCCGACCCCTCCGAATACGAACTGGTTGCTCCCGGCAGTCTGCGCGCCGTTGTCTCGTTGCTGGCGTCCGAACCAGGCGCTTGGCTGCCCATCGCCGGCGGCACAGACTTGATGGTCCTGTACGCAGCCGGAAAGCTCTCGGCGCGCAAGCTGGTCAGCATCTGGAATCTTCCCGAACTTCGGGCAATCGAAGTCCTGCCCGGCGAAATTCGCATCGGCGCGGGATGCACATACACTGATCTGCGCCGCAACGACATCGTCGCGCGCGAATTTCCCCTGCTCGCCTCCGCCGCGGCCTGGACCGGCGGTATCGCCAACCAGAATCGTGGCACGCTCGGCGGCAACATCATCAACGCGTCCCCTGCAGCCGACTCTCTCCCTGCGCTTCTCGTGTACGGTGCCACGCTGGTACTCGTTTCCGCACGCGGCGAAAGGGAAGTGCCCTACACAAACTTCCATCACGGATACAAAAAGCACGCGCTGGCTCCCGACGAACTGATCCGCACCATCCGTCTGCCGCGTAATTTCGCCGACTACATCTCGTATAGCCGCAAAGTCGGAGCACGCCGCGCGCAAGCCATCTCCAAGGTATGCATCGCCGCGTTGGCGAATGTACGCGATGGCATGATCAAAGACGCCCGCATCGCGCTTGGCAGCGTCGCGCCCGTTCCCTTGCGCCTGACGGAAACGGAGCGCCTCCTCATCGGCAAAAAGCCTGGCCCTCAGCTCGCGCAGGCGGCCGCCAAGACTGTCATCGCGCAAATCCATCCTATTGACGATATCCGTTCCACCATTCAATATCGCGCCGCCATAGCCGCCAACCTGATCGCCGAATTCGTGAACGCACTCCGCTCGCAGGCGGAGGAAAAGTGAACGAGGTGCTGGCCCGCTGGAATCACTCATCTGCAACCGAAGCCGCCGAGGAACTCCTGCCGTGCTGCGGCTCACCGGCCTGGGCAGAACGCCTCGCCGGCCGCAGACCTTTTCCCGGTGCGTCTTCCTTGCTAACCGCGTCCGATGAAGTCTGGCTCAGTCTTCCTCCCTCAGACTGGCTGCAAGTCTTTCATAGCCATCCTCGTATAGGCGAAACTTCCGCCAAAGTTCCCGTCTCCGCCCGCTCTTCCGCCTGGTCGCATCAGGAGCAGCTCCAAGCCGCGGCGGCTCCCGATGCTGCCAAGCAGCAACTAGCTGAAGCCAACCGCGCCTACGAACAAAAGTTCGGCTACATCTTCATCGTGTGCGCCACAGGCAAATCCGCCGCCGAAATTCTGGAGATTCTGCGCCGCAGAATGCACAATGATGCAGACAGTGAACTTCGCGAAGCCGCCGAACAGCAGCGCCAGATTACCCAGCTTCGCCTGAAAAAGTGGCTCGGCCTATGAATCGCATCTCCACTCATGTCTTGGACACCACGCGCGGTAAGCCCGCTCCAGCCGTTCCGTTGCGTCTCGATTTCCGCGAACCCAGCGGTGCCTGGCGCCAGCTTTCTTCCGCACAGACCGATGCCGACGGCCGCTGCCTCAACTTGCTCCCCGAAGAGGAGACTCTCGCCGAAGGCCTCTACCGCCTCACCTTTGACACCGCTGCCTATTTCGGATCGCAGGGAATCCGCGGACTGTATCCTTTTGTCGAAATCACGTTTCACGCCCGCGCCGGCGAATCTCATTTCCATATTCCGTTGCTGATCAGCCCTAACGGCTACACCACCTATCGAGGAAGCTGAACGCATGGTTAAGCTCGCCGAAAATCGCTACGGCAAATCACGTGTTCGCCTCGTTCGCGTGAAGCGCCACGCCGACCATCACGAACTGCGCGAGTGGACCATCCAGATCCTGCTGCAGGGCGATTACGAATCCTGTTTCACCGCCGGCGACAACAGCAAAATTCTCCCCACCGACACCATGAAAAACACGGTGTACTCGCTAGCCCGCAATTCCTCCGCCGAGTCCATCGAAGACTTTGCCAAAGAGCTCGCAACCTTTCTTCTGTCGCGCAATCCGCAAATCTCCGTCGCCGAAGTCGCCATCTCAGAAACGCCCTGGGATCACCTCACTCTCAGCGGCAAGCCGCATCCAACTGCCTTTGTGCAATCCAGCCGCGAGACCCAAGCCACCGTCGTCACCCAAAAACGCACCGGCTCACCACAAGTAGTCTCCGGCTTCGATCATCTCTTAGTTCTCAAAACCTCGGGCTCTGCTTTCTCCGGCTTTCTCAAGGATTCCCTCACCACGCTCCCCGAAACCCGCGACCGCCTCTTCGGCACCGCGGTCCGTGCCAACTGGACCTACGCTGCGTTGGCTCTGCCTTTCGGCGAACTCCGCGCCAACATTCGCAAGCTCTTCCTGGCCACCTTCTCCGAGCACCAATCCGAATCCGTCCAGCACACCCTTTACGCCATGGCGCAGAACGTCCTCGACCACACGCCCGAAGTGACCGACGTCCACCTCACCATGCCCAATAAGCACTGCCTGCTCGTTGACCTTTCCCGCTTCGGCCAGGACAATCCTAACGAAATCTTCGTGCCCACCGATGAGCCCCATGGCTCCATCGAGGCCCGCATCACTCGCGAGTGACCATCGTGCCACCCACCACCAGCGCATCTACCATTCCTCGCGCCGCCCAAGCCCTCGCCCGCTGCCAGGAACTCGCCCGCTTCAGCGAAGACCCCGACAGCCTGCGCCGCACCTTTCTTTCCCCTCCCATACGCGATTGCCACAAAGCCATCTCCGCCTGGCTCAAGCCTCTGAATGTCACCACCACCATCGACCCCGCCGGCAATCTCCGCGCCCTCTATCCGGCCGCTACTTCCGGGGCCCCTCGCCTCCTTATCGGCTCGCATCTCGATACCGTACCCAACGCCGGCACGTATGATGGCCCTCTGGGCGTTGTGCTCGCCGTCGCGCTCCTGGAAGAACTCCGCGCGCAAAATCTCTATCTCTCCTTCGCGGTCGAACTCGTCGCGTTCTCCGAAGAAGAGGGCGTCCGCTTTGGTGCGCCTTTTCTAGGTAGCCGCGCGCTCATCGGCGCTCTCGACGACAACCTTCTCGACCGCCGCGACGCTGACGGCATTTCCGTCCGTGAAGCCATTCAGAATTTCGGACTCGACCCCGCGCAGCTCCCAGCCGCGCAACTTGATCCGGAAAGCGTCCTCGGCTACGTCGAATTCCACATCGAGCAGGGCCCGATCCTCGACCACCTCGGCCTGCCTCTTGCTGCTGTCGAAGCCATCGTCGGCCAATCACGCCTCTCGATCACCTTCACCGGCGTGGCCAATCACGCAGGCACCACGCCCATGGACGCTCGCCGCGACCCCCTCGCCGCCGCCGCCGCATGGATGGTCGCCGTCGAAAACGAAGCCGCCGGCACTCCCGGTCTGGTCGCCACCGTCGGCGTCATCAGTGTCCAGCCCGGCGCCGCCAACGTCATTCCTCGCGAAGCACGCCTCACTCTCGACATCCGCCACCAGTCCGACGCCGTTCGTTCCGACTCGCTCCAAGCCCTCACCACCCGCGCTCAGGAAATCGCCGCCCGCCGCAATCTCTCCCTCAACATCGCCACTCTCCTTGACCAGCCGTCCGTCGCCATGGATCCTTTTCTCACCACGCAAATCGAGTCCGCCATGCGCTCCGCAGGCTGCTCTCCCCACCGCATGGCCAGCGGCGCGGGCCACGACGCGATGGTTCTCGCCCAACGCGTCCCCTCCGCCATGATTTTCCTGCGCACCCCCGGCGGCATCAGCCATGATCCCGCCGAATCCGTGCTGCCCGAAGACGTCGCTCGCGCCATCGATTGCGGCGTTCATCTACTCAAGCAACTCGCCGCTTCGCCCGAATTCCTGCAGTCCGCGGTCGCTCGCTCACTTTCACAAAGGAAGAATTCACCCCGTGCATAGCCCTCTTCATCATCTCGGCCAGACTCGCAGCTCGCAGCACCGCAATCACCTGCTTCTCACTCCGGACACCTTCGTCCGCACCACGCTCCCCGGCATGAGCAGGGCCGCCGCCATCGTGCACATCGGCCCCGCTCTCGGCGCGGCTTTCACCCAGTACACTGCCGAACTCGAAGCCGACGGCCAGTTGGGTCCCGCGGCCGCGCAGCGCTTTCTTTATGTGATGGAAGGCTCCGCCACGCTCGAAGCCAACGGCAAGCAGCAGCGACTCGGCCCGCGCGGCTTCGCCTACATTCCAGAAAAACTCGCACACCGCTTCGCCGCAAGCGCCGCCAGCCGGGTCGCCGTCATCGAAAAGACCTACCAGCCGCTCCACACGGCTCCGGCTCCGCAGCTTATCGTCTCCAGCGAAGACTCCGTCACCTCGGCGGCGCTCAACAACGACGCCGACCTTCAGGTCAAATGTCTTCTTCCAGACCATCCATCACACGACTTCGCCGTCAACACCATGACCTACCAGCCCGGCGCCGCGCTCAACATGGTCGAAATGCACATCATGGAACACGGCCTCATCATGCTCGAAGGGGGCGGCATCTACCGCCTCGGCGACTCCTGGTATCCCACCACCGCCGGCGACTTTATCTGGATGGGCCCGTGGTGCCCGCAATGGTTCGGCGCCATCGGCAAAACACCGGCGAAATATCTCATCTACAAAGACTGGAACCGCCATCCTGGGAACACCGACCTCCCGCCGAAATCATGAATCCGCATATCGATGAACGCCGCCTTCAGGCCGAAATAGACGACCTCGCCAAAATCACCGAAGCCGAGCCGCCGGTGGTCACGCGGATCGTGTTCTCCGAAGCCGACCGGCGCGCTCGCCAGTGGCTGGCCGCCAAATGTAAGGACGCCGGCCTCTCCCTCCGCACCGACGCCGTAGGCAACACCTTCGCCCGCTGGCAAGGAACTGATCCCACCGCCCCTGCCGTGGGCACCGGATCCCACATTGATGCCATCCCCAACGCCGGCAAATACGATGGCGTCGTAGGCGTTCTCGGAGGACTCGAGGCCATCCGCGCTCTCCAGCGCGCAAACTTCAAGCCCAAACATTCCGTCGAACTCCTGCTCTTCACCTCCGAAGAGCCCACTCGTTTCGGCATCGGTTGTCTCGGCAGCCGCCTCCTGTCCGGTGCGCTCTCGCCGCAAGCCGCCGCGCAACTCACCGACCATAACGGCGATACCCTCGAATCGGTCCGCCACGCCGCGGGCCTCACCGGGGACCTGGCTTCGGTCCAACTCCCCGCCAACTATTACAAGGCTTTCGTCGAACTCCACATCGAGCAAGGCCCGATTCTCGAGAAAAAAAACATTCCTCTCGGCATCGTGCAAAAAATCGCCGCTCCCGCCAGCGCCAAAATCCAAATTGAAGGTTCCGGCGGCCATGCTGGCGCCGTTCTCATGCCCGACCGCAAGGATGCCCTCTGCGCCGCCTCCGAACTTATCCTCGCCGTCGAATCCGCCGCCCGCGCCACCCAAGGCCTCGACACCGTCGCCACCGTAGGCATCTGCGAAGTTTTCCCCGGCGCCATCAACAGCATCCCCAGCCGTGTCAGGCTCACTCTCGACGTCCGCGACACCGACCAGCCCCGCCGCGACCACGTCATGCAGCAAATCGCTCAGGCCGCCGATTCCATCTCTGCCAGTCGCAAAGTCTCTATCCGCACCGACCTTCTAAACGCCGACGCTCCCGCCGATTGCTCGCCTCTGGTCACGCAAGCCCTGGCCGACTCCTGCCGCTCCCGCAATTTCCCCTTCCTCGAGATGGTCAGCCGCGCCTATCACGACTCTCTCTTCATCTCCCGCATCGCCCCCACCGCCATGCTCTTCATCCCCTGCCGCAACGGCTACAGCCACCGCCCCGACGAATACTCCTCCTCCGAAGACATAGCCCGCGGCACCCTGGTCCTCGCCGAAACCCTCGCCCGCCTCTCTTCTTGATTTTCCTTGCGTCATTGCTTCATTGCTTCGTTCAGGTCTTCTTTCCCGCAACCGCAAACTTTTTATTCTTTCCATTCGCGTTTTTTCTCGCCCAACTCTCCCTTGCGCATCTCGCGCAAAACATGCAACCTGAAAATATCAATGCCCCTCGACTTCATGCGCCAGGCCATCGCCCTCGCTCTTGAAAACATCCGCAACGGCGGCGGACCCTTTGCCGCGGTCATCGCCAAGAATGGCGCGCTCATCGCCACCGGAGCCAACCGGGTCACCACCGCCAATGACCCCACTGCCCACGCCGAAATCGTGGCTATTCGCGAAGCCTGCAAGCGTCTCGAGTCCTTCCAGCTCGATCATTGCGACCTCTACACCACCTGCGAACCCTGCCCCATGTGCCTCGGCGCCATCTACTGGGCTCGGCCCGCGCGCGTTTTCTACGCTTCCTCCGCCGCCGATGCCGCCGCCGCAGGATTTGACGACGCCCTCATCTACCGCGAACTTCAGGTCCCCCATCAGGCTCGCCGCATTCCCATGGGCGAACTTCTCCGCGACGAAGCCAACGCCATCTTCCAGGCCTGGCGCGCCAAACCCGACAGAACTCCTTACTAGCTTTGCTAGCACCGACTTCAGTCTGTGCTGCAAAATGCAGTCCGCACTTTGGTTTTCTTCGTCCGCTACCAACCCACCTCCCCATTCCCCGGTCCAACGATGTAAGATTGCTTCCCAACGCTACCGCTTTGCCAAGGAGCCCCATGTCGCGGATTGTCCGCTGTTCCCTCATCCAGGCCACCAATGCGGAATCCCCCTCCAGCTCGCTCGATAAAATCAAGCAGGTCATGACCGACAAGCACGTCGCCATGATCCGCAAAGCTGCCTCTGACGGTGCCCAAATCGTCTGCCTCCAGGAAATCTTTTACGGTCCTTACTTCTGCGCCGAACAGTCCACCCGCTGGTACGACTTCACCGAGCCGGTCCCCGACGGTCCTACCACCAGGCTCCTGCAGAAGCTCGCCGCCGAACTTCACGTCGCCATCGTCGTTCCCGTTTACGAGATCGAATCCGAAGGCATCTACTACAACACCGCCGCCGTCCTCCACAACGACGGCTCCTATCTCGGCAAATACCGCAAGACCCACATTCCCCACGTGGCGCCTGGCTTCTGGGAAAAGTTTTATTTTCGCCCCGGCAATCTCGGCTATCCCATATTCGATCTCGGTTTCGCCAAAATCGGCGTGTACATCTGCTATGACCGCCACTTTCCCGAAGGCGCCCGCGCTCTCGGCCTCAACGGCGCCGAAATCGTCTTCAATCCCTCCGCCACGGTCGCCGGCCTCAGCGAATACCTCTGGAAACTCGAACAGCCTGCCCACGCCGCCGCCAACGGCTACTTCATCGCCGCCATCAACCGTGTTGGCACTGAGGCCCCCTGGAACATCGGCGAATTTTACGGTTCCAGCTACTTTTGCAATCCGCGTGGCCAGATCTTTGCCCAGGCTTCCCGCGACAAAGATGAAGTCCTCACCGCCGATCTCGATCTCGAAATGATTTCCCAGGTACGCAAGACCTGGCAATTTTTCCGCGACCGCCGCCCGGACATGTACGACGTTCTGGTTAAACCCTAGACTCCGCGATGCTTGGTGCCGACCAGATGGCCACGAATCGTCATTCCGAGCGAAGCAGGGCGACCTTTTCTTCCGTTCGTATAGCGAATGTCGGCCTGCGTGGTCCAGGAATCTCTCTTCAGTCGTTTGGGAGGACAGGGTGACTAGCTCCGATCAACATCGCACCCACCCCGAACTGGTCGCCCGCTTTCCCGACCTGCATCCGCCCTTCGACCAGCAGTCCGCGCTCACCGAAGCCAACCGCTGCCTCTACTGTTTCGACGCGCCCTGCACCGCCGCTTGCCCCACGCACATCGACGTCCCGCGCTTCATCAAGAAAATCGCCCAAAGCAATCTTCGCGGCTCCGCGCTCACCATCCTGGACGCCAACATTCTTGGCGCCAGTTGTTCTCGCGTCTGTCCGGTGGACGTCCTCTGCGAAGGCGCCTGCGTGTATCATCGCTACAACCAGCAGCCCATCGAAATCGGCCGCCTGCAGCGCTTCGCCATGGACGCTTTCCTCCACAATGGCGCGCAGCTTCCCCAAAAATCCGCGGCCAACAAACCAGGCAAGGTCGCCTGCATTGGCGCCGGCCCCGCTTCGCTCTCCTGCGCCGCGGAACTTCGCCAGCAAGGTTTCGGCGTTACCGTTTTTGAGCGCAAGGCTCTCCCCGGCGGCCTCAACACCTACGGCGTCGCCGAATATAAACTCCGCTCCGCCGACAGCCTGCGTGAAATCGAAATGATCCGCTCGCTGGGCGTGGACTTCCGCTTTGGCGAGGAAATCTCCGCCGCAACCCTGGCCAAACTCGAGCAGGAATACCACGCCATCTTCCTCGGCGTAGGCTTGGGCGCCATGCACAAACTCGGCGTTCCCGGCGAAGACCATCCCGCCGTCATCAACGCCCTGGACTTTATCGAACGATACAAAACCGCATCCAACCTCACC
>Ga0209579_10003347_pt1 | contig 11726 bp, 13 predicted proteins | sample Coa_R1_2_FD_187152 | JGI IMG/M metagenome (GOLD analysis project Ga0209579, IMG submission 187152) | Surface soil microbial communities from Centralia Pennsylvania, which are recovering from an underground coalmine fire - Coalmine... | ecosystem: Environmental > Terrestrial > Soil >... | reverse complement strand
TAGTCGGCGCACACGAGATGGCCGACAAATACGGAGCGGATACCGGACGTCTCTATACGCTATTCGCGGCGCCCCCGGAAAAAGACCTAGAGTGGAGCGAGGAGAGCATTGACGGAGCCTGGCGTTTCTTGAATCGCGTGTATCGCCTGATCGAGAAACACGCGCCCGCATTGAAATCTGTAAAAGCTGCGGCCGGCGATCTTGCCAAGGCATCCGACAAAGAAAAACGTCTGTTACGCAAAGCTCACCAGACACTGCAGCGCGTCACCTCTGACTTTGAAACACGCTGGCATTTCAATTCAGCCATTGCGCTCATCATGGAATTCACCAACGAAATCTACGCCTGCGAGCCGCTCGACCAGGGCGTCCGGCCAGAAATTCGCAAGGAAGCGCTGGAGCTGCTGACCCTGATGCTGGCGCCTATGACGCCGCACATCGCCGAAGAAATGTGGGAAATGCTCGGCCATTCTAAAGGCCTATGGACCGTCAGCTGGCCCACGGCCAACGCCGAACTGGCCAGAGAAGATGAAGTTGAGATTCCGGTGCAAGTCAATGGCAAGCTGCGCGGCAAGTTCAAGGTAGCCGCTGGTGCCGGCAAGGACCAAGTCGTCAAACTCGCCGCGGCTGATCCTGCGATTGCCGCTCATCTTGACGGCAAGCGCATTGTGAAGGTCATTTATGTCCCGGACAAATTGCTGAATCTGGTCGTAGCCTAGGAGCCACATGAGTACCGAGGCCAAAATGAAGGAAATCAGCAGCAAGCCCAAGTCCGAGTTGGGCGGCGTCGTGGTGCTCGATTTTGGCGGCCAGTACACCCAACTGATCGCGCGGCGCGTCCGCGAACAACAAGTTTTCAGCGCCATCATTCCGTGTACGTCCAGCCTCGAGGAAATTCGCTCCTACCAACCGGCCGGCATCATCCTGTCCGGCGGTCCCAGTTCGGTGTACGACAAAGACGCACCCAAGTGCGACCCGGCGGTCCTCAGTGCCGGAATTCCCGTCTTGGGCATCTGTTATGGCATGCAGTGGATCGCCAAGACTCTTGGCGGCAAGGTTGAGCCTGTCGAACGCCGGGAGTATGGGCGCACGCAATTCCAAGCGGAGACCGGCGACGCATGCCCGGAACTCTTTCAGGGTTTGCCGGGAAAACTAAGAATATGGAACAGCCATGGGGACAGCGTTTTGGCAGTCCCACCTGGCTTCCGCACCACCGGAAAGACGGAAAACGCCATCGCAGCCATTGAGAACCTTGAAAGCCGGATCCACGGGGTGCAATTCCACCCCGAGGTGAACCACACCGAGCAGGGAACCGCCATCCTACGCAATTTCCTGTTCCAGGTGTGCAAGGTCGAGCCAAAGTGGAGTGGTGCCGCGTTCATCGAAGAGACCACCGAAGCCATCCGGCAAAAAGTTGGCGCTAAGCAGGTCATTTGCGCCTTGAGCGGCGGCGTGGATTCCACCGTGGCTGCGGTTCTGGTCCACCGGGCCATCGGCGAGCGCCTCACCAACCTTTTCGTGAACACGGGACTCCTTCGGAAGAACGAATTTGAAAACACACTTACCATGTATCGCGAACGGCTTGCGCTTCAGGTGGTGGGCGTGGACGCTACGGATCGCTTCCTTGGACGCCTGCAGGGGATTACCGACCCGGAGGAGAAGCGTAAGCGCATTGGGAATGAGTTCATCGCCATTTTCGCGGAAGAAGCCCAGCGGTTGCAGCGTGAATCCGGTCAGGACATCGCTTTCCTGGTGCAGGGCACCCTCTACCCCGATGTCATTGAATCTGTTTCGGTTAAGGGGCCGTCCGCCACGATCAAGACCCACCACAACGTGGGTGGCCTGCCCGAGAAGATGCCGTTTGCCCTGATTGAGCCGCTCCGCGACCTCTTCAAAGACGAAGTGCGCCGCATCGGCAGGGAGCTGGGTTTACCGGATGAGATATTGCTGAAACATCCGTTTCCGGGCCCCGGTTTGGCAGTACGGGTACTGGGCGAGGTCACTCGTGAGCATCTTGTCACCCTTCGCGATGCCGACGCCGTGGTGCGCGAGGAGATACGTGCCGCGGGGCTGTACCAGAAGACCTGGCAAGCCTTTGCCGTCCTGCTGCCGGTCCGCAGCGTGGGGGTCATGGGTGACGGCCGCACCTATGGCCTGACCATCGCCGTGCGGGTGGTGGACAGCGATGACGCCATGACCGCCGACTGGTCGCGCTTGCCGGCGGAGGTGCTGGAGCGAATCTCGACCAGGATCGTGAACGAGGTAGGTGGCGTGACGCGGGTGGTCTATGACATTACTTCCAAACCGCCAGGTACCATCGAATGGGAGTAGCCAAAACAAAAAGGCCGCATCTGCCAGATACGGCCTTGCATGAGAACACAACATATTTTCAGCAAAACGTGCGAAGCGAGACTAGCCTATCTGCCGGCCACTTTCTGGGCCATATACAGCACCAGCTTGCGGTCGTCTTCGTCGGTCTTGCTCAACAAACGGCGAAGCTTGTTGAGAAAACGCGCATCTTTGCCGACGCTGCCCCAAGCGATGTCGTCACCCGACTTGCGCTTTGGGAGGTTGGGCAATTGAGGCGGTTCCTCGCCGTCGTAGAAGAGTTGATAGAGAGGCACTTCGAGTGCGCGAGCCAGCTTCTCCAGCGTTTCAATGGCCGGCACAGTATGGCCATTTTCCACGCGGGAAATGTAGCAACGGAGTAACCCGGTTCGCTTCTCGATGTCGCCCTGGGAGAGTTTCTTTTCTTCGCGCAGAGCGCGAAGGCGGTCACCGATAATCATGCTGCTATTGTTGCATATAGACAAGAACTAAAGCAAGCATAAACTCAAAGGGGACCGACTGAAACACCTGTATCATCAGAGCGCCGCTTCCCGGGGTTCGGCGCCCAATTCGGACGTAACCTGAGAGCCATGGCACGCGTCACAAAGATGGAACAAGAGCAAGCGGCTGGTCGCGCAAGGCCGGTGCAGACCCCTCCGGCCGCCGCCATCGACGAACGCCAGATCGTTCGCCGCGCTCAGAAAGGCGACAAAGCCGCCTTCGAGCTTCTGGTCCAGCGCCACCAGCATCGCGTCTTCGCCGTCGCCAGAGGCATTGTTAAGCGGCAGGAAGATGCGGAGGATGTGGCGCAGCAGGTGTTCGTTAAGGCATATTTCTCGCTGAAGAGATTCGATCAGCGCGCCGCGTTCAGCACTTGGCTATATAAGATTACCGTCAACGAGTGCTGGGATCTCTTAAGAAAACGCAAGGCCCGGCCGCTGGTTTACGAATCCGACTTTAATGATGAGCAATCCAGCCAGTTTTCCGCCATTGAGCGGGAGTCGGCGGGAGGCCCGGACACCAGCGAGCGCATGGCCATGCGGCAGCGGCTGGACAATATGCTGGAACAGCTTGAGCCCCGCGACCGCAGCATGCTGGTGCTCAAGGAAGTCGAAGGTTTTTCGGTGGAAGAGATCGCCGAACTCTTAGGTTTGAACGCGAACACGGTCAAGGTAAGGCTGTTTCGCGCTCGCCGTAGGATCGTGGAGTACACTCGCCGCGAAAAGCGCGAGTCTTAAGTGGTTGGTTTCAGAAGGGGAGGTACTTATGTGGAGCTGGCCGCGCCTGAGCAAGAAGTCGCAATCGTATTGCGACCAGGTATGCGACTCGTTAGAGCGCACCGTTAGCCCGGGGGATGGCGATGATGTCTTCGCGCTGGGCACCGTGCTTTCGCAGCTTCCCGAGGGTATGCGCAAGCACGTTTACTCTTGCGACACTTGCCGTATTTTCGCCGATGAGCTCCTGGAAGTGCGCGGTATGTTCGCTGGCCGGGAAGCTCCGGCCGCTCAGCCCGGTCCTTTTTTTCTTGCTCGTGTCATGGCGACGATCGCCGACCGGGAATCGCGACTGGAGCGCGCCTCACAAATTTGGGCCGCTGTTCCTCGCCTGGCCTCGCGTTTGACCGTCCTGGCGTCTTTGGGATTGCTGGTGGCCGCCAGTTGGGTTTATCAGATGCCGAAGAGCACCACTACCGCCGGCATAAGCTCACCACAGGCTTCCGAGGGCTTGGTGGATGCAGGCGCCACCCAGGATGATTTGCTGGTTAGCCCGGCAGGCCGATAGTCTATGAGTGAACCGACGGTACAACAGAAGGCTTCGCTGTGGCTGGCGGTGGTTTTTATTCTCGGCGCAGCTCTTGGCGGCGTTCTGGGTTATGCCTTCGCCCACCGCAGTTACGCGGCGGCTCCCAGTCAGCTCACCGCCGAACAGCGCCGCGCGCAAAAGCGCTCGCAGCTCGTGGAGCAAGTCGGCCTTACCACCGACCAGCAAACCCAGGTCATCGCCATCCTGGATCAGGCACAAACCGAGTACAAAGCCATTCACGCTGTGAGCGATCCTCAGCTTGACGCTGCTCGTCAGAAAAGCCGCGAACGCATCCGCCAGATCCTTACTCCCGAGCAAAAACCCAAGTTCGAAGAGTTCCTCCGCAAAATGGATGAGGAACGCAAGCGCCTCGGCCAGTAGCGCTTCCTTCACCAAACTTCAAGGTCTTAAGGTTAGCGGGCCACGTCCCATGACGCCCCAATCTGCAGCAACCTGTTTAGAAGGGAATATCCTCGTCCGAAATCTCCGGTCCGGCCGCTCCAGCTCCTCCGAAATCATCGCCATGCCCGGCCGCTTCGTGTTCCTCGCTGCGCCCGGCTCCTCCGCCGAACGACCCGCCTCCGCCCGCGCCGTCTCCGCGCCCGCCGAGCATCCGGAAATTGCTGGCCACAATCTCAAAGCTGGTGCGCTTCTGTCCTTCTTTATCCTGCCACTCGCGTGACTGGATGCGTCCTTCAATAAAAATCAGCGAACCCTTTTTCAGGTACTGCTGCGCAATCTCAGCTTGCTTTCCCCACACCACGATCTTGTGCCACTCGGTGCGCTTCTGCCGCTCGCCGTTTTTGTCTTTATACGTTTCATCGGTAGCCACTGAAAAATTCGCAACGGCCTGGCCCCCGCCGGTGTACCGGGTTTCCGGATCGCGGCCAAGTCTTCCCACCAGGATCACCTTATTCACGGACATAAGCACTCCCTTCGAACGCGCGAAGATAACACGCTGTTAAGAAAATTGAAAATGATGGAGTCGCAATCACTCGAACTGTTTCCGGAACGCCGCGAATTGCGTCTGCAGCGCAGCCACCTCGGCGCGCAGTCGTGCTACCTCGTCCACTAGCGCTGCCAATTGGCCGTCTTCCTGCGCCGCGCCATACGCATCCTGCGACAGCACACCCTCGCCCGAACCCTCCCGCACCGCCTCCGCCACCGGATCGCCCTCGCCCATCAGGTGCGCGTACCGCGTCTCCTTGGTCCCCGGTTGCCGCGGCAGCGCGGTGACCAGCGGCGGCTCGCGCTTGCTCAATCTCTGCAGCGCCGAATGCACGCTCTCCAGATCCTCAAAGGGATGAATTCGCGAAGCCCGTATGCGTAATTCGCCCGGCGTTTGCGGGCCGCGCAGCAGCAACTCGCAAACAATCGCCAACTCCGGCCGGTAAAAGTTAAACACCTCCTGCAGCCGGTGCTCGAACTTCGTAGCCCGGCTCTCCGCGATGGGCCGCACCAGTGACTGTCCCTCCAGGTGGTTCAGCGCGCTGCGAATCTCGCTCTCCTCCAACTGCATCATCGGATCGCGGTTCGATTTCTGGTTGCAGGCATTGGTCAGCGCATTCAGCGAAAGCGGGTAATACTCCGGCGTGGTGCTCTCTTTTTCAATCAACGCGCCCAGAATCCGCGCTTCGATGGCAGTCAGCGCAAGTTGCATCTCTTGCATGATAACGGAACTCACTCGCGCGGCAAAACCGCCGCATTTCGCGCGGCCTCGCGCACTGTCCTTCGGTTCAGGTGACACATTGTAGTGGTACTTCGCTCTTCCTTCTGGAGCCCCGCGTTCGAACATGGCCTAGTAGGAATACCGGACGTGTCCCCGCGCGGCCGCCAACTCGTTATGGCCGTAGGCCGCGCAAAAGGAGTGCCATGAAGCGACTTCTCACCACATCAGCCGTTCTGATCTTTGCCACCTGCTTCACGGGCCGCGCCATGGCCCAGGGCCCCGCCGGCGCTGGGGCTGCGGAAGCCGCTGGCGGCGGTTCCTCCAGCAACCATTCCTACAACCCCATGAAGCTCTTTGCCAAAAAGGACGCCAAACCCGTCGAACCCGCGATCTCCGTCGAAGAGCTCGACAAGCGCCTCGAACCAAAACTGCGCGCCAGCCAAATCCTCGCAGCCAATGCCACCCTCAAAGATGCCTGCGTTAATTTCATCGAGCGTGCCGATTGCCTCGCCGCCCTCCACGCCAGCCACAGCCTTAGCCTTAATTTTGACTGCCTGAAGTCCAACTTCACCGGCGTCCGTGTCGGCACCGACACCAGCTCCTGCCGCATGCCCGCCGGCGACAAGCCGCTCAGCCTCGCCAAAACCATCCACTTGCTCAAACCTGACACCGATTACAAGAACGCCGCAAAAGATGCGGAAGCCTCTGCTCATGACGATATAAGAGACGCCGCAGCCGGCTCCTGAAGAAACACCCGGGCAGCGGCGCGTGGCATCCATCGCAAACAACCTTAAATTGTCGGTAGGGAATTAAGACTCGACCAAAATCCCAGAACTACGCCGCCGTGGCCGCCACGCCTAATTCTTTCAGCTTTGCCCGCGCTCGCCGCTCTTCTTCCGTGCCGGGATACCGCTTCACCACTTCCCGCAGCTCTTTGATCGCCTGGGTCTTCTGCCCAAGCTCCAGCAGCGCCATACCTTTTTTCAGCCGCGCCGGCGCCAGCTTGAAGCTTTTCGGATAGTTGGTGATGACCTTGTCATATTCCCCCACCGACTCCGAATATTGCCGCTGCGAATAGGCAATCTCTCCCAGATAAAACTGCGCATTCGAGGCCAGGTCGGTGTCGCCGTAATATTTCAGGTAGTCCTGAAACTCCGATCGCGCCAGGTCGTATTTGCCGCTGGTGATGTCTCGCAAGCCGTTCGAATACAGCGTGTCCGCGCTGGGCGGGGGGCCTCCCGCGGGAGATCCGCCCGCAGCTGCCGGCGAACTGCCCGTCATGGGCTGACTGCTCGCCGCACCCGGACTGGCCACCGGAACCGATCCGGCCGGGGCCACCGCGCCGCCTGACACCTTGGCGTCCAGGCTCTGCACCGTGTTTTGCAAATCCACCAGCTGCTGATTCAGTTTGCCCAGCCGCGACTTGATCTCTTCCAGGTTGTCCGAAAGGCCCTGCACCTGCGTGGACATGGTATCGAGACGCGCGCCCGAGTTCGCCTGCACGTCCTGCACGGACTTCTGCAGCCCGCTCATGGTTCCGTTCAGCTTGCCGACCGTGTCGCTGGATTGTTCCAGCAGCGTCCGCATCACCGTGTGGTCCTGCGTCAGTTGCGTGGATAAATCCTTCTGCCCCTGCAGCAGAGTGGTCACGTCGCGCTGCAATTCGATGATTTCGCGCGCTACGGCCTCCGCCGGACGCGGGCCGATCAGGTTGCCGCAGATGGCCCCAGCTACCAGGGCGCCGCCAAAAGCCGCAAGGTTCCGAAAACGCATGGATTAACTCCTCTCAATCGTCGCGCCCGGCCGCATCTGCCAGGCACCTTTGCGCAACAATCCTGTTACATTCACTGTAGCGAGACGCGCAGGCCGTAGCAAGACCCTGCGCACCTTTACCGTCTCTCGCAGCAATAGTATGGCGGGTTATCCCGCGGCCAGGTATATAGAGAAACCCTTAGCCGCGGGTTTAGTTGCCGATGAGGGGGGCCCTACTTGGCCGGTACAAAGTGGCCGCGCCGGTTCCGCTGCCAGCAATCTTCATTGCTTTCCATGCAGAAGGGCTTCTCTTTGCCGTAGCTCAGCGTGGTCATGCGGTCCGCACCGATTCCCAGCGAAACCAGGTATTGCTTGACTGCCGCCGCTCGCCGGTCGCCCAGTGCCAGGTTGTATTCCGTGGAACCGCGCTCGTCGCAATGGCCCTCAATTACAACCTTCACTTGAGGGTAGTTGCGCAGGAAGTCCGCCGTCTTGCCTAGCGCCGTCCGCGCATCGCTCCGGATATCCGCCTTGTCCAAATCAAAATACGCGTCCTGGACTTCCTTGGTGAACAGCTCTTCCCAGCTCGCGTTCTGTACCGGGGGAGGAGCGGCCTGAGGCGCTGCCACGGTAATCCGCACGCTCGAATTCGCCGAACCGCCCGGACCACTGGCGGTCAGTGTGTACGTGGTGGAATCCGTCGGCGTTACTTTGGTCGATCCTTCCGGTGCCACCGTGCCCACTTCCGGAGAAATGGTGAGTTGCGTGGCATTGGTCGAAGACCAGGTCAGCGTCGAAGTGTCGCCCTTGTTAATCGACGTCGGGTTCGCTTGCAGGGTAACCGTCGGCTGCGAAGGCGGCGGTGGTGTCGAAGCAGGCGGAGCCTGGGCCACGGGCTTCTTGCTGCAACCCACGGTCAGCACTGCTGCGGCGAAGACAGTCAACACACAAGCTCGATAAAATGGTCGGGCAACCTCAGACATTCTCAGTTTCCTCCTCAGTATGGATCCCCGTTGGATTCGTCCTATTCGTGCCACTTCATGGTACCACCAACCCTAACCGCTTAAAACATCGCATTACGATATATTCCTGACAGTAACTCCTACTTCTGCGACCAGTTTGGCGATTCATTGTGACCGGTGCTCGTCAACTGATGCGCTTGCGTCCCGTCGGCCAGCATCGTCCAGATCTGCCGCGTTCCCGACCGCGTGGACTCGAACACAATATGACGCCCGTCCGGCGCCCAGCTAGGCCGCTCATTTCTTGCGGTGTCGTGCGTCAATTCGATGATTTGCCGTGTGGCCACATCCATCACGTAGATATCGTAATTGTTTGACGGCCGCCGCCAGCTGAACGCCAGCAGTTGTCCGTTCGGTGCCCACGACGGATCAATCAGATAACCCTTATCAGGCAAATCCAGGTTCTGCGCATTGGTGCCGTCCGCGTTCATCAGGTATAGCTTCGGCACTCCCGATCGGTCGCTCACAAAGGCGATCGTCTGGTTCGTCTTGGGATTCCATGCTGGCGACGTGCTTGCTCCATTCGAAAACGTCAGCCGCTTCAAGCCTGTCCCGCTGGCGTTGATCGAATACAGCTCCGGAGTTCCGCCCATGGAAGACGAAAACACCAGCTGCGAACCGTCTGCCGACCAGGCCGGTGCGCTGTTTGTGCCCTTGTAGCGCGGAAAACTCACTACCCGGTTCGCGTCCAGCGAGTACATGCAGATCTGCGGGCTGGCTGGCCCGGAACCCGACGCCGCGTAACACGTGAACGCAATCCGCGAACTGTCCGGCGACCAGCGTGGCGTCAGCGCAATGGAGTGCAGGGAAGTGACCGCGTGCTGGTTCGCCCCGTCGTAATCCATCACCCAGATCTCTTTTGTCCCGGTCCGCGAACTCACAAACGCGATCTGCGTCGAGGAAATTCCCGGCAGCCCGCCGGATAAGCGGTTGATGATTTCGTCCGCGAATTGGTGCGCGAACTTTCGCACCTGCGCGTCCGTCGGCGTTCCCCGATACACCTTGGCAATCACCGCTTGCGAGGAAGGATTCGTAACATCGTAAAACCATGCTTCGATGGCCACTTCGCCCGTCGTCTCCACCAGGTTCCCGAACGCCACATAATGCGCGTTCACCGGCGAGTCGCTCCACGCCGTGTACTTCAGCTCGCCAGGGACGCCCGGCTGGACTTGCGGATAGAAGCTCGGGCTGGCCACATCCATGATCCCGCTGAAGCCCAGGTCGTCGCGCACCACTTGCGTGAATAATGTCGAATGCGGCTTTGCCGTATCTGATTTCGCGGCAAAGTCCGCCACCGCTACCCGTGGCTTCTCCACTCCCAATCCCGTGCTGACTCGGAACCAATCCTGCGCCTGCGCCGGCTGGATTCCAGCCCATAGCGCCATCGCGAACACAGCGAGCAGACATCTCCGCAGCGGGGACGAGTACACCATTACCTCCTGATACCTCTGAAATCTTGGCGGCTGGGAAGGAGTGACCGCATTCATCTTGTCATACTCAGGTCAAAATCGAAAAGCACTTGTACGTAAGAACCGGAATAATCCGGCGGCAGGTTCGGCATCGGATTGGATTGCATGATGGCCCGCAACCCCGAATTGTCCATCGAAAGATTGCCGCTGCTGGTCTGAATGCGAATATCTTTGACCGATCCGTCCTTGTTGATCGTAAATTGCACCACCGCGTGCGCCGTGCGCGCCGCGCGCACGCCAGGATCGATCGTGTTCTGCAGCCAGTTGCTCTGAATCCGCCGCTTCACCGATTCGATATACCAGCCGTAGCGCGACGCAAAATCCCCGCCCCCCTCTGATTTCACCGCGAGTCCCGGGCTGGTGGACGAGCCCGGCGTGCTTCCCGCGCCGGTAGGCACATTCGCCGCTCCCAGGTTCCTGCCCGGAATCGCGTTGGTCGGGTTAGGAATCTTCGGCTCGAACGCTTTGTTCTGCTTTGGCGGCGGTGGTGGCTGCTTCTTGTTTTTTTCCAGCGTCTTGAATTCGGGAACGTTCTTCAGATCCGGTGGCACAACCTCTTCTTTTTTGGGCTGCGGCGGCTCCGGCTTGACGTCGTTCTTCCACAGGCTCTTGGAAGGATCCACCACGTTGCTCTCGTTCAGCGACGGCGTCTTTGGCATTGGCACGCCGCTGTTTCCCACCAGCGTCACGTTTACGCTGTCGCTGCCGCCCCCCGGGCCCGCCCAGCGGTTGCCTTGCCAGTGGAAATACGCCGAAAGCGCCAGCAGCACGATCAGTCCGCCGTGCAATATTCCAGAAACCGTGATGTACGGTACGAACCGGACTTCTTCCGTGTTGGCGATCGCAACGCTCATAATTCTATGTGTGGTTCTTGTCGATGATCGGCTCCGTCACGATGCTGATGTTGCTGACTCCCGATTGCCGCAGCGTATCAATCACCGAGGCGAAAACTCCGAAGGGAACTGTCTCATCGCAGCGCAGGAACACCGCGTCGGTCGCCTTCTTCTGCTGTGACTGTACCTTCGCTCCAAGATCGTGGATGTTCACCGGCGCGTTGCCCAGGTACACCCGCTGCGACTTGTCCACGGTGATGACCAGCCGCTGCTCGGTAATTTCTTTCACCGTCTTGGTCTTCGGCACGTCCACTTCGATCCCCGACTGCAGAATCGGCGCGGTAATCATGAAAATGATCAGCAGCACCAAGACCACGTCGATGAACGGGACCATGTTGATCTCCGACAGCGACGATTGTGTTTTCCCGGCTAGTTGCGGCATAAACTCACTGTAGCGCAGTCAATCCTGTCTGCGCGCTGTTACCCCACCTCAAAATTATCCGTCCAGCGAAGACGAATCCTCTCCCGCTTTACAACTTCCCTTCAGCTCCAACCCGCCCAGACCTACCGCGTTACGGAACGAACGTCTTCTCAATCTGCGCCGTAACCTCCAGCGCAAACGTATCCAGCCGCTGCGCGAGATCGCGAATATCCCCCACGAAGTTATTATAGAAAATCACCGCGGGAATCGCCGTAAAAAGCCCCGCCGCCGTGGTGACCAGCGCTTCCGCAATGCCCGGCGCCACGGCCCGCAAGCTGGCCGAACCGGCGTTGCCTAATCCCGAAAAGGCGTCAATGATGCCCCACACCGTACCGAACAATCCGATAAACGGCGTCACCGAACCGGTCGTGGCCA
>Ga0209579_10003341_pt1 | contig 11746 bp, 11 predicted proteins | sample Coa_R1_2_FD_187152 | JGI IMG/M metagenome (GOLD analysis project Ga0209579, IMG submission 187152) | Surface soil microbial communities from Centralia Pennsylvania, which are recovering from an underground coalmine fire - Coalmine... | ecosystem: Environmental > Terrestrial > Soil >... | reverse complement strand
GGCGAGATACGATCGCATCGCGGGCTTGGTTTGCTCCGGCATGATTAGTTTCTCTTGTAGCAATCGTAGGGTGGGCAAAATCGTCGCGGTCCGTACCGCGTGGGCAAAGCGCGTCGGCGATTTTGCCCACGCGTTTTCGCAGCGCAGCGCGCTTCGCCCACCCTACTTAGTGCTCTCATCGTAGTAATGAATCTCATAGAGCATGCAGCCGCGCTCGGATTTGAACGGCCCATGATGGACGCCGGGCGGACGGCAGGCATAGGTCGGCGCCTCGAACGGCTCGCCGCCCTTGCCGTTACTGTCGTTGCCGACGACGAGATCGCCCGACAGTAGATACACCTCTTCCCAGTGATCGTGCACGAACGGCGCGGTGGTATAGACGCCCGGCGCAAAGCGCAGGAGCCGCGTGCGGCTGCCCATCTTGCGCGTCTCGTCGAGATCGCTCGCCAGGATTTTCTGCTGGATACCGGCCGGATAGCCGGGCGGCGCGGCCCAGCCTTGATTCATGTCGACCTTGTGGAATTCCAGATGCGGCTTGTTCATCGGCACGACGTGGTCTCCTGATCCCTCATCCGAGCCGCGGCAAAACTCCGCACGCTCAATGAGTTGCAATGACATTGCAATCGCTGGGGGCGCATTGTACATGGGGCGAAAGCCCACGCAATCGAGTGACACTGATGCACGAAATCACCGGGCAAGTTCATTGGCACGAGCCGTCAGGCTTCAAACGCGCGGGCTTCGGCAAGTTCAACCGGCCGAAGACGCCGTACGATCTGTTCATGGAAGCCGACGACATTCCGATCTACCGCGACATCGGCGTCAGCAAGGTGCAGAACCTGCCGCTGCAATCGTGGCCGCGGATGGGCGGACGCGGCAGCTACATCCAGCTGTACGGCACCGAAGGCAAATGGGGCGCTTACGTCGTCGAAGTTCCGGGCGCCGGAGCGCTCAACGCCGAGAAGCACCTTTACGAGGAAATCTATCTCGTCGTCGAAGGCCGCGGCTCGACCGAAGTCTGGCTCGACGGCGAGAATAAGCGGCACGTCTTCGAATGGCAGAAGGGCTCGCTGTTCTCGATTCCGGTCAACGCCATGCACCGCATCGTCAATGCGAGCTCGGCGCCGGCGCTGCTGCTGGCCGGGACCACGGCGCCCAATCTGATGAACCTCATCAACAACGTCGAGATGATCTTCGATTGCCCCTATGAGTTCCGTGACCGCTTCTCGGGCGCCGACGACTTCTACAAATACAAGGACGACATCGAGCCCGACCCGGTGCGCGGACTCGCCATGCGACGCACCAATTTCATTCCCGATATCGTCAATTGCGATCTGCCGCTCGACAATCGCCGCTCGCCGGGCTGGCGCCGCGTCGAGCCGTTCATGACCGGCAACACTTTCTATTTGTGGATCGGCCAGCACGAGAACGGCCATTACTCCAAGGCGCATGCGCATACCTCGGCCGCCGTGCTGATCTGCGTCAAGGGCAAGGGCTACACTTACACCTGGCCGGAGCAGCTCGGGCTGACGCCGTGGAAAGACGGCAAGGCCGCCGAGGTCAAGCGCGTCGATTACGAACCGGTCGGCATGGTGTCGGCGGCGCCCGGCGGCGCGCGCTGGTATCACCAGCATTTCGGCGCGTCGAAAGAGCCGTTCCGGCTGACCGCGTGGTTCGGTCCGCACAATCCCGGCCGCGAGCCCGGCCCGCCCGGCGAGAAGCACACCGATTACACGGCGATGGATATTCCCGAAGGCGGCACCGCTATCCCCTATTACATGGAGGATCCGTTCCTGCGCCAGGAATATGCCGAGCGCATGAAGCGCGAAGGCGCCGAGAACCGCATGCGGCCGGAATATTACGAGCGCGATTACCGCGGGCTATTGCCGAAAGAATGAATACGTTGTCGCAGATGGCCACGTTAGTTCCTCCCCCTGAAAGGGGGAGGTCGATGGCCGAAGGCCATCGGGTGGGGGTCAGCGGCACGAGAGATGACCCCTCCCCGGTGCGCGTTGCGCACCGACCCTCCCCTTTCAGGGGAGGGACGATCTGAACATGACCTTCGAATCCCAAGGCGGCCGCATCTTCTTCTCCAATACCGGGCGCACCTTCGGCGAAGAAGACGAACTCTGCGTACTTTCCGTCGGCGTCGATATCGGCTCGTCGACCTCGCATCTCGTTTTCTCGCGCATCGTGCTGGAGCGGCTCGATGCCCGCTACGTCGTCACCGAGCGCGAAAGTTTTTATCAGTCCGACATTCTGCTCACCCCCTATGCGGGCGAAGACATGATCGACGCCGGTGCGCTCGGCGATTTCGTCGCGCGGCAGTACAAGGACGCCAAGATCGATCCCGACGAGATCGACACCGGCGCGCTGATCCTTACCGGCGTCGCGGTGCGGCGGCGTAATGCGAGGGCCATCGGCGAGTTGTTTGCCCGTCAGGCCGGCCGGATGGTCGCGGTCTCGGCCGGCGACAGTCTCGAATCGGTGATGGCGGCCTATGGCTCCGGCGCGGTGGCGCGCTCGATCCGCAACGGCGCGCCGGTGATGAATGTCGATGTCGGCGGCGGCACCGCCAAGATTGCGGTCTGTGCCGACGGCAAGGTGATCGACGTCACCGCGCTTGACGTCGGCGCGCGGCTCATCGTGCTCGACGACAACGGCCGCGTCGCCCGGCTCGAAGAAGCCGGACGCCGCTTCGGCGCCGAACTCGGCTTGCAACTGGCCAAAGGCGCGACCGTCACCGACCAACAAGCGCGTGCGCTCGCTGCGGTGATGGCCGCTAAGTTGTTCGAAGCCATGCACGGCGGCACCCCGCGCGCCGGCGGCGCCGCGCTGTTGCGGCTCGATCCGCTCACATATCGCGGCGAAGTCTCCGACGTGAGCTTCTCCGGCGGCGTGTCGGAATACATTTATGGCGGCGAGGCCAAAGCGTTCGGCGATATCGGGCCGCAGCTCGCGGCCGAATTGCGCGCGCGGCTCAACGACGGACCGCAACTGGCGCGGCCCGATGCGCGCATCCGCGCCACCGTGATCGGCGCGTCGCAATATACCATGCAGGTGTCCGGCTCGACGATCTTCGTATCGCCGCTCGACACGCTGCCGCTGCGCAACGTGCCGGTGATCGCGCCCCAGCTGCCGCTCGGCGGCGACGCCATCGATCCCGCCGCCATTGCCGCGGCGATCAAAGCGGCGCTGAAGCGCCTCGATCTCGGCGACGGCTTAAGCCCGGTCGCCGTCTTCGTGCCGTGGCGCGGCTCGGCGACGTTCCGGCGCCTCGACGATTTTTGCAAAGGCATTGCCGACGGCTTGCAGGCGGTGCTCGCTCACGGCCATCCCATCGTGCTCGCCGGCGACGGCGATGTCGGCGGGCTCATCGGCATTCATTATTGCGAGGAAATGAAAGTCTCCAATCCGATCGTGTCCATCGACGGCCTCGAACTGAAGGAATTCGACTATATCGACATCGGCGCCATCCTCGACACCTCGGGCGCGGTGCCGGTGGTCATCAAGTCGCTGGTATTTCCCGCGGGCGAAGGCGTCGGCAAGGACTGGCGGGCGGAGCGCACGATCCGCCCTGTCAATGCACCTGCCGGTTAGTCCCTCTATCCGCTCGTCCCCGCGAAAGCGGGGACCCAGTGCTGGATTCCCGCTTTTCGTGGGAATGAGCGATCGGCGATGACATCCCCTCCTCACGCAGGTTAAATGCCGTCGCAGACGATAGGAGCACGCGCCAATGCGCACGGGGGCTGATTATCTCTCATCGCTCAACGACGGGCGGCGCGTCTTTGTCGACGGCGAGCAGGTCAAGGACGTGACGACGCATCCGGCGTTCCGTCAAGCCGCGCGCTCGATCGGGAGCCTCTACGACATCGCCGCCGACCCGGCGAACCGCGAGCGCATGACGTTTGCCTCGCCGAAGACCGGCGCGCCGGTACACCGCGCCTGGCAGATTCCGAAAACTCCTGCCGACCTGCGCGCGCGTCGGCAGTTCTCCGAGACCTGGGCCGAAGCGACCTTCGGCCTGATGGGACGCGCGCCCGATCATGTCGCCGGCTTCTTCACCGGCTACGCGGCGGTGCCAAGATTTTTCGCCAGCGCCGGCGAACAGAAATTCGCCGACAATCTGGTCGCATTTTACGAATTTGCCCGCGACAATCACCTCTATCTCAGCTACGCGATCGTGCCGCCGCAGATCGACCGCAGTAAGCCGGCGCACCAGCAGAGCGATCCGACGCTTTATGCCGGCGTGGTCAAGGAGCACGACGACGGCATCGTCATCAAAGGCGCGCAGCAGCTCGCGACCGGCGGCGCGATTTCCGATTACATCCATTTAAGCTGCATCCAGCCGCTGCAAAAGGGCGACGAGAATTACGCCAATTGCCTCGCCGTGCCGGCCAATGCCGAAGGCCTGAAACTTTATCCGCGCAAGCCCTATTCGCGCGCCGGCAGCGTCGCCGATTATCCGCTGTCGAGCCGTTTTGACGAGAGCGACTCTTACGTCGTCTTCGACAACGTGTTCGTGCCGTGGGAGCGCGTCTTCATCTATCGCAATGTCGAACTCTCACGCGACCAGTGGAGCAAGACGCCGTCGCATCTTTACGGCAATCATCAGGCGCAGACCCGCTACGTCACCAAATTGCGCTTCATGGCCGGCCTGGCGCAGCGCATGAACCAGACGACCGGCAATATCGCCAACCCGGCCGTCGTCGGCCTGATGGGCGAGCTTTGCTCGCTGGTTTCGGTCTACGAAGCTATGCTGCACGCGCACGAGACCATGGGAACGATCGAGGACGGCGTGTTTTGGCCTTCGCGCACCGCCTATTACGCGGCGTCCGCGCTGCAGTCGGAATTCAACGGCCGCATGTTGGAAATTTTCCGCGAAATGGCGGGCGCGGCCTTTATCACGCTGCCCTCCTCCGAGGCCGATTTCCAAAATCCCGAGATCGCCGCCGACCTCGACCGCTACATGCGCTCCGGCTCAGCCGACGCCAGGACGCGCGTCAAATTGATGCGCGTGATCTGGGATTTCCTCGGCTCCGAATTCGGCAGCCGCCACGCCCAATACGAAAAATTCTACGGCGGCCCGTCGTTCGTAGCGAAGCAGCATCTCTACCGCTATTTCGATTTCAAGCGGGCGGGAGCGCTGGTGGACAAGGCGCTGAATTTGCCGGCGGTGGAATAAATGCCCCTCTCCCCTTGCGGGAGAGGGTGGCGACCCCCGACTTGATCGGGGGGAGCCGGGTGAGGGATTACGGCCTCATCGTTCGCTCCACTCGCGCCCCCTCACCCGCCCTCGCTTCGTTCGGACACCCTCTCCCACGAGGGGAGAGGGAAAATTCGCCAGCGCCCCGAGCAAGCGTAGCCCGGATGAGCCAAACGGCCGGCGCAAAGCGCCGCCCGATGACAGGCTCGGCGATATCCGGGGTTTTCCTCTTCGCGCGCTGAACGAAAAGAGCATGATGAACAGCTTCGAAAAATGATCGAAGAACGAAAAGCGAAGCGTGATGAACACGGCTGATTCGTAATTTTGCGCTGACGTGGGCACGGCGCTGAGCGCCTTTGCCTACCCTACGTTTGCTTTCGGCGATCCGGCCGACTTCGTTTCAGTGCAGAGTTCGAAAATTTTTCATGAACTGATATTCCTCATCGGTGACAAATTCTGACGAGATCAGTTCAACTTTCTCAAACGATGCGGCGGTAGACTTAATGCACGCCAACGCTTGGTCGGGATCGCTCTGGTACACACGGCAATCATTGAAAGTCAGGCCTTCAAAACGAGGATCATTGTATGATCGTCTAATGACGTGGATCAATGGCATAGCGTGCCTCCTTATGAGTCGCGCCTGTTATAATACGTCCTTTTAGGCACGCGTAGGGGACTTCCTTCACCACCGCAATCCCGCATATCGCTACCCTCATGCGGGCTACGGCACCGCGCCGCCCGCCTCACCCGGTGAAGAAGCGATCGATCAGCACGCTGATCCCGACGCCGGCCAAGGCGGCGGCGATGCCGATGGCGACCGTCTCCGCGACGGTGCGAACAACGTTGTGTCCGGCGATCCGCGCACGGCCGATGCCGAGCCCGATCAAAAGCGCAATGGTCATCGCGGCGGAGACCACCCGGGCGTCGGCAACCGCCAGGAAAACGAAGGGCAGGATCGGCACCGCGGCCGCGGCGAAATCCGCAACCAGCATCCATATCGCCTGCTGCCAGGGGCTCACCGGCGCTTCCGGCGAGCCATGAAGCGCAAGCAGAAGTCCATCCAGCGCCTCGCGGTCGTGCATCACCGCGCCGGTCAGCGCCACGGATTGCCGCTGCGTCAAACCGGCCGCCGCCAGCTGGCCGGGGAGCGCCGCCGTAATGGCGGCGGGGTCGGCGGCGAGCGCGGATTGCAGCGCGGCGTGCTTGGCCTTGGTCTCGTCGCCCGTCGTCTCGGCATCGAGGAAGGCGCCGGCCATCATTGAAACCGCCGCCGCCACCGCGCCCGAGGCGCCGGCGATGAGCACGGTGCCGGAATTTGTCGTCGTCGCGGCGACCCCGAAGATCAGGCCGAAAATGGACACCGTGCCGTCTTCCATCCCGAACACGATGGTGCCGGCGGAATCCGCCAGCGAACCGCGCAGCCGCTTTAATCTTGAGGCGAATGTCATGCGCAAATCCCCGTTCCCCACGCGCGATCGCGCGAGCCCAACTCCGTTCGCGCCGCCTCGCAGCTAATCCGCCAGCCGCACTACCCCGCGACGTGCAAACGCATACCGGCGCGTTTTTGCAGATAGCCGATGACGCTGAACAGATTTTTGGCCTGCGGATTGCCCCGCGGACCGAACATGCGGATCAGGCTCTTGGGCGGTGCGCCGGTCGCTGCGCCGAGCTTCTCGAAGCCGACTGTGGCCTTGATATAATCGCGCATGATGGCCTTGCCGGTGTCGAGGTCGCCGCTCAGCATGGCGTCGATACCTTCGCGCAAAAGGGCTTCGGCGAATTTCTTGTCGCCTTTGACGTTCTGCTCCACCAGGTCTTTAAAGCTCTTTGTTCTTGCCATTTTCATCTCCACTCAGCGCGGCCCGCGCTTATCTTCCTTGTACTGTCGCCAATAAGCGTGAGCCGTATCGATATCGTGCTGCTGACGTTTCTTCGTGCCGCCCGTCAGCAAAATCACCAGCGTCGCGCCATCCTGCCCGAAATAGACGCGATAGCCGGGCCCAAAATCGATCCGGTATTCAAATACGCCCTCCCCGACCGACTTCACGTTCGAGAAGTTGCCTTGTTCCAGCCGGACGATGGCACGCGTGACCTTGGCTCGGGCCACCGACTCCAAATCCGAAAACCACCCGGCAAACGGTTGAAAGCCACCGGAACCCACGTAGTAGCGGATTTCAGGCATTTCTGGGGGTAACACAAGCGTTACCTAGTTTCAACAGCGCCTGCCGGCGTTGCTCTCTCTTTTGCCAATGCGGCGAAGGGAAGAAGAGAAAGCGGAAATCGCCTCGCATTCGCCCGTCCAGGAGAAGGTGCAGATGCTACGCCTGCGCGTCCGCCAGCGCCGGCGCTGTAGCCGGCGCCCTCTCGCCCTTGGCCGGCTCGAGCGCCGCCTCGACCGCCTGCTCGACCCGCTCGAGCCAGACGAACTCCATTTCCTTGCGCGCGATCTCGGGGATGTCGTCGTAGTCCCGCTTGTTGCGCGCCGGCAGCATGACGCGGCGGATGCCGGCCGAGTGCGCGGCGACGACCTTCTCCTTGATGCCGCCGACCGGAAGCACCAAGCCGCGCAAGCTGATCTCGCCGGTCATCGCGGTGTCGTTGCGGATCGTGCGCTCGGTCATCAGCGAGGTGAGCGCCATGAACATGGCCACGCCTGCGCTTGGGCCGTCCTTCGGGATCGCGCCCGCGGGCACGTGGACGTGGATGTCGCTCTTCTCGAAACGCTTGGGATCGATGCCGAGCGCTGCAGCGCGGTTCTTGACGATCGACAGCGCCGCCTGCGCGCTTTCTTTCATCACGTCGCCGAGTTGGCCGGTAAGGATGAGCTTGCCGGAGCCGGGAATGCGGGTCGCCTCGATGAACAGAATGTCGCCGCCGACCGGCGTCCAGGCGAGGCCGGTGGCAACGCCGGGCACGCTGGTTCGCATCGCCACCTCGTTCTCGAACCGCGGCGCGCCGAGGATCGGCACCAGATCCTCGCGCGCGATGCGGATCGGGCCGCTTTGGCCTTCGGCAATGCGCACGGCGGCATTGCGCAACACCTGGCCGATATGACGTTCGAGGCTGCGCACGCCCGCTTCCCGAGTGTAATTCTGGATGATGTCGCGAAGCGCAGCGTCGTCAATCTCGACCTGCCCGGGTTTCAGCCCGTTCGCTTCCAGCTGCCGCTTCATCAGATAGCGGTGCGCGATTTCAAGCTTCTCGTCGGCGGTGTAGCCGGCGAGGCTGATGATCTCCATGCGGTCGCGCAGCGGCCCCGGAATGGTGTCGAGCATGTTCGCCGTGGTGATGAACACCACGCGCGACAGATCGAACGGCACCGCGAGATAATTGTCGCGGAACGTGTTGTTCTGCTCGGGGTCGAGCACTTCGAGCAAAGCCGCGCCGGGATCGCCGTGAAAACCGGCGCCGAGCTTGTCGATCTCGTCGAGCATCATCACGCAATTGCGCGAGCCGGCCTTGCGGATGGCCTGGATGATGTTGCCGGGCAGCGCGCCGATATAGGTGCGGCGATGGCCGCGGATTTCCGCCTCGTCGTGCACACCGCCAAGGCTGACGCGCACGAATTTGCGGTCCATGGCGCGCGCTATGGATTGGCCGAGCGAGGTCTTGCCGACGCCGGGCGGACCGACGAAGCACAGGATCGGCGCCTTGCCTTGCGGCGCGAGCTTGCGCACGGCGAGAAATTCGATGATCCGCCGCTTGATCTTGTCGAGGTCGTAGTGGTCGTCGTCGAGGACTTTGCGGGCTTCCTTGATGTCGATCGGCTTCTCCTCGGGCAGCTTCCACGGCAGCTCGATCAGCCAATCGAGATAAGTGCGCACCATGCCGTACTCGCCGGCGGCTTCCGGCATTTTTTGCAGCCGGCGCAATTCCTTGCGCGCCTGGTCTTCGACCTCTTTCGGCATGCCGGCATTGCCGATCGCCTTGTCGAGCTCGGCGATTTCGGCGGCCTTGCCCTCCTCGCCCTCGCCGAGCTGCTTCTGGATCGCCGCCATCTGCTCGCGTAAGAGCACTTCACGCTGGCGCTCGTCGAGCGCCGCTTTGGTCTGCCGGCCGATTTCCTGCGACAGCCGCAACACTTCGATGCGGTGCGCCAGCATGCGCGAGACCTTGTCCATCCGCGCCGAAATATCGACGGTCTCCAGGATCTCCTGCTTCTCTTCCGGCTTCACGTCCATATAGGAGGTCGCCAGATCGGCAAGCGCCGACGGCGTCTCGATCGACTGGATCGCGGCGAGCAGGTCGGCCGGCACCTGCGGCAACAGTTGGATCGCTTCGACGGCTTGGCCCTTGAGATTGACGAACCGCGCCTCGATCTCGGAGCTGCGCGATTCAGGCTCGGGGATGCGCAGCACGCGCGCCACCATGAACGGCCAGCCGCTCAGATATTCGACGATCTGGAAGCGCTGCTCGCCCTGGCAGACGACATGATGGGTGCCGTCCGGCGCGGTGATGAAGCGCAGGATATTGGCGAGCGTGCCCATGCGGTGCATGTCGATCGCGCCGGGATCGTCGACCTCGGCGGCGCGCTGCAACAGGATGCCGACCTGGCGCTGATCGCGCACCGCCTGCTGCGCGGCGGCGACCGATTTTGGCCGGCCGAGCGTGATCGGCAGAACGAGGCCCGGAAACAGCACGGTGTTGCGCACCGGCACGATGATGAGCGCGTCGGGCGGCAACGGCGGCAGCGCGCCGCCCCCTTGCGATGCGCCATCTTTTGCGAGGATTTCTTCAGCCACGATTCGCACTCACTTTCTGCAACGTAATCACGAGACAGCCGTTGGCATCGGCGCGGCGCACCCCGCTATAGCGCCCGGCCGGCAGCGCCAGCCGCCGGAAAAAGCGTCCCTGGGGCAGCTCAAGGCGGTAGATGGTAGCGGTACGCCATTGCTCCGGCACGACGCGCGTCCCGGCGATGACCAGATCGCCGTCCTCGATCACGGCCTGTACATTCGCACTGTCGACGCCGGGGAGCGCGACCAGCACCAGAACCTCGAATTCGGTTTCCAAAATATCGACCGGCGGCTCCCAGGCCGGGAGTCTCTTGTCAGTGCCCGGCCGGAACAGCTCGCGGTGCATGCGCTCGGCCCGCGCGAGCATTTCGCACGCTTCGGACCACATCCAATCGCGGGCCACATCGCGGGCCATGACGCACTCCCTCCAGCTTTGGATTGGATATGTGTGAAGCGGGAACCCGAAATTCAACGCCGCCCCAAAATTCGCGCGGCCGGAACTGCCCGTCGCGGCAAGGCGTTGAGCCGCCGCCGTGACGCCACCCGGCAAAAGGCGGAAAATTTTGCTCGAGCCTGCTTACGCCCGTCCGTTGCGGGATTATATGGAAAAGGCCGGGTGGGAACCGCAGAGAACCTGTGGAGGTGCAAATGGCGCCATCAAGCGCGGCACGACGGATCGGCGAGACCATCCCGGCGCCGGCGAAAATCCCCGTCAAACTCATCGTCAACGGCGTCGAACGCCAGCTCACGGTGGCGCCCTGGACGACGCTGCTCGACGCGCTGCGCGACCGTCTCGGCCTGACCGGCACGAAAAAGGGCTGCGATCACGGCCAATGCGGCGCGTGCACGGTGCTGGTTGACGGCCGGCGGATCAATTCCTGCCTCACCCTTGCCGTCATGAAAGACGGCGCCAAGGTGACGACGGTCGAGGGTTTGGCGAGGAACGGTGCGCTGCATCCTCTGCAGCAGGCATTCATCGATCACGACGCGTTTCAGTGCGGCTACTGCACGCCCGGACAGATTTGCTCGGCCGCCGGCCTGATCGCCGAGGGCAAGGCGAAAACGGCCGATGAGATCCGCGAACTCATGAGCGGCAACATCTGCCGCTGCGGCGCCTATCCCAACATCGTCGCGGCGATTCAGCAAGCGATGGGGCGGCCATGATCAATTTCCAATATGCGCGCGCGACCGACGTCGCCGACGCGGTACGCCAAATTGCCGCCGGCCAGAAGGCGAAATTCATCGCCGGGGGAACCAACCTGATCGACTTGATGAAGGAGAACGTCGAACGGCCGACGCGGCTGATCGACATTTCGCGGCTGCCGCTCAAGACCGTCGAAGCGACCGCAGATGGCGGACTGCGGATCGGCGCGCTCGTTCCGAATTCCGACCTCGCCTATCACCCGCTGGTCGCCGAGCGCTATCCGCTGCTGGCAAGCGCAATTCTGGCGGGCGCGTCGGCGCAACTGCGCAACATGGCGTCGACGGGCGGCAATCTCCTGCAACGCACGCGTTGCGCCTACTTCTATGACGTCGCGACGCCTTGCAACAAGCGCGAGCCGGGCAGCGGCTGCTCCGCGATCGGGGGGCTCAACCGCGGTCACGCCATTCTCGGCACCAGCGAATCCTGCATTGCCACGCATCCGTCCGACATGTGCGTCGCGCTCGCGGCGCTCGAGGCGAAAGTTCGTGTCGCCGGTCCTGCCGGCGAGCGCATGATCGCCTTTGCCGATTTCCACCGCTTGCCCGGCGACACGCCGGAGCGCGATACCAATCTGGCCGCGAACGAGATCGTGACGGCCGTGGA
>Ga0209579_10003340_pt1 | contig 11746 bp, 14 predicted proteins | sample Coa_R1_2_FD_187152 | JGI IMG/M metagenome (GOLD analysis project Ga0209579, IMG submission 187152) | Surface soil microbial communities from Centralia Pennsylvania, which are recovering from an underground coalmine fire - Coalmine... | ecosystem: Environmental > Terrestrial > Soil >... | reverse complement strand
GGCAGCACCGCCTGGACGTTGGGCGTCTTGGCCGCCAGGTCGTCGATATTGATGATGCCCTGCTTCTCGATCTGCTGGGCCGAGAGCACGCCGATCGAGATCGGCACGTCCTGCGCCTTCTCTTCCTTCTTCTGCGCGGTGACGACGATCTCCTCGAGGCCGGTGCCCTCGTCGGCCCAGGCCGGCATGGCGACCACCAGCGCCACCGCCGCCGTCGCCAGCCGCCCCGGCACGCCCGAAATGGAAAGGTGTTTCCGCACGCCCATCGCTGCCCCCATTCCGGCGGCGGCAGCTGGTGCCGTCCGCCCGCCGATCGATGGCGGGCGACTCTATGGTCGGGAAACTTGGGACCTTGACGGAATGGGTCGCGCGGCGGCGCGGATCGTCAAATCGGGGTCGTCAGCCCTGGGGCTTGTCCCCGAGCGCCGCTTCGAAATGCATCACCGCCGCCTCGAACTTGTCGCGGCAGCCGGGATTGCAGAAGCCGACGACGTGGCCCTTGTACCTGGTGAGCGAATCCGCGCTGACCGGCTTGCCCGACCAGGGGCAGGTCTCGTTGACGGCATTCTTGATGTCGAGAGGTTCCATAGGGCCTCCATCAACGCTGCCGGCGGAATACGCTGCGCTTTTCCGCCCTACGGTCCGGTGCGTAGGGCGGAAAAGCGCAGCGCATTCCGCCGCTCACGCATCCAGTTCCGAATCCCAGTAGAGGTAGTCGACCCAGCTGTGGTGGTAGTCGCGGTGCCTCAGATCCGGCGCGCGCCGGTTGAGCTCGCCCTTGGTCGGGCGATGCGGCCGGTGCAGCAGCCCCATCTTGGCCTCGTGCGGCGTGCGGTTGCCCTTCGTGTGGTTGCAGCGCGCGCAGGCGGCGACCACGTTCTCCCAGGTCGTGCGCCCGCCGCGCGAGCGCGGCAGCACGTGGTCGAAGGTCAGGTTCTCCGCCGGGAACTCGTGGGCGCAGTACTGGCAGGTGAAGCCGTCGCGTAGATAGATGTTGTAGCGCGTGAAGGCCGGGAACCCGTCGAGCCGCTTGTAGCGCTTCAGCGCCACCACGCTCGGCACCGGCACGGACACGCTCGGCGACCTTGCATGAACGTCGTAATTCGCCACCAGCGCCACGCGGTCGAGCATCAGCGCCGTCAGCGCGTCGCGCCACGACCACAGCGACAGCGGGTGGAAAGACAGCGGCCGGTAGTCGGCGTTCAGCACCAGCGTCTGCAGGTTCAGCATCGCCGATCCCCAAACAAGAACGGCCAGACTCGCGTCTGGCCGGCCGGAAGGCGCGCGAGTACTTTTTGTGGCCGACTGACCGGGCGATGGGCGCCGAGATGCAGCGCCGCCACGAGCCGCCGCCCGTCGGTCCCTGCTGCTCCTCCCGGAGTCACCTGCCGCATCGCTCCCGCACCATCCGCTGGTGTCATCGAATCACCGTCTACCACAGCTAGATGACGCTTTGAAATCACTCCGTTGCGCGGCGTCGCTCAGCTGCCGAGATGCCGCACCAGGAACCGCGCCGCGGCGGTGAGCCCGGCCTCGTCGATGCTGTGGCCGAGGCCCGGCCGCGCCAGCGTCTCCACCGGAATCCCGGCCGCCCGCAGCCCGGCTTCCGCATCCGCCATGGCGGCGAAGGGCAGCATCGGGTCGGCCGTGCCGTGGACCAATAGCACCGGCGGCGCCCCGTGCGGTTCGGCCGCGAGGCGCTCCGCCGCCACCAGCATGCCGGAGAATCCGACGATCGCGGCCGGCGCCGGGCTGAGCCGCAGGCCCACGTGCAGCGACATCATCGTGCCCTGGGAAAACCCGACGAGCGCCAGTCGAGACGAATCGAGCCCGTAGCGCGCCAGCTCCGACTCAAGAAACCGGGCGAGCGCCGGTGCCGCATGGTCGGCCCCGGCCTCGCGCACCTCCATCCCGCCGCCCGGCCCGATCAGCCCGAACCACTGGAAGCCGCCGCCGCCGAGCTCGCACGCCTCGGGCGCGTTGGGCGCCGCGAAGGCAGACTCGCGCAGCACGCCCGAGAGCGGCTCGGCCAGGCTGAAAAGATCGGGCCCGTTAGCCCCGAACCCGTGCACGAACACGACGAGCGAGGTCGTCTTGCCCGAGGCCGCGGCACAGCGCGGGCCGTCGATGAGGCGGGGCGGATCGTCAGGCATGGGCGCTCGCGGGAAGCTCTCGGGACGCCGCGACTATGACGGCCCGCAGCAGGCCGGGCAATCGCCCACTCAGCGCTTCAGCGCGGACTTATCCTGATGGAGCAACCCCCATCGTCATGCCCGGACTTGTCCCGGGCATCCACGTCGTGCAGCGGCGCATCGGCCCGACGTGGATGGCCGGGACAAGCCCGGCCATGACGGGGCGGGATCGTCGCTCGATGTGCCGCAATGCCCCCACACCCGCTTGCCCCGCCGCCGTGTGCGATCCTAATCTCGCGCCCCAGGGAACTACCCATCTACCGGAGTCCCCATGGGCGTGCCCGAACCTGCCGCTGCCGAACCGGCACCGTGCCCGAACTGCGGGGCGCCCGTCGCCGTCGCCTATTGCCCCGCCTGCGGCCAGGGCCGCGACGATCACAGCCGCTCGCTGTGGGTGCTGCTGAGCGAGCTCATCGAGCATCATCTCTTCCTCAACGGCCGTTCGATGACGACGATCGCCACGCTGGTCTTCCGGCCGGGGCGGCTGACGCGCGCCTATATCGAGGGGAAGCGCATCCGGTTCCTGTCGCCGATCCGGGTCTACCTGTTCTCCGGCATTGTCTTCCTGGTCACGATCTGGGTTGCCGACATCGCCATCATCCAGTTCGCGATGCAGCGCGTCCCACGCTCCGACGTGGAGTCCGCCGCCGCGGAGGTAGAGAAGGAGGGAACCGACATCGCCGATGCCCCGGTCCTTTCCGTGCCCGACCCGTCGGACAAGAGCTACCTGCTGATGCCGACGATCGAGGTGCTGCGCCCGGCCGGCCAGGGCTTCGAGCCGCCCGAGGCCTGGAAGAGCGGGCTGCAGAAAGCTAGCGACAAGGCGGCCCCGATCATCCGCGGTGCCTTCTACGAGATGTCGCATCCGCGGGCCCTGAACCAGGTGCTGCAGGAATGGCTGCCGCGGCTGATGATCGTGCTGCTGCCCTTCGCCGCTGCCGGGCTCGCCATCCTGAACTGGCGGCGACGGCTCTATTTCGTCGACCACCTCAGCTTCGCGCTGCACGGCCAGGCCTTCTGCTTCATCCTGCTGAGCCTGGCCGTGTGGCTGCGCACGATGGCACCGAACCTGCCCTATCTGGCATGGACGGTGGCGCTGGTCATCGTCGCCTACACCTTCATCGCGTTCCGGCATGTCTATGGCGGCGGCTGGCTCGGCGCCGCAGTGAAGATCGGCCTGGTCGGCGGCGCCTACCTCCTGCTCGTCGCCGCCGGCGTGCTGGGCGTGCTGATCTACGGCTTCGCGACGATCGCCGGCTGAGCCGTCACGGCGCCTTCGCCTCGCAGGTGGACTTGCCCGGCTTGCCGGCGAAGCGGTCGGCGATCCAGGCGAGCTGCTCCTTCAGCGTCTGGTCCATCGACTGGACATGATCCAGCGCCGGATAGGCGCGGAACTCGATCGGCAGGTGATGGGTGCAGGCCTTGGCGACCACCGCCTTGGTAACGGCGATCGGCACGATGTTGTCGCCCCCGCCGGCGATCACCAGCATCGGCCGGTCGACCGGGTCCTCGCCGACCGTGCTCTCGGAGAAGTATTGCTGGACCATCGGGGACTTGGTCCAGCCCGGCTTGATGAAGGACCGCCACGGCAGCGGACCGAAGGTCGCGGCGTCGAGCGCGAGGCAGCCCTTGCTGGTCACGATGGCGAAGCGCTCCAGCGCCGGTTCCCGGATCATGTCGCCGACTTTGAAGAGCGGCAGCCGCACCTTGATGCCGAAGGCCAGGTAGGGGAGCAGCGCCGCTCCGCCGGGATGCGCCTCGAGATCCGACAGCGCCGCCAGGTCGGTGGCGCCGGAGACCACGACGGCACCAAGGAAGTCGGGATCGTCCTTGGCCATCTCGGCGGCACCCCAGGCCGCGAGCCCGCCCTGCGAATGCCCGTCGACAACCCATTTGCGGCCCAGGCTCGCCACCGCCGCCCGCGCCGCCGGCAGCGCGTTGACGATGTCGCGCGCATGCGACGGCTTGTTGAGATAGGCATGCCGCCCCTCGGGACCCAGCCCGACATAGTCCGGCGCCACCACGGCATAGCCGGCCGCCGCCATCGCCGCCGGCGAAGGGCTGGCCAGGTCGCGCGCTTCGGAGGGCGCGCAGATCCGCGCGACGCCGGTCGTGCCGTGCGCCCAGGCGATCACCGGCCAGCCGCCGGCAGGCGGCGTTCCCGGCGGCACCAGCACCACGCCCGAGGCCGGCGTCATCCCCGCGAGATAGACGAAGCGCACCGCGGTGACGCCGGGCGGCAGCGTGTAGTCCGTCACCGGCTCCGAGCGGATCAGCGCGCCGGGCCCGCCTTTCACGTCATCCGGCGCGACATGGTAGAACGGGCTCGCCGGCAGGCGCCCGGCCGCTTCCGCCGCGATCACCTGATCCGGTGGCGGCGGCGGCTCGGCCCCGGATGCACCCCCCGCCCAGATCGCCGCCGCCCCGATACAGACCGCCGCCAGCATCGCCCGCATTGCCGCCCTCCACCCCCGTTTGGCGGGCGGGAGGTAGCGTCAGCCCGGTTGCTTGTCCAGAGCCTCGCGGGTCGTGCCCCATCCCAGCAGCAGGGCGGCGACGCACAGGTTCCAGGCGCCCTGGATGGCGAGGACGCCGATCAGCAGATGCGGCATCAGCCGCGGATTGGCGCCGAGGATGATCGCCAGCAGCAGCACGCCGGCGCCGATCCCGACCACGCCGGTGCCGCGGCGGTCGGCGGTCAGCAGGGGCAGCGACCAGGCGATGGTCGCCGCCGCCTGCAGCACCAGCGCCAGCTTGGTCAGATCCTGGATGGCCGTCGAGACCAGCAGCATCACGGTGGCCGCCGCCTCGATCCGGCCCGGATCGGCGTCCGCGAGCCGCACGGCCAAGTCCGGCGTCACGAACCCGTCGAGCAAAGTGGCGCCGAGGACCGCGACGCAGGCCAGCGCCAGGCACGCGAAGCCCAGCACCGTCTCCGGCCGGTCGAGGCCGAGCCGCGCGGCGAACCGCGCGAACCCGGCCAGCAGCAGGATGTACAGCCCGATGATCGTCCCGTGCACGATCCCGTCGACGAGCCGCGCCGCCGCGATCTGCGACAGCACCTGGGCCGGACTGCCGGGCTCGGCCATGGGATGGAAGACCAGCGCCACCGTCATCAGCACCGAGGCGGCGCCGATCATGAGGCCGGCCGGGCGATCGGCCAGATCGATGGACATGCGGAAAGGTTCCGTGGCTGATGGCGGTTGCACGCAACTATCAGATCGGGCGCCGCAGGATGCCGGACGAATCGCGGCAGAAATCCCGTTCCGGACAAACCGGGCGCGCGGTCCGCAAGCTCGACCGGCGTAGCGAACGCACGCGCCGCGCGCTGCACGGCGCCTTCACAAAGCTGCTGCTCGAAAGTGGCTACGAGGGATTGAAGGTCGCCGACATCCTCGAGCGCGCCGATGTCGGCCGCTCGACCTTCTACCAGCACTATCGCGGCAAGGAGGATCTGCTGCGGCAGAGCGTGACCCACATGTTCGCCGTGCTGGCCGAGACCGTCACCGGTTCCGGCGTGCCGCCGGGACTGGTCGCGATCGTCGCCCATATGCGCGAGAACCGCCGCCTCGCCCGCGCGCTCTACCGCGGCGCGGTCAGGCTTCTGCTGTCGCGCCGCCTCGCCGAGCTGATCGAGCCGAACCTGCCGGCGGCCCTGATCCTGCCGAGGCCGCTCGCCGCCCGCCAGATCGCCGAGGCGCAGCTCGGGCTGCTGGAGGCCTGGCTGACCGGCACGATCGCCTGCCGGCCGGAAGAGATCGCCGCGGCGCTTCACGCGACGAGCGCCGCCATGGCGCTGGCGCTCGCGGCGGCGTGAGCGGCGGCGGCACCCACCCGCCGCCGTGCGCCGTCACGTCAGTTGGTGACCGCGGCGCCCTGCTCGTAGACGACGATCCGGCCAGCCTCGCGGGCGAGCGTCACCGTCTCTGCCGTCTCGCCGACGCCGCGCGGCGAGGACAGCACCACGCTCTGCCCCTCCCCGAGCGTCACGTCGAGCCGGACGGCCGTCGCCTCGTCCCGGGCGCCCAGCGTCGCGACGACGCGATAGCCGTTGGGCTCGACGGTGTAATAGGCGATGCCGGTCACGCCGCCGAGATTGATCGGCTGGGCGGCGACGGGCTTGACGGTCTCCGCCTGCGCCGCCCCGGCGGCGGCGAGGACGAAGAAGGCGAGAAGGGCATTGGTGCGCATAATCATGATGCTCGCTCCGATCTTGCCGGCGCGGCTCTTCGACAGGAGCGTCGTCACCGCGGCGGGCGTTGGAATGGCCGGAGAGGTAGCCGGACGGTCGGGCGGGCCGCACGGTGACGGGTGCTAAGAGTTGTGAAGGCGGATGCTAATTGTTGTGATGGGTCGCGTGGTCGGGGGTGCGAGTGGGTTGCTTCAGCTCTGCCGCGCGCTCGCATTCGATGCCCTCAACGACTAGAATGTCAGCATTGACTGCAAAGTCGAGACGCTCGTGGCCAACATCACGATCCGCAATCTTGACGAGCCGCTGAAGGCGCGCCTGCGCGTACAGGCCGCGGTGCATGGCCGCTCCATGGAGGAGGAGGCCCGTGCCATCCTGAGAACCGCGCTCAATCGCGAGACGGTGCCGCCGCCGAACCCGGCGGCCGCCATCCGGGCTCGCTTCGCGAAGCTGGGCGGCGTCGACCTGCCCGAAACGCCTCGCGAGAAGATGCGCGAGCCGCCGGATTTCGGCGCATGATCCTAAGGGCCGACATCGACAAGGGGCTCGCCGATGTGGCCGCGGGCCGGGTCAAGGATTTCGACATGAGCCACATCGTCGAACGCGGGAGGAAGCTATTGGCCGCGCGCAGCTCGGGGCGCTCAACGGCACCCGATAGCGCATCCTGAAGTTGTCGCCGGCGCGGAGGTCCGACCGGTAGGACCCAGCAGGGAGGCTCGAATGGCGGCGTCGAAGACCCTCAGCGCGGCGATCGCGGACGCCAGGAAGATTGTCGGCGACAAGGCCTCCATCCCGAAGCCCAAGGCCGACACCGACGCCGTGCTCGATCAGATCGTGGCGAGATTTCACAAGTGGCAATCGGCCTTGACCGATCTCTACACCGACACCGTCGTGATCGACAAAGCGTTCAAGAGCTACCGGTATGGCATGGAGCAGAACGCCGCCGTTTACGGCAAGGCGGATTTCGGGCTGGACGAGAAGTCCAAGGACGATGCCGCGAAGATCAAGCAGGCACAAAAGATCCTCGACGATTTCTTTGCCCAAAGCAGAAAGGCGGCCGACGACAATGCGAAGAGCTTTGGCGACCTCTACGATCGAGTGCTCCATGTGATGCAGGGCACGTGGTAGCCGATAGGGGAAGACTGAGGGCGCGCCGGCGCCTCGCCATGGCGGACCGATCTCGATAGACTTGCGGCCATGAGCGTGCCGAACACGCCGATGTCGGTGGCGCAGTTCCTGGAATGGGAGGCGCGCCAGCCGACGCGCCATGAGTTCGACGGCGTCCGGCCGGTCGCGATGGTGGGCGGCACGCGAGCGCACGCGACGATCCAGCGCAACCTCGCGATCTCGGTCGGTGGGCGGCTGCTCGGCGGCCCTTGCGCGTTCTACGGCAGCGACCTCAAGATCCGCACGGCGGGCGACACTGTGCGGTATCCGGACGGCTTCGTCACCTGCACGTCAGGCACCGCACGTGACACGGTGGTGGGCGATCCCGTCGTCATCTTCGAGGTGCTGAGTGACAGCACGGCAACGACGGATTTCCGCGAGAAGAACGGCGAATACGCGGCGACGCCGTCGGTGCGCCGCTACGTGATGCTCTACCAGGACAAGATCGCCGCCGTGATGTTCGAGCGCGGCGGCGACGACTGGATCGGCCACCTGCTCGCCCCGGACAGCGTGCTGATGATGCCGGAGATCGGGATCGAGCTCCCGCTGGCGGAGCTGTACCGAGGGGTGGAGATGGCGGGGGAAGTGAAGGGAGAGGAAGAGGGTTAGAGACGGGTGCCGGCTGACTTGATGAGAATTTGATTGGGCCCTTTTCCGCATCGGTAGGCTGTCGCTGTAATCTGATCGTCTTGTCGGGCACGAGCCGGCCGCCGAGACCATGAAAAGCTCTTGCTAATCCGCCTTCACTCTACTACCATCTACTAACATCTAGTAGATAGGGATATCATGCCAAGCCAGCAGCTCTCGTTCCCGCATCACATCGCCCACTCACCCGTGTACGGCCTTGAGTACAATGCCCACGATCCAGATCGTGAAGGCAATTCCGACGTTCACTGGCTTACAATTGGCTGGTCTCAATGGGATGAACACGAGCCTGCCGCAAAGGTCGTCCGCCATTCTGGCCAACGTTGGTCTCGGCAATCCGAGGAGATACCGTTGGCACGCCTCGTCGACCTGACGGCACTCCTCGCAAAAGTCTACCTTGGGAATGCCGACGAAATTGAATTTGAGGCTGGCTTCTTCGAGAACCAGCCCGCGGACATAATGATCAAGGCGAAGTCCTCGCGGGCGCGCGAGCTTTTGGCAACTGCCTTGCATCGTGACCCAAAATTGCGGCGGCGACTGAGCAACTTGGCTGATATCATGATTGAGTTGCGCAAGGCACGACAAGTCTGACCGTCCATCCGAAGCGGCATTGCATGGGCGTTGCCGCTGCGAGTGATCACTCGTCCTTCATCGGTGGACGGAATGTATCTCTGATCGGCAGAACCTTTTGCCGACCATTCTCGCTGCCACTGCCAAATTCCGGTAGATTGCAAGAATGAGCTTCGACTTCCTCCATACCGACTCCGTCGACCCGATTTCGCAACTGCCGTCGGCCAAGTTGGATCGCGCGATGGTGCTTCGGAATGGCCTTGTCGCCCTATGCGAAGGCAAGGCCAACATGAATGACGCAGTCTATCGCTTGCTGCGGCGCGAGTTCATGAACGATCCAGCTCTGTCAAATTTGGTTCCCCAGTTCGTTCGAGCGGCGCAAGACACCGCTTCGATGTGGACGTTTATGAAGGACTACAATCCCAAGTGGGCGCCAAGGCGCCAATTTGTGCGTGAACAGTTCGTCGCTTTAATCGACAATCTCGAGGGCGTCGCCGTGCAGACGGAGGCGATCGTGGACCGTGTCACGGATGCTCCGCGTGCCGCCGAGCCGCAGGAGAGGCCCATGTATAATCTATTCGTATCTGGCGACCCCGAGGCTTGGCAGCGAGAACCTTGGACTATGGGAGCATCCCGCTGCGTCAACGAATATACCGGCGACTCCATCAAGGCCCAGTACGGTGCGCTCGATGCTGCGGCGATAGAGGCGCTACGAAAGCTGCCGTGCATCTTCGCATACGAGATGGGCATCAATATACCGCCGAAATTTGGGGTAATTCGTGATATTACGAAAAGACAAGGACAAGTACGAGTAGAATACGAAATCATTCCAATTATTCCATTTCTGTCGAATGAGGATTTGGCCGCGCTGCAGTTTGAATTAGACATTGGTCAACTCGAATTGAGCCGAACACATTGGGCAGTCAAAGACGTCAATCTCGCAAAAGAACTGCAATATCGGGGCATAGCACTCCCGAATTGGACTCGAAGTATTTCGAAGGCTGTAGATATTTCGATTCATAGATTTGAAGTCGCTCTATCATTTCCCGGCGAGGTGAGGCCGCTCGTTGCAAAAGTTGCTGAGCATCTCGAAAGTCTCATAGGCCCGAACGGCTATTTCTTCGATGGCAATTATGTTTCGCAGCTGGCACGCCCGTCTCTCGACACTCTACTGCAAGATATATATAGAAATCGGGCCAAGCTGATCGTAGTCTTTTTGAGTGCGGACTATCAGCGAAAGGATTGGTGCGGCATTGAATTTCGAGCAATTAAAGATATTATCGCCGAACGAGCCCATAATCGAATCATGTTTGTGCGCACCGATGACGGTTCGGTTGATGGTGTTTTTTCGACGGATGGGTATGTCGATGCGCGTCACTTTGGCTCTCAAGACATTGCTCGGTTCATCAGGGAGCGTGTTGATCTTTTGTAGGTTCGACGGGCACTCGGCTGATAGACTGTTAGAGTCCGCCCGAGAATCGGATTTGTTGAGTTACGCTCTGGCGAGGCGTCGTGACAAGAGCTTGACGCTGGCGATGTAGAGCCAGGCGGCGGCGGATTGGATGGTTGCCTCGAAGTCGTTGGCGAGGCGGCGGTTCTTGGTGAGCCATGCGAGGGTGCGCTCGACGACCCAGCGTCTTGGCAGGACCACGAAGCCTTTGGTGGCATCTGATCTTTTCACGATTTCGAGGGTCCATCGGCCGAGCACGGAGAGCGCTTGCGCGAGCTTCTCCCCGGCGTAGCCGCCATCGGCGAAGACGTGCCGCAGCCAGGGATAGAGATGGCGGGCGGATGCCAGCACGAGCGGCGCGCCGTCGCGATCCTGGATGTCGGCGGCATGGACCACGGCCTCGACGAGGAAGCCGTTGGTATCGGTGAGGATGTGGCGCTTGCACCCCTTGACCTTCTTGCCGGCGTCGTAGCCGCGCGGGCCGCCGGCCTCGGTGGTCTTGGCCGACTGGCTGTCGATGATCCCGGCCGTGGGGCTCGCCTCGCGGCCCATCGCCTCGCGCGCCGCCATGACGAGCGCATGGTTGATCCGTTCCCACGTCCCGTCGTCCCGCCACTGATAGAAGTAGCCCTGCACGGTCGAGACCGGCGGAAAGTCGTTCGGCAGGAGGTTCCACGCGCAGCCCGCCGACGCGATGTAAAGAATGGCATCGACCACGACCCGCAGATCGGTCTCGCGCGGCCGGCCAAGCCGGCGTCGCGGCGGCATGAACCCCTCGATCACGGCCCATTCGGCATCGGTCATGCTGCTTGAATACCGCAATCCCTTGCGGTGATACTGCCGGCGGGTGATATCAGTCTACATCTTGTGCTCCAGGTTCTGATTCGCACCAAAACCGAATCACAAGCGACTGATATCACTCAACTCATTTCCGGGCGGGGCCTAAGTCCCAATCGGCGAACCCGACCCACAGCGCGTGAAACTTAAGATGGGGGCATTGGCTCTCTGAATCCCGCCGATGGCCGGCGTGGCGCCACCATGCTCACTCGGGCGCCAGGTCGCCGAACCAATAGGCCGCCGTCACGCCGCCATCCATGAGGAAGTCGCTGCCGGTGATGAAGGCGCCGTCCGGTCCCATGAGCAGCGCGCCGACGGTTCCCACCTCGTCCGGCGTGCCGGCGCGCCGGGCCACGGACAGCTCGATCATGCGCCGGTAGCCTTCACCGCGCGGGCCACTCAGTTCGTCCTTGGCGAGCGGGGTCATGATGATGCCGGGGCTGATGGTGTTGACCCTGGCGCCACGCTTGCCCCAGCGCACCGCCTCGGCCATCACCCGCAGGGAGTTGCCGCGCTTGGAGAGCTGGTAGGCGTGCAGCGAGTCCGCCACCTGGTCCGGCTGAAGGAATGGAAGGCCGAGCAGTTCCTCCACAGGCGTGGTGGCCAACGCCTGGTTCTGCTGGGCCGTGAGCGCAGGCAGGCGGTGGCCGGACTGTGAAGCGATGACGACGCCGGAGCCGCCGCGCGCGATCACCC
>Ga0209579_10003339_pt1 | contig 11751 bp, 14 predicted proteins | sample Coa_R1_2_FD_187152 | JGI IMG/M metagenome (GOLD analysis project Ga0209579, IMG submission 187152) | Surface soil microbial communities from Centralia Pennsylvania, which are recovering from an underground coalmine fire - Coalmine... | ecosystem: Environmental > Terrestrial > Soil >... | reverse complement strand
CCGAGGGCGTGTCGCTCCTCGACGGGCCGGTTCCGCCGGGGACGGAGCTCCTCGTCGTCGCGGGGCCGCGCCACGACTTCCTACCGCCGGAGCTGGCGGCGGTCCTCGCGCATCTGAAGGCGGGCGGCGGCGTCCTGATGCTCCTCGACCCGGCGCCGCTCGCGAACGTGTCGCGCTTCCTCGCCAGCATGGGCATCGTCCTCGGCGACGGTGTCGTCGTCGAGCCGGAGCGCCGGGTCCTCGGTGCGGAGGGGCTCGCCGCGGTGGTCGAGTTCTTCAAGCGCGGAAACCCGATCTGCGATCCGCCGTCCAATCCGATCGAGAGCGGCGTGATCCTGCCGTCCGCCCGAACGGTCGACGTGTCCGGCCCCGTGCCCGGCGTCGACGCGGACAGCATCGCGCGCACCGGTCCGAACGCGTGGACGATCGCCGACCCGGAGCGCGCGCGCCGCGGCGACGAGCCGTCCGAGGCGAAGCACGACGTGCACGGTCCGGCGTCGGTCGTCGTCATGGCGGAGGTCGGCGCCGGCGACGGCGACGGGACGCGACGCGGCCGCCTGGTCGTGGTCGGCGATGCCGACTTCGCGAGCGACGCCTACCTGGATCTGCTCGGCAACCGCGACCTCGCGCTGAACGCGGTCGCCTGGGCAGGCGGCGAGGAAACATTGGCGGGTCACCGCAACGCGGCCGTGCCGGAGGTGACGCGTCCGCTCTCGCCCCTCGTGCTGACGGAGCGCGACGCGCGGCGGGTTTTCCTCGTGGCGGTGGTCTTCACGCCGGGGCTCGTGCTCCTCGGCGGGGTGGGGTTCGTCGCCGGACGCCGCCGGCGGGGGTGAGTCCTGCGCCGGACGCTCGTGCTCGCGGCGCTCGTCGTGCTCGGCATCGTGCTCGTCGCCGTCGTACGGCGTCCGGAACGCCCACGGCCGCCGGGCGAGCGCGGTCATCGCGTCTTCCCCGTCGCTGCCGACGAGGTCCTCGGTCTCGACCTCGCCCTCGACGAGCGCCTGCTCGCCGCCCGTCGCGCGCCCGGCGGCTGGACCATCGACGGGAAGCCGACGACCGCCGCGACGGCGCGCGCGCTCGACGACCTGGTCGCGACGCTCGCCGGGCTGCGCGCCGTCGACGTCTTTCGCGATCGCGACGGCTCGGCGTACGGCCTCGACCCGCCCCGCGCGACGATCGCCGTCGTGACGGACGGTGCATCGCAGCGGCTCGACATCGGCGCGGCCAACGCGGCGAACAGCGCGTTCTACGCGCGTCGCGCCGGCGATCCGCGCATGCTCCAGGTCGGCGCGCTGCTCGTCACCGAGCTCGAGCGCGTCTTCGACCAGCGCTAGCGCCCCGAGATCGGGTACTCAGGCTCGCCGACGCAGCGCGCGCAGCGACAGAGCGCGCGCAGCTCGGCGACGAGGAGGAGCGTCTCGTGGCCGTCGGCCCAGCGCAGGAACACACTGCGCTCGCCGAGCACCTCGACGTGTGCGAGGCGCTCCGCCTCCGGCGCGAGCGGCGCGTCCTCGGGTCGACGGGCGCACTCCTCGCACGGGCAGGCCCGGCGCAGCGAGCGGAAGGGGAGGATGCTGTCGTGCCGGTCGCCCCAGACGACGCCGAGCGCGTACCGGCCGACCTCGGTCAGCTTCTCGATGTCGGTCGCGTCGCCGGGCACGGTCGCGGACGCTAGTCGGCGATTTCCCCGGCGGCAAGGGCGGGTGGGGCGCTCGATTAGGTCAAACGATTGACAAAGCGCCGTCGGGTCAGGTACGGCGAAAAGAGGAGGGCCGTACCCATGGAGAACGGCACCGCGATCGAGCATCTGGCCGACGCCGACGGGCACATCATCGAGCCGGGCGATCTCTGGGTGGAGCGCTTGCCCACCGACCTGCGTCCGCTCGCCCCGCACTTCTATCGCGACGCGGAGGGGAATTTTCACTCCTCGATCTACGGCATCCAGATCGAATCGTTGCCGGTGATGCACGGCGGCATCAGTCCGAAGGACATGCTCGACAACATGGGGCTCGCGTGCGCCATGGGCATGCCGCTCGATCGCGTCTTCAGCGGGAGCGACCGCGAGCGCCACACGATCCTCGATGCGCCGCGCTGGGCGATCGACGGCCGCGATCGGCTCGCGTTCAACACGACCCACGGCATCTCGCGCGCCGTGCTCTATCCGACGTACATGCTCGCCGGCGGCACGCTGCTGCCCCACCTCGCCCCCGCCGTGTGCCGCGTCTACAACGACTGGATCCTGGACGATTACTGCGCCGGCTCGGGCGGCCGTCTGATCCCGGTCGCGACGCTGCCGCTCACCGACGTCGACGCCGCGGTGGCCGAGGTGCGCCGCTGCGCCGAGCGCGGGTTCCAGGCGGTGTTCGTGCGGACGAACCCGGTGCAGGGCAAGAAGTACTCGGACGCCTCGTTCGACCCGCTGTGGCGGGCGGTCGTCGACACCGGGCTGAAGCTCGGACTCCATCCGCTGCCGATGTGGGACCAGGACGGGACGTCACGCGGCTACCACCTGCCCGACATCATGGCGGCCTCGTGCCTCGGCTTCCCGATGGATATGATGTTCACGCTCTACGACATGATGGCGGGCGCGGTCTTCGATCGTTTCCCGAGCATGCCGACGATGATCCTCGAGGCCGGCGTCGGCTGGCTGCCGTCCTTCTTCGAGCGCCTGGAGGAGCACCAGAAGGCGTTCGGCCACATCAAGGCGCCGACGTGGAAGACGCCGCCGATGGAGATCTTCGAACGGCAGATGATGGTGACCGTCGAGGCGTGCGAGGAGATCGATCTCAAGATCGCCCTCGAGTTCCTCCCCGCCGACCACGTCGCCCTCGCCTCCGACTGGCCCCACTACGACGGCACCCCCGACCTCCTCACCGGATTCAAAAAAGCCGGCAAGGACCTCGACCCCGAAGACCTGGAGATGGTCGCGACGGGCACACTAGAGCGCTGGTTCCCCTCCCACTAGGGGAGGCGAGGTGACCGCGCCGGACGCGGCCCGCGGGGTGCAGCGGGATGCTCCAGCCGGCGACCTCGCGAGCGCCGCACGATCGCCCGGCAGCGATCTGTCTTCGAGCGGCGCGAGTGCGGGAGCCGGGGGAGCATCCCGCTGCACCCCGCGCAAAGCGCCCGCCGCGCTAACCGAGCATGATCATGCCCGCGTCGACCACCAGCGTCTGACCGGTCATGAGGTCAGAGTCTTCGCAAGCGAGGTAGACGGCGGTGCCGGCGAGATCTTCCGGCTGCAGCGCCTTGCGCAGCGACGTGAACATGATCAGCGAGCTCGCCATCTCTTCCGGCACGATCTTCTTCGTCGCCTCGGTCAGCGTCACGCCCGGCGCGATCGCATTCACGTTGATGCCCCACGGCCCGAGGGCGCCCGCCATGTACTTCGTGAGCCCGGCGATCCCGATCTTCGCGACGCTGTAGTGGAACGGTGGCATCGGCGCGTCCGGGTCCTCGGTCTCGACGAACCCGACGTTGCCGAGGTAGGCGGCGGTCGACGACTGGTTGATGATCTTGCCCTTCCGCTGCCGCTTCATGAAGCGCTCGACGGCGCGGGTCATGAGCCATGCGCCCGTCAGGTTCACGGAGAGCACGCGGTTGAAGTAAGCGAGCGTGTTCTCGGTGCGGTCGAGGTCGTAGTAGATGGCGGCGTTGTTGACGAGCACGTCGACCCGGCCAAAGCGCTCGACCGTCTGCTCCGCGAGCGCGCGCGTGCTCGCCTCGTCGCTCACGTCGACGCGGACGGCGAGCGCTTCCGGACCGAGGGCGGAGCACTCCGCCGCGACCTCGCGCGCCTGGCCGTCGCGGATGTCTGCGACGACGACGTGCGCGCCCTCGCGCGCGAAGCGGAGCGCGTACGCCTTGCCGATGCCCTGCGCCGCGCCGGTGATGATCGCGATCCGGTCCCGTAGCCGCACGCGCGCGGCCTAGCACCGGGTCGAAAGCGGTGTCAACGCGGGCTGCTACGCGAACTCTTCGCGTGCCGCCTCGCGCTCGAGCTCGTCCTCGAGCGCCTCGATCGAGATGGTGTGCAGGCGCCGGAGACCCGCCGGGATGCAGGCCACGGGCCAGTCGACCGCGAGCTCGCCGCTCGACCGGATCTGGCGTGGCTTCGGTGGGATGCCGTCGTGATAGGCAGGATCGACGGCAGGATCGAGAGGCTTCGGGGGATAGTGCGCACTGCAGTGGAACTCCATCACCACGCCCTCCTCGATATCGCTGCGCGATGGTAACGCCGACCGCCGAGGCAAACAAGAGCCCCTACCTTGCCGGCCGCGTTGCGCCTGGGCTACCGTCCGCGCCATGCCAGACGCCGACCGGGGTGCGTTCAGGAACGTCGTGCGCGAGCGCGACGCGGCGCCGCCGATGCCGGTCGACGACTACCTGGCCGATCTCGACCGCCTGATCGCGGCCCACGACTACTTCAAGCAGGACCGCGTCATTCCGGCCATCGGCGCCGGCAAGGTATCCCGGGACGTCGTGCAGCGGCTCGCGCTCGAGTTCTACTACCTCGGCAAGTGGATGACGCCCGAGTTCGCGCTCTTGATCGCCAATTCACCCGATGCCTTCGCGTTCACGATGGACGCGTCGCAGCATTACCATCACTGGGCCCAGAACTTCGCCGATGAGGCGGGCTACCTGCGCGACCCGAATCACGTCCGCATGAAGGTCGAGTTCTGCCGGCTGCTCGGGCTGAGCGACGACGACATCCGCGGGTACACGCCGCTTCCCGAGACGATCGCGTTGACGTTCACGCTGCTCTACTACGTCCGCCGCTCCTACGAAGAGGGACTCGCGGTGTTCGGCTACGCTGGCGAGCGCGTCGCCGCCGGCAGCGGCTACGCGCGCACGCTGTACGAGGGGCTCCGCAACCACTACGGCGTGGCGGTGAAGAACTTCGAAGTGCACGCCTACGCGGAGCCCGACCACGGCGACAAGGCGGCGGACGTCTTCCGCCTCGTGGCGACGACGCGCATCGTGCAGGAGCGCTGCCGGGAGGCGATCCGGAACTACCTCCTCGTCGCCGGCGCGCGCGTCCGGGCGATGAACCGCTGGGTCGACTGATCAGCGAGCGCCGTCGCCGGACTGTATCCCGAGCGCGGCGGCCAGCGCCCTGAGCTCCGTCTGCACGAGCCGTACGTTCCGCGGACCCATCCGCAGGAGCTGCTTCTGCGCGGGACCCAGTCCCTCGAGCTTCGGATCCGCGAAGGCGTAAGTGACGACCTTGGGGGCGAGCTCGACGTCGCCCTCGACGGTCGGCGTCGCGAGGAGGACCCGAAGCGCGCGCCCGAGCGCGTCGTCGAAGCGGCCGTCGGGATGGCCGAGGTCGCGGTACGCCGCTTCGCAGAGCGGCTGGAGGGTCCGATACACCTCGACGGCGCGTGAAGCATCGATCGTGGCGACGACTTCGGCGACGCCGTCGTAGCGCTGGTAGGACCGGGGATCCACGTAGACGTGCCCGTCGCGCTCGATGACCTTGAAGCCCCCGCCGGGTGCGAGGAACAGCAGCAGCGGGCGCGGCGTCTCACCGTTCGCGACGGCGTCGACGGCTGCCACGAACCGCTCGATGTTCCCCTCCTTCGCGAGCCACTCGGAGAGCGAGGCGTGCGGCGACAGCCCGCCGGCGAGGCTCCGTACGAGGGCATCGCTCTCGGCGAGCGGCGGTAGCGGCTGGACGGTCTCCGGCGGGGTCTCGACCGGGACGGTGGGCGCGGGCGAGCGCGGGGCGGGCTCCGTGGGTGGCGTGGTCGGCAGCGCGACGGGCGAGCTCTCCGCCGGGGGTGGACGCTCGACGATCCCGGGCCGGCCCAGCAGCCACCAGCCTGCGACGCCGAGCCCCACGAGTCCGACCGCGAGCGTCCCGAGCCACGCGCGGATGCGTCTCCGCCGCCGACGGCGCCGGGTCGCCGCTTCGATGCTGCTTCCCTCCAGTCCATCCAGCATAACCGCGCGCCGCGACTAATCGAGTGGGACGTACGCCGCTCCATCTGCTTCGATCGCCGAAGCTTGACACGCCGCGCCAGTGTTCGTCATACCGATCGGGCGATCGATCCAAGCGGTCGATCGAGGGTGGTCGGGGCGATGCCATCGAAAGAGCTGATCGGGCGCGTGCTGTCGACCGGCAGCGCGACCGTCGGTGCCGAGCACGTCACCGAGTTCGCACGCGCGCTCGGTGATCCGAATCCGCTCTACATCGACGCTGCCGCGGCGCGGCGCGGGCCGTTCGGCACGCTCGTCGCGCCGCCCACGTATCCCATCGCCTTCATGACGCAGGCGATGGCGGGCGGCATGGACACGTTCCTCGAGCTCGGCCTCAACTTCATGACGCTCGTGCACGGCGAGCAGGAGTTCGAGTACGCGCGTCCCATTCGGGCGGGCGAAACGCTCACGCTGACCGGGCGAATCGCCGATATCTACGAGAAGAGCGGGTCCAGCGGGACGCTCGACTTCGTCGTGCTCGAAACGGAGGCGCGGGATGCGGAGGGCGCGTTGGTGTTCTTCTCGCGCAACACGCTGATCTCGCGGAGGACGTGACCCTGACCCTCGATCCGCGCACGGTCGCGCCCGGCACCGAGCTGCCGCCCGTCGTGAAGGGGCCCGTCGACCGCGACATGCTGAAGGCGTACGCCGCCGCCTCCGGCGACCCGAATCCCATGCACACGGACGACGAGTTCGCGCGCAACGCCGGCTACCCCGGCGTCTTCGCGCACGGCATGCTCGCGATGGGCTGGCTCGGGCAGCTCCTGGTCGCCGCCGGCGGCGTGGGGTCGGTGCGCAAGTTCCGCACCCGCTTCGCGAAGATCACCTGGCCGGGCGAGACGATCACGTGCCGTGGCCGCGTGACCGCCGTCCACGACGCGGACGGCGAGCGCCTGGTCGACTGCGACATCTGGACCGAGAACGAGAAGGGCGAGCGCAAGCTCGTGGGCAGCGCCGTGCTCGCGTTCCCGCGCCGCTGAGATGCCGGATCCGGTACGGCTCCGCGACCGCTGCGCGATCGCGGGCATCGGGCTCTCGCGCTTCGGGAAGCTGCCGGGAACGAGCACGATGGGGTTCACGCTCGAGGCGGCGAAGCGCGCGATCGACGACTGCGGCGTGGAGCGCGACGCGATCGACGGCGTCCTCGTGCTCATGCCGGCGATCATGGGCGAGCAGCACGGCTGGGCGTCGCGCGTCGCGGCGTTCCTCGGCATCACGCCGGCGTTGTGCTCGACGATGGACATGGGCGGCGCGACCGCGATCGGCATGGTGCAGAGCGCGGTCATGGCGATCGAGGCCGGCTTCTGCACGACGGTCCTCTGCGCGTTCGCCTGCCAGAACAGCCCGCAGGGCGTGATCCCGATGCTCTTCGGCTCCCCGTACGCCGTCCCGTACGGCGACATCGGCGCGATCACGTTCATGGGCCACGTCGCGCGCCGGCAGATGCACGAGCACGGCATCACCAGCCGGCAGTACGGGCACATCGCGGTGACGTGGCGGAAGCACGCGTCGACCAACCCGCTCGCGCAGAAGCGGGAGCCGATCACGCTCGAGGACCACCAGCGTTCGAAGATGATCAACGATCCGCTCCGGCTCCTCGACTGCTGTCTCGTGACCGACGGCGGCGGCGCGATCATCGTGACGAGCGGCGAGCGCGCTCGCGACCTGCGGCAGAAGCCGGCGCTGATCGCGGGTCTCGGCCAGGTGCACTCCTCCGAGGTGATCCGCCCGCGCGACGACGGCCGCGGCGGCGGCAGCGAGGCGGCGGACGGCGCGTACCGGATGGCGGGATGCACCGCCGCGGACATCGACGTCGTCCAGCTCTACGACGGCTTCACGCCGCTCGTGATGCACGAGCTCGTGGCCTACGGCTTCGCCGGCTGGGAGGATGTCGGCGCCTTCGTCGAATCGGGCGCGCTCGACGTGGGCGGCCGGCTGCCCGCGAACACGGCGGGCGGGCTGCTCTCGGAGGGTCATCTCTCGGGCTTCGGCCATGTCGCCGAGGCGGTGCGCCAGGTGCGCGGCACGTCGGCGTGCCAGGTCCCCGACGTCGAGCTGTCGATGGTGACCGGCTACGGCGGCGCGCCGCACGAGCCGCCGCCGACGGTCGCGTACACGGTGGCCATCCTGCACGCATGAGAACGCACGACATCGAGGTCGACGGCATCCGGCTCCAGTACGCGGAAGCGGGCGACGGGCCCGCGCTCGTGTTCCTGCACGGGCTCAGCGCCACCCACGCGAACTGGGAGTTCACCCTCCCGGCGTTCGCCGACCGCTGGCGCGTCATCGCGCCGGATCTCCCCGGCCACGGCGGCTCGGCCAAGCCGGACGCGCCGTACACGATCGACTTCTACGCCGGCGTCGTGCGCAGCCTCGGGCGCGAGCTCGGCGTGCGCGAGGCGGTCGTCGTCGGCAACTCGCTCGGCGGGCAGATCGCGCTCGAGCTCGCGATCTCATATCCGGTCTGGACGCGCGCCGTCGTGCTCGTCGCGCCGGCCGGCGGCTGGGGGCTGCCGGTGCAGACGCTGCGCGGGCTCGTCGCGCGCGCGGCACGCCCGGGGCTGCTCCGCGTCGCGCTGCCATGGGCGCTCGACCGCTGCGTCTACGATCGCTCGACGCCGGCGTGCGCCGACCGGCGCCGCATCCTGGCCGAGCGGCTCGCGCACGAGGACTACCCGAGCTTCGCGCGCGCCGTCGCGCGCTCGCTGCACGGCTCGATGGCGGCGACGCAGGCGATCGAGCGCGTGAACCAGCCGACGCTCCTCGTCTGGGGGCGCGAAGACCGCCTCGTCGCGCTCGCGCACAGCCGACGTCTCGCGCGTGCCATGCCGCACGCGCGCCTCGCGGTGCTCGACCGCTGCGGGCACCTCCCGCAGGTCGAGCGCCCGGTCGAGTTCAATCGCATCCTCGCCGACTTCCTGCGCGCGGTCGAAGCCGCGCCGCTCCGTAACGCGCGCGGGGCAGCCTGATGTTCGTCATCGAGAAGCCGCTGCCCGCGATCACCGAGGACGGCGCGCCGTTCTGGGACGGCTGCCGCGCGGGCGAGCTGCGCGCGCAGCGCTGCGACGCATGCGGACACCTGCGCTGGCCGCCGAGCGTCCTGTGTCCCGCGTGCCTGGCCGAAGGCGGGCGCTGGGTGGCGCTCTCGGGGCGCGGCGCGGTGTGGTCCTTCATCGTCGTCCACCGGCCACAGCACCCGGCGTTCTTCGACGTCGTGCCGTACAACGTCGCGATCGTCGAGCTCGAGGAGGGTCTCCGGCTGCACTCGAACATCGTCGGGTGCGCGAACGAGGGCCTACGCGTCGGGCTGCCGGTCGAAGTCGTCTTCGAGCGCGTGAACGACGAGGTCACGCTGCCCCGCTTCCGGCCGCGCACGTAAGCCGGTATAGCGCCGATCATGCGCCGCGCCTCGCGCTCGCTCCGCTCGGTCCGTGCCCCAGCGCGGCCGCGTCCCGGGCGCGTACGCCGGGCGCGTGGCGCGGACCCGATCACCACCGAGATCATCCTCGGCGCGTTCGAGACGATCTGCTACGAGATGGCGACGCACGTCAGCCTGACGGCGACGACGCCGATCCTGAACCAGTCGAACGAGCGCAACGCGACCATCCTCGACGGCTCGGGGCAGCTCGCGGCGCTATCGGTCGGCATCCCGCAGTTCATGCTGTCGTCGACGCTGCCGGTCCGGTTTGCGGTCGAGTTCTTCGGACCGGACGGGCTCTTCGACGGCGACGTGCTGGTCGCGAACGACCCGTACCACGGCGGCGGCCACCTGCCCGACTACAACGTGTTCGCCCCCGTCTTCCACGACGGCGAGTGCGTCCTGATCGCCTCGATCCAGTGCCACCACGCCGACACCGGCGGCGGCGCGCCGGGCGGGTACAACGTCAACGCGCCCGACATCTGGGCCGAGGGCGTTCGCTTCCCCGCGGTCAAGATCTACGAGAAGGGCGCCAAGCGGAAGGACGTCGAGTACATGATGGCGGTGAACAACCGCACGCCGACGTTCCTCGGCGACCTGCGCGCGCAGGTCGGCGCCGCGCAGCTCGGGGTCGCGCGTCTGAAGGACGTGCTGCGTCGCTTCGGCACGCCAACCGTCGCGGCTGCGGTGCGCGGCATCATCGCCTACGCGAAGCGAAGGTTTCAGGAAGAAGTCGCGCTCTGGCCCGACGGTGTCTACGAGTCCGACGCCTGGGTCGATCACGACCCGCACGGGAAGCCGGACATCCACGTCCACTGCAAGGTGACGGTGAAGGGCAGCGATCTCACCCTCGACTTCACCGGCTCCGACGATCGCCCGGACATCCAGGCGTACTCGACGTTCGGCAACACGCGCGGCTACGTCGTGGCGCAGCTCGCGTCGATGATGGATCCGACCATCCCGAAGAACGAGGGCTTCTTCGACTCGATCGACCTCATCGTACCGAAGGGGTGCTGTCTCAACCCGCCGGAAGGACGCTCCGTCGCGGCGGGTACGCATCATCCCGGGACGGAGGTCGGCGAAGCGGTCGCGAAGGCGCTCGAGCGCGTCGTCCCGGAGCGGAGCTGCCCGCAGGTCTACAAGATGGGGATGCCGACCGTGATCTTCGGCATGAATCCGCGCGACGGGAAGATGTTCATCGATCATTCGGTCGATACCTTCGCTGCATACTGCGGCGCCGTGAAGGGACAGGACGGGTGGGGCGGGATGAACGTCTCGTTCGGGAACCTCATCCGCGCGACGGCCGAGATCAACGAATCGATCTTCCCGATCCGACAGCTCTGGCGCGATTACGAGACCGACAGCGGCGGCGCGGGCGAGTACCGCGGCAACTGCGGCAGCCTCTACCGGAAGCAGGTGCTCGCGCCGTCGACGATCTACACGTACGTCGTCGGCAAGCGCTATCCGATGCCCGGCATCGCCGGCGGCCGTCCCGGCTCGCCGAACCAGCTCGTCGTGCGCGTCGGGGGCGAGCACGCCTTCGAGGTCGGCGAGCGCGCGCAGTACATCGAGCATGCGGGCGGCGAGTGCTACGAGTATCACTACGGCGGCGGGGGCGGGTGGGGCGATCCGCTCGATCGCCCGCCCGAGAAGGTGCTCGACGACGTGCTCGACGAGTACGTCTCCGTCGAGGCTGCTCGCCGCGACTACGGCGTCGTGCTCACCGGCTCGCTCGAAGACCTGACGCTCGCGATCGACCGCGACGCGACGGGCGCCCTCCGTAGCGAGCTGCGTCGCGGACGCGGCACGCCCTGAGCCCTCGCGCCCCGGTGGGGCGCGAGGGCGGCGGCGTCTCGGTTACTGCACCGCGAGCGTGGCCTTGGTGCTGCTCAGCACGGGGCCGGGTAGCCCGACGCCGTTGATGAGGGGCGAGAACCCGGATGGGGTCGCGTTGACGGCCGGGATGCAGCTCACTGCGCCGTAGGTGGAGAGCGAGCCGGGATCGCCGGCGAGGAGGAACCCGGCGGGCGAGCCGGTGACCGTCATGCTCGTGCAGGTGTTCGGCGAGTCCGCGTATTACCCCGCGCCGGTCCGCGACGACAGGTTTTTTCTGCTCGTCCGGTGCCGCCTTTGGCGCGCCGCGCCCAACGCGAACGCGGGCCCGCGTCCCCTTGCCGAGACCGGACCGCCCGTATAGGCGTCGGCTGACACGATGTCGGCCGACGTCCCGATCACCCTGGCGACTTTCGCTGGCCGGACCTGCGCGAGCAGCGGCTCGCCGTGGGAGCCGGTCTTCGGCTACTCGCGTGCGGTCCGTTCCGGCGCCTTCATCGCGGTGTCGGGTACCG
>Ga0209579_10003335_pt1 | contig 11759 bp, 8 predicted proteins | sample Coa_R1_2_FD_187152 | JGI IMG/M metagenome (GOLD analysis project Ga0209579, IMG submission 187152) | Surface soil microbial communities from Centralia Pennsylvania, which are recovering from an underground coalmine fire - Coalmine... | ecosystem: Environmental > Terrestrial > Soil > Unclassified... | reverse complement strand
CTTCCTCATCAACATTCCGCTGGGGCTGCTCGCCGTTGTGTTCGTGTTCCGCATTCCACCGCGTCAGGGCGACAGGCGCCGCACGACGTTTGATTCGCCGGGCTTGCTGTTGTTCATCCTGTTCGTTGCGCCGGTCATCCTCGCGCTCGAACAGGTGCAGCGCATGGAGCTGAGCGCACTGCCGATGGCGCTGGCGATGCTCGGCTTCGGTCTGGTCTCGCTCGGCCTGCTCGCCTGGCAGGAACGGCTCACCCCCGCGCCGCTCATTCCGCCGCGGCTTTTCAAGCAGGCCTCGATCTGGCGCGCCGATGCCATGGCCGCCTGTCACGGCGCGGCGCTGGTTTCGTTGATTACGTTTTTGCCGATCTATCTGCGCGCCGTCCGCGGCGCTTCCCCGGCCGAGACCGGGCTGATCCTGCTGCCGCTTACGGCCGGCATCGGCCTCGGCTCGATGATCACCGGGCAACTGGTGACGAGAACGGGCTTGACGGCAATATTTCCTTCCTGTGGCTTGCCGGGCGCAACCGTGGGCCTGGTGCTGATTGCCTTCTGGATACCGCATATGAGCACTGCGGAGATATCCTGGGCGTTCTGCGCCATTGCATTGTGCATGGGCGCGGTGATGGGCGTCGTCCAGGTGACGGTGCAGGCCGTATCCGGACCGCGGCTTCTCGGTACCGGCGCGGCTATGGTGCAGTTTTCCCGCTCGGTCGGCGCCGCCTTCGGCACCGCCGCCGTCGCCGCGATCCTGTTTTCGATTCTCACCGCGACCGACCGCAGCACGGCAACCCTGTTCGGGACCATCATCGAGCAAGGTCCCGAGGCCATTGCGTCGCTCGATCAGGCTCGACAGGCGATTGTTCACGCCGAGATCGGTGACGCCTTCCGCGCCGCTTTTCTCACCATCGCCGCGTTCACCGGCGTCGGCACCGTGCTGGCGTGGTCGCTGCCGCTCCGGCGCCTCTAGAGCGGCATCGCATGACAAAGATCCTGCTGATCCGGCATGGCCACGTCGAAGGCATCAAGCCCGAGCGGTTCCGCGGCCGCGAGCCGCTCGATCTTACCGCGCGCGGCCGCGCCGAAGCGGAAGCCGTTGCCCAGCGCATCGCCGGCGGCTGGCGGCCGAGCCGCATCTATACGAGCCCGATGGGCCGTTGCATCGAAACCGCCACCGCCATCGCCAAGGCCAGCGGCATTGCCGCGAAAACTTGCGACGATCTCAACGACATGGATTATGGCGCCTGGCAATTCAAAACCTTCGACGATGCCGAGAAGCAGGATGCCGCTCTGTTTCTGGCGTGGTTCGCGACCCCGCATCTGGTCCGCTTTCCCGACGGCGAATCGCTGCAGGACCTCGCGGCGAGAGTGGCGAACGCGCTGCGCTTGGTCCTCGCGCGCCATCCCGACGAGACGATCGTTCTGGTCGGCCATGACAGCGTGAACCGAACGCTGCTGCTGGAATTGCTCGATCTGCCGCTGTCGGCCTATTGGCGCTTGGCGCAGAGCCCTTGCTGCCTCAACGAGATTGACGTCACCGGCGGAAAAGTTTGCATCCAGCGCCTTAACGAGACCGCTCACCTGGAGACCCGATGAACTTCGTCGGCCGTTCGGTCACGCGTCTTGAGGATCGGCCTCTCGTCACCGGCCGCGGGCGCTTCGCGGCGGACATTTCGTTTGCGCATCAATTGCACATGCGCGTGGTTCGCTCGGCCCACGCTCACGGGCGCATCGTCGCGATCGATACCGACGCCGCGCGCGCCACGCCCGGCGTCGTCGCGGTATGGACTTCGGCCGACGTCGCGGCAATTCCACCGATCGATTTTCGGCTCACCCGCATTGACGGCCTCGAGCCTTACCGCCAGCCCATTCTCGCCGCCGACCGCGTGCGCTATGTCGGCGAGCCGGTCGCGGTCGTCTTCGCCAACGACGCTTACAGCGCCGAAGATGCCGCCGATCTGGTAACGGCCGAGATCGAGGCGTGGCCGGAACTGCTGGCGGCCGATGCGCCACCCGGCGTGTTCGATGCGAGCCACTCGACCGAGGCGGCGACCGTGCGCAAGGGCTATGGCGACGTCGCGGCGGCCTTTGCCGCTGCGCATGACATCGTCACGCTCGAGCTTAAGACTGGACGGCACTCCGGCGTGCCGCTGGAGACGCGCGGCGCCATCGCGCGCTTTGACGCCGCGCGCAATGTGCTCGAGCTTTACGGCGCCGCCAAAGTGCCGCACTGGAACCGCGACAGCCTGGCGCGGATGCTCGATCGGGCGCCCTCCTCCGTGCAGCTGCATGAAGGTCACACCGGCGGCGGTTTCGGCGTGCGTGGCGAGCTCTATCCCGAAGACGTGCTCGTCTGCCTCGGCGCATTGCGGCTCAAGCGGGCGGTGAAATGGATCGAGGACCGCCGCGAGCATCTGATCGCGACCAATCACTCGCGCCAGCAGCACTATCGCGTTCGCGCCGCGGTCGACGCAACGGGCCGGGTCCTCGCCATCGACGGCGAGTTTTTTCACGACCAGGGCGCCTATGTGCGCACCCATGCCGCGACTGTGCCCGATCTCGCCGCCACCATGATGCTCGGGCCCTATCGCGTTGCGGCCTACAACATGGTCGGACGCATTCGCCTCACCAACAAGACGCCGTGCGGCACTTATCGCGCGCCGGGACGCTACGAAAGCACCTTCGTGCGCGAGCGATTGCTGGACGCGGTGGCGGCCCGCTTGCATATCGATCCGGTCGAAATCCGCCGCCGCAATCTGATTGCCGCAGCCGATATGCCTTACGCGCGTCACCTCGACACGCTCGGCACGGAGGTGACCTACGATTCCGGAGATTATGCCGGGCTTCTCGATAAAGCGCTTGCGGCCATCGGCTGGAAAAAGCTGCGCGAAAATCTCAACCGCCGGCGCGAAGCCGGCGAAGCGGTCGGCGCCGGATTGGCAATGTTCGTCGAGAAAAGCGGCCTCGGACCCTACGACGGCGTGCATGCGACCGTCGATACCGCCGGAACCGTCGAAATAGTGGCCGGCGCCACCTCGGTCGGCCAAGGCATGGAGACCGTCATTGCGCAAATTTGCGCCGACGCGCTCGGTGTCGATTATCGGCGTGTGCGCGTGGTGCACGGACAGACCGACCGCATCGCCTATGGCATGGGCACGTTTGCCTCCCGCGTGACGGTGATGACCGGGGAAGCCACCCGTATTGCGGCGGCAAAACTGCGCGCCAAGGCGCTCGATGTTGCCGCCGGCCTGTTGCAGACTCCTGCCGAAACGCTCGATCTGATCGACGGCACCGTGGTGCGCAGGAACGCCGCGCAAGGTCCGTCGGTGACGCTCGGCGAAATCGCGCGCGCGCTCAGTCCCGGCTCGAAGCTTCTCGGCGACGCCACCCCGGGCCTTTCCGCCGACGGCTTTTTTGAGCAGCCGCACATGAATTATCCCTATGGAATCCATTTTGCCGTCGTGCGCATCGACCGCGATAGCGGTGCGATCGCGGTGGAACGCTACTTTGTAGCCTATGATATCGGCAAAGCGGTCAATCCGATGCTGGTCGAGGGCCAGATTGCCGGCGGCGTCGCGCAAGGCATCGGCGGCGCGCTGTTCGAGGAGTTTCTTTACGACGCCCGCGGCGAGCCGCTCTGCGTCAACTTTGCCGATTACGTCATGCCGACGGCGCGGGAAATTCCGCCGATCGGCGTGCTGATCACCGAGGACGCGCCGAGCCCGCTCAATTCGCTCGGCGTCAAAGGCGCCGGCGAAGGCGGCGCCAGTGCCACCGGCGCGGCCATCGCCGCGGCCATCGACGACGCGCTCAGCCGCCCCGGCGCGGTGACCGAACTCCCGGTCACACCGCAACGGCTGCGCAAGATTTTGCAGTCGCGCGGAACAGCAGCTTAGGTATTGCTATTTATATTTTGCCGCCGTCGCGAAAACGGTCTTAACTGCCGCGTTCAGGCCAGGCTTCGACGCCGACAGGTCGGTGCCAATGCTGGAAATTTTCGCCATCATGGCAGCTTGGTCATCGGGCGGCAGCCTGTTCGCCTCGCCGCCCGAATCTATCCAAATCTTGCGCTGTGCGTCGAAGAATTGAATCACGAAAGGCACAATATCGGTTGAGACCTTCGCTGCATCGTCATTGACGATCTTTTGAAGATCGGCCGGCAGACCGTCGACCCATTTCTTGCTCAGAACGGCAATGGAGGTCACGTAAGGCTGATCGGTCTCGGTCACGTATTTTGCGGCATCGATATAGTGCAGCGTCGTGTACTGCGTCATTGTGGTCAGCGACCCGTCGAGCGCGCCTTGCTGCAAAGCGGGCAAGACGTCGGCGAGAGTCATGGCAATCGGCGAGCCGCCCATGCGCTTAATCAGCTCGAGTTGAAAAGGCGACGCCAGCACGCGAATCTTAAGGCCGGAGAAATCGGCCAAATGCTGGATCCGTTTTTTAGTAATGATAGAAGACGGCCCGATCGGGAAAATACCGGCGCCGAGCAGACCCTTGTCGGCGCCCAAACCCAACATCAAGCCGCGGACGGCGGGATCATTGATGGTTCGCAGATACTGATCGCGGCTGGAAAACAGGCCGGGCGCACTCAATGCTTCATAGCGTTCATCAACTCCGACCAGGAATTCCGGCGGTCCGACCCAGCCCTGGATCGCGCCGAATTGCACGCCTTCGATTTGCCGGGGGATGGCGCCGAGTTGGCTCGCCGGGTAGAGCTCGCCTTTGATCCGGCCGCCGGAATCCTTCTCGACCGCCGCCGCGAATCGAATGAGCCATTCGTGCTGGGTGTCGTGAAGCGTCGCGGTGCTGAGCTTCATGATAATCGGATTGGCTTGCGCGCTCGCGGGCGAGGCAAGCCCGATCTGCATCGACAGCGCCGCAAAAAATAGCGCTGTGCCGGCCGCTCCGTACCGTTTCACCTTCATCGTGCCCTCCCTTCGTCCGACCGCGGCAGGGCCGCACACCGGACCGCGGCGACAGCCTGCCATAGGCTCCTGCGGCCGTATAGGAGCCGTTTCGTCGCGTCATTTGCCGTCATCGGCTTGGCATGGCGCGGCACGATTTAGGTGCTAGGCTTCGGCACTCCGCGAGAGGTTTTTGGTGAGCAACCCGCGACTGACGGTGCGCATCGATTTCGGCTCCGCTGGCGCGCTCGGGCCCGGCAAAATCCGGCTGCTGGAAGCCATCCAGAAGACCGGCTCGATCTCGCAAGCTGGCCGATCGCTCGGCATGTCCTATCGGCGCGCCTGGCTTTTGGTCGACGATTTGAACGGCTCGTTTCGCGCTGCGGTCGTTACCACACAGCCTGGCGGGGCACGCGGCGGCGGCGCCGAACTTACCCGGTTCGGGCGCGATCTGATCAAAAAATACCGTGCAATCGAAACCCAGGCGGCGACGGCGGCCAAGCGCCAAATGCGCGATCTGGAAATCGCTCTCCGTACTCGCGCTCGTCCGGCGCAAAAGCGGTTGAAAACCTCAATTCAGGCGACCACGCAGCGGGATTAGGGCATCGAGTTCCAAAACAAGAGAAAGCAGTCCGGTTCGTAACCGGACTTCCTACTCCTCGGCAGCGATGAAATGCGTCACTTTGGGCGTGCCCTGTAAAGTGAACCGGTCGACGGCTTCCTGCACCAGCCGGTCGGCATTGGTGACGCGCTCATGCTGGCGCAAGTGTTCCATCCATGATTCCACGAGAAACGACTCGACCATGCGGCCTTCGTCGGCCGCATCCTCGAATATGCCCCAGGCGTAGGCGCCGTCGCGACGGCGCTCGTGTTCGAGCTTTGCCAGCGCTTCGAGGAATGCTTCGCGATCTTGCGGCCGGATGCGGTATTCGACCGTCACCAGGACCGGGCCGCGATCATGTTCGATCGCTTGCGCGGTGATCGGCGCCGGCCAGTGCATCGACGGCGTCAGATCTATTCCCGCGCCGGTCTGCAGCTTCCACCGCCAAGTCAAGGCCGCGGCTGCGACCGTACCGGCCGCTGCAACAAAATGCGCCGCCGGCAACCCGACCAAAACCGCAATCTCGCCCCACGCGGCGCTGCCGAGCGTCAGGCATCCGAAGAACACCGTCGTGTAGACGGCAAGGCCGCGGGCGCGGACCCAATCCGGTAAGGCCACCTGCGCCGATACGCCGAGCATCGCCAGCGCGGCGATCCATGACGCGCCGGCGATCAGGCTCGCGACCAGCGCCGTTATCGGCTCGCGGGCAAGCCCGTAGAGCACCATTGCCGCCGCCTGACCCAGCGCGCCGAACGCCATGAGGCGGTCCGATCCGAGCTTTGCTTGCAGCCATGGCAGGACAAATGCGCCCGCCACCGCACCGCCGCCGATGACGCCAAGCAGCACGCCATAAAACGCCGGCCCCATGGCGATCTGCTGGCGGCTGACCAGCGGCAGCAACGCCCAGTAGGCGCTGGTGAACAAGAAAAATCCGGCGGCCCGCATCATCGTCGCGCGCAGATGCAAGTTGTGTCGGGCGTAGCGAAGGCCGGCCAGGATGGCTTGGCCGAAGCGTTCGGCCGGCAATCGTGTCTTTCCTGGCGGCGGCCGCCACCACAGCAGCGAGCCGACAATCGCAAGATTGGCGATGGCATTCGCCCAGAACGGCGCGACCACGCCATAGGCGGAAATCATCATGCCGCCGAGCGCCGGACCGACCGCGCGCGACACGTTGACACCGGCGCTGTTGGCGGCGATGGCGGGCGGCAAGTCGTCCCGGGGAACGAGTTGCGGCACAACCGCTTGCCAGGCCGGCACGGTCAAGGCTCCGGCGGCGCCGATCAGGAAGGTGAACAGCAGCAAATTGCCGGGCGTCGCCAGACCAAGCCCGACCAGTGCCGCATAGACCGCGGAGACCGCGGTGGTCAGCGATTCGACGACGAGCAAAAACTTCCGCTTGTCGAAAATATCGGCGAGCGCGCCCGCGGGAATGGCGAACAGAAAAATCGGCAAGGAACTCGCTGCCTGCACCAGCGCGACGATCAGAGGATCGGGATTGAGGCTCGTCATCAGCCATCCCGAAGCGGCGCTGTACATCCACCAGCCGACATTGGAGACAAGCGTCGCCGTCCAGATGACGGCGAAGGCAGGATGGCGAAATGGCGCGGCGAAGGACGGCACGCTGTGCGCGGCCGTGCCGGCGGGCGCGCTGCTGTCTGCCGCTTTGATTTCGGGCATATTACGCACCTCACCCCTCGCGGACGCATTATCGCAAAAAACCGCGGGATGCGCTGCAAATGCACCTCAACTGCAATTCAAAAGAAAAGGGCCGCCCTTTTGGGCGGCCCATCCGTTTGCCGGATTGATGCTATACGCGGCGAGCTTAGCCTGCGATCACGCCATCCAGAACGGCTTGTGCAATTCGCGGTGCGCGTCGCAACGGGTGATGCCGATATCGCGCAACGTTGCGTCGCTGAGCCCTTCCAGCTCGTGCCGCGAGCGCGACCGGCGCTGCCACTCGGCGATACGACCCACGACTTGATCCCAACTGAACATGCGGCGGTTGCGGAGGGTGGTCATTGTGGTGGTGGTCATGGCTGGCTCCATATCCGGCAAGTTTCATTAACTGCAATGTAAGCGGAGTTTGCGCTGCGAAATGTGATCGCAAACACAGTTCTGTTGTTTCCACTTAAGCTATTGATATAAAATAATTATTTATGAAGATATGAGCTTGGTTGCAGTGCTTATGCACCGGCTTCTAAGCAGCCTTCGGCTGACCCGGCAGCGCGATCTCGCACATCCGCGTCACCGGCTCCGGCAAGAGAGCGTCCGTCCGGTCGTAACCGACCGCCCGCAATATGCCTTGAGCCGGGCACATGGCGACGGCAAGCCGCGTGTATGGATTGAGCACCGGTTCGCGCACCCAATCGAAGCTCGGCGCCGATACTGCCCCGTTCCATTCCTTCAGCGCCGCGCGGCGCGCTTGGCTATAGCTCGCCGCATCCGCAAACGAACTGGTCAGGAACCGGCGCGTGCCGATCCGGCCCTCCCAGCCGTCCCGGCTCGGCACCCAGTCGTTGGCGGCGCTGGTCTCCTGCTCGCGCGTGACATAGTCCGTCTCGGTGCGCTCGATCACACAGCGCTCATTCGCCGCGCAGCCGATCAGCACGTAAATGACGGGGCGCGCCACCGGAGTCGTCTCCAGCATGCGGCGCGCGGCGGCGAAATCCCGACACAGCTCGAAGGCGCGGCGCAGCAGCTGATCCGGCGGCATCAGGTCGGCCGACCGCCAAATCGTCTTCACATTGACCGCAAAGTCGTACGGCCGCAGCCAGCGATGCGCAGTGCGACGGCGCATCGGCGCCTGATTGACGCAAGCGGCAAAGCGCGACGGCGCCATCGCGGTCAAGGCGCCGACATAGCCGGGCCAAGTGACGCTGAGGAAATCGCCGCAGCCGCCTCGCATATGCGCGACTTCGACGTAGCGCCCGAGACCGAGGAACGGCCAATCGAGCGTGCGGACGATCCAGGGCGCGCCGTCGTGCTCGACGGCAAGCGAGGTGCAGGCCCATTGATAGGACGCATTGAGCAGCCACACCCCGGAAAAATCGAGCGCCGCCGCAATCTGCGCGATCTCATCGACATAAGGTGAAGCCGAGCGCGACAGCCAGCGCCGCGACGCCCGATCGAGCGCCGGCACCAGCGGCAAGGCGGCGCGAGGAAAAAAACCGAGGCAGGCATCGCGCAAGGCCCGCGCCTGGCTTGCGCTTATCGCCGCATGGCGCGGCGGCCCGCCGTCGCGCAGATCGACGATGTTAATATTTCCCAACACTGCCGCACCTCGAGGAGATTCTCATGACTGCGGCAAACTAACAGAACGGCGTCCATTCGGGAATGAGCGGCCGCGGCAAATGCGAGGGATGATCGAGGTCGCGATAGACCTTTACCAGAATCGCGCCGGGAAGTTCTAAAACTCGGCGTCTTCCCGGACCGCCGTGGCGGCTGCGGTGCGCATGCCACGCGGCGCTGCGCCGCGTGTCGGAGCAACCGGCCGCCGGGGCGGCACTGCGGTCTGCATTTTCGGTTAGGCGGCGGCGCTCGGCCGAGACGGCGGATTTGCCGCCTCCATGGCGGCCGCGCCATCGACACGAAAGAATGAAATGCGTTCGTTCATCGATTTTGCCTGTTGCTCGAGCGCCTTTGCCGTCGCGGCATTCTCCTCGACCAAAGCCGAATTCTGCTGGGTCGCCTCGTCCATCTGGGCGAGCGCTTTATTGATCTCGGCAACCCCGCTGGCCTGCTCGCTGCTGGCGCCGGCGATATCGGCGACGAGGCTGGCGACCTCCTTGATGGCGTCGACGATCTCGCCGAGCGCCGCACCGGCCTTGTTTACCAGCTCGACTCCTTCTTGAACCTTACCGTTACTGCTGGTGATCAGATCCTTGATGTCCTTGGCGGCCTGCGACGAGCGCTGCGCCAGCGTGCGTACTTCCGAGGCCACCACGGCGAAGCCGCGGCCGGCATCGCCGGCGCGCGCCGCTTCGACCGCGGCGTTGAGCGCGAGCAGATTGGTCTGCCGGGCGATCTCGTCGATGACACCGATGATGTCGGAAATCTTGCCCGCCGAGGTTTCGATCTGGGCCATGGCCTTGACCGCCTGGGCGACCACCCGACCGCTGCGATCGGCCACGTCGCGCGCCTTGGCGGCGGAGCCGTTGGCCTCCTGGGCATTGTCGGCGGTCTTTTTCACCGTGGCGGCGATCTCTTCCATCGAGGCCGAGGTCTGTTCCAGGCTGGCCGCCTGCTCTTCCGTGCGCTGCGACAGATCGGTGGTGCTGGTGGAGATTTCTTCCGACGCATTGGTGACGTCGCGCGTCGAGGCCACGATCGACTCGATGGTCTCGCGCAGCCGCGCGATCGTGACGTTGAAATCGTCCTTGATCTGTCGATAGGTTTCGGTGAAACCATCGTCGAGCGAAATTGTCAGGTCGCCCTCGGACATTCTGGAAAGACCGTCGGCCAGCGCCTTGACGGCGCGGGCCTGCTCCGCCGCAGCTCGCGCTTTCTCGGCCTCGACTTGGCGACGCTCGGCTTCGGCCGCCGCGCGTTCGGCATCGGCTCGCTCGCGCTGTTCCTTGGCCTCGGCATCGGTACGCAATTTCTCGATTGCGGCGGTTTTGAAACTAAGGAGGGCGCGGGCAAAATCGCCGATTTCATCGGTGCGATCGACACCGTCGAATTTGGCCTGCAAATTGCCGGCCGCAAGCTCCATCATGACGAGCCGCATGCGGTTCACCAGCAAGATGACGGTGCGGTAGACGAAAAACGCTCCGGCGGCTCCCATAATGACTGCGATTACGGCGATGAGGACAAGCAAATCGACATTCAAGCTCTTGACGCTTTCCACCAAACCCTGAGCTTGACGCTCATGCCCGGTGTAATCCTTCTCGAGATCGTCCAGGCGGTTATTCAGATCGATGCGAGATTTCCGATTGACATCATTGTCGCCATATAACCTGGCGGCGGCGGTGCTGTCCTCCCGGGCCAAACGGACCAATTCGGTGCGGAACTGAATGAAATGGTCGACGCTGGCAGCAAGCGCGTCGATCTTGGCGCGCTCGGACTCAATGACGACTTTGTGCCACGCATCCACCGTTTTCTTAAGATCCGCCAAGTGCTTCAGGAGCGAGCTGGCAAACTGCGCGGCGGTTTTCCAATCCGGCGACATGTAGATGCCGCGCGATTCCATCACGACCGCATAAACCTCGCCGTCGAGATGTTCGAGGTACATCGCGCCCTTGCCTGCGGAGTCGACGGCGCGCTCGGCCCGGTCGCTCTGCCACATCCCGTAGGCCGTCATGCCAAGGCACGCGATGGGCAAAAGGCTCAGAAACGCGATGACTCCGAAGACTCTTTGCTTGAGGGAAGCGTTGCGCAAGATTCGAATACGCCGCTTCGGAGCCTTGGGCGGCGCAAATTCGGCCGCGGAATTGACGACGGGATTCATGCCAAGCGATTTCCGTAAAGTGCTAGACTAACGAGGCCACCCGTCCCGATGGTTTTCCGGGGGCGACCGGAACGCGCCCAGCTAGAACTCGGCATCTTCCTGGATTTTCGCGGCAAGCGCAGTCTGCATGCGGCCGACCGGACCACCGCGTGCCGCTGCCACAACCGGCCGCTTGGCCGCCGCAGTGAACAATTTCGGTTTCGGCGCTTCGACCTTTGGCTTCGAGGCTTCCGCATGGGCGGTCGCCGCATCGCCGAGACGGAAGAACGACACCCGCTCGTCCATGGCTTTGGCCTGATGCTCGAGGGTCTTGGCCGTCGCGGCATTCTCCTCGACCAGTGCCGAGTTCTGTTGCGTGACCTCGTCCATTTGCGCGAGCGCTTTGTTGACCTGCTCGACGCCGCTCGCCTGCTCGATACTCGCGCCCGCGATTTCAGAAACGACAGTGGCCACCGACTTGATCGTTTCGAGAATCTCCGCCAGGGCCGCGCCCGCTTGATTGACAAGCTCGACGCCCGCCTTCACTTGTCCGTTGCTGTTGGTGATCAGATCCTTGATGTCCTTGGCGGCCTGCGAGGAGCGCTGTGCCAGCGTGCGCACCTCCGAGGCCACCACGGCGAAGCCGCGGCCGGCATCGCCGGCGCGCGCCGCTTCGACCGCGGCATTGAGCGCGAGCAGGTTGGTCTGCCGGGCGATCTCGTCGATGACGCCGATGATGTCGGAAATCTTGCCCGCCGAGGTTTCGATCTGGGCCATGGCGTCGACCGCCTTGGCGACCACCTGGCCGCTGCGGTCGGCCACATCGCGC
>Ga0209579_10003331_pt1 | contig 11762 bp, 20 predicted proteins | sample Coa_R1_2_FD_187152 | JGI IMG/M metagenome (GOLD analysis project Ga0209579, IMG submission 187152) | Surface soil microbial communities from Centralia Pennsylvania, which are recovering from an underground coalmine fire - Coalmine... | ecosystem: Environmental > Terrestrial > Soil >... | reverse complement strand
GGTACGGGTACGGGTCCGGGTCCGGGGACGGGTACGGGTCCGGGGACGGGTACGGGTCCGGGTACGGGTACGGGTACGGGGACGGGTACGGGGACGTTGCTTATCAGGAGGCCGTCATCGCGGGCAGCGCCGGAGAGCGCGGTTCGCGCTTGCGCGAACAAGGGGCGGTGCTGGCGTTCTGGCGATCTGCCAAAGATGGCAAACCCGCAAACGGCGGCGCCGGGCCGGCGCGGCAGATTGGAACCGTGGAAGAGATTCCCGGCCCACTGCGGCCCTGCACGAAAGATGCCCTTCACGCAACCTTGCAACCCGCGAAATGGAAAGGCGAAAGGCTCTGGATTGTCGCACTCTATCCGCCTGTTGAGAAAGTGGACGATGACAAGATGTGCTCGCTGAAAAGGGAAATTCTGGCGGAAGTGCCGAACTGGTTTGAATGAGATTCCGGGGTCCCTGCCCAGCACGCTGTGAGGAGATAGTTTGAGTAGAGTTTTCGACATGCCGAAGGTTTTGTGGTGTCCGAGCCATCCGCGCTGTTTGCGAGATGGGTGGGCATTTCCCAAAGCCGTGCGCCAGGTCATCGTGAGCGAGTGTGAGGACATGAGCATTTTGCACCTGTTCGGCGGGAAAGCAGACTTCGGAATTCGGATGGATCTTGATCCTTCCACGCGGCCGCACGTGATCGGGGACGCATGGCTACCGCCGTTTAAGCGCGATAGCTTCGATTGCGTGGTGCTGGACCCGCCTTACGTTGGAGAATTCCGGGCCATGTCGACTGATCGCCTGCGATGCCTCTTCGGAGCGGCCGCTTGGATAGCACGCCGGCGCGTGATTTGGTTTCACACGGTTTGGGTTGAATCGCCGGCAAGATGCACGCGGGAGAAGTCCTGGCTAGTAAGAGTCGGCCGGCACTGCCAAACCCGCTGTCTGCAATTCTGGAAGGTTCCGACGGCCGACCGGAAACTCCCGCCGCCGGCGCAATTCAAAAGCGGACCAGGAATGAAATACAACCGTTGGCTAAGGCAGCCTCAGGGATTGCCTTTTGGGCCAAGAGACGAGCAGACCGATGGAGGGCAGGGACCAGTACAGGCCAAGCTCGAAGAAAAGGACACGTAGATAGAAAGGATTTTTTATGGACTCTAAAGAGACGGTTGCTCCCCGTTCCCAGAAGCATTCAAATTCTTCATGTCATTAAAAGATGACGGGGAGGCGGCGAGCGCTCCTGCCCCAGCAGCAACACGGGAAACGAAATGAACTGGAAACTTTCAGATCGGGCGGACAAAGAAGCCTTACCAATTGCTGACCGTCATTACAATCGGCAAAAAGTAGGCTCTCCGCAGTTCGTTCCTCCCGGTCGATGTCTAGTTCTGCTGTGCGTGACCGGAGCAGCTCTGTGGGTTACGTCATGGCCGTTTGCGGAATATGTCAAGCATCAGTGGGCAGGCGCTTGGGTGAACTCTTGTTTTCGTCGCGAATCTGGGCCGATTGCCAGCGAATTGATTCGTGAGGCCGTGGCTGTGACGCGCTGGTATTGGCCGGAAACGCCTGCGATGGGCATGGTGACGTTCATTGATCGCGGGAAGGTTCGGCGGAAAAGAGACTTCGGAAGGTGCTATTTGCGGGCCGGATTCAAAATCGCGGGCGAAACAAAAGGCGGACTACTGGCGCTGCAAATGCTGCCCAAAGAAATGCCTGAAGCGCAACCGCCCTATCAAATACAGATGGAACTGTTAGGGCTGAGCGGTGCCCCAGCAGAGAGCAAGGAGACACGGTAAATGGATCGCGCTCGTTTGGCTGAACTACAGGCCGAGATGCGGAACCGCTGGAATCGTGAAATTGTTCCCGGCTTGCGGCGTCAACCAAAGAAAGTTGTACGCACTGCGGAAGTTCGATTACTGCGCGGCCCGACGAGCGAGGAATTGATGTGGTCGGCAGAACTCGCAGAATATGCGGCTATCGTGCTGATGAATACCACATGGGAGAGAGTCGGTAGCGAATTCATGCGAAGGGTCGTAGAAATGCGCGGAATCGCTCAAAGTTTGCGAGAGAGGGGGTAAGTAAAAGAGTATGAGCCCAGCAACATATCTGAGCTACGAAATCACTCCTGAGATGACTTTGGAGCAGAAGCAAACCGCACTCTATCTGGGCGTGATTTCGGCAGGCGAACAGGCGTACACGCTAGGCGCGGCAATCGTGGAATGCCGCAAACAACTGACTACGTTGGATGATCTAGTGAGTCGGATGCGGCAGGATTACGAAACCCTGAAAACCGAGATGCGAGAGTTGAGGAGAGGACAATGAGCCAGCCCATTTACCCAAACTGTTCCCGGTGCGGATTTCCAATTCATCAGGCCCATGCCGGAATGCGCGACGGGAGCCAGTTCTTGCTGTGGTATCACGACGATTGGATGCGTGGGGCGCGCTGCGGAACAGCCGTTTACGATCCCAAGGCGTTCCCGGCATGTCCCTCTTGCGAACAGATTGTCACAGTTTCATGGGAAGCGCATGAAGAAGATTGCATTGTGAGGAGAATGGAATGAGCCACGCACCCGAATGCCCAAAGAAGGAGAGCTATGCCACATCAATTGATCAATTCCGCTGATCCTGAGTGCAGTCCATGCCGGGAAGATTGCCAGCAGTGCTGCGCCGAGGAGAAGTTGAAAATGTCCGAAACTCAGGATAAATGCCCAGCCTGCTGGAGTACGGTTCCAGAGATACGATTCGAACTAAAGATGCACGGAACTGTCGCCCCCGAACACTGGATGCAATGCTTTCATCCTTGGCACGAGGCATCCCCTCCAAGTTCGCCCACGAAAATTCCTAACTTTGTAGAGCCCGGAAAAGTTTGCCGGAATCCTAATCACATGCGGACAGACGGCTCGTATTATCTGCACGAAATTGGCCCGAGTTGCATGGCTGAGGCATCCCCTCCAAGCTCGCCCATACCAATCGAGCAGAAATTGCGAATCATTGCCGACTTCATGATTGGATACCAAATCTCTGACGAGGACGGGACGAACCCGCTAACGCCGCACATGAAATCCTTCAACGAAGGAATATCTACGGCTGTCTCACAATTATTTGACAAGGAAGAAAACACTGAAATTGTAGCCTTGTTGGATGGCGTGGCATCTCCTCCAAGCATGGAGCTAAGCGCGGAGCCTGCCCCAAAGGAGTAAGGCCAGCGGTTAACGAGACCACGTGTCAAAGGAGAGCCTATTGAACGCACAGCAATTTTACGACGACGTATGGATGAAGGGCAAACCACCACGCGATGCCTATCATGGAGAATGGCCGATTCGATTCGCGGAAGCCTATGCCGACTTTCTGCTCAGAGAATACGGTGCCCACAAGGACGGCTGCTTGTCGCGGCCAGACTGCACCTGCGGATGGGAACAAATCCGTAAACGAGTGATGCGACAACCCATGGACCAAAGGAGCGTATGAGACTAGTTGGATTCAAAGCGAAGAACCATCCACAGCCTGACTGTCAAAAAGGAGACAACTATGGCCGATAAGCCGATGATACTGAGAGAAATTATTCAGCCAAGGAGAAGCCATGAGTAAGTTCCCCAAAGGTCATAAAGGCCTACGCCGCAAACTGCGCGACGAAAAGCAAGTCGCCGCAATCGAGATCAAGCGTGCCATGCTGGAAGCTTCTAAAGCTCTGGATGAGCAAGCCCAGGAGTTAGTAGCCCTGAAGCGCATCCTAATCTCAGAACGCGCCCAGGTGATCTTTTACACCGATAAATACGAGGCCTTCCTGAAGGGCGAGTGCATGGATGTGAAGGCGGTCGGGTTTCTGGATTTGGATGAAACTCTGCAGGAGCCCTACGTCAAGCGGGCGATCGTGGAGCTCTCAGACGCGCAAGGCATTGTTCCACACGACCAGGATGCAGCGAACGTGCAGAAGCAATCATTAAGCGTGGCCAAGAAGATTATCTTACCCAATTGAACCTGCGGAAATGCAGTGAAGCCTTTCGAACGTACCCAGACGCGGAGAGGCAAGAGATCTCCGACCTGGCTAAGAAGTGTCTGCAGAATGATGCCCAACGGGAGCACAAAAATAGGTCTAAGGGAATCAGCGAATCAGAGCGGAGGCGGCGGTATGTCGAACGCAGGCGGCAAGCGAGGCTGGGTGAAAACAGAATCGGGATACCGGCCAACCGACCAACGGATGCTACAAATTATGTTTCAGATTGAAGCTGGCTGCCGGCACAAAGATATCGCTGCCCAGTTTCAGGTGAGCCGCTCGCGCATAAGTCGCATTGCACGCAGGTTAGGCCGACCGGATTCGCGCCATCGTTCAAGGAGAACCAAGATTTCCACTGCTTAACTGCATTTAATAGTCAATTAACCCATCTTTCTGCTTGCACTCATCTTCGAAGTAGAGTATCTCCTGTATTGACCAGCCCACAATTTGATTCAGTTCTTGAGACTGACGCGCCCTGACAAGGCGATACCCGCGCAAGGGTAGTAAGACTCAAGACACTTCGCGTCCCCGAAAAACCCAGAGCGAACAGGAGAAATCATTATGCCCCGAGCGGGCACTGGCAGATTTGTGCAACTTTACGACCTCTCACGGAAGAAAGTTATCCGCTCGCTCACTCCCGATGAATTGAACCAGGCAGCCGCCCAAGGCTCTATTGGCTGGTTCCGCAATTCGAAAGGCAAACTCTGCTGCTGCGTCCAGCCCGTGCCGATGCAGTCCCGCACATCCAACCCGATTCATTCCAAGATCCCACTCGTCCAGACTGACATGGAACTGAACGCCGAAGGCCTGGTTGATGGCTCGCGCAAATTCGGGCTGAATCGCTTTGGCGCAGTGGATGACCAGATCGTAGGGAACCGGGTGGATCAGTCGATGTCGAAAGTGGAAGCGTGGCCGGAAGTCTACGACACGAAGAACGTGGTGATCTGTGCAGGTCTGGTACATGGACTGACGCATGTTAACGCCGAAGCACTACTCAGTCTGTGAGATTTGCGGAGCCTCCGGGCATAAGGGCAAAGGCTGCCCACTGTACCGGCTGAATGAGAAGCAAACTGCCTTAGCAGGTTTGATCCGGACTGCGCAGCAAGCCAAAAGCAACTGACAATTCTATGACCACCAAGAAAGCGGCGGCTTCAGCCCATAAAGGGCAGGCTAAAGCCGCGAAAAAGAAAACCGCGAAAATCCGCGTAGCGCTTAAGCCCCGGCAAGCGAAGCTCTTAGAGGGCATCGTAGAAGGTAAAAGCGTGCGTGCGGCAGCGTTGGAAGCGGGGTACTCACCGCAGACTGCAGCGCATCCAGAAGATTTGCTCGATACGGTTGGTATGCGCAAAGCTTTGGCGCATCTGATCGCGCCGCCCGAGAAAATTGCCCAGCGCATCAATGAAGGCTTGGATGCGATGGAGACCAAGTTCTTCCAGTTCGAAGGCACAGTATCTGATTCGCGCGACGTGATCGCGTGGGGCGAACGTCGCCAATATGCCGAACTGGCAGCGCGGCTGAAAGGTTTAACTCCGGGGTTGCCGTCCGATCCGATGGGAGACGGACCCAGCAACATTACGGTGAACTTCATCAATGTGGCGGCGCTCGCAGAAGCATGAAGCGAGTGTCCAGTTAGATTTTCGTTGGCAGCCAAAGCAATGGCAGATCAACGAACTCATTGAGAACTCCAAAGCATCGCGCATAGGCTTTGGTGGGGCGCGTGGCGGCTCCAAGTCACACACTGGCCGTCAGGTGATGTTGACGCGCCGGCTGAAGTATCCCGGCACAACTGGCCTGGTACTTCGCCGAACATTCAAGGAAGTCTACGCCAACTGCATTGGGCCAATGTTCAAGCAGTGGTCCGCCACGCGGCAGTGGTATCGCGGGCCCGGTGTAGAAGGCTACCCGGTAATGCGCATCCCCAACGGATCGCGCATCGTCTTTGGGTACGCCGAGCACAAGCAGGACATTTACGATTTTCAGGGTGATGAGTTTGCCGACATCCTGGTTGAAGAAGCTACCCACTTCAACGAAGAGGAATTAAGGTTCCTCGAAACCTGCAATCGCTGGACGGGCTCTGACATCGTTCCCAAGATGTTGTGGACGATGAACCCCGGCAACGTAGGACATGACTATGTAAAGCGGGTCATGGTGGACCGGGATTACCGGGACAATGAACGCCCGGAAGATTGGGAATTCCTTCAGGCCTACGGCTGGGACAACGTTGAATGGTGCCGCAAGGGGCTCAAGCAAGACGGCCTTACCCAGCGCGATTACTACCAGTGGACCGAGAAGCAGCGGTTTGAGTATTTCATCAATCGCAGCGACTACGGGCGAACGCTCTGGGCGCTTCCTGAGCAAGAGAGAGAAGCCCATCTCTTTGGTGATTGGGAATCGTTTGTAGGCCAGTTCTTCCGTGAATTCTCGCGGCGCGTTCATGTTATCAAGCCGTTCCAGATCCCAAGCTACTGGGAACGGTTCTGCAGCTTCGACTGGGGCTTTAGATCGCCAGCATGTATGTTGTGGCATGCGGTATCACATGAAGGCCTAGTTATTACGTATCGGGAATACTACATCGTCGGCAAAGACACGCCATGGCTCGCACAGCATGCGCTGAAACTGACCGGCGATGAGAAGATCCGCTACAAGGTCGGCGATCCGGAGTGTTGGAGTCATCGCGGTGGGCCGTGCACTGCTGAGGTCATGGCAAACAACGGCTGGGCGATGGTCCAAGCCGACAATGACCGGCGTAATGGCTGGGCGCGCTGCCGCCAATATCTCTCGCACGAATACAGCAATCAAGGCGTCTTAGTCAGGCCGCCACACTGGCAAGTATTTGAAACGTGCACGAACCTGATTCGCACGATTCCGGCGCTGGTTCACGATGAGCACGATCCGGAAGACTGCGACACAAAAGGCGAAGATCACGCGCCGGACGCATGGCGTTATGGCTTGATGACCCGGCCGCCAGTTACTCAGACTCCTTTGGACGCAATGCCCCATGAATACCGCGAAGCCACAATCCGAGCAGCTCACGAAGAGCGAGACGGGCGACGGAAGTCAGACTTTTGGGGACCGCTCGACTGAATCAATTACCGATCACGAAACGAAGTGCTTACGCATGCCGATGCAGTTGGCCTATCGCGGACCGTTCCGCGTGTATTTCAACCGCAAAGAAGAAGCGCCGCGGCTGATCTCCATCGACAACGGCTCGCATGCTTGGGAAATCGTTTGTAAGTCAGTCTCGATTGATGGTTTGAAACTGAAATCAACTCTGAAACCGGATGCGGTGTATCCAGAGCCTGCTTTCACGTTAGAAGGAAGCGGCTGGGTGCAGGTTGATGGGAATGGGTGCGCAACGATCTCGTGAAGCTTTCGGACCGCACTTCCCTTTCCGGGCGACCAGAATTCCTGCGGCCTGCAGTTCAGGTCCAGAAGCCTGTTGCTCTGGCGACCCGCAAGTGCGCCATGTGCGGCATCCCTGATGTAGTGCAGATGTGGGATGACTCACCTGAACATTCCGTCACAGTCGAGTTGCGCTATCTTACCGCCGCCAATGAAGAAGTAGCGAAGCAGAAAATCACGCCCTACTTAGTTTCTCGGGGCTGGCGCTACAAATACCACTTGGGCCGTTTTGCCATGGAGCGGGATATCTGCCGCGCCTGCTTAATTGCGCACAAAGAACTAGAAGACGAATTCAAGCGCAAGCGGACCAATGAAATGAAGTCGAGCATGCAGTCTGATTCTTACTATCTCGCGCTTTGCGGAGACTAAATGTCCACACAGCATGATCCGAAATCGCTGGGGAAAGTGGTAGTGGCGAACGCTGGCACGCCGGTCGCAATCAAGTCATCGGCGTTCATGGTCAAAGGCGTCACGATTCAGTCTGATCCCAGCAATGTTGGGACGATCATGTTCGTGAAAGATATTGCCGGAAACACTATGGCGAAGATCACCAAAGGACAATCCTTTACGCCGCCGATTCTGGGCGTGGCCGACCTCTCGCAAATTCAACTCGACACCGATACCAATGGAGATGGCTGCTTTGTCTCATTCGTCTAAACTCTGGGTCGCTATCGCAGGATTGTTGGTAACTTGCTTACTCGCATCCGCCTTTATGCAAGTAAGTGGAGGGCAGTCAGGGGTGACTGGCGGCAACGGGCTAGTTGCAGGAGATGGTGTAGTATTCACCGCGCCGCCCGCCGCAACCTTGACCTTGGCGAATGCCCCTGCTGGCTCCGTCCTCAACAATGCGACGGCTGCGGCGGCTGCTCCTGCATATACACAGACCCCGACACTGGGCGCTGTCGGTGGATCGAGCGGGTCAATTACTTATCTTGGCTCAACCAGCGGTTCCGCTACGTTTGGATGCGCTAACGCTACCTGCACGCAGCTTTCTAGTGCAATTGGGGCGCAATTCAAAAATTATCTTACTGCTGCCAACTGTTCTGGCGTCGGCACTGCAGCGAATCCTTCGGTTGTGACGTGCGCCACTGCGGCGGCAGGTGCGTTTTCGTGTGCCACCAATGCTTCTGGAGGCACCTGTCAGGTCAACACAGGGGCAGTGACAGCCAACAGTGAAATCATTGTGCAGCAAGTGGTTGACGAAGGTACGCGTTTGAGTGTGACCTGCAACACGGCGTCGGTATTGCCTGCTGGGCCGCTTCTTGCCACTAAGACAGCAGCGTCTGGCTTCACCATCAACTTGGGCACGGTAACGACAAATCCAGGCTGTTTTGATTACTACATCATCAACTGAATGAAACTGGTTAAGCTGGGTTATTTAGTGCTCTGTGTGCTGGGCATCGTAGGACAACTGCGCGCGCAGATCGATGACACAGCCAGCGATCGCATCGTTGTGGTCGGAAATGTAAGTCAGCCGGTAGCCTGGAACCATCGCCGCACCATTCAGGAAGCCATTAACAAAGCGCAGCCCAACGGCACAGTAGTAATTCCGACCAGTTATCAGGGAACAGAGTGTAATCCGGTTTCAACCTGCAATCCCGGCAATGTCGTAGTAATCGACTGGCGCTCGACGCAGCAGTCTAATATCTCAGCCGCGTCGATATCGGCAACCCAAGGGTTACAGGCTTTATTCCCGACGCAGCCGATTGCGTGGATTGCGCCAGATCCTACAGGGCTCTGTCCATTCGCTGATAATTATCTGCCGAACGGCGCAGTGCAGTTTTGTTCCAACGGAACCGGGCCAGCACTCGAAAATTGGGGTGAAGGCAATTTTCAAGACGTTGTAATCCGGCCGCCGGTAAGCCCACCGTCAGATGGCTCGATTCCGGCCTGGTCCGCAGCACGCGGCGATTGGGAAGTGGCACCCCCTCCCGGTAACTATCCCCTGAAGATTGAAGTTGTGGAACGCTCCAACAGTATCGATCCACAGTTCAGCAGCGAGTCGCTCTATCTTCTGACCCATGGCGGGATCTCGATTGTCTGCCCATGGTCACTCGATGAAGCCTCGAACGGCGGAAACACAGCGAGTGGGGGCTATGCCTGGAATAACGGCGGGAATTTCACTGGCTGTGGCCAGATCGTGCAGAACTATCTTTCCGTGGCCAATGGCGGGAACTGCACCACCAATTGCCCGATCATCAACTTAAGCTTTCCGCCGATTCAGAGCCCTGCGTCGAACGGCAACACGTTTACTCCGACCTACGTCTTCAGCACTAACTGGGCCACGGCCGTGGGAGCCGCAGGGCCGCAAGATGCAGTGGAATGCAGCACGGCGGGCGGCGCGTATCGCGGCGATTCGACCTATCTGAATTCGGTCACCAATGTCAACTCGACTGCTATTGCGAGCGTTGCCCAAGGGCTCCCGGTCTCGAGCGAGTTGCCATATCTGACCGCGTGGGAGAACTTTATTGCGGCCACGAAGCTGCATTATGCGACCCTGCTGGGAAATCAGTTGGGCTACATGCGGTATGGCAGCCTTGGGCCGAACGATGAATTGCATGATTTCTGCTCGGCGCAACTGATTACCGCGACCGGCGTGGGTAATATCGCAGGGCTGAAAACGCTGTGGATGAATACCCTGGGGACTTACAAAGCGTTTGAGACTTCCGCGTACCCGCAGAGCGTTCCCATGCAGACGGCCATCAATACCGAGCAGGGAGGAGACTCAAGTTGGATGACCGCAGAAGCGGCCGTTGCTGTTTCCTACGGCGAAGGAATCGGATTCAATGGAGTCAATGCTTCCGACCTGACCGCATCGACTAACTGGGTGACAACGTTTGCGCTCTATCCAAACGTCCCACACGAGATCCAGACCACGACCCAAAGCGCTACAGATGGTACAGGAACGTCAGGGACCTTAACCGCAATCCTGCCCTTCCTGCAAGCCCATGTGACCAACCAGGCTCCCACGTACTTCGAGCCCTTTACGGGAGATGGGGCATGCATTCTGGTAGTCGGCTACACCGACGGGAATGGCTGCTCAAATTCCGGGCAGTTTTACAACCTGTACCAGACGGTATTGCCGACGCTGTTCACCACCGGGCCTTATGTCACCACGCCATCATGGGCGAATGCCGTCAGTCCAGTCGGGGCGAACGTCTGCGAACTGACCGCAGATGTGAACCTGACGGTCAACACCCCGACGGCGTTTTGCACTTTCCCTTTGCCAGCTGTGTCGAAGCCCTGGGGATTTACCTGCGATGTGTTGTGGGCCATCACCGCGGGTACGGGAACGAACAATTTTGCGTTAGGTGTGAACCTGGCGCAGACGCCGAGGGCAACGACGCAAGCGGTTGCGACCATCGTTACTTCGAGCTCCAACACAGCCACCAACGGTGTGGCCGGGATCTCGGTGTCAGGCGCAACCAATGTCCTGACTGGGGCGACTTACACCCCAGGCGCAACCGTGCTGCCAGCGCGGATTAGTGGGACGATTCTGGCCAGTCCGACGAAGGGAAACTTCTCGATTACCGGTGCGGCCAATGGCACGACTGCCACCGCGGCGGTGAAAACAGGGACCGTGTGTCACATCTTCTGATTTGCTAAATGAAATCTATTTTCTGTGGAACCATGCTGCTGCTGGCGGCAACGCTGGCGTGCGGCCAAAGTGTGCAAGTGGGTGGCTTTGGGACCTGCTTTGGGGGTGCGCCCAATTGCGGCCCGAGTGTGACTAGCTTATCCATTCTCCCCGCCAGCCCAACCATGGTGAATGGGCAGTCGTTGCAGATGAACGCCGCGGGAAATGAGAGCGATGGAACCAGCGGCGGCCTGCTGACACCCGCATGTGATGGGAATTGGAGTGTTTCAAACGGTACAGTGATTTCGGTGTCGACCACAGGCCTAGTTACCGCACTCGCTCCTGGGTCAAGCTCTGTGACATGCTTGATTGCTTCCAGCCCGAACGCGCCCACCGGCTCGACTACGGTGACGGTAACGGCAGCACCTAATATCAGTTTCCCGGTGTGCCCGCCCTGCACCTTGCCGGCAGGCACCAACGGCACTGCTTATTCCCAGACTTTTCGCGCCGTCAAGGGCGTAGGACCGTATACATGGGATTGCAACGGCAGCTGTGCGGGATTACTTCCCACCGGACTTTCGTTTTCTTCCTTGGGTGTGTTGTCCGGCACGCCGAGCGTTAACGGGACGACATCATGGCCGGTCAGGGTGACGGACACCACGAACGGCACGGCAGTGGTCACGGTTTCTCTGACCATCTCAGGAACGACGTTAGGACCGCCAACGTACTTAGGCTCCACGAACAGCACGGCCAATCCTGGGCTCATCACGTCTTACTTCAGCAGTTCAAGCGCGCAGAACGCCACGGCTTACG
>Ga0209579_10003327_pt1 | contig 11766 bp, 11 predicted proteins | sample Coa_R1_2_FD_187152 | JGI IMG/M metagenome (GOLD analysis project Ga0209579, IMG submission 187152) | Surface soil microbial communities from Centralia Pennsylvania, which are recovering from an underground coalmine fire - Coalmine... | ecosystem: Environmental > Terrestrial > Soil >... | reverse complement strand
GTGGCGCGGGGCTTGCGGGTCGGTCTTGCCCATCAGGATGAAGATCTTGCAGCGCGGGTCCATCGCACCGCTAGTCCACCATTTCCGGGCGTTGATGACGTAACTCGAATTGCCCTCGCGGGTGATGCGCGCTTCGATGTTGGTGGCGTCGGAGGAGGCGACGGCGGGCTCGGTCATCGCGAAGGCCGAGCGGATCTCGCCCGCGAGGAGCGGCTTCAGCCAGCGCTCCTGCTGCGCCGGCGTCGCATAGCGCACCAAGGTTTCCATGTTTCCGGTGTCGGGCGCCGAGCAGTTGAAGGCTTCCGGCGCGATCGGCGAGCGCCCCATGATCTCGCACAAGGGCGCGTATTCGAGGTTGCTGAGCCCGGCGCCCAATTCCGATTCCGGCAGGAACAGGTTCCACAGCCCGGCGGCCTTCGCCTTCGCCTTCAGTTCCTCCATCACCGGCGGCACCTGCCAGCGGTCCGGCGCGTCGGCCATCTGCCGCTCGAACACCGCCTCGGCCGGGTAGACCTCGCGCTCCATGAAGCCCTGCACCTGCGCCGAGAGACGCTTCACCTTGTCCGAAGCCTCGAAATCCATCCCGCTCCCCTCGTGATTTTCTGGAGCCGTTGCCGCGCCGCGCTCAGTGCAAGAACAGCTTGATAAAGATCGCGACCTGGAAGGCGAGCAGGAAGCCCATCGTCCATTTGAGCAGGAAGAGGTCGCGCTTGACCTCGGTCATGTCCTGTTTCAGCCCGGCGACATCGCGCTTAACTTCGGCGATGTCGGCCTCGACGCGGACGAAGCGCTGCTCATAGACGTCGAACCCGGCCATCGCCTCGGCGGCCTTGCGCGCCTTGTCCTCGGGCGAGCCGGCGGCGATCAGCGCGTCGTAGAGTTCGGCGACCATCGTCGTCATGGCGCCGAGCCTAGCATTATCGGCGCGGCGGCGGGGGCCAAATCAGAGGACCGCGACGCCGGCTTCGCGCATCGCGGTGAGGGCGCGCGCCAGGGAGCCGTCGCGGTCGATGGCACCGCTTGCTTCGAGCACGACCGAGGTCGCGAACCCGGCTGCGCGCGCGTCGATCGCCGAAAAGAACACGCAGACATCGGTTGCCAGGCCGCACAAGGTCACCCGCTCGAAACCGCGCTCGCGCAGGTAGCCGGCGAGCCCGGTCGGGGTCTTGCGATCGTTCTCGCGAAACGCCGAATAGGAGTCGATCGCGGCGCGAAAGCCCTTGCGGATCACCAGCTCGACCCGCGAGGTGTCGAGCGCCGGATGGAACGCGGCGCCCTCGCTGCCTTGCACGCAGTGGTCGGGCCACAGAATCTGTGGACCGTAACCCAATTCGATCGTGTCGAACGGTTGGCGGCCGGGATGGGCGCTGGCGAACGAGGCGTGATCCGGCGGGTGCCAGTCCTGCGTCAGGATCACATGGCGGAATTGCCGCGCCAGCCGGTTGATCGCCGGCATGATCGCGTCTCCCTCTGGCACCGCGAGCGCCCCGCCCGGGCAGAAATCGCGCTGCGCATCGACGACGATCAAGACCGCGCGTTCGTCGGCCGAGCCGTTCATCCCGCGTCCTCCGCTGCTGAGCGCCGCCGCGGCGCTGGCTGGCCCGGCGGCGACGGCGTATAACACCAGACGACCGCCGCCAGGAGCATCCGATGGCTGCAGATTCCGACTGCATCTTCTGCAAGATCGTGGCCGGCGCGGTGCCGTCTTTCAAGCTCTTCGAAGACGCCAGGACGCTCGCCTTCATGGACGTCAACCCGGTGCATGACGGCCATTGCCTGGTGATCCCCAAGGCGCACCACGCGAGTGTCTTCGACATCCCGCCCGAGGCGATCGCCGCGGTCGCGCGCACGACGGCGAAAGTCGCGCGGGCGGTGAACCAGGCGGTAAAGCCGGAGGGCCTCAACCTGATCCAGTCCAACGGTCCGGGCGCCGGCCAGTCGGTCGGGCATTTCCATTTCCACGTGTTCCCGCGCCGCACCAACGACCGGCTCGCGATAAACTGGCGGGCCAAGCCCGGCGATCCCGCCCGTATCGCGGCACTCGCCGCGCATATCCGCAGCCTGCTGTAGCGCGCTCAGCTTTCGGCAGCGGCGGCGTCGTCGATCACCAGCTGCACCGCGTCGCCGCCGCGGTAGCTGTCGCGCCGCAGATGACCGGCGACATGCACCGCACGGCCGCGCGCGGCGGCGAGAAATTCGCCGAGCGGGCTTTCGGCGGCGCGAAAGGCGATTGCCTTCAGCCGCGCCGCGCCGAGCGGATCGGCGAGCGACAGGCGCAGGTGACCGGTCCCGACCGGTTCGACATGCACCACCTGCAACCCGGGAAAGGCGAAGCGCGGCTCGGGGTTGGCGGCGCCGTAGGGCGCCAGCGCGTCGAGATGGTCGATGAGGCCGGCGCAGGCGCCCGCCGCCGCCAGCGCGCCGTCGATCGCCAGCTCGGGCACCAGGCGCTCGCCGCCCCGCCCGTCGCCGAGCCGTTCGGCGAGGAATTGGCGCAACGCGTCGAGCCGCTCGGCGGCGACCGTAAAGCCGGCCGCCATCGCGTGCCCGCCGCCATTGACGAGAAGGCCGGCTTGGCGTGCCGCGATCACCGCCGGTCCCAGCGCCACCCCCGGCACCGAGCGGCCCGAGCCCCGCCCGATGCCGCCCGGCGCCGATCGATCGAGCGCGACGACGCAGGCCGGCCGCTCGTAACGCTCCCGCAGCCGCGCCGCGACGATGCCGATGACCCCGGGATGCCAGCCCTCGGCGGCGGCGAACACCAGCGCCGGCGATTGCGGCCCGGCCTCGACCGCCGCGATCGCCGCCGCCAGGGTCTGCGCCTCGATCGCGCGGCGCTCGCTGTTGTAGCCGTCGAGCCTGGCCGCCAGTTCGGCGGCGAGCGCCGGGTCGTCGGTGGCGAGCAGCCGCGCCCCCAGATCGGCGGCGCCGACCCGGCCGCCGGCATTGACCCGGGGCCCCAGCACAAAGCCGAGGTGGTAAGCATCGAGCGGCGAACTCACTCCGCCCGCCGCCGCCAGCGCGCGCAAGCCCGGATTTGCCAGGCCGCGCGCCACCTTGATGCCCTGCGCGACGAGCGCGCGGTTGACCCCAGTCAGCGGCACCACATCGCACACCGTGCCGAGCGCCACCAGGTCGAGCCATTGCAATAAATCGGGCTCGGCCCGCCCGCCGCCATATCGGCCGGCCTCGCGCAACGCACGGTTGAGCGCGACGACCATGAGGAAGGCGACCCCGACCGCCGCCAGCGCGCCGTGCGGGCTTTCGTCGTCGAGCCGGTTGGGGTTGATAAGCGCGAGCGCCGGCGGCAGCAGCGGCTCCGTGACGTGATGATCGACGACGATGACGTCGAGCCCGGCCGCGGCGGCGGCGGCCAGCGGCTCGTGCGCGGTCGCGCCGCAATCCACCGTAATGACGACCCCGGCGCCCGCCGCCTTGAGGCGCAGCAGCGCCGGCGCGTTGGGGCCGTAGCCTTCGCGCAGCCGGTCCGGCACATAAACCTCGGCATCGCCGCCGACCGCCGCGAAAAAGCGCAACAGCAGCGCCGCCGAGGTCGCGCCGTCGACGTCGTAATCGCCGAACACGACAATCTTCTCGCGGTCGCAGACCGCCCGCACCAGGCGCGCGACCGCCGGCGCCATGTCGCGCAGCTGCGCCGGGTCCGGCAGCTGGTCGCGCAGCCGCGGCGCTAGGAATTGCGGCGCTTCGGCCAGCCCGATGCCACGCTGCGCCAAGAGGCGGCCGATGATTTCCGGCAGCCCCAGCCGCTGCGACATCAGCGCCGCTTCGTCGCCGGCCTCGCCCCGGGCGCGCCACCGCCGGCCGCACGCCGAGCGCTGGACGCCGAGAAACGCCAATGATTGAGGGTCCCCCACGGCCCTATCGTCACCCCCGCGAAAGCGGGGGTCCAGGGTCACGGCCGCGACCCCGCGATCCCTGGATTCCGCGCGTTCTCGGGAGTGACGAGAGGCGATCGCAACCGCGGAATCGCCAACCGGCGGGTTCAGCGGCCGAGCGGGGCGAAGGGCTGTTTGCGGGTGAAGTCGTGCTTTGCTTCGACGTAGCGCACCGTGCCGGTCTTCGAGCGCATCACCACCGAATGGGTGTGCGCCCCGCCCGGGAAGCGGCGCACGCCCTTCAGCATGCTGCCATTGGTGACGCCGGTCGCGGCGAACATCACGTCGCCGTGCGCCAAATCGAGGAGGCCGTATTTGCGGTTGAGGTCGGTGATGCCGAGGCGATGCGCCCGGCCGCGCTCGTCGTCGTTGCGGAAGAGGAGCCTACCCTGCATCTGGCCGCCGATCGCGCGCAGCGCCGCCGCCGCCAGCACGCCCTCGGGGGCGCCGCCCGAGCCCATGTAGATGTCGATGCCGGTCTCCGGGTCCGAGGTCGCGATGACGCCGGATACATCGCCGTCGCCGATCAGCATGATGCGCGCGCCGGCCTCGCGCACATTGGCGATCAATTCGGCGTGGCGCGGCCGGTCGAGGATGCAGACGACGAGGTCGGCGATCTCGGCCTTTTTGGCGCGCGCCAGGTTTTTCAGATTGGTGGCCGGCGTCTCGTCGAGATCGACGACGCCGTCGGGCAGGCCGCCGCCGACCGCGATCTTGTCCATGTAGACGTCGGGCGCGTTGAGGAAGCCGCCGTCGTCGGCCATCGCCAGCACCGCGAGCGCATTGCCGCCGCCCTTGGCGGTGATCGTGGTGCCTTCGAGCGGATCCAATGCGATGTCGATCTTGGGCCCGTGCCCGGTGCCGACCTTCTCGCCGATAAAGAGCATCGGCGCCTCGTCGCGCTCGCCCTCGCCGATGACAACGGTGCCCTCGATCGCCAGGCCGTTCAGTGCCTGGCGCATCGCGTCGACCGCCGCCTGGTCGGCCGCCTTCTCGTCGCCGCGGCCCATCAGGCGCGAGGCTGACAGCGCCGCCAGTTCGGTGACGCGAACCGCCTCCAGCGCGAGGTTGCGATCCATCTGCGATATTTCGGGCACCGTTTCCTCCCTTGTTTCGTTTTAGAAATCTTCGATGCGGATCATCCGCGGCGGTTCCAACACGGTATCCTGCGCGGCGATGCGGTCGAGCGCGCGGCGCATCGCCGCCTCGAGCGTCACGTGCGTCGTGAGCACCACCGGCACCGCTTCGCCCGGCGCGCGGCCGCGCTGGATCATCGATTCCAGCGAGACCTGCTCGTCGCGCAGCGCGGCGGCAATGTCGGCGATGACGCCGGGCTGGTCGACCACCATCAGGCGAATGTAATAGGCGCCCTCGTGGCGCTCCATCGCCGCGCCGGGCAGCTGGCTCAGCGCGGCGGCCGGCACGCCGAAGGTCGGTACCTGGCGCCCGGCGGCGATGTCGACGAGGTCGGAGGCGACCGAGGAAGCAGTCGGAAAAGCCCCGGCGCCGCGGCCTTCGAGCACCACCCGGCCGACGAAATCGCCCTCGGCGACGACCGCGTTGAACACCCCCTCGACCGCGGCGATCGGCGTGCCGCGCCGCACCATGCAGGGGTGGACGCGCTGTTCGAGCCCGTCCTCGGTCAGCCGCGCGATGCCGAGGAGCTTGATGCGGAAGCCGAGCTCCTCGGCGAAATCGATGTCGAGCCGCGAGACGTGGCGGATGCCCTCCTTGTAGACGCCGGCGAGATCGACCGGCCGGCCGAACGCGACCGACGCCAGGATCGCCAGCTTGTGCGCCGCGTCGACCCCGTCGATGTCGAAGCTCGGGTCGGCTTCGGCGTAGCCTAGCTTCTGCGCCTCGCCCAGCACCTCGGAAAACTCGCGCCCGCTCTCGCGCATCGTCGTCAGGATATAGTTGCAGGTGCCGTTGAGGATGCCGTAGACCCGCGACAGCCGGTTGCCGGCGAGGCTCTCGCGCAGCGTCTTGATGACCGGGATGCCGCCGGCGACCGCAGCCTCGAAGGCCAGCGCGACCCCGGCCGCCTCAGCCTGCGCCGCGAGGCGGGTGCCGTGCTCGGCCATCAGCGCCTTGTTGGCGGTGACGACATGCTTACCGCCCGCAAGCGCGGTCTCGATGACCGCCAACGCGACGCCCTCGGCGCCGCCGATCAGCTCGACGACGACATCGATCTCGGGGTCGGCGGCCATCGCCACCGCGTCCTCGTACCAGCGCACCGCCGACAGATCGACGCCGCGGTCGCGCCGCCGGTCGCGCGCCGAGACGGCCGCCACGATGAGGCGCCGCCCGGCCCGCGTCGCGACCAGCTCGGCCTGGCGCTCCAACAGCTGCAAGGTTCCGCCGCCGACCGTGCCAAGCCCGGCAACGGCAATTCTGAGGGCTGATTTCATGTTTGGGTCCGGCGCTCCGGGCAGGAGTTATTGGGCGAGCTGGATGTCGACCCGGCCCGCGGCGGTCGCACCGGCAACCGGTGCCGCCTGGGTTTGGATTCGGCCGGCCGGAATGCCGGCGGCGGTGAGCTCCTTGGCGACCGCCTGCGCGCGGTCGAGCGCGGCGCGGTAGGCGCTGAGCGGATCAGCGCCGGCCGCCGGCGCCGCGGCGTAGGCGGTGACCATGACGCCGCGGGGCTGCGCCCTGTAGAGCGCGCTGACCCGGGCGATTTCGGCGCGCTCGCCCTCGGGCTGCGTTCCCGACAGGTCGAGCGTCGCGACCGTTGTCGCCGTCGGCACCGGTTTTGGCGCCTTGCCGGCGGCCTCCTTGGGCGGCGCCGGCGGCGGCGCGCTCGGCGCCAGCACCGGCACCGGCGGCGCGGGCTCGGGCATCGCGCTCGCCACCGCGCCGGGCGGCAGCTCGACCGCCGTCGGGGCGGGCCGCGCAAGGGCAGGCAACACCGGCGGCGGTGGCGCGGGCCGCGTCGCCTCGGGCTCGGGGACCGACGGGATCTGCGGCGTTTGCAGGCTCGATTCGAGCGGCTGCGGCACCGGCGGCTCGTCGGCTTGCCGCCGCCCCGAATTGGCTGCCGCAATGCCCGAAGTCGGCGCTGCCGCGGCGAGCCGCGGCGGCGCGGCGCTCGTCGTCGGCGCGGCACCGGGCAGCGCCGCGGGGGCGGCCGGCGCCGTAGCGCCGGGAACCGCAGCGCCGAGAGCCGCTCGGCCGGGAGCTGCCCCGGGACCTGCACCGTGCGCCGATGGCGCTGCGCCCGCCGCGGCGGAAGCGACCGCCCCGCCCAGCGCCTGCGTCTGGGCGCGGTCGGCGATCAGGCTCTGCGTCAGCTTCTGGCGTTCCGCCGTGCTGGTCTCGCGGGTCGGCGGCGGCGGCACGCTGGCGAGGTTGGGATAGGGCTCGGCTTCACCAGCGGCCAGGTTTTTGGTGAACGGCGCGGTCGCCGGGTCGGGATCGTTCTTGGCGATGCCGCTCATCGAGCGCCAGGTCTCGATCGGGCTGCAGGCGGTGGGCGCCAGGTCGAGCGCCAGCGCCAGCGCCATCAGCGCCATTGCCGGGACCACGCCCGCCACCCCCCGCCGCTGACGGAAGCCCCGGCCGCCGGGCCGAAACCGGGCTGTGCGCAACGCCATCCGCGATATCCTACCCGTCGCCGCCTGGCGGCGCGCCGTGGCACAATGCACCGCTGTGTATTAGATCCGGCCCGGCGCGTCACTACATTTGATCCGCCGCGACGGGCGAAGGATAAGAGCATGAGCGAGAGGCAGCGCGGCGCGCGCGCCAAGGTAGAGAAGCCCCCGGAGGACGCGGTGCCGCCGGCGGCTGGTCCGCCCGATGCGGCCGAGATGTCGCGCCGGATGACTGAGATCGCCGAGCGGAGCCAGCGCCTTGTCGCCGATTTTTTGGCGCGGCAGACCGGCGCGGGCAGCGCCGCGAGCGCCGAGGGCGGCGTCGGCATGGCGAGCCCGATGGCGATCGGCGCCGCGTTTCTGGAGATGACCCAGCGCATGATGGCGGACCCGGCGCGGCTCGCCGAGGCGCAGGTTTCGCTGTGGAACGACTACCTGCTGCTGTGGCAGAGCACCGCGCAGCGCCTCCTCGGCAACGCCGCCGAGCCGGTCATCGAGGCGCCGGCCGAGGACCGCCGCTTTCGCGACCAGGCGTGGAGCGACAACGCGCTCTTCGACTACATCAAGCAGAGCTATCTGTTGAGCGCGCGCTGGCTGCAGGGGGCGGTCAGCGACGTCGAGGGGCTCGACGAGCGCACCGCGCGCAAGGTCGATTTCTATACACGGCAGTTCGTCGACGCGATGGCGCCGTCGAACTTCGTGATGACCAACCCCGAGGTGCTGCGCGCGACGATCGAGAGCCGCGGCGAGAACCTGCTCGCCGGCCTCAAAAACCTGCTCGACGATCTGGATCGCGGCAAAGGGCAGCTGGCGATCAGCATGACCGACATGACGGCGTTCAAGATCGGCGAGAACGTCGCGACGACCCCCGGCAAGGTGGTTTTCCAGAACGACCTGATGCAGCTGATCCAGTATGCCCCGAGCACCGCCAAGGTGCTGCGCCGGCCGCTGTTGATCATTCCGCCGTGGATCAACAAGTTCTACATCCTCGACCTGCGGCCGCGGAACTCGTTCATCCGCTGGGCGGTGGCCGAGGGGCACACGGTATTCGTGATCTCCTGGGTCAACCCCGACGAGCATCTCGCCGCCAAGAGCTTCGAGGATTACATGAAGGAGGGGCCCCTCGCCGCGCTCGACGCGATGGCGGCGGCGACCGGCGAGCGCGAGGCCAACGTCATCGGCTATTGCCTCGGCGGCACGCTGTTGGCCGCCACGCTCGCCTACATGACCGCCAAGCGCGACAACCGGGTCAAGAGCGCGACCTATTTCGTCACGATGGTCGATTTCACCGAAGCCGGCGAACTCAGCGTCTTTATCGACGAGGAGCAGCTGCAGGCGCTCGAACAGCGCATGCAGAAGAAGGGCTATCTCGAAGCCCGCGACATGCACACCACCTTCAACATGCTGCGCGCCAACGACCTGATCTGGTCCTTCGTCGTCAACAACTACCTGTTGGGCAAGCAGCCCTTTCCGTTCGACCTGCTGTACTGGAATTCCGATTCGACGCGCATGCCGGCGGCGATGCACAGCTTTTACCTGCGCAAGATGTACCAGGAGAACCTCTTGGTGCGGCCGGGCGGCATCACGCTGGGCGGGGTGGCGATCGATTTGCGCAAGATCAAGACGCCAGCCTTCCTGTTGTCGACCCGCGAGGACCATATCGCGCCGTGGCGCTCGACCTACGCCGCGACGCAGCTTTACGCCGGCCCGGTAAAGTTCGTGCTGTCGGCCTCGGGCCACATCGCCGGGGTGGTCAATCCGCCGGGCGGCAAATATGGCCACTACGAAAACGACAGCAACCCGCCGACCCCGGAGGAATGGCTCGCCGGAGCGACCGAGCACACCGGCTCGTGGTGGCCGGCGTGGCAGAGCTGGGTCGCCCGCTACGGCGGCGGCGAGGTCGCGGCGCGCCAGCCCGGCGACGGCAAGCTCAAGCCGCTGGAGGACGCCCCCGGCTCCTATGTCAAGCTGCGGGCCGAGGAATGAGCGACGCCGCGAAGCCTGCCGATACGGCGGCGGACGGGCTGCCGGCGGTCGAAGTCGGGCCGGTGATCGACCCCGGCGATGCGGCCGGGGTGCGGGGTTTCTACGTCGGCAGCACGGTCCAGCCGTTCCGCTACGATTCCGGGCCGGAGCCCTATGCGACGCTGGTGGCCGAGACGGTGGCGAGCTTCGGTCCCGCCTCGGTGCTTGAATTCGGCTGCGGCTCCGGCCGCAACCTCGCGGTGTTGCGCGACCTGACGGCGGCGCGTCTGGCCGGCGTCGACATCAACCCGACCGCGATCGCCTGGGGGCGGGAGAATTTCGGGCTCGACCTGCAGGTCGGCGACGAAGCATGGTTGCGGCGCCAGGGCGAGGATGCCTTCGACATCATCTATACCGTATCGGTGATCGATCATATCCCGCTGCCCGAGGCCGCGATCGCGGCACTGGTGGCGGGCGCGGGCGAACTCGTCGTGATCTATGAGATCATGCACGAAGTCGCCGGCCGGGTGACCCGGATGGCGGACGCTGCGGGGGCGCTGGGCGAGGCTTATCCGTTTTCCTATTTCCACGATTATCCGCGGCTCTTCGCCGCTGCCGGCGCGTGGCTCGCCGCCGACCTGGCGTTTCCGGTCGGCGAGAGTGGCTTATTGCCGTATTACCGGCTGCAGGTTTACGCCAAGCGCCCGGGGTGGCGCCGCCGTAATCTGATCGGCGGGCTGCGGCTGCGGCGGCCCGTGCCGTGACCCGGTCGGCGCTCACCAACCGGTTCCCGGATTTTCGCTTTTGGGGCGTGGAACTGGAACTTTCACGGCGCAGGCAAGTTGATGGCAACGCAGGATCGGTGCAAAAACCCGCGCGTTCCGCCGGTGCGGCTCGCTCGACCGATCGGCGTGGACGGCTCGGCGTTGCAAGGAAGGACGCAAAGAATGACCAGGATCACGGGGAAATGGCTCGGCAAGCTGGGGCTCGTGCTGGCGCTCGGGGGCCCGGTGCTGTTGCTCGGCGCCTGCGCTCCGGTGCCGCCGCCGTGCGATGCCTGCGCCGTCGCGCAGCAGGCGCAGGCGACCGCCAATCAGGCGCTGACGGTCGCGCAGCAGGCGCTCGCCGCCGCCAGCGCGTCGCGCTCCGCCTCCTCCGAGATGTACCAGCGCAGCCTGCGCAAGTAGCCTGCCGGCGACGCGCAGCCCCACTCTCCCGCGCGTGACGGCGCGCGGGGACCTGTGGCTTGTCGCGTCGCGGCTTGGGGAGCGCCGATGATGTGGCCGCTCTTTCGCGAGGCGCGGCGCCGGGCGGCTGCCGTGGCGCCAGTCGTCGCACTTGTCGTTGCGGTGCTGGCCGCGGTGCCGGCGGCGGCCGCCCAACTCGCCATCGCGCCGGGGCCGCAGCAGGCGCTGGGTGACCTTGACCGCTACGTCATCAAGCGCGGCGATGTGCTGGCCGACATCGCGCGGCATTTCGATGTCGGCTACACCGCGCTGGTCGCGGCGAACCCCGGGGTCGACCCGTGGGTGCCCGAGACCGGGCAGCGGTTGGAGATCCCGGCGCTCTACATGCTGCCCGACGGGCCGCACCAGGGGATCGTGATCAACCTCGGGCAATACCGGCTGTACTACTTTCCCCCCGGCGGCGACCGCGTGCTGACCTACCCGATCGGCATCGGGGTCATCGGCTGGAAGACCCCGTTCGGCACGACCCGCATCGTCCGCAAGCAGGCGGACCCGGCGTGGTATCCGCCGCCGTCGATTCGGGCACAAAACCCCGACTTGCCGGCGGTCGTCCCGGCCGGCCCGGACAATCCGCTCGGCGCGTTCGCGCTCTATCTCGGCTGGCCGAAATACCTGATCCACGGCACCAACAAGCCCGACGGCGTCGGGCGCAACGTCAGCCACGGCTGCATCCATCTCTACCCCGAGGACATCGCCGAGCTGTTTTCGCTGGCGCCGGTCGGCACACCGGTGCGGGTCGTCAACCAGCCGGTCACGGTCGGCTGGATCGGCGACGGGCTCTACGTCGAAATCTACCCGAGCCAGTCGCAGACCGAGGAAATCGACACCGAACGCCCGGTGACGCCCGACCCGGCCGAGGGCGTCAGGGAGCTGGTGACCGCGGCGGCCGGCGCCGGCGCCCAATCGGTCGATTGGGACGCGGTCGACCGGGCGGCGCAGGAGCGCACCGGCATGCCGGTCCGCATCGGCGAGCGCGGCCCCTCCAGCCAGGAAGCGCAGCAGTAGCTCAGAGCAATCCGGCGATCCCGGCGACGACCCCGATTACGGCGACCAACGCGCCGATTC